>Ga0206116_1000277_pt1 | contig 68868 bp, 69 predicted proteins | sample 3A1Ametagenome_FD_178000 | JGI IMG/M metagenome (GOLD analysis project Ga0206116, IMG submission 178000) | Enriched microbial communities from leaf-cutter ant dump, University of Wisconsin, Madison, United States - 3A1A | ecosystem: Environmental > Terrestrial > Nest > Insects nest > Nest dump...
TCATCCGACAATGAGACATCCGCGGGGTGGAGCAGCCCGGTAGCTCGTCAGGCTCATAACCTGAAGGCCGCAGGTTCAAATCCTGCCCCCGCAACCAAATCACCAAGAAGCCCGCCGTGCTCACGCATGGCGGGCTTCTTATTGTTCGGAAGGATGGGTCCTTACACCCACTTGTCACGACCCGTGTTCCCTGACCCGTGGTCATTGCGGTTGCGCCGTGGGGGTGCCATGTCGTACCCATTTCGCAAGTTGCATCCACGCGGATGCCCCCGCTGCGCATGTTTTACGGCGTGCGCACAAGCTGCGAGCAGATGGCGAGCCCATGGCCAAGCGCAAAGTTTTCGACGATTTCGATCCGGCTCCGTCCGGTCCCTCCGTCTCCGAGACTCTGCGTGCGACGCGGATGGCGCACGGCTATGACCTGCGCGACGTCGCAACGATGCTGCGCATCCGCTATCCTTACTTGTTGGCGATTGAGGAAGGGCGGTACCAGGAACTGCCAGGCAGCACCTACGCCATCGGCTTCCTGCGCTCTTACGCCGAGTGCTTGGGGCTTGACCCGGACATGGTCGTCACCCGCTACAAGGAGGAGGCGGCCGGAAGTGTCCGCCGGCAGGAATTGTATCTGCCCACCCCGGCGGCCGAAGGCCGCGCATCGGGTGGAACGTTGCTGCTCGGCACGCTGGTGCTGGCCGGGATCGTCTATGGCGGCTGGTACTATCTGTCCGCCACCGACCGGTCGGTGGCGGACCTAGTCCCGACCCTGCCGGACCGGCTGGTCTCGCTGCTGGACGGCGTACCGACCAAATCAGTGGAGCAGCAGGCGGCCGACCAGTCCCTCGCGTCGACCCAGCCTGGTGTCGAACCCGCCGTTCCGGCACCAGTGATAACGACACCGGCCCAGACCACGCCTCCCGCTGCCGCAAATCCGATACAGGTAAGCCCGACGCAGTCTGGGGCGGCGACCGCCACCTCATCGCCGCAGACTGGGACGCCATCCACCTCCGGCAAACCGCCGCAGACAGCTCAGACAACTTTGCAAGGCGGCGCGGCCAAGCCGCAAGCCGGTCCTGCTCCCGCTACGCTGCCGCCGGCCCAGTCGCCATTGCCCTCCGCCAACGCACCTTCCGCCAACCAGATGGGTGGGCAGGGAGTCGTCAACGTGCCGGCTCCTCCTGCCGAGGACGACGATGAGGCGTCGCCGCAGGACCCGACTCCGCTGAATACCGTTGCGGCCCCTCCGGCCGCGCCAGCGACGCCGACCGCGTCGGTGCCGGCCAACGGCAAGGTTTATGGCACGCTGAACACCAACGCGAAGCTGATCCTGAAAGCGACGCAGGAAAGCTGGCTTCAGGTGCGCGACGGCAGCGAGATCGTCTTTACTCGTGTGTTGAAGCCGGGCGACACTTTCCGCGTTCCCGACAAGCCAAACGTGAAGATTCGCACTGGCAATGCCGGCGGTCTGGTGATCATGGCCGACGGTGGCGAAAGCCCGCCACTGGGCTCCGTCGGGCAGGTGCTGCGCGACGTCGCCATTGATAGCCATGGGGTGGTGCGACGCTGAAGCCGTGCGCTGGGATGCCAGCTATGTTCGAGCCATGCGTCGCCGGCTTTCCACCAACCCTGTCTCTTGAATCCCGGGCGCCGGAGCGCACTTCTGGCCTGATGCCGGCTGCGCTAGGATGCGGCACCCGGTTCCGTTTTGCTGTCCAGAGGCTGACCTGAGATGACCGTGCGCGCTTACCGCCAGATCCTTCGCCGCAAATCACGCCAGATTCGCGTCGGCAACGTGCTTGTCGGCGGCGATGCGCCGATCTCGGTCCAGACCATGACCAACACGCCGACCACCGACGTGAAGGCCACGGTCGAGCAGATCCAGGCGGCTGAGCGGGTTGGAGTAGACATAGTCCGTGTTTCCTGCCCAGACCGCGACTCGGCTCTGGCGCTGAAGGACATCGTGCGGCAGGTGAAGGTGCCGGTCGTCGCCGATATCCACTTCCATTACAAGCGAGCCATCGAGGCGGCGGAGAGCGGTGCTGCCTGCCTGCGCATCAACCCCGGCAACATCGGATCGGCCGAGCGGGTGCGGGAGGTGGTCAAGGCTGCCAAGGATCATGGCTGTTCGATGCGCATCGGCGTCAATGCCGGCTCGCTGGAGCAGGATTTGCTGGAGAAATATGGCGAGCCCTGCCCGGAGGCGATGGTCGAAAGCGCGCTGAACCACGCGAAGATTTTGGAAGACAACGATTTTCGCGAATTCAAGATCTCGGTGAAGGCATCGGATGCCTTTCTGGCCGTCGCCGCTTACCAAGGCTTGGCGGAAGCCTGTGACTATCCTCTGCACATCGGCATCACCGAAGCGGGCGGCCTGCGCGCCGGAACGGTGAAGTCGTCGATTGGATTGGGCATGCTGCTGTGGTCTGGAATCGGTGACACGCTGCGCGTTTCGCTGTCGGCCGATCCGACGGAAGAGGTCCTGGTCGGTTACGACATCCTGAAGTCGCTGGGCTTGCGCCGTCGCGGGGTGACCGTCATTTCCTGTCCCAGCTGCGCCCGGCAGAATTTCAACGTTATCAAGACGGTCGAACTGCTGGAGCAGAAGCTGGCCCATATCACCACACCGCTGACCTTGTCGGTGATCGGCTGCGTCGTGAACGGCCCGGGCGAGGCAAGGGAAACCGACATCGGCCTGACCGGCGGCGGCAACAACACCCATCAGGTCTATCTGTCCGGCGTCACCGACCACCGGCTGAAGGATCAGGACATCGTCCAGCATCTGGTTGGGCTGGTCGAGAAGAAGGCGGCGGAGATCGAGGCAGCGAAGGCCGCCGCGGAGGCTGCCGAAGCCGAAACCACCCGAGAAACCAAGCGAGACGTGGCACCCGCCGCGGAGTAAGCTGCCCGGAATTCGAGCAGGGACAGCGATCTGCGGCGTGACCACCACCTCCTACCTCGTCATCGGCGCCAGTCACCGGACCTGCTCCGGCGTCGTCCGCGACCGCCTGTCCACCGACGAGGCGGAGGTGGTGGGAATGCTGGACCGGCTGCGCGTCGCGGGGGTGGGGCAGGCGCTGTGGCTCAGCACCTGCGACCGGGTGGAGGTGCAGGCGGTCCATGAACGCCCGAACGAGGCGGCACTGGCGATTGCCGAGGTCATGGCCGACCGTGCGGGCCTGTCGACATCCGATCTGGCGCCCCAACTCTACACCCGCACCGGCATCGACGCTGTGCGCCACCTGTTCGCAGTTGCCTGCTCGCTGGACAGCCAGATCGTCGGCGAACCGCATATCCTGGGCCAATTGAAGGCGGCCCACCGCAGCGCTTCCGGTGCCGGACTGACCGGACCGGAGTTGGAAGCGGTGCTGCAGGCCGCTTATGCGGCCGCCAAGCGGGTGCGCAGCGAGACGCCGATTGCGGAGGGAGCCACCTCGCTGGCAGCCGCAGCCATCCAGGTGGCGCGCGACCTGCACGGCGACATCAGGCGATGCGGTGCTTTGCTGGTGGGAATGGGCGACATGGGCGCCCTGGTTCTGGAAGGACTGCGCGAGGCAGGATTGCCGCGGCTGACAGTCGCAGCGCCGGTGGATCGGCGGGCGGAAGCGGCGGCGCGGCGGCTCGACGGGCATTTCGCCCCCTGGGCCGATCTGGAGACGGCGATGACCGGCGCCGATATCCTGGTGACCGCGGCCGGCCTTGGGCGCTATATCCTGACCGCTCCGATGATGGAGACGGTGTTGAAACGCCGCCGCCGCCGGCCGGTCTTCGTGGTCGATGCCGCCATTCCGGCCGATGTCGATCCCGCAGTGGCAGGCATGGACGGCGCCTTCGTCTATGATCTGGCCGATCTGGAGCGGGTGGCGTTGCAAGGTAGGGTCGGGCGCGAGGCGGCGACCCAGGCGGCCTGGATGATCGTGGATGAGGCGGTTGCCGCCTTCGCCCGCGACCGTGCGGAACGCGCCGCGGTGCCCGCCGTGGCGGCGCTTCGCAGCCATTTCGAAGCGGAGCGGCGGCGCCTGCTGGCCGGGCATGCCGATCTGGACGCGGCGTCGGCGACGCGGCTGCTGGTCAACCGCCTGCTGCACGCCCCATCGGAGGCGCTGCGGGCGCTCGCTGCCGACGGCAGCGGCGAGGGACTGGCCGAACGGGCGGCGGCGGAACGGCTGATGTTCCGCCTGTTCGGGCTGGACCGGCTCACCGGTGCCGTATTGGAAGAGAACGAACGGGATAAGGACGAGCGACGTGAGCCTGGACGAGAAGTTCGATAAGGTGATGGCCCGGTACGACGAGCTGCGCGACACGCTTGCGGCCGGCCTTGCCGAGTCCGGCGACTTCGCCCGGCTGTCCAAGGAATATGCCGACCTCACCCCGATTGCCGAGGCCATCGCGGAGTTGAAGAAGGGACGCACCGAGGCTGCCGATCTGGCGGAAATGATTGCCGCCCCCGACGCAGACCCCGAGATGAAGGCGATGGCGGAGGAGGAATTCCACGTCCTGACCAAGCGCATCCCGGATTTGGAGCGCAAGGTGCAGATCTCGCTCCTGCCGAAGGACGAGGCGGACGAAAAGAACGCCATTCTGGAGGTGAGGGCGGGCACCGGCGGCGACGAGGCTGCGCTGTTCGCAGCCGAACTGTTCGAGATGTACCGCCGTTATGCCGGCCTGCATGGCTGGCGCTTCGAGGCGATGGACGTCAGCGAAACCGGCATCGGCGGCTACAAGGAAGCCACCGCCAACATCACTGGCCGTGGCGTGTTCGCCCGGCTGAAGTTCGAATCCGGGGTCCATCGTGTCCAGCGCGTGCCGGCGACTGAGGCGCAGGGCCGTATCCATACGTCGGCCGCCACCGTCGCCGTGCTGCCGGAGGCGGAAGAGGTGGACATCCACATCGACGAGAAAGACCTGCGGATCGACGTTTTCCGCTCCTCCGGTCCCGGCGGCCAGTCGGTCAACACCACCGATAGCGCGGTGCGCATCACCCACCTGCCGACCGGGCTGGTGGTGAGCCAGCAGGACGAGAAGTCGCAGCATAAGAACAAGGCTAAGGCGCTGAAGGTGCTGCGTGCCCGGCTGTATGACCGTGAGCGCGCCGAAAAGGACGCTGCCCGTGCTGCCGACCGCAAGAACCAGGTGGGAAGCGGCGACCGCTCGGAACGCATCCGCACCTACAATTTCCCCCAGGGGCGGGTGACGGACCACCGCATCAACCTGACGCTCTACAAGATCGACAAAGTGATGGCTGGAGAGGCGCTGGATGAATTGGTCGACGCACTGATTGCCGAGGACGAGGCCGCCCGGCTGGCGGAGTTGGGGTGACCGCATGAACCTCCGCACCCTACGCGCCCAGGCGGAGGCGCGATTGCGCGAGACTGGCGTCGATACGCCTGAACTCGACGCTCGCTACCTTCTTGAACATGCGCTGACGCTCACCCGTACCGATTTCATTACGAAGTCGGAACAACCCGTCCCCGATCGGGATGTTGCCCATGCCCTGGCGCTGGTGGAGAGGCGTGCCGCACGGGAGCCGGTGGGGCGGATCCTGGGGCACCGGGAGTTCTGGACCATCGATCTCTCCCTCAACCCCGACACGCTGGAGCCGCGGCCGGACACCGAGACTGTGGTGGAGGCGGTTCTGGCCGCCGTCCCCGACCGAAAGGCTTCGCTGCGCCTGATCGATTTCGGAACCGGAACGGGCTGCATCCTGCTGGCGCTGCTGTCGGAGCTGCCGAACGCCACCGGTGTCGGCGTCGATCTCAGCACGCTGGCGGTGGAGGCGGCGGCGGGGAACGCCGACCGCAACGGGCTGGCGGCGCGCGCCCGCTTCCAGACCGGCGACTGGGCCAAGGGGATCGAAGAACGTTTCGATATCGTGGTGTCGAATCCGCCCTACATCCCCAGCGCCGATATCGCAACTCTGGAGCCGGAGGTGCGGGAGCATGATCCGCTTCGGGCGCTGGATGGTGGGCCGGACGGACTGGAACCTTACCGCATCCTCGCCGCCGAATTGCCTCGCCTGCTGGTCCCCGGTGGTTTGGTCGCTTTCGAGGTTGGGCAGGGCCAAGCGGAGGACGTGGCGGCGCTGCTCGGGGCGCAGGGGTTGGGAGACACCGCGATCCTGTGTGACCTCGGTGGGGTAAAGCGCTGTGTCAGGGCGCGGAAGAGCCCGTGAGGCGGTTGCTTATCCAAAAAAACGGTTGGATCGGCGGGCTTTGGCAGGTAGTGTGCGGTACACGACCGCGAACCTACGGCCTGCGGAGCACGATTCTCGGATGGTTTTCTGCCGAGCGCTGACCGCCATGGCCCGCCGCACGCGATGCGGACGCGTCGTTTGAACCCCGTGAGCGACCCATGGAAATCGTCCATGGCGGGCCCGGTGGCCGGGCCGCAAGGCCGGATGGCCGCCGGAGCGTTCCGGGGACTGCGCTTCTCTTGCATGGGGCCTTAAGAGCCGAATGAGACAGGGACCGAACTCCAGGCGTTCGCGTGGTCGTGGCAACAGCGGCGGCGGGGGCAGCGGCGGCGGTGGTGGCGGGGGCGGTGGTGCCGGCCGGCGCCAGAACGTTCCGCTGCGTCACCAGACTTTCGACAGCAACGGCCCCGATGTCCGTATCCGCGGCAATGCGTGGCAGGTGCAGGAGAAGTATCAGGCGCTGGCTCGTGACGCGATGTCGTCCGGCGACCGGGTGCAGGCGGAAAACTACCTGCAGCATGCGGAGCATTACCTCCGCATCATCAACCAGATCCAGGAATCGGAAAACCGCCAGCGCGGTGGGCAGCCCGGCAACGGCCATGGCCACCAGCCGCAAATCTCTTCGCATGGTGGCGACGAGGACGAGCAACCGGTCGAGGACGAGACCGACGGCGAGGAGCGGGCGGCCGTAAACGCCTGAAATGTGACGCTTATTCGGTTGGCGTGACCGGGTCGCCCACAGCGATCCGGCTGCCACCGGTCACCCGGGCACGCAGCAGGATTTGGCTGTGGCCATAGCCGCGTTCCATGATGTTCGGCAGGCTGAGGTCGGCAACGCCCGTATCCGGATTCACATCGTTCCCGGGCGTGCAGTCCAGCGCTTCCACCACCTCCAGCGTCGCCGCGCCGATGGTCAGGGTCCGGCCGATCCAACCGCGCTCCGCCCAGGCATCGATGCCATCCACCAGCAGGTTGGCGCGCAGGCGGCGGGGGTCGACCGGTTGCTTGGCGATCCGTTCCTCCAGGTCGCGCAGGCTGGCGAGGTTCAACAGCGTGACCGACGGCTCCTCGCTGTTGCCGAAGCTGCCCTGCTGCGCTTCGATCATACGGGGCATGCCGGGGACAATCCCGGCCAGATAGGCGGCAAAGAACTGCTCAAGCAATGTGCGGCCCATCGGCTGGTCCAGCCGGCCGCGCGACACCTGCCGGCCGCCGCGGCGGATGATCAGCGCCTGCGTCGCCTCGTCGAATTCGGTCTGCAGGACCGCCAGCTTTTCCGTCCGGTCCAGCGTGAAGAAATCCGATGGCAGGCGCCAGCCTTCCGTCTCGGTATCCAGCGCAGCCGGGCCGTGCAGCAGCCCATAGCGGCGGTCGAACGGGATCGCCTGACCGGCGGTCAGGTCGATGGCGGGAAGATCCTGGCCGCTCAGGCCCTTGACGGGATAGCGGCGTATGACGGTCAGTGTGGCGTTCATTGCACTGCACAATGAAAGGGCTTGAGCGTCCCTGTCAACCGATGCGGTGCCTATTTCTCACGCTGCGGCTGGGGTATGGCAGGCCGGATCGCCCGAACCGCCCGCTCCACCCCGTAATCTGGTGCCGCTACCAGCGTTCGGCGACGGGCCGACGGCCAAGAAATTCCTCCAGCCGCCGTCTGGTGGCCGGCGACAGGTCGGTCGGTAACCGGTCGAACGGGAAGAATCGGGTTTCTACGATTTCCATCCCGTCGGCCTTTGGGCTGCCGCTCCAGCCGCGCACGACGTAGACCGCCACATGGTCGCTCGCCCCGTTGCGGAAGCGGGCATAGATGGCGAAAGGCTGAGCAGGGCGGTCGGCAATCAGCCCGACCTCCTCCCTGACCTCGCGCCGCATGGCGTCGACCAGCGTCTCCCCCCGCCCGACACCACCGCCGGGCAGATGCCAGCCGTCGACGTAGCTGTGCCGAATCAGCAGGACGCCTGGCGATGCCGGATCCGTCTCGTCCAGGATGATCGCCCTCACCCCCATGGTCAGCGGACGTGCCAGCCGATGCCAGAGCCCGCGCAGGCTCCAGGCGAGACGAAGCAGCCGGCCTGTCATGGTTCTCGGAACCGGTCGGTCGGCGGATGCCGGCGTCGTGCTGGTTGGGGAACCGGAGGCGGCCAGATCGGTCATGATGAAATCCGGAACGGGAGCAATTAGAAGGCAGAAAGGCGGGATGGCGGCAGTCTAGCCGCGGCCGGGAGAGATGGTGTAGAGAGCAATCGGTGGGTCGCGCGCTACCTCTTTTTCCCGGTCCTAGCCGGTCTGGAGGAGGCGGTTGTGGCCGCGTTTCTCCACCGATAACCTTTCTGCGCAGATGGTCTTGCATGGCCTTCGGCCTTGCCTACATCTTCGGCAGCATCCTTGCGGATCGCACAGTTGCGTGGATCACGTCGGCCGGGCTGCCTCGCGGACGGTCGACAGGAGAAGGGGAGCATCATGGATTTCGAGCAATACACCGAGCGCAGCCGCGGGTTCATTCAGGCCGCGCAGACCCTGGCCGTGCGCCGTGGGCATCAGCGCCTGACCCCGGAACATCTGCTGAAGACGCTGCTGGACGACAAGGAAGGCCTTGCCGCCAACCTGATCCGTGCGGCGGGCGGCGACCCCAAGGCGGCCCTGTCGGCTGTGGACGCCGAACTGGACAAGCTGCCGAAGGTCGAAGGCAGCGGCGCCGGTCAGCTCTACCTGACCCCCGAACTCTCCCGCGTCTTCGAACAGGCGGAGAAGGTCGCCGGGAAGGCCGGCGACAGTTTCGTCACCGCCGAACGCATCCTGCTGGCATTGGCCATGGCCGACGGCACCCCGTCGGGCAAGGCCCTGAAGGCTGCCGGCGTGACGCCGCAGGCGTTGAACGCCGCCATCAACGACATCCGCAAGGGCCGCACCGCCGACAGCGCCAGCGCCGAGCAGGGATATGACGCGCTGAAGAAATACGCCCGCGACCTGACCGCCGCGGCGCGTGACGGCAAGCTCGACCCCGTGATCGGCCGCGACGAGGAAATCCGCCGCACCATCCAGGTGCTGGCGCGGCGCACCAAGAACAACCCCGTGCTGATCGGCGAACCCGGCGTCGGCAAGACCGCCATCGTCGAGGGTCTGGCCCAGCGCATCGTCAAGGGCGACGTGCCGGAAGGCCTGAAGAACAAGCAGCTGCTGTCGCTCGACCTCGGCGCGCTGGTGGCCGGCGCCAAGTACCGCGGCGAGTTCGAGGAGCGGTTGAAGGCCGTGCTGTCGGAAATCCAGGCGGCGGCCGGCGAAATCGTCGTCTTCATCGACGAACTGCACACGCTGGTCGGTGCCGGCAAGTCCGATGGTGCGATGGACGCCTCCAACATGCTGAAGCCCGCGCTGGCGCGCGGCGAGCTGCATTGCGTCGGCGCCACCACGCTGGACGAGTTCCGCAAATACATCGAGAAGGACGCGGCGCTGGCCCGGCGCTTCCAGCCTGTCTTCGTGTCGGAGCCGACGGTGGAGGACACGATCTCCATCCTGCGCGGCCTGAAGGAGCGCTACGAGGTGCACCACGGCGTGCGCATCACCGACAGCGCCATCGTGTCTGCGGCGACCCTGTCCAACCGTTACATCACCGACCGCTTCCTGCCCGACAAGGCCATCGACCTGATCGACGAGGCGGCGAGCCGCCTGCGCATGGCGGTGGACAGCAAGCCCGAAGCCATCGACGAGTTGGACCGCCGCATCATCCAGTTGAAGATTGAGCGCGAGGCGCTGAAGCGCGAACAGGACTCCGCATCGCGCGACCGTCTGGTCAATCTGGAGCGCGAGCTTTCGGACCTGGAGCAGGAATCGGCCGAACTGACCGCCAAGTGGCAGGCCGAGAAGGACCAACTGCAGGGCGCGCAGAAGATCAAGGAGGATCTGGAGAAGGCCCGCACCGAACTGGAGACGGCACAGCGTGACGGCAACTGGGGCCGCGCGGGCGAACTGGCCTATGGCGTCATTCCCGGCCTGGAGAAGGCCCTGAAGGATGCCGAGGAGCATGCCAGCAGCCGCATGCTGAATGAGGAGGTGCGTGACAGCGACATCGCCGCGGTGGTCAGCCGCTGGACCGGCGTGCCGGTCGACAAGATGCTGGCCGGGGAGCGCGAGAAGCTGCTGGCGATGGAGGAGAAGCTGCGCGGCCGGGTGATCGGCCAGGACGAGGCGATTGTCGCCGTGTCCAACGCGGTGCGCCGGGCGCGGGCCGGGTTGCAGGACCCGAACCGTCCCATCGGCTCCTTCCTGTTCCTGGGTCCGACCGGCGTCGGCAAGACCGAGCTGACCAAGGCGCTGGCCGAGTTCCTGTTCGACGACGAGACGGCTATGGTCCGCCTCGACATGTCGGAATATATGGAAAAGCACTCCGTCGCCCGCATGATCGGCGCGCCTCCGGGCTATGTCGGTTATGAGGAGGGCGGTGCGCTGACCGAGGCGGTGCGCCGCCGGCCCTATCAGGTCGTGCTGTTCGACGAGGTGGAGAAGGCCCACCCCGACGTCTTCAACGTGCTGCTGCAGGTGCTGGACGATGGCCGGCTGACCGACGGGCAGGGCCGCACGGTCGATTTCCGCAATGTGGTCATCATCATGACCTCCAACCTCGGCTCGCAGGCGCTGGCCGAGCAGGCGGAGGGCGAGGACAGCGCTGCGGTGCGCGACGAGGTGATGGAGGCCGTCCGGGCCCATTTCCGGCCGGAGTTCCTGAACCGCCTGGACGAGATCCTGCTGTTCCACCGGCTCGACCGCCGGCATATGGGCGGCATCGTCAAGATCCAGCTCGGCCGCCTGACCAGGATGCTCGCCGACCGCGAGATCACGCTGACGGTGGACGAGGCCGCGACCGAATGGCTGGCAGAGGCCGGCTACGACCCGGTCTACGGCGCCCGTCCGCTGAAGCGGGTGATCCAGCGCGAGTTGCAGAACCCGCTGGCGACCCTGATCCTCGAGGGTCGCATCAAGGACGGCCAGACGGTGGCGGTCGGTGCTGAAGGGGGCTCCCTGACCATCGACGGCCAGCCGGTGGCCGGACTGGTTCGCAAAGGCTGAGGTTGAAGGCCCTCTCCCACGGTGGGAGAGGGCTTTTTTCTCAGTAGAACGGCGCTCCCAGCCCTTCCGCCTCGAAAGCGGCCTTCACCGCCGGACGCTCCAGAACGCGGGCGAGGTAAACACCCAGATTGCCCAGCGTACGTGCCGGGCGGTTCATGAAGCGGGTCCAGCGGCACAGCATGAACAGATACGGGTCGACTGCGCTGTACGTGTCGCCCAGCAGCCACGTACGCCCTGCAAGCGCACGGTCCAGGCCATCGAAATGACCGTTCAGCCGCACCTCGGTCGCCGCCTTGAAGGCGGCCTGCGCGTGCGCGCCATCGACGTAACGCTCGGGGTAGAAGTACAGCAGCATCTCGGCCTGGACACTGTTGGTCAGATAGACCAGCCACTTGTAGAACTCCGCCCGTTCGGGCGTGCCGATCGCCGGGCCTAGCTTGGCCTCCGGATGGCTGTCGGCCAGATGCAGGCAGATGGCGGCGGCCTCGTACAGCACCAGATTGCCGTCCACCAGCGTCGGTACGCGGCCATGCGGGTTCAATGCCAGATAGTCGGCACTCTTGTGCTCCCCCTTGTCGCGGTCGAGCAGCCGCAGTTCAAAAGGTTCGCCGATCTCGTGCAACAGGATGTGGGGCGCCATCGCGGCCGTGCTGACCATACCGTAAAGCGTGGGCAAAGCGGCTCCTCCCTCTCGTCGTTCCGGTCAAGCTGTCCCATCCGGCCTCATATCCTGCCAGCGCCTTGCGCGCATGGCACGGATGACGGCGAAGCGGGTTTGTCGAGTGGCGAAACTGTGCGTATGATCGGCGATACTGTTTAACAAATCGAACACCCTGCGGTGAGCCGCTACGGCCATCGGGGGGAACGACCCCGACAAGACCGAACAGGAACCCCACTCCATGACCGCTCCGGGCAGCACCGCCGGCAACTCTGCCGCCAGCCGCGACAAGGCCTTCGTCCTCCATCCCTACACCAATCTGCACGCCCATGAGACGCAGGGGCCGATGATCATCGAGCGTGGCGAAGGCATCCATGTCTTCGACGACGGCGGCAAGGATTACATCGAGGGTATGGCCAGCCTGTGGTGCGTCTCGCTCGGCTGGGGGGAGGAGCGGCTGGTCCAGGCGGCGACCAAGCAGATGCGGCAGCTGTCCACCTATCACATCTTCGGCCACAAGTCGCACGAGCCCGGCATCGATCTCGCCGAAAAACTGATCGGGCTGGCACCGGTGCCGATGTCCAAGGTCTTCTTCGCCAATTCCGGCTCGGAAGCCAACGACACCGCGATCAAGCTGATCTGGTACTACAACAACGCGCTCGGCCGGCCGGAGAAAAAGAAGATTCTCTCGCGCCAGCGTGCCTATCACGGCGTGACGGTGGCCACCGCCAGCCTGACCGGGCTGCCCAACAACCACCGCGACTTCGATCTGCCCATCGCCCGTATCATCCATGGCGATTGCCCGCACCATTACAGGAATGGGTTTGAGGGCGAGAGCGAGGAGGCCTTCGCCACCCGTCTGGCCGAGCAGCTTGAGGCGCTGATCCTGGCCGAGGGGCCGGACACCGTCGCCGCCATGTTCGCCGAGCCGATCATGGGCGCCGGCGGCGTGGTGGTTCCGCCCGCGACCTACTTCGCCAAGATCCAGGCGGTGTTGAAGAAATACGACATCCTGCTGGTCGCCGACGAGGTGATCTGCGGCTTCGGCCGCACCGGCAATTTCTGGGGCAGCCAGACCATGAGCATGCAGCCGGACATCCTGACCTGCGCCAAGCAGCTGTCGTCGGGCTATCTGCCGATCTCCGCCGTGATGGTGAGCGACGCCATTTATCGCGCCTGCGTCGAAGAGAGCCGGAAAATCGGAACCTTCGGCCATGGCTACACCTACTCCGCCCACCCGGTGGCGGCGGCGGTGGCGCTCGAAACGCTGAAGATCTACGAGGAACGCGACATTGTCGGCCATGTCCGCTCGGTCGCCCCGGCCTTCCAGTCGCGGCTGAAGGCGCTGGCGGACCATCCGCTGGTCGGCGAAGCCCGAGGCATCGGCCTGATCGGCGCCCTGGAACTGGTTGCCGACAAGGCGACCAGGACGCCTTTCGATCCGCCCGGCCGCGCCGGCACCCTGGTCAACGGCCTGGCCCAGGACAACGGCCTGATCGTCCGCGCCATGGGAGATTCCATCGCGCTCTGCCCGCCGCTGGTGATCTCCGAGGCGGAAATCCACCAGACCTTCGACCGCCTGACCAAGGCGCTCGACGCCGCGGTGCCGGTTCTGCGGGGCTAAGGATTGGACCGGGGGTGGGGCTGTCGCCCTATCCCCGCCGCAGATGCATCTTGCCCAGCCCGCCCAGCGCGTCGAACAGCTGGTGGAACTGGGTGAGGAACTGCTCCCAGGTGACCTTGGCGGTCGGCTCGATGGCGGCGTGCAGGGCGCCCAGGCTGGTCCTGCCGTCGACCCTAGACAGGATCGGGCCGGCCAGCCGGGGCAGGGGAAGCGACACCACGCTGCCCATCAGGTCGAACTCCAGGCTGCCGCCGGGCGGAACCGCCTTGGCCACGGTCTTGCCGTCGATGTCGCGCAGGACAGGGATCACGTCGGGTCCATCCGGCTGGATGTGGGCGGCCTCCAGATCGGCGGGGCGCAGCAGATAGGCGATGTGCTTGGTGAAGGCGCCGGTGATGCGCTCGGTCCAGGCGGCGCGCTCCAGCATGCCCAGCCCCGCCAGCTGTTTCAGGACACGGGCGTCCTTGACCCAAAGCGACGGCTCGTAGCGCAGCGGGTCGATCAGCGTCGCGATGGCGAGGCCGGCGCTGTCCGCCAGCTCCGCCAGTTGAGGCACGCTGTAGGGACGGTCGCAGCTGTGCAGCAGCAGGTCGTAGAGGTTGGCATCGGCCAGCCGGTGGTCGCTGATGTGGGGGTTGTTCAGCAGCCAGTTGGTCGGCGGCAGCGCCTGGATCAGCCGGCGGGCCAGCGCCACCTTCTCGGCGGGCGGCAGCCCCTCGGTCATGCCGCGCAGGGCCTCCTGCATCGGGTAGACGCCAGTACGGCCATAGGGAGCATAAACCATGATACCGATGCCGCCGCCGGGCGCCAGCGCGCCGACCAGGGAGCGCAGGCCGGCCGACGGGTCGTCCAGATGGTGCAGCACGCCGCAGCAGTCGATGTAGTCGAACGGTCCCGCCTCCGCTGTCACACCGCCCAGGTCCATCAGCGATCCGCGGTGGAAGTCGATGTTGGTCAGGCCGCGCGCCTTGGCCCGCGCCTCGGCGACGGCGCGGCTGGCGTCCGACAGGTCGATGTAGGCGATGCGGCCGGGATTGCCGGCATCGGCCATCTGCTGAGCCAGCATGATGGTGCCGTCCCCCGTGCCGCCGCCGGCCACCAGAACCCGCAGCGGCCTGGAATGGTCGAGCCGGCCGCCGAAGACATGCTGGACCAGCTCGTCCAGATGGCTGGGCGAGCCAGTGATCAGCCGTCCGGCCTCGTCGGCCGGATTGCGCGCCGGATAGGGATAGGCTTCATATTGGGCGCGCAGGTCGTCGATGCTCATGGGGACCGTTCAGCGGGGAAAAAGGGCGCGGCGACCATAGCACCGCGCCCGCCCGCATCGCACCTACCGGATTGATGGGCGTCGGTGCCTCAGCCGGGCCACCCCGCCGCCGGCCGCACCTCGCCCACCCGCGTGCCGGCGCGGTTCAGCAGCGGGGTGGCCAGCAATTGCGGCACGCGCGCCCATTGGGCGTCGGTCAACGCCCGGGTCGAGCGGATCAGCGCGGCCAGCGCCACCTCGCGGGCACGGGCGGCGCCATCCTCGATCTTCAGCGCGATGCCGATGCCCTGCTCGGGGATCACGGCGCAGCCGACGCCTTCGGCCCCGCCCTTGACCAGCACGGCGCCGTCGGCCGCCTCCATCAGTGCTGTGTCGAAGGTTCCGGTGCCGCCGATCAGGAAGGGGTGTTTGCCCCAGGCGGCGGCGATGCGGATGACCGCCTGGGCTCGTGCGTCGGGCAGGTCGACCGGGTCGGCGATGCGGGCCATGGCATAGGCGATGCCACCCAGCGGGATGCCGATGGTGGGAATGGAACAGCCGTCCACGCCCCAGGGCGCCCCGAACAGGTCCTGTCCGGTCATCTGCTCCATCACACCCAGGACGCGCTGCTGCACCGGGTGCTCGTAGCGGACATAGCCCTTCAACCGTTCGCCCCTGTGCTTCGCCGTGGTCAGGAAGCCGCTGTGCTTGCCGGAACAGTTGTTGTGGAAAGCGGTCGGCGCCTCGCCACGGCGGACCAGATCCTCGGCGGTGGCGGGATCGTAGGGGATCTGCGCGCCGCATTCGTAATCGCCCGGCGTCAGTCCGACCCGCTCGGCCCAGGACCGCACCAGTTCGGTGTGGCGCGCCTCGCCATTGTGGGAGGAGCAGGCGAGCGCCAGTTCTTCATCCCCCAGACCGAAAGCGTCGAGCGCGCCGCTTTCCACCAGCGGGATCGCCTGCAGCGACTTGATGGCGGAGCGCGGGTAGACCGGCGTGTCGATGTCGCCCCAGCGCGCCAGCACATGGCCGCCGGCATCGACGATGCAGGCGCGGGCGCGGTGGACCGACTCCACCAAGCCGCCGCGCGTCACCTCGACGGTGATCGGGCTTTCCGCCGGACCGGAAAGGTCGGCGTGCCCTTCGGCACTTTTGCCAGGCCGGTGGCCATGATGATGGGAATCGCCGTGGTGGTGATCGCCGCCGCAGCAGGAGGAATGGTCGTGAGGATCGTCTGGGCTCATGCCGGCAAGCTTGCCTCGGACGGGCTGCGGCGGCAAGCTCCCGCCCGGTCATATCCTTACCAGGAACAGTGGGCTCTTCATGCGCGGCTATTTCGGAATCGGGGTGGAGCGGATCAGCAAGCCGGGAAATGTCGGCAACCTGATGCGCACCGCCCATGCCTTCGGCGCCTCCTTCTTCTTCGCCATCGATCCGGAACCGGACCTGCGCGAGACGAAGCTGGTCGACACCTCCGGCGCCACGCTGCACCTGCCGCTCTACATCCACGAACGGGTGGCCGACTTCACCCTGCCCAGGGACTGCATGCTGGTTGGGGTCGAGCTGACCGACGACGCGGTGGAACTGCCCAGCTTCCGTCACCCGTCGCGCGCCGCCTATGTGCTGGGACCGGAGCGCGACAGCCTGTCTCCCGCCTTGCTGGAGCGCTGCGACCATGTGGTGAAGATTCCGATGTCCTTCTGCATCAATGTCGGCGTCGCCGGGGCGCTGGTGATGTACGACCGCATGATCTCGCTCGGCCGCTTCGCCGAGCGGCCGGTACGTCCCGGCGGTCCGCTGGAGGGGCCGGCACAGCACAAGCACGGCAAGCAGATCATGCGCAAGGAGGACCGCCGCCGCCGCATCCGCGGGGAGCAGAAGCCGGTCCCCGACGACAGCGACGAGTAAGGAAGCCGTCAGAGCGGCAGCGGATCGTCCCCGGCGACGGCGCAGATCCGCTGCACCACCGCGGGCTTGGGCACCGACAGCTCGCCCTGTTCGAAGGCCACCACCTGAAGCCTGCCGCGTACCGCCTCCAGCAACTCGCCCCGCCGCAGCAGGAAATCGGGGGAGGACGGGCGGCCGAAGCGGGCGTTTCCGTCGGCGAAAGTCTCGTAGATCAGCACACCGCCCGGTTCCAGTGCCGCCAGAATGGCGGGGAAGAGCGGACGGTGCAGGTAGTTGGTGACGACGATCCCGGCGAAGGTGCCGCCAACCGGCAGAAAGTCGGGGATAATCCCCGAGTCGCCGTTTTCCAGGTCTGCCTGAACAAGGGTGACGTTCTGGCCGCCTTCCAGATCGGCGATGCCGCCGAGGTCACGGTCCAGCCCCACCACCGGATGGCCGAGGCGATGGAACAGCCGCAGATGCCGTCCACCGCCGCAGGCTAGGTCGAGCACCCGCCCGCCTGCCCGCACGAGCGGAGCGAATCGCTCCACCCAGGGGGAGGGCGGCGACAGCGGATGGGGTGTGGGCATGGAGAAATTCCCTTATCCGGACTTTTTTCGATGGTGTCGGGAAGGATATCACAGGTGGTGCGCGCGGATGGCCCGTCCGATGTTTGACGGCGCGGTCCGGCCGTGCTGAATTAGGGCGATTCCCGAGTCGCGCCGCAACCCGGACCGGCGGACCCGGACCTTGTCTTTCCTGCTGCGGGTCAGTTTGGGGCTTGTGGGGATATGATCCTCTTCGCGTTGAGATGCTCGGCCGACCACCAGTTCGAGGCGTGGTTCCGCAACGGCGCCGCCTATGACGAACAGGCGGCGGCGCACCAGATCGCCTGTCCGATCTGCGGCGACACCGTGGTCGGCAAGGCGCCGATGGCCCCGCGCATCGCCAAGGGCGTCGCCAAGGCCGCCGACCGTGCCCGCGAGCAGGCCGAAGCCGTTGCGGCGAACGCCCAGCCGATGGCGTCCCCGGCCGCTCCCGCCACTGCGTCGTCGGCCGTACTTCCTGCACCGATCTCCGCATCGGTTCCGCTGCCGAACGCTGCCGACGTGGTCGCCGCCCTGCCGCCCAGCCTGAACGACTCACAGCGCGAGGCGGTGGCGGAGGTGATGCGGCAGCTGACAGAGGTGCGGCGCAGCGTGGAGAAGAACTGCGACTATGTCGGCGAACGTTTCGCCGAGGAGGCGCGGCGCATCCATTACGGCGAGACCGACCCGCGAGGCATCTATGGCGAGGCATCGGACGAGGAGGTCGCCGAACTCCATGAGGAAGGTGTGACATTTCACCGCATCCCCTGGATTCCGCGCACCGACTCCTAAACGATGGTCATCGGGACAGGGTGCCGTCACAACACGGCCCCGCCACTGATTCCCAACGAAACCATTTGAAAGACTGACTGTCCTGAGGGCGCGCCGCGGAAGCGGGGCGCCTTTCTTGTATGCTGCTAGAGCCTTGCCCAGGCTCGTTTTTTCGGGGCCGTCCCCTGTCTGCACCCACCCCATCGACCAAGGTAGGGGGTGCGCCCAACAATGATCTGTATCAAACAATTGGGCAGGTCAAGGGCGTACGAATTACGGGGAGAAACCCGGACGCGACCGCCCGGACGGCAAATGCCCGCCGGTCCCGAAGACTCTGTCTCGATGGATCGCAGAAGGTTGCCGGCACTCGATGAGGGGACGCATATGAGTCAAAGCGCACAACGGATTGTGAACAATCCAAAGTTCCAGGAACTGGTGGCGAAGCGGTCTGCCTTCGCCTGGACTTTGTCGATTGCGATGCTGGTTATCTATTTCGGCTTCATCCTGCTGGTGGCGTTCGGGAAAGAGTTCCTGGGCACCCCCATCGGTTCGGGCGTCACCACCTGGGGCATGCCCATCGGCGTCTTCACCATTCTGTCCGCCTTCATCCTGACCGGCATCTATGTGCGACGGGCGAACGGCGAATTCGATGAGCTGAACCGCCAGATCCTGGAGGAAACCAAGTGATGCGCGCCGTCTCCAACCGCATCGCCAGCACGGTCGCCGCGACGGCCGCCGCGGCCGGCACTTTGGTTCCCGCCTCCGTCTATGCCGCCGGTGCCGTCGACGGCGCGGTGCAGAAGCAGGCGACGAACGTCTCAGCCATCGTGATGTTCCTGGTCTTCGTGCTGTTCACGCTGGGCATCACCTACTGGGCGGCACGGCGCACCAAGTCGGCCAAGGACTTCTACGCCGCCGGCGGCGGCATCACCGGTTTCCAGAACGGCCTTGCCATCGCTGGCGACTACATGTCGGCGGCCTCCTTCCTCGGCATTGCCGGCCTGGTGTACGCCAACGGCTTCGATGGCCTGATCTACTCGGTCGGCTTCCTGGTCGGCTGGCCGCTCGTGCTGTTCCTGATCGCAGAGCGGCTGCGCAACCTCGGCAAATACACCTTCGCCGACGTCGCCTCCTACCGCTTCAAGCAGACACCGATCCGCACGCTTTCGGCCTGCGGCTCGCTGGCGACCGTCACCTTCTACCTGATCGCCCAGATGGTCGGCGCCGGCAAGCTGATCCAGCTGCTGTTCGGCCTCGACTACATGGTCGCCGTCATCATCGTCGGCGTGCTGATGATCGGCTACGTGACCTTCGGCGGCATGCTGGCGACCACCTGGGTGCAGATCATCAAGGCGGTGCTGCTGCTGTCCGGCGCGTCCTTCATGGCCTTCATGATCCTCGCCAAGTTCGGCTTCAGCCCCGAGGCGATGTTCAAGGCCGCCGTCGACGTGCACCCGAAGGGTGTCGCCATCATGTCTCCGGGCGCCTTCGTCTCCGATCCGGTCGACACGATCTCGCTCGGCCTGACCCTGATGTTCGGTACCGCTGGACTGCCGCACATCCTGATGCGCTTCTTCACCGTCTCCGACGCCAAGGAAGCCCGTAAGTCGGTCTTCTACGCCACCGGCTTCATCGGTTACTTCTACATCCTGACCTTCATCATCGGCTTTGGCGCCATCGTGCTGATCCTGGGCAAGGATGCCAACGGTGCCTATCCGTTCCTGACCGCCGCTCCGGCGGAGGGCGTCAAGGCGGCTGTCGCCTCGGTCATCGGCGGCACCAACATGGCGGCCATCCACACCGCCCATGCGGTCGGCGGCGACCTGTTCTTCGGCTTCATCTCGGCGGTCGCCTTCGCAACCATCCTGGCGGTGGTCGCGGGTCTGACGCTGGCCGGCGCCTCGGCGGTCTCCCATGACCTCTACGCCTCGGTCTTCGCTCGTGGCCGCGTCAACGAGGCCGACGAGATCCGCGTGTCGAAGATCACCACGGTCGTGATCGGCATCGTCTCCATCGTTCTGGGCATCGCCTTCGAGAACCAGAACGTCGCCTTCATGGTGGGTCTGGCTTTCGCCATCGCCGCCTCGACCAACTTCCCGGTCCTGCTGATGTCGATGTTCTGGGGCAGGATGACCACCCGCGGTGCTGTCATGGGCGGTGCGATCGGCCTGATCTCCGCCTGCGTCATGATCGCGCTCGGCCCGACGGTGTGGAAGGCCGTGCTGGGTCACCCGACCGCCATCATCGGTTATGCCAATCCGGGTGTGTTCTCAATCGTCCTCGCCTTTGCCGGTATCTGGTTCTTCTCGATCACCGACAACAGCGCGCAGGCCGAGAAGGAGCGCCGCGACTTCGAGGACCAGTATGTCCGGTCGCAGACCGGCCTGGGTGCCGAGGGCGCGTCCGCCCACTAAGCAGCCTGTCGAACGGCGCAAACGGGTCGAGCGAGAAGAACAGGGAAGGGGGTCGCGTCTCGCACCGCGACCCTCCCCCGCCGGGGAAGGCTCAAGCCCGTGCTGTGACCGAACCACGCTGCCAAATGTCGCACCCGCTTCCGGCCTCGGGCCCGGCGGGTGTATCCTGGAAAGCGCCCCCGGATCCGGTCCGGGGGCGCTTTTTTATGCCTGCCTTTCCCAATGCCCCGCCCTCCTGTGACGGAGCCTGCCCGTGCAGCACGCGATGCCGACCGCCTCCCCGGACTTCGATTTCGGCCAGCCTCCCTTCGACCTGCTGACCGACGATCAGCGGATGGCGCTGGCAGGGGCACTGGACATCGCTCTCTACCCGCGCGGCGCGGTCCTGCTGTCGCGGGAAGAGCCGACCGATGCGATGTTCGTCGTGCTGCGCGGCACCGTGCAGGAACGCCGCGGCGGAGAGGTGGCGGCGGTCCATGGGCCTGGCGACCGTTTCGGCTTGCAGGCCCTGTATGGCGCCGCTGGCGCTGGTGGCCGTACCGCCCGCCGGTTCGTTGCGGCGGAGGAGTGCGCCTGCCACCTGATCCCGCGTCCCGCCCTGGAAGCGCTGGCGGCGGAGAACCCCGAATTCGGTGCCGCCATCATCGGCGATTTCGCCCAGCGCATGCGCGATCTGGCGGCGCTGCGGTCCAACCGCGAGATGGCTGCGCTGACCATGGCGCGCATCCGGCAGGCCTATCTCCACCCGCCGCTGTTCGTCGAGTCCGGCGCCAGCCTGCGCGATGCGGCCGAGGCGATGAGGCAGAACCGCGCCAGCAGCGTGCTGGTGCGCGGAGATGACGGAGCGGTGGGCATCCTGACCGGCACTGACCTGCGCGACCTTGTGGTGCTGGACGGCCGGCCGGTGAGCGAGCCGGTCGGGCCGCTCGCCCGCTACGGGCTGCTGACGCTGGACCGCGACGACCTGCTGTTCAACGCGCTGGTTCTGATGACCAAGCACGCGGTGCGCCGTGTGGTGGTGACGGAGAACGGCGCCATCGTCGGACTGTTGGGGCAAAGCGACCTGCTGGCGGTGCTGTCCAACCATTCCCAGGTCATCGGGTTGCAGGTGGAGCATGCCACCGATCCCGCCGACCTGCGCCGGGCCAGCCGCTCCATCGTCGAACTGATCCGCACCCTGCATGCCACCGGGGTGAAGGTCTCCTTCATTGCCGATCTGGTGACCGAGCTTAACCGCCGCATCTTCCGCAAGCTGTTCGAACTGCTGGCTCCGCCTGACCTGCTGGCGAACAGCTGCCTGATCGTGATGGGCAGCGAGGGGCGCGGCGAACAGCTGCTGAAGACCGACCAGGACAACGGCCTGATCCTGCGCGACGGCTTCGACTGCCTCGGTCTTCCGAGGATCGTCGCCGACTTCACCCGCCATCTGGTCGAGTTCGGCTATCCGCCCTGTCCCGGCAACATCATGCTGTCGAACCCGGACTGGACTCGCCCGCTCGCCGGCTACAAGGATTCGCTGTTCACCTGGATCCACCGCCCGGACGAGGCGGCGCAGATGAACCTCGCCATCTTCTACGACGCTGCTCCGGTGGCCGGCGACGCCACGCTGCTGGCCGAGGCGAAGGACTATCTGTTGAGCCGCCTGCAGGACAACCAGATGTTCTTCACCCAGTTTGCCCGCCCGACCCTCTCCTTCGACACGCCGAGCGGCCTGTTCGCCGCCCTGTTCGAGCGGCGCCGGGCGGAAGCGGTGGACATCAAGAAGGCCGGCATCTTCCCCATCGTCCATGGGGTGCGTGCGCTGGCGCTGGAAAAGCACCGGGTGGAAACCAACACGGTGGAACGCATCCAGGTGTTGGCTGAACTGGGGGCGCTGGACCACAAGATGGCCGCCGATCTGGTGGAGGCCTTCACCATCCTGTCGACCATCCGCCTGAAGGCGCGCGTCGATCTTCCTGACGAGGAGGGAACGGAGCTGGCGATCGACAACCTTGTCCATTTGGACCGGCTGGGCAAGCTCGACCGCGACCAGTTCAAGGACTGTCTGGCCTTGGTGAAGAGCTTCAAGGAACTGGTCGCCCACCATTTCCGCCTGAACCATTGAGGCGGCGACCATGGCGCACTCCGATCACACCGACGCCGACCGCCGGGAGCATGTGGCGATCCATTGCGAGGCGACCAGCTTCGATCCGGAGGCGGCGAGGCCGCTGACCTTCGCCGCCATCCGCATCCGCGGTCCCCGCATCCTGACCGGCAGCGCCCTGCTGCTCCATCCCGGCAGCGACACCGGAATGGCCGAGGCCGGCGACCTGCTGCATGCCTTCATCGGCGGCCGGCCGCTGGTCGGCTATTACCTTGATTTCTCCGTCGCCATGGCGGAGCGCCTGACCGGCCGTCCGCTGCCGGAAGAGCGGACGGAAGTGTCGAGCCTCTATTACGACCGCAAGATCCGCAGCCTGTCGAAACAGGCGGTCGATCTGCGGCTTGACACTCTGGTCCGTGACCTCGACCTGCCGGTGCAGCCCGACGGAGCCTTCGGCATCGCGCTGACCGCAGCCATGGTGTGGCTGCGGCTGACGCAGGACGGACACTGAAAAGGGAAAGCGGAAGGGTCAGAACCCGATCCGCTCCACGTCGAAGGCGCGGTCATGGGTCAGCGACGGCACCATGCCACGGGCTTCCGCGATGCGGTCGAGGTCGAGGTCGGCGGTGATGAAGCCGACATCGGTGCCGGCATCGGCCAGCACCTCCCCCCACGGCGCGATCAGCAGGGAATGACCGTAGGTCTGGCGGCCCTGGTCGTGGCTGCCGGTCTGGGCCGGGGCGATGACGAAGCAGCCGGTCTCGATGGCGCGGGTGCGCAGCAGCGTGTGCCAGTGGGCGCGGCCGGTCGGCACGGTGAAGGCGGCCGGCACCGTCAGGATCGACGCCCCGGCCTTAGCCAGCGCCCGATAGAGGTAGGCGAAGCGCACATCGTAGCAGACGGTCATGCCGATGCCGCCCCAGGGGCTGGAGGCGACGACTGCCCGTTCGCCCGGCCGGAAGGTGGCGGATTCACGGTAGGATTCGCCGTCCTTCAGCGTGACGTCGAACATGTGGATCTTGTCGTAGGAGGCGACGACCCGCCCCCCGGCATCGAACAGATGGCTGCGGTTGGCGGCGCGCCCGTCATCCAGCAGGACATGCAGGGTGCCGGCCAGGATCCAGGCCCCGGTTTCCCGCGCCAGCTCGGCGAAGAAGGGGATGCCGGGATGCTCCGCCTCGCTGCGGACGCGCTGCATGGTCTTGTCGCGGCCCTGGACGATCCAGCCGACATTCTCCGGCAGGGCGATGAAGTCCGCCCCGGCGTCGCGGGCGCGGCGGACGAGATCGCCCGCCGCCCGCAGGTTAGGCTCAAGCTCCGTGCCCGCATTCACCTGGACGCAGGCGGCCTTCAAGCTGCCGCTCATGCGGCAATGCCGAGCAGCGGGTCGAGCTTGCCGGCGCGGTCCAGCGCGTGGATATCGTCGCTGCCGCCATAGGGCTTCCCGTCGATGAAGATCTGCGGGACGGTGGTCCGGCCTTCCGACCGCTCGATCATCTCGCTGCGGCGGCCCGGCTGGGCGTAGAGATCGATTTCCTCGTATGTCACGCCCTTGCCGTCGAGCAGGCTCTTGGCCCGCATGCAGTAGGGACAGAAGGGCGTGGTGTAGATGACGACGTCGGCCATGCCACGGGGCTCCTTTTGGACGTGGAGAAACTATAAGGTCAACCCACGAGGGGCGCCAGACGTTGCAGCCCGCGTGCAACGCCGGTCAGCGTCGCCGGACGCGGCCCTTTTCAAGCGTCAGCGCTGCACCACACGCGCCAGGGTCAGCACGTCGACCCGCCCCGCCCCGGCACGCAGCAGGACCCGCGTGCATTCCGCCAGCGTCGCCCCGGTGGTCATCACGTCGTCGATCAGCACCAGCCGCTGTCCGGTCACCTGTTCCTTTGCCGACTGTCCCGGCCGCAGGCGGAAGGCGCCCTTGACGTTGCGGTGGCGCCCCTGGCGGTCCAGCCCGCCCTGGGTCGGGGTGGAGCGGTGGCGTTGCAGCAGGTCGGGCGTGGCGGGAACGCCGCTGTGCCGCGACAGCGCCTGCGCCAGCAGGGCCGCCTGGTTGTAGCGGCGGCGGAACAGGCGGCCGCGGTGCAGCGGCACCGGCAGCAGCCGGTCGGCATCCGCCAGCAGCTCCTTGCCGGCCCGCGCCAGCCAGACGCCATAGGATTTGGCGGCATGGATGCGGTCGCCATGCTTGAAGCCGAGGACCAGCGGCCGGCTGCCGTCGTCATAGGCCAGCACGGCGCGGGCGCGGGCGAAAGGCGGCGGGGCCGCCAGACAGGCGCCGCACTGCGCGCCCTCCTGCGCCTCATACTCGAAGGGAAGGCCGCAGCAGGCGCACAGCGGCGGCGCGATGAAGGTCAGCTTGATCCAGCAGGCCGCACACAGGCCGCCCTGCCGGTCCACCGCCTCGCCGCAGCTGAGACAGCGCGGCGGCAGCAGCGCGTCCAGCAGCAGGGCCGCCGCACCGGTCGCGACGCGGCCAATTCCGGCGAGGGGGGCAGGCGCCTGCATCGGCCGGACCCGTCACTGCAGCATGGCGATGCGTTCGAAGATCACCGCCGTATAGTCGCGCAGCGCCAGATAGATCGCCGGAGCGGTAACGAACAGGATCAGCAGAGTGGCGAAGAACTTCATGTCCTGCTGCAACGACGACTCGTTGATGTTCGTCGCGCTCTGGAACAGCATCAGCCCGGCCGACAGCAATGCCGTGATGCCCAGCGTCGGCAGCGAGATTTTCAGGATGACCATCAGCGCTTCATGACTGACGGCGATGGCCTCGTCGATGCCCATTCCGATCCCTGTCCGGTTTCCCTCCCATTCGGGAGCGCTGCTGTGGAGAAGGTGTCTGGGGTGCGAGTGTAGCACGGTTGTCGTGCCGCCGGGCTGGAGTATAGTGCGGCCATGACAAGTCCCGACAGCATGACCGTCTTCGACCGTGCGCTCGTCCGCCGCCGCCGCGACCGCGCCGTCGCCGAATTCACCGACCACGCCTTCCTGTTCGAGGAGATCGCCGACCGCCTTGCCGACCGGCTGGAGGACGTGATCCGTCCCTTCCCGCTGGCGCTGGATGTCGGCTGCCACGATGGGGCGATGGGCCGGATCCTGAAAGGCCGCAAGGGGATCGAACGGCTGGTCGCCTGCGACCTGTCGCCGGATTTCGCCCGTGCCGCCCTCGATCCCGGCAATCCCGCCGTCACTGCCACCATCGCCGCCGACGAGGAGTTCCTGCCCTTCGCCCCCGGCAGCTTCGATCTGGCGGTCAGCAATCTCAGTCTGCACTGGGTCAACGACCTGCCGGGCGCCTTGGTGCAGATCCGGCAGGCGCTGAAGCCCGACGGCTTCTTCTGCGCCTCCATGCTGGGCGGCCAGACCCTGGCCGAGCTGCGCCGCTGTCTGTACGAGGCGGAGATGGAGGTGTCGGGCGGCGTCTCCCCCCGTGTGTCGCCCTTCGCCGAGATCAAGGATGCCGGCGGGTTGCTGCAACGTGCCGGCTTCGCCCTGCCGGTGGTCGACAGCGACGTGATCACCGTCACCTATTCCGACGCCTTCGCCCTGATGCGCGAACTGCGCGGCATGGGCGAGACCAATGCCGTTCTGGCGCGGCGCAAGGTTCCTGCAACCCGTGCCATGCTGTTCGACGCGGCTCGGCGCTATGCCGAGCTTTATGCCGAGCCGGATGGGCGGATTCCGGTGACCTTCGAAGTGCTCTATCTGGCCGGCTGGTCGCCGCACGAGAGCCAGCAGCAGCCCCTGAAGCCCGGCAGCGGGCAGGTTCCGCTGGGCGACGCGCTGAAAGGCGGCGGTAACCACTGAAACAGGGTAAGGACCTGGTTTACGCAACCAGCTTCCAGGCCATCCAACCCAGCACCCCGGCGTTCACCAGCATGATCGCCGGGGCGACGCGGGCGACCGCGGTGCGCCAGGTGCGGCCGGCAATATGGCCGGCCAGACCGACCGCCAGCAGGCTCGGCACCGTGCCGAGCGCGAAGGCCGCCATGCCGAGCGCACCGGTCAGCGCACTGCCGCTCGCCGCCGCCACTGCGATGGCGCCATAAAGCATGCCGCAGGGAATGAAGCCCAGCGCCACCCCCAGCCCATAGCCGCGCCAGCCCGTCGGGTTGCCGAACAGCGGCCGGGCGAGGCCGGACACCCGCTCGCTCCACCAGCGCTGCATTCCGGTGCTTCCCAGCGACGGCGCCCTGTACGGCAAGAACAAGGGCAGCCAGGACAGGACGCCGCGTGCGGCGTAGCCGAGGAAGAACAGCGCCGCCAGCGCCAGCAGCGCCACCGACAGCCAGCGCAGTCCCGGCAGCGCCCCGACATGGCCGGCGACCGAGGCCGACAGCGCCCCGACCAGCGCATAGGTCGTCGCCCGGCCGGCATGATAGGGGAGCACGGCGGCGCCAGTCAGGCGCCGGAACTCCGACATCGCCGACAGCGGCACCCGTTCCAGCCGCGCCGACACCTGGGCCAGCACGAAGGGGCCGCACATGCCGGCGCAATGGGTGGTGCCGCCCACCAGTCCGGCGGTCAGCAGGGCCAGCAGCAACCCGCCGTCGCGGTCGATGACCACGGCGCACTGGTTCAGTCCGGCATCCAGCAGCGACAGGGCGTCCAAGGCAAAGCCTCTCCGGTTCGGGAACTGGCGGCGATCTTAGGAGAGAGGGGGAGGACGTCCCAATGACGTGGGTCAATGGCGGGTGGGCTTGACGGGGTGTGGGGGAAAGCGACCGCGGGAAGTTTGGCGTGGAATTTCAGTGCCGGTCGCTTAACCCCACGTCTTCATGCCAGCAGGCGGGCTATGGGCGGGCGGCTGGGATGGAGGACGACGCCGTCATCTGCCGGTTCGACCTTCGCGTCGGGATAGGCCGCCAGCGCATATTGCAGGGCCTGGACGAAGCGCGGCTTGAAATGCTTCATCTGATCGTAGCCGGCACCGAACTGTGCGTAGAGCGACGGCCAGGAGATCGGCTGCGGCCGGCTCAGCGAATGCAGCCGGTAGGCGAGCCAGACATAGAGGTCGAGGCTGAGCGAGCGGTCCTTCAACTGCCGCACCGCTTCCTCCAGCAGGGGAACCGGATGGTCGCGCAGGGCCTGGAAGAAGGTCTCGTCCAACTGGACCACGTCGTTCCACAGCGTGCCCTGGCGGTCGTCGCCGAGAGCGTCATGGAAGATCAGGCCGCGCTTGACGATGCCGCCCTTTTCGAAAACGTCGGCATCCTCGCCGTCCCAGAAGAACTTCAGCGAGCAGGCGGAGATGCGCAGCGACTGTTCGCGGAAGCCGCGGAAGGTCTCGCCGCCGACGCTGATGCCCATCCGGGTCAGCCAGTCGCGCATGGAGCGGCCGAGTTCGACTTCGCGGCGGCCGGTGCGCACGGCCTGGGTCTGCAGATAGATCAGGATCATCCGCGCCCGCGCACCATAGGGCACGCCGAACAGTTTCATCTTGCCGTTCACCTTCAACCGGCCCGGTTCGACCAGCAGCGTCACCTGATGGCCACGCTTCTCCCAGGGCATGTCGTCGGCCAGCTTCTTGTGCGGCAGGCTGGTCAGGCAGAAGCCGCTGTAGGTGATGCCGAGATGCTGGTTCTCGTCCGCCAGGATGTCGGCGGCGATGTCCACCAACGTCCGCTCCTCGGGCCGGACCAGGGCGCGCGCCTTGTCCCGACCATGCTCGATCACGAGCCTGTGTATGTCGCCCATAGCAGCCTCACCCGGATGTTGTGGCATCCTGGTGAGCGGCGGCCGATGGAGTCAATGTGGGGTTAGGCGACCGTGCTAGTCGACGGTTAGTTGTTAGACTTATTAGTTGAGTCGCCGCTTGTCCCCAGGGGGAAACCCCGAGTCGCGCCGCTTTTCCCCACGAATCCGCCGCTTTTCCCCAAGGGGACCAGGGTGGAAAAAGGGGAGCGGTCGCTTTTCCCCACGGGCTTCAAGTGGCGACTCGCGACGGTTGCAGGGGGACTCGGGGGAGAGGCGGGCGGTCGCTTAACCCCACGGATGGAAAAATGGGCGCTCGAAGGCGCTCATCTCAATGGCTCATCAGCACCGGAACCGTCATGTGCTGCAGCATGAAGCGGGTCATGCCGCCCAGCACCAGTTCGCGGAAGCGCGAACGGCCATAGGCGCCCATCACCAGCAGGTCGCAGCTTTCGTCGGCGGCCATGTTCAGCAAGGTGTCTCCAGGCTCCACCACGTCGGTCGCGACATGGGTGGCCTCCACGCGGCAGCCGTGGCGCGACAGATGGCGGGCGATGTCGGCGCAGGGCTCATCGCCCAGGCCGTTCGGGCCGCGTTTCGGATTGGCGGCCATCACCACGACGCGCTTGGCGCCGGTCAGCAGGGGCATGGCATCGCCGATGGCGCGCGCCGCCTCGCGGCTGCCGTTCCAACCGACCAGAACCCGCTCGCCGATGGTGGAGAAACGTCCGGCATAGGGCACGACCAGAAGCGGCCGGCCGCATTCGAACAGAAGGTCGGCCGGCTGGGCGACGAGCTGGTCGCGGTCCGGATCGGGCTGGCCCACCACGACCAGATCGGCATAGCGGCCCCGCACCGCGGCGGCGATGGTCGGATCGCCTTCCTGCGCCAGCCACTCGGAGCGGTCGGTCACGCCGTGAAGGCGCATGACGTCATCGAAAGCCGCCTGCATCCGATCCGTCTGGTCCTTGCGGCTCCGGCGACGGCTTTCTCGCAGTTCCTGCGGGATTTCCGCCTCGATGTAGCCAGGGAACACGGTGTCGGTGAAGGCATAGAGCGCGGTCAGGTGCGCATCGCACCGCGCTGCGAGCCGTGCCGCGAGGTCGAGACGCGCTGCGGACGCGGGCGTGTCGTCGACGACGACCAGGAAGTCCTTGAGAGCCATGGCGTGGTTCCTGCCCAAAATGGTGATCGCTGCCCCTCACCGGGGGCTTTTCGTAGGGTTTCCGTCAGGAAGGCACCGGATCGGGTGACATCCCCGGCGCCGTTGTCCCCACTTGTCTTGGCAGTATAAATCCGTGCTTGTCCGCCGATGCCTTTCCATTGCAGGGCACAGCCATGCCTTCGCCGCGTTACTGCACTGCACAAGACAGATTGTCTGCCGAACATTCGATCAGGAGTGCAATCGCAGGCCGCAAACGTCTCGAAAAAAAATGAACTCCCTGTCTCTATTCGCACAATGAGGAACAGAAAATCGGGATTATGCGTTCGGCGATGGTGCAACCCGCGCTTGAATGAATACTATGATATGCCCATGCGGATGCGGCCGTGTCTCCGTTGGATGGGCTATAGAAACGTTCAAGCTCTGTTGCACTAAGGCAGCTTTGGTTTTGACGGGCGGGTGACACTTCGCGTAAGTGTTGGGTATCGATTTCCTGATGAGTACCCCACTCTATCCTCGCCATGAGTCCTGATCCCCGAATCACCGCGCTGGCCGACGCTTTATCGGGTGCCACATCCGGCGCGCCGGGGCTCGACGCCCTGCGTCAGATTCTCGACGCCATGACGGTGAAGGTGGCGTTGATGGACCCGCAGCGGCGGCATATCTATGCCAACCGCGCCTATCTGGAGATGATGGGGACAACTCTGGAGAAGGCGGTCGGCACCACCATCGGCGACCTGCTGGGACCGGACCTTCTGCGCAACACGGATGGGGCGGCCAAGCGCGCGCTGTCGGGCGAGACGGTGCAGACGGAGGGCTGGATCACACAGGCAGACGGCCAGCAGCGCTACGTCACGCGGCTTCATGCGCCGCACCGGACGGAAGACGGCGCCATCGCCGGCTATTTCGTCATTCTGCAGGACATGACCGAACGCCGGCAGGTGCAGGACGACCTGTTCCGCCTCGCCTATTACGACCCGGTGACCGGACTGGCGAACCGCCTGATGCTGCTGAAGCACATGGCGGACTACCGCAATATGGGCGAGCCCTTTACCCTCGTCATCCTGGACATCGACCGCTTCGCGGAAATCCGCAGCAGCATGGGCCAGGGCTTCGCCAACGAGGTGCTGGACGGTCTGGCCCAGCGGATGGCGGCGCAGGCCGCCGCGTTCGACCTGATCGCCCGCGTCAGCGACCATGCCTTCGCCATGCTGGCCGGCGGCGGCTGCGACCGGCCGGTGCTGGAGGGCGCCATCGAGGAACTGGCGGCGGTGGTGCGCTCCGCCCGCTCCAGTTCCGGCGGTACGGTGTTCCTGTCCGCCAGCATCGGCGTCGCCGTCGCGGCGCCGACCCATGAACGTCCCGACGACGTGCTGCGCGATGCCGAGATCGCAACCGCCCGAGCCCGTGAACAGGGTGGCGGGCGGCAGGCTTGGTTCGACCCGGCGATGCATTCCCATGTGGTCGAGCAGGTGAGGCTGGAGCACGACCTGCGCAGCGCATTGGACAGTGGCAGCGACCTGTGGGTCGCCTATCAGCCGATCGTGGAGATGGTGACCGGCGGGCTGGCCGGGTTCGAGGCGCTGATGCGCTGGAACCACCCGGAACGCGGCAACATCCCGCCCGGCATCTTCATCCCCATCGCCGAGAGCACCGGTCTGGTCGTGTCGCTCGGCACCTGGGTGCTGCGGCAGGCCTGTCTGCAGATCGCGGAGTGGCAGGACCGCCGCGAGCCGGGTTCCGCCCCGCTGTTCATGAGCGTCAACCTGTCGACCCACCAGCTGTCCGACCCCAATTTCGTCCAGGTCGTGCGCGACGTCCTGCGCGAGACCGGGGTGGAGCCGTCCTGGATCAAGCTGGAGCTGACGGAAAGTGCCGTGATGGACAAGGCGGAACAGTCGATCCGCCTGCTGCGCGACCTGCGGGCGCTGGGCATCAAGCTGTCGATCGACGATTTCGGCACCGGCTATTCATCGCTGTCCTACCTGCACAAGCTGCCCATCGACAGCCTGAAGGTCGACCGCTCCTTCGTCTCCGCGATGCACCAGTCGGAGGAAAACCGCGCCATCGTCCGCATCATCATGGATCTGGCGCGCCTGCTGGGCTTCGACGTCATCGCCGAGGGCATCGAGACCAGCGCCGACGCCAACCTGCTGCGGGCGCTGGCCTGCGACTATGGCCAGGGCTACCACTTCGCCCGTCCGCTGCCGTCGGCAGATGCCGGCAAGCTGGTCGGCGGGGAGTTGCCGTGGCAGATGCCGCGGTGAAGGTGGCGGTCTGACGCCACCTTCCGTCTTTTATTTCCCCCGAACGAACCTCGGCGTCCCCGCCGTGCCGGGCAGCAGGCGGATGGCGTAGGGGCTGGTGCGCATCTGCGCCACCGCCTGGGTGGGGCCGGGCACCATCTCGTGATAGCCGACGATCAGGTCGGCGCCCTTCTGCTGCACGCTGTCGATGGCGACGCCGTAGCCGGCGCTGTCGCGCGGCCCCAGGAACACCGCCACCGCCATCCGCCCGCCGGGCAGGGAGGACGGGGCCGGCTCGCCGACCCTCGCCCACAATGCCGACCATTCGCCGCTGTCGCGGGCGACGACATAGGCGCGCTCGGCGGCGCTGCTGTGGTCGCCCTGCCAGACGGTGCCGGCCTCCGCCTGCGCCGGCAGAAGATTGCCGTCGGCACGGTCGTTGCCACCCTGGCAGGAAGCCAGCAGAAGGGCAGGGACCAACAGCAGCGGGATCAGATGCGGCATCGGGCGGGGAGGGGATGGCAGCTTCATGGGACGGTCAGGCGCTCCGCGGCAGGATCGTTTCGACCAGCGACGCCCAATAGCTGGCGCCGGTGGTCAGGATCGCGTCGTTGAAGTCGTAATGCGGGTTGTGCAGACGGCAGGAGGACCCAAGATGGCCGCCATGGCCGAGCCAGATATAGGCGCCCGGCCGCTCCTTCAGCATATAGCCGAAATCCTCCGCAGCCATGGTCGGGTCCGGCGCCCAGACCACATTCTCCTCGCCAACCACCTTGGCGGCGGCGACGGCGGCGATGCGCGCCTCCGGCTCGCTGTTGACCGTGGCGGGATAGCCGGGGCGGAAGCGCAACTCCGCCGTGGCGCCCAGGCCTTCGGCGATGCTGGAGACGAGGCGGCCGAACTGCTCCTGGATGCGGCGGTGGTTCTCTTCCGAGAAGGTGCGCATGGTGCCGCGCATCCGCGCGCTGTCGGGGATGACGTTGGCTGCGGTCCCGGCCTCCACCACCGTGATCGACACGACGGCACTCTCGGCCGGGTTGGTGCCGCGGCTGACCAGGCTCTGCGCCGCGGTGATGATGTGGGCCGACACCAGGACCGGATCGATGCCGCGATGGGGCATGGCGGCGTGGGCGCCATGGCCGGTCACATGGATTTCGAACTGGTTGGCGGCGGCCATCACCGGGCCGGGATGCACGGCGATCCGGCCGGCCGGAAGCTCCGGCCAATTGTGCAGGCCATAGACCTGCTCGCAGTCGAACTGCCGGAACAGCCCGTCGTCGATCATCCGCTTCGCCCCACCCAGGCCTTCCTCGGCCGGCTGGAAGATGAAGTGGACGGTGCCGTCGAAGTTGCGGGTTTCCGCCAGATAGCGGGCGGCGCCCAGCAGCATGGCGGTGTGGCCGTCATGGCCGCAGGCGTGCATCTTGCCGGCATGGCGCGAGGCATGGTCGAAGTCGTTGGCCTCCGGCATCGGCAGCGCGTCCATGTCGGCGCGCAGGCCTATGGTCCGGCCGCTGCCGGTGCCCAGCCCCGTCAGCGTGCCGACCACGCCGGTGCCGCCCAGGCCGCGATGCACCGTGATGCCGAACTCCGCCAGTTTCGCGGCGACGATGTCGGAGGTGCGCTTTTCCTCGAAACCCAGTTCCGGATGGGCATGGATGTCGCGCCGCCACGCGGTCATGTCGTCCTGGAAGGCGGCGATGCGGTTGTTGATCGGCATGTCTCTAACGTCTGGTTGGAACGGCCGGAGGACGTTCGGGGAAAACCGGGTGAGGGCTGGTGGTCAGGATCCTCCGCTCAGCCGGAAGCGGCCAAGTCGGGAACCGACATTCCGCGCTGGACCGCCGGCCTTGCGGCGACGGTATCGTGCCAGCGCTTCAGGTTGGGGAACCGCTCCAGCAGCCCGCCGCCCGCCACCGCCGCGGCTGCGATGAAGGGGAAGCAGGCGATGTCGGCGATGGAGTAGGAGGCGCCGGCCAGATGCTCCGCCACGCCCAGGCGCTCCTCCAGCGCCGCATAGCAGCGCATCAGCTCGCCCTTGTACAGGTCGATGGCATGGGGGATGCGGTCGGGGGAGCGGGCGGCGAAGCGCTGCATGTCGATGGCGGTGGGGCCGAGATCGCTGATGCCCAGCATGAACCAGTTCATCGCCTCCGCCCGCTCGTCCTCGTCCTCGGGCAGCAATCGGCCGGTGCACTCGGCGAAATGCAGTAGGATGGCGCCGGAGCCGAACAGGCGCCGCACCCGGCCGCCCGGCAGCGCTTCCACCAGCGCCGGAATCTTGGTGATCGGGCTGACCGCCAGGAAGTCCGGCCGCCTGTTCTCGCCGGCGGCCAGATCGACGCGGTGGACGGTGTAGGGCAGTCCCAACTCTTCCAGCAGGATGGAGGCCTTGCGTCCGTTGGGCGTGGGGAAGCTGTAGAGCGTGAGCATGCTGCGACGGTCCCTGCGCTCCGTCCAGGGTCGAATCCCAGGAGCGATGGCGCCAGTCTGGCCGATTTGCGTGGCGAACGCCAGCGACAGCAGGGGCAATCCCGGGACTCAGAACAGCGAGGCGCAGCCGTCCGGCTTCACGATGCGCGTGGCCGATGGCGGGTTTGCCGCCAGCTTTGCCGCCGGGCGGATCGGCCGCCGCACCAGTTCGCCCCCACAGTTCGGGCAGCGCTCCCCCGGCAGCCGGGCGCGGCAGTCGGCGCAGAAGGTGCACTCGAAGGAACAGATGTAGGCGTCCGTCGCCTCTGGCGGCAGGTCGCGGTCGCAGCATTCGCAGTTGGGGCGCAGGTCCAGCATGGCGCGGTCTCCGGCGTGGGGGGATGTGCCGGGAAGAATAACGGGCTTGCCGAGCCGGCGTGAGTGGCGTGGTTGCCGATGGGCGTTAATATCCTGCCAAAGCGTTGCTCATTTCCCAGGAGAAAGGTTACATCGCCTCAGCCCGGCGGCCGAACAGGGCGCGCAATTTGCGGCCGATGGCGCCGCCCAGCATGCCGTGGCCGCCGCCCGCCTTCGGGAACCAGCCGGGGTCGTCGGTCTGGAAGCGGCGGACGACATGGACGAAGGCATCGACGACGTCGGGGTCGAAGTCGTGGCCCGACCGTTCGACGATCCAGGCTATCGCATCCTCCACCGCCCAGGCGCTGCGGTACTGGCGGCTGGTGATCAGCGCGTCGAACACGTCGGCCACCGCCATGATGCGGGCGCCGATGGGGATGGCGCTGCCGCGCAGACCCTCCTGATACCCCGACCCGTCGTAGCGTTCATGGTGGTAGCGCGCGATTTCCGCCGCGATGGACAGCAGCGACCGGCCGCGCAGCGGCACCGCCGCCTCGGCCAGGATGCGGTGGCCGATCTCGGTGTGGCGCTGGATCATCTGCATGTCGATGCCGGTCAGCTCGCCCGGCATGCCCAGCGTCTCGTCCGACACGCTCAGCATGCCAACGTCGTGCAGCAGGGCCGCCAGCCCGACCTTCTCGACGAAGTCGGCGTCAAGCTCGTCCCGGAACTTCTCGCGCCGGTGCAACTCGCAAGCGATGGAGCCCACCAGCTTCTCGATGCGCTGGAGATGGCCGGTGGCGGCGTTGTCCTTGTATTCGGCCAGTGCACCCATCGCCAGGACGGTCGCCTTCTGCGAGGTGTTCAGCTCCTCGATCAGCAGGGCGTTCTCGAAGGCGATGGAGCATTTGTTGCGGAACAGTTCCAACAGCTGCCATTCGCGGGCGGTGCCGTCGTTGCGGCCCTCGACATAGATCATGCCGGTGATGCCGCCGTTGGCGCGCAGGCGCAGCGCACAGAAATCCGGCTCGATGATCGTCTCGCTGCTGGGCGACAATCGCTCCAGCGCCGCCTCCACCCGCGGTTCGCCGAGCTCCGCGACCTCCACATCCTTCCACTTGGCGAAGCGGCCGGTGGAGGCGCGCACGCGGATCTTGCGGTCGCGCGGCAGTGTGTCGCCCTGGATGCAGAGAAGCGCATGGTGGCCGATGCCGAGCAGCCCGACGACGCGCGGCAGTATGTTGGGGAACAGCACGTCGGGCGTGCGCATCTCCAGCAGGCCGGTGGTGGCCACCAGCATGCGGGCCAGCCCCTTGCGCCCCGCCGCCAACGCCTGGAGGCTGGCGAAGGTGCGCAACTGGCCGGCGACGGCGGTGCGCAAGGCGCGCGGAGTCAGGTCCGCCTTGACCCGCCAGTCGCCGACGTCGTTGGCGGCGATGGCCTCATCCTCGCTTCCGGCATCCGAACTCCCGGTTTTCTCATCCCGCTCATCGGTACAGACCAGGATGCGGGTGCGCTGGTTGCCGAGTTCGCGCCGCAGATAGGCCACCAGCTCCAACCCCGCCTTCGGACCTTCCAGCGCGATTTCCAGCAGGATCAGGGCGGTGTCGGGATGCCGCTGGAGGGCGTCGCGGGACTCGGCGGCAGAGGTGGCGCCGGTCAGCTCGACCCCGGCGCCGTCGATCGACAGCCCCTCCAGCGCCGACCGGGCATTGGCCAGCAGCGACGGATCGGAGTCGACGACCAGAACCTTGAACGGTGGCTTGGCGACCGGATCGGCCATCTCCGGCCGTGCATCGTCGTGGAGCATGGCATTCCCAGCGGTTGCGCTATTGCGGTGCGCGTCCGGCAAAGTAATCCCATTGCGTACGTCATTCAACCGGTGACAAGTGCTGTCAAAACCTCTGACGCCAGCAAACCGGGGTTGACCGGCTTGGAGATGACCCGCGACACGCCCAGCTTGGCGAAAGCGGCGGATGTCAGCTCGGCCGGCACCTTGTCGTCGATGGCCGACGGGATGACCACCGGCATCTCCGGCCGCAGGGTCCGCGCGGCCTTGATGACCTCGAACCCGTCATGGTCCGGCATGATGATGTCGGTCAGGACAAGGTCGAATTGCTCGACGTAAAGGATGCCGATGGCTTCCGGGGCGCCGGCGCACAGGGTCAGCTCATGGCCTTCGCGGGTCAGGATCGCACGGATCAGGTTGCGCGTGACCGGATCGTCATCCACCACAAGAAGCTTGGCCATGCCGGTCCCCGTCGCGATCATGCCGGGCGCAGGTATAGCGTGAACCCCCGGTTACGCCAGCGGCAAGTTTATGACCCCATCATTGTGCTTATGCGTGTCTAAATGTCACGCGGCGAGCAGGGCGGCCTGTGAGAAACGGACCTGCGCCGGCCCGGCGGTCTTGGAATGGTCAGTCCGTTTGGGGTAGTGTCCGCCCGCACCCCACGGACCAACAACGAGCAGACGCAAGACCGATGTTGCTTCCCAACGCCGTCCGCCGATTTGCCGGGGCCGTCTTTGCCGGTTCTGTCGTCTCTTCCATTCTCGCCGCCGGCTTTCTGGCCGCTGGCGCGACCGCCGCGCCGGCCGCCGCAGCCGATCCGCGCCATCTCGGCACCTTCAAGGACTGGAACGCGTTCCTGTTCGAGGAGAAGGGCCAGAAGGTGTGCTACATCTCCAGCCAGCCCAAGAAGTCGGAGCCGAAGGCGAAGCGCGGCGACATCTATACGCTGGTCACCCACCGCCCGGCGGAAAAGGCCCTGGATGTCGTCAGCGTCATCGTCGGCTATCCGTTCAAGAAGGGCAGCGAGGCCGAAGTCAGCATCGACGGCAAGGACTTCAAGCTGTTCACCGACGGCGAGACCGCCTGGGCCCGGGATGCCGATGCCGACCGTGCCGTGACCGCGGCTCTGCGCAGCGGCAAGCAGATGGTGGTGAAGGGCGTGTCCGGCCGCGGCACCAAGACGACCGACACCTACAGCCTGGCCGGTGTCGGGCAGGCCTATGACGCCATCAACGAGGCCTGCGGCGTGAAGCGCTGATCGCCGCAGCGGATTACTTGGTCTTTTTGCCTTCGAGTCTTTTGACTCCGCGCGCTCATGGCCCTATGTAATGGGGCCATGAGCGCCTCCAATCATGCTTCCGCCTTCGTTCTGCCGGCGACCGATGCCGACGGACGCAAGAACCTTGTCGGCCTGTCCCGCGAAGAGCTGGAAGCCGAGATGCTGTCTATCGGCCTGGAAAAGTTCCGGGCACGCCAGCTCTGGCACTGGCTCTACCACCGCGGCTCCACCGATTTCGCCGAGATGACCACGCTGGCCAAGCCAGTGCGGGAAAAGCTGGCCGATGCCTACATCGTGGCGCGGCCGACGGTGGTGAAGGATCTGAAGTCGGCGGACGGCACCCGCAAGTGGCTGCTGCGCATGCCCGACGGGCAGGAGGTGGAGAGCGTCCACATCCCGGAAGAGGATCGCGGCACGCTCTGCGTCTCCTCCCAGGTCGGCTGCACACTGACCTGCCGCTTCTGCCACACCGGCACGCAGCGTCTGGTGCGCAATCTGGACGCGGCGGAGATCGTGGCGCAGGTGATGCTGGCGCGCGACATGCTGGGCGAATGGCCGGCGCCGCCCGACGGGCGCATGCTGTCGAACATCGTCATGATGGGCATGGGCGAGCCGCTGTTCAATTACGACAATGTCGCCAAGGCGCTGAAGATCGTGATGGACGGCGACGGCATCTCGATCTCCAAGCGGCGCATCACGCTGTCGACCTCCGGCGTCGTGCCGATGATGGAGCGCTGCGGCCAGGAGCTGAACGTGAACCTCGCGGTCAGCCTGCATGCGGTGACCGACGAGCTGCGCGACATCATCATGCCCATCAACCGCAAATACCCGCTGCGCGAGCTGATGGACGCCTGCCGGAACTATCCGGGCCTGTCGAACGCCCGCCGCATCACCTTCGAATATGTGATGCTGAAGGGGATCAACGACACGCCGGCCGATGCGCGGGCGCTGGTCAAGCTTCTGGAAGGCGTTCCGGCCAAGATCAACCTGATCCCCTTCAACGAATGGCCGGGCGCCCCCTATGAGCGGTCGACCGCAAGGGCGATCCAGGTCTTCGGCGACATCGTCAACAACGCCGGCTATGCCAGCCCGGTCCGCACCCCGCGCGGCGAGGATATCATGGCCGCCTGCGGCCAGCTGAAGAGCGCCAGCCTGCGCCTGACCGCCGCCGAGCGCGCCGCCATCGCCAACGTCATCGCGGAGAAGGACGCGGCGCTGGTGTCGTAAGGGCCAGCCGACGATAACCTTCGATGACGAGGGGCTCTAGGCCGGGCGTGTTGAAATCCAGCCGTCTGGTGCCCATGTTCCTTATATGTTCGAAGGCGTCGCCGATGCCGTCCGCCTCCCCCCGGAATTGCGGATGGCTCCGCGCTGTGACAGGGTGTCGCCACGTCCGCCAAACAGACCCGGTTCCAGCATCGGCATGCCCGCCCCCATCGAGGACATCATCGCCAAGGCGATCAAGGACGCCGACAAGTCCTTCTTCAACGAGGATTATGCCAAGCAGGCGAAGGCAGTGACCGCCGCGCTGAAGAAGGCGGGGTATGAGGTGGCGCCGCTGAAGCCGCCGCCCGGACTGGTCGAATGGGCGAAGGACAACATTCCGTTCGGCCGTCTTCGTCCGACTGAACTGATTACGCAGATGTACTCGATGATGGTCGAGAACGTGCGGCGCTTCGACAAGTAGCGCCAGCGCAAGCGCGGCGGTCCCGGACTGTCCTCATTGGCTGGTATTACCACAGGACCGGAAGGCCGTTTCTTTTCAGCCACTTCCCGCGCTGCGCCAAAATCGTCACACCAGCACTTTCGGCCACCCCCCGCCGTTGACTCGGATGCTGCGGGAGCGTAATTCATTGCGCCAACCAATAGGACGGGACAGCCGTCTCAAAAGGGCACGCACCACCCAGCCGCCGCGGCAATCGTCATGTTGCGCCGCGTCCGGCCGCGAACAGAGGACGACGCAATGGCAAACGGCAGCGGTCGGCCGCTCTCCCCGCACCTTCAAGTCTACAAACTCCCGCTGAGCGCAGTCATGTCCATCACGCACCGCATCACGGGCGTCGGGCTGGCTGTGGGCACGCTTCTGCTGGTCTGGTGGCTGGTCGCCGCCGCCGCCGGTCCGGAGGCGTTCGCACGCGCGCAGGGCTTCATCGGCTCCTTCTTCGGCCTGCTGCTGATGTTCGGCTGGTCGGCGGCGCTGTACTACCACCTGTGCAACGGCATCCGCCATCTGGTCTGGGACGCCGGCAAGTCGTTCGAGCTGACCGACGCCGACCGCAACAACAAGATCATCCTCGGCGCGACGGCGGTGCTGACCGTGCTGACCTGGATCGTCGGCCTGGCCGTGTGGTGAGGAGATAAGACATGGCGTCCAATAGCAAGACCCTCCGCTCGCCGTTGCAGGTCGCGCGCGGTCTGGGTTCCGCCAAGCATGGCACCGAACACTGGTGGTCGCAGCGCCTGACCGCGATCGCGCTCGTCCCGCTGACCGTCTGGTTCGTTTTCGGCGTCATCCGCCACCTCGGTGCCGATCACGCCGCTTTCATTGCCTGGATGAAGTCGCCCTTCTCGGCCGTGATGATGATCCTCACCGCCGTGGTCACCTTCCACCACGCCCAGTCCGGGCTCCAGGTGGTCATCGAGGACTACGTGCATGTCGAATGGCAGAAGATGGCGCTGATCATCGGCATCAAGTTCCTGTCCTTCGCCCTGGCGGCGGCCTGCGTGCTGGCCGTCGTGAAGATCTTCATCGGAGCCTGACGACCATGGCGACCGCCTACAACATCATCGACCACACCTATGACGTCGTCGTCGTCGGCGCCGGCGGCGCCGGTCTGCGCGCCACCTTCGGCATGGCCGAAAAGGGCCTGAAGACCGCCTGCATCACCAAGGTGTTCCCGACCCGCTCCCACACCGTGGCGGCGCAGGGCGGCATCTCGGCGGCGCTCGGCAACATGGGCGAGGACGACTGGCGCTACCACATGTACGACACCGTGAAGGGGTCGGACTGGCTGGGCGACCAGGACGCCATCGAATACATGTGCCGCGAGGCCATCCCGGCGATCATCGAGCTGGAGCACTACGGCGTGCCCTTCTCGCGCACGCCGGAAGGCAAGATCTACCAGCGCGCCTTCGGCGGCATGACCGCGCAGTACGGCAAGACCCAGGCCTACCGCACCTGCGCCGCCGCCGACCGCACCGGCCACGCGATCCTTCACACCCTCTACCAGCAGTCGCTGAAGCATGAGGCGGAGTTCTTCGTCGAATACTTCGCGCTCGACCTCATCATGGAGGACGGCGTCTGCAAGGGCGTGCTGGCCTGGAACCTGGACGACGGCACGCTGCACCGCTTCCGCGGCCAGCTGGTGGTGCTGGCGACCGGCGGCTACGGCCGCGCCTATTTCTCGGCGACCTCGGCCCACACCTGCACCGGCGACGGCGGCGGCATGGTGCTGCGCGCCGGCCTGCCGCTGCAGGACATGGAGTTCGTGCAGTTCCACCCGACCGGCATCTACGGTTCCGGCTGCCTCATCACCGAGGGCGTGCGCGGCGAGGGCGGATACCTGACCAACTCCAACGGCGAGCGCTTCATGGAGCGCTATGCCCCGTCGGCCAAGGATCTGGCGTCGCGCGACGTCGTGTCCCGCTCGATGACCATCGAGATCCGCGAAGGCCGCGGCGTGGGTGAGCACAAGGACCACATCCACCTGCACCTGGAGCACCTGCCGCCGGAGATCATCCACCAGCGCCTGCCCGGCATCGCCGAGACGGCCAAGATCTTCGCCGGCGTGGACGTCACGAAGGAGCCGATCCCGGTTCTGCCGACCGTCCACTACAACATGGGCGGCATCCCGACCAACGTTCACTGCGAGGTCCTGTCGCCGACCGCCTCGAACCCGGACCAGGTGGTCCCGGGCCTGATGGCGATCGGCGAGGCCGCCTGCGTGTCGGTGCACGGCGCCAACCGCCTGGGCTCCAACTCGCTGCTCGATCTGGTGGTGTTCGGCCGCGCGGCCGCCATCCGCGCCGCCGAGATCGTCCAGCCGGGCAAAGCCCCGTCGGTCAAGCCGGACGCTTGCGACAAGGCGCTGGAGCGGTTCGACCGCATCCGCAACGCCAAGGGCTCGATCAAGTCGGCCGATCTGCGGCTGGATATGCAGCGGACGATGCAGAACAACTGCGCCGTCTTCCGCACCGGCGAAGTTCTGGACGAGGGCGTCAAGAAGATCGACGCGGTCTATGCCAAGAAGGGCGAGATCGCCATCTCCGACCGCTCGCTGGTCTGGAACTCCGATCTGGTCGAGGCGCTGGAACTGGACAACCTGCTGGGTCAGGCGGTCGCCACCCTGCACTCCGCCCAGAACCGTCCGGAAAGCCGCGGCGCCCATGCCCGCGAGGACTATCCGAACCGCGACGACGAAGGCTGGATGAAGCACACCGTCATCTGGGTCGCGGACAATGGCGAGACGAAGATCGATTACCGCCCGGTCCACATGTACACGCTGACCGATGAGGTCGAGGTCTTCCCGCCCAAGGCCCGTGTGTACTAAGGCCCGCCGGATAAAGGAAATCAGCCATGGTTGAATTCAACCTGCCAGCCAACTCCAAGGTCGGCGTCGGCAAGACCGTCAACGTCGCGAGCGGCGCCAAGCGGGCCAAGACCTTCAAGATCTACCGCTGGAACCCGGACGACGGCCAGAACCCGCGCGTCGACTCCTATGTGGTCGACCTCGACAAGTTCGGGCCGATGATCCTCGACGCGATCATCTACATCAAGAATCAGGTCGACAGCACGCTCACCTTCCGGCGCTCCTGCCGCGAGGGCATCTGCGGGTCGTGCGCGATGAACATCGACGGCACGAACACGCTGGCCTGCCTGAAGGCGATCGAGGACGTGCCGGGCGACGTCAAGATCTACCCGCTGCCGCACATGCCGGTGGTCAAGGATCTGGTCCCCGACCTGAAGCACATCTACGCCCAGCTCGCCTCGATCAAGCCGTGGCTGCAGTCGCAGTCCCCGGCCCCGAGCCGCGAGAGGCTGCAGTCGCCGGAAGACCGTGCCAAGCTGGACGGCCTCTACGAGTGCATCCTGTGCTTCTGCTGCTCGACCTCCTGCCCCAGCTACTGGTGGAACGGCGACCGCTACCTCGGCCCGTCGATCCTGCTCCAGGCCTATCGCTGGATCGCCGACAGCCGCGACGAGATGACGGGCGAGCGCCTCGACAACCTCGAGGACCCGTTCCGCCTCTATCGCTGCCACACCATCATGAACTGCACCAAGGCGTGCCCGAAGGGTCTGAACCCCGCCAAGGCCATTGCCGAGATCAAGAAGCTGATGGTTGCGCGCCGCTGATCGCGGATAAGCGTTTCTCGACACGGAAAAGGCGCCCCCTCGGGGGCGCCTTTTTCATTTTGGGGCTTCAGACGAAGTCCGGGTCGGTCGGGCGCGACGGCGGGAGGTCGTTGCCGGGGACTGGGCTGTCGGTGGTGCCGGGGCCGCCTGGATCGGGCAGGTCGGGATTGTCGGTGCCCGGCAGGTCGACGCCGGGCATATCCTCGTGCGGGCCGGGGAACGGGTTCGGCGGAGTGGCGCTGAGGCCGGGATCGATGATCTGCATAGGTTCTTCCCCTCTCTTGGTTGCTCGCTCTCCCGTATCAACGGCCGAAGCCGCAATCCGCTCCATCGCACGGGACGATTGCGTGCGCACCGGTTGACCGATGGCTGCGAGGGGGTATGCTCTTCGGGAGATCACCAACGACGACGAACCACGAATGGGCGGTGCCGGCCGGCGGCGCCCAGCGTAGGAATACATTTTCTTTCTAGGGAAGGACCAATCATGGGCGGCATGGCAGGCCAGGCGTGGAGCTGGATCCAGGGCGAGTGGGTGGAAGGCAATCCACCGATCGTCGGACCGCTGTCCCACACGCTGTGGCTCTCTTCGACGGTCTTCGACGGTGCGCGCGCTTTTCAGGGCGTTGCCCCCGACCTCGACCTGCATTGCGCCCGCGCCATCCGCTCTGCCCAGGTGATGGGGCTGGAGCCGATGGTCACCGCCGGCGAGATCGAAGAACTGTGCTGGGACGGCATCCGTCGCTTCTCCAAGGAAGCCGAGCTGTACATCCGTCCGATGTTCTATGCCGATGACGGCTTCGTCGCTCCGGCGCCGGAGAGCACGCGCTTCGTCCTGTCGATCTACGAGGATCCGCTGCCGCAGCCGACCGGTTTCGCCGCCTGCATCTCCACCCGCCGCCGGCCGACCCCGACCATGGCCCCGACCGAGGCCAAGGCCGCCTGCCTCTATCCCAACGCCGGCCTGGCGCTGACAGAGGCGCGCAAGCGCGGCTTCCAGAACGCCATCATGCTGGACGCCATCGGCAATGTGGCGGAGTTCGCCACCTCCAACATCTTCATCGCCAAGGACGGCGTGGTGCGCACCCCGGTGCCGAACGGCTGTTTCCTGAACGGCATCACCCGCCAGCGCGTCATCGCCCTGCTGCGCAACGACGGCGTGACGGTGGAGGAATGCACCCTGACTCCCCAAGACGTGCTCGAGGCCGACGAGGTCTTCTCCACCGGCAACCACGCCAAATGCGTACCGGTGATCAAGGTCGAGGACCGCAGCCTTGCGGCGGGACCGCTGTTCCAGCGGGCGCGGGCGCTCTATTGGGAATACGCGTTCCGATGATCGAGCAGCGCCACCGCCGCCCGGCGGTGATGGGCCAGCGTGGCGGCCAGCCGAGCCAGCCACGCGTCGGTCCGGCTGGCTGCGGCCGTCAATGCGCCGCGGCGCCGGGCAGTAGCGAGTCGTGCTTCCGACGCGAGCGTGCTGTGCAGCCGGAGCGTTGCTGCGCGTCTTAGCGCGTTTGCGCGGCCTGGACCGCCGAGCAGGGCGGAGCGAAGCTCCTGCTTCGGCGGCTTGGCGTCATGGGTGCGGTGAAGGCTGTCCAGGTGGGCGGCTCGATCCATGGAATGGACGGTAACGCCTGTCTGGAACTGTTGTAAAGGTAAATTTTCCTAGGATCGTGGGCCGGGTGGGGAGGTGTTTGCCCCCACCCTCACTGGCTTGCCCAGATGATGCGCGCCATCCAGGCGACGTCCGACATCGGGATGCTGCGGTCGGGGTGGGCACGGTTGATCGACAGCAGTTCGATCTTGGTTGCCGTCTCGCGGATCAACTGCTTGGCCATCACCTCGCCGCCTTTGGTGCGGACGACGACGCGGTCGTTGCGGCGGATCTGGGCGGCCGGCGAGACGATGATGGTGTCGCCGTCGCGATAGACCGGCTCCATGCTGTCGCCGGAAATCTCCAGCGCATAGGCATGCGGGTCGCCAAGGCTGGGAAACAGCAATTCGTCCCAGCCGCTGCCAGCGGGGAAGCCGGCATCGTCGAAATAGCCGGCCGACCCGGCCTGGGCATAGCCGATCACCGGAACCCGCTGCAGCGGCGTGGTGCCGGCGCCGTCGCCGACCAGCGACACGAATTCCGACAAGGAAGCGCCAGTGGCGTCCAGCACCTTGGAGATGCTTTCCGTCGACGGCCAGCGCAGCTTGCCGTCGTTGGTGGTGCGCTTGCTCTTGTTGAAGGTGGTCGGATCCAGTCCGGCGCGCCGCGCCAGCCCGGAGGCGGAGAGCCCGTGCTGTGCCGCAAGGCGGTCGATGGCCCGCCAGATGTCCGTGTGTTTCAGCATGGGACGATAATCTCATAAAGCAGCGACAGCGTCCCTAGGAACTTTTTCATAAAACCATTGACCGCAAGCGGCAGTCGGAACATAACGCAAACGGATGGTGCGGCTGCGACGCAGGTCCAGCACCCCCTTTCAAAAAATCCGAAGCCGCAAGGAGACCAGCATGCTGCGTCCGGCCGCCTCTGCTTTGCCCGTAACCAACATTTCCCGGACCGTTCCGCTGAAGCCGGAGCCCTACAGCGTCGAGGGCGAACCTTTTGCCGACGCGGAGGAGGCGTGGTTCTGGGCGGTGCAGGCGCATGATGCCAAGACGGCAGGCGCGAGGATCGTCGCCGGTTGTGGACAGGTCGCGCGGCCCTGCGAGCCGCAGGATCTTCTTCAGGTGGTCGACCGGCTGTACCGGGCGCGCAAGCTGGTGCGCGACCACCTGCATGTGCTGGTCCATTACGGCCGCCGCCAGAGCGCACCGGAACCGGACCGCTTCCGCGAACAGCGCGCGCATTCGCTGTGGCAGGAGGCGTTCACCGTGATCGCCCCGGCACTGCGCAAAAAAGGCATTGCGCGATGAGCGCCACACCCTGGACCGCAGCCTGGATCGTCTATCGCGGAGAGGCGCCCTTGTGGTGGCTGCGGTTGCTGAAGCCGGGCTTCCGCCACTGCCTGGCACTGCTGACCGACGGTCGGCGCTGGGTGGCGGTCGATCCGCTGGCCGGCTTCACCGACATCGCGGTGCTGGATCTGCCCGCCGACTTCGACCTGCCGGGCTGGTACCGCGCCCAGGGACTGACGGTCGACGCCGCTCCGCTGCGCCGGCCGGCCGGCCCCGCTCCCTGGGGGCCCTTCACCTGTGTCGAGGCGGTCAAGCGCCTGATCGGCCTGCGCGCCCGCCGGGTGCTGACCCCCTGGCAACTGCACCGCCACCTGACCGGAGGAGACCGCATATGCCCGCATCCGCAGCCGTGAAACCGCCCGCCCGCCGGAAGAGCGAGCTGTCGGAACCGGAAGCTCTGCTGGAGCGCTACCGCGTCGCCCGCGAACGGCGCAGCGTGTGGGAAAGCCATTGGCAGGAATGCTACGACCATGCGTTGCCCAACGGGCGGCCCTTCCGCGGCGGCGGCACGCCGGGCGAGCGCCGGGTCGACCGGCTGTTCGACGGCACCGCTCCCGACGCGGTGGAGCAGCTGGCCGCCAGCCTGTTGTCGGAGTTGACGCCGCCCTGGTCCCGCTGGTTCGGCTTCCAGCCCGGTCCCACCCTGACCGGGGCGGAGCGCGACCGCGTCGCTCCGCTGCTCGACCGTGCCGCCGGCATCGTCCAGGCTCATTTCGACCGCTCCAACTTCGCAGTGGAGATCCATCAATCCTTCCTCGACCTCGTCGCCGTCGGCACCGCCAGCCTCCTGATGGAGGAGGCCGCGCCCGGCGCCCCGTCCAGCCTGCGCTTCACCGCGGTGCCGCTGGCCGAGGCGGTGCTGGAAGAGGGGCCGGACGGCCGGCTCGACGCGACCTTCCGCCGCAGCGAGGCGACGCTGGCCCAAATCCTCCAGCGCTTCCCCGGCGCCGATCTGCCGGACGAGCTGCGCAAACAGGCGGCCGAGGATCCCGACAGCCGTTTCCCGCTGGTCGAGGGGGTGCTGCCCGACGGGACCGCCTATCGCTGGGGCGTGGTGCTGGACAGCGGGCTGGGCGAGCCGTCCTGGCTGGCGCAAGGACGCTTCGCCCAGTCGCCCTTCGTCAATTTCCGCTGGCTCAAGGCGCCCGGCGAAACCTACGGCCGGTCGCCTGTGATGAAGGCGCTGCCCGATATCAAGACCGCCAACAAGGTGGTGGAGCTGGTGCTGAAGAACGCCTCCATCGCCGTCACCGGCATCTGGCAGGCGGACGACGACGGGGTGCTGAACCCCACCACCATCCGGCTGGTGCCCGGCACCATCATTCCCAAGGCGGTCGGGTCCGCCGGCCTGACGCCGCTGGCCAATCCCGGCCGGTTCGACGTGTCGCAGCTGGTGCTGGACGATCTGCGGGGCCGTATCCGCCATGCATTGCTGGTCGACCGGCTGGGACCGGTGGAGTCGGCGCGGATGACCGCGACCGAGGTGCTGGAACGCTCGGTCGAGATGGCGCGCCTGCTGGGTGCCACCTATGGGCGCTTGCAGGCGGAGCTGATGACGCCGCTGGTGCTGCGGGCGGTGTCGATCCTGCGCCGGCGCGGCGAGATCCCCGACATCACCGTCGATGGGCGGCTGGTGGAGTTGCAGCACCGCTCCCCGCTCGCCCAGGCCCAGGCCCAGCGCGACGTGCAGGCGACCCTGCGCTGGCTGGACAGCGTCAAGGCGCTGGGGCCGGAGGCGGCGGCCACGGTGGACGCGGCGGCGACCGCCCATTGGCTGGGCGAGGCCTTCGGCGTGCCGGCCAAGCTGATGCGGGCGGAGGTCGCCGCCGCTGGGCTGAATGCCGGAGAGCTCAATGGCTGAGCGCTCAATGACCGAACAGGCTGGCTGGGACTGGCTGGAGACGGCGCTCCCTGCCGGTCCGCAAGATGCTGCGGATGCCGATCCGGCGCCCAGCTTCGCCCGCTGCTTCGCCGGACGCGACGGAGAGCGGGTGCTGGCGGTGCTGCGGGCTATGACGCTCGACCGCGCGCTGGGTCCCGACGCGCCTGAGGCGGCGCTGCGTCATCTCGAAGGGCAGCGCCAGCTGGTCGCCACAGTCCTCGCGCTGGTCGCGCGGGGACGGGCCGGCTGACCGGCGGTGTTGCCGCAACTTTCTCCTTTCCCTGCAGGAGTTGATGATGGCCGATACTTTGCTGACCGAAACCGCTGCTCCTGGCTTGACCGATGCGGTCCCGCTGCCGATTCCGGAGAAATTCCGCGATCCCAAGACCGGCGCTCTCCGTGTCGAGGTTCTGCTGAAATCCTATCTGGAACTGGAGCGCCGCCTGTCGTCGCACGGGCAGTCCAGGCAGACGACACCGGACACCGCATCCGAACCGCCGCCGCAGACCGCTCCTATCGATCCGGCCACTCTTGATCTGGCCACTCTCGACCCGGCACAGCGTCGCCGCCTGCTGGGCGCGCCGGAGACGCCGGACGGTTACAGCATCGCCTGCGACCATGGGCTGTTCCAGCCCGACCCCGAAATCAACGGCCGCCTGCATGAAGCCGGCTACACCGCCGATCAGGCACAGCTTCTCTACGATCTCGCCGCCGAGCGGATGGTGCCCCTGATCCAGACCATGGCCGCCGAATTCCAGGCGGAGCGCGAGGTCGAGCGGCTGGTCGCCCGGTTCGGCGGAGAGGAGCGCTGGCGCGAGGTGTCGCGGCAGTTGCTCGCCTGGGCTGGCAAGACCCTGCCGCCGGCCGCGGTGGAAGGGCTGGCGACCACCTACGAAGGTGTCATGGCGCTCTACGCGATGATGACAGGCAGCGAGCCGGCCGCGCTATCGATGGCGGGCAATCGCACGGGCGGCGGCGAAGGCGAGGGGGAGTTGCGCACCCTGATGCGTGACCCGCGCTATTGGCGGGACCGCGATCCGGCGGTGATTGCCCGCGTCACCGAAGGCTTCCAGCGCCTCTATCCCGGCCAGGAGTGAGGTGAAGCGGTGCCGGCCGCTGCTCCCTCCCGATTCTTGAGGTGGTGGGCGGGAGCGGCCGCCGGACCGACGGGCTGAACAGAGACAAAGCGTCGCAGCATGCAACCTTCGTATGGGTTGGACAGACGTATCTTGCGCGTGCGAAGAAAAATTGCGTTGCACGACTGAAACGAAGTCGTCACCTTCCATTTCACATGACTAACCGTCCGTTTATCGAACGGACAAGAGAGCGACGCCAGGGCCGATGACGCTGCGCCGCAAAATCCGCTGGCTGACCTGGATCGGCCTGATCGGCTGCCTGATGGCGGCGATCCCCGCGCTCTACCTGCTGCGGCAGGGCATGATTGCCGAGCGTGGTCAGGTCGCCGCCGCCCTGGTGGAGTCCGCGGGGCTGCTTCTGCGGGAGCTGGAACAGTCGGCGGCATCCGGTGCGATCTCAAGCGACGAGGCACATGAGCGGGCGCAGACAGCCCTGCTGGCTCTGTCGGCCAAACCTTTCCATGTCAAAATTTTCACGGACGGCGTGATTCCGACGGGCTGGCCGGCTCTCGACCGCGCGGTGACGGCGGAGGGGCGGTTCGAAGCCTGGGGCTGGGCCATCGCCGCCGCCGGTGACATCGGCGATCTCGACCGCGATTTCCTGGTCGAGGCGTCGGGCTTCCTGCTGTTCCTGGCGGCGCTGCTGGTGTTGAGCTGGCCGGGCTCGCTGTTCCTGTCGCAGCATGTGGTCGGACCGCTGGAAGCGCTGTCGGATCGTATGCGCCTGCTGACGGAGGGGCGGACAGACATCGACATTCCCGGCTGCGAACGCCGCGACGAATTCGGTGCAATGGCCCGCGCCATGGAGTTCTTCCGCCGCGCCGCCATCGCCCTGATCGAACGCGACGAGCGGCTGGCCGGCATCATGAACAATGTCGGCGAGGCGATCCTCCTGGTCGACGGCCGCGGCCGCATCGAGGAACACAACCCCGCCGCCGTCGCCCTGTTCGGTGTGCCTGCCGGGGAACTGCGCGGCCGGCCGCTGTCCGGGCTGTTCGTCGCCGCCGACCGCGCGCGGATCGATGCGCTGCTTGTCGGCAGGGCGGCCGACGCCGCAGAGCCTGACATGCCCGACCCGGTGCGGGAGGGGGCGCTGGGGATCGAGCGCGCCGGAAGCGGCGAGCGGATCGACGTCTCGCTCAGCGTGTCGCCGCTGGTGGTGCAGGGGCGGCGCGGCTTCGTCTGCGCGCTGGCCGACGTGACCGAGCGGCTGCGCCACGAACGCGAACTGATGCGGCTTGCCACCCGCGACCGGCTGACCGGCCTGCCCAACCGCGCGATGATCGAGTCGCTGCTGGAAGCGGCGGTGGAGCGCAGCCGCCGATACCGTCGCCCCTTTGCCGTGCTGTGCCTGGACCTGTCGCGCTTCAAGCTGATCACCGACACGCTGGGGCATCAGGCCGGCGACGCGCTGCTGCAGGAGGTCGCGCAACGGATCGTCGCCTCGGTGCGCGCCGCCGATCTGGTCGGCCGCATCGGTACCGACGATTTCGCCGTGCTGCTCGAGGAAATCCGCGATGCCGACGAGGCGGCGGCGATTGCCGGGCGCATCCTGGACGCCTTCGACGCGCCGGTCACCCTGCCGGGTTGCGAGCATTACGTCCGGCCGGCAATCGGCATCGCCGTCTATCCGACCGATCTCGCCGGCGAGCATGGGGACGGCGACGACCCGCAGGTGCTTCTGCGTGCGGCCGAGACGGCGCTCTACGCCGCCAAGCGGATGGGAGGGCGCCGCCATGCCTTCTTCCGCCCGGAACTGGCCGAGCAGGCGCGGCGTCAACTGGCGCTGGACGGCGATCTGCGGGCTGCGCTGGCGCTGAAGCAGTTCCGCCTGCATTACCAGCCCAAGGTGTCGTTGATCGATTTCTCGCTGGAGGGGTTCGAGGCGCTGCTGCGTTGGGAGAAGCCGGGGCAGGGGCAAGCTCAGGGAACCATGATCCCGCCCGGCGAGTTCATCCCGGTGGCCGAGGAGACCGGCTTCATCGTCCCGCTCGGCGACTGGGTGCTGGACGAGGCCTGCCGCCAGATGCGCGAATGGCTCGATGCCGGGATGGAGCCGGTGCCGGTCGCCGTCAACATCTCGCCCAAACATCTGCGCAACCGCAGCGCCGAAGATTTCCGGCGCATCATCGACCGTCACGGCCTGCCTCCCGGCCTGATCGAGCTGGAGATCACCGAAGGCGCGGTGATGCAGGATCTCGATCACGCGCTGGCGGTGCTGGCGGCGTTGAAGGCGATGGGGATCCGGGTTGCGGTGGACGATTTCGGAACCGGCCATTCGTCCTTGAGCTATCTGAAGCGGTTGCCGATCACCACGCTGAAGATCGACCGTTCCTTCATCAACGGCGTGCCGAACGAGCGCGAGGACGCCGGCATCGTCTCCACCATCATCGCCATGGCCGACATGCTGGGCCTGCATGTGGTCGCCGAAGGGGTGGAGAAGACCGAGCAGGCCAACTTCCTGCGCCACCACAACTGCACCCAGGTCCAGGGCTGGCTGACCGGGCGCCCGGTGCCGGCCGACGCCGCCTGCCGTCTGCTGATGGAACGTCTCAGGCAGACGGCGGCGTTAGGGGCCGCCTGAAACCGGAACCGGCTTGCGCCGTGGGCGGGGGACCGTGAGTTCGGCCAGGGTGACGGGGCGGAAATTCCAGACATCGACGCCGACGTCGATCTGCCGGGGTTGCGGCTTCAACTGGCCATGACTGTGGCCGTGCAGGTTCAACGCCTTGCGGTGCATGCCGTTCCAGGTGCGGAAGGCGTAATGGCACATCACCAGATCGACGCCGTCCAGCGTCAGTTCGGCATAATGCCCGACGCTGGCCCAGCCGGGCAGCGCCAGCGTCGCCGGACCGTCGTTGTTGCCGGCGATCAGATGCTTGGTGCCGTTCAGCCGGCCGAGCAGGGCGGCCATGGCGTCGGGCGTCATGTGAAGGGCGAAGTCGCCGAGGTGCCAGACCTCGTCGCCGGAACCGACGGTGGCGTTCCAGTTCGCCTCCATCGCCGCGTCCATCTCGGCGGTGGACTCGAAGGGGCGGCGGAAACGGCCCCGGGCGCCGCCATGGCCGAAATGGGTGTCGCTGGTGAAGTATACGGTCATCGACCGGTCAACGCCGGCGCGCCGCCGACGGTTCCCAACCCTGGGATCCCGTTTGGGGCGCGCCGCCGGACGTCGGCATCAGTGCTTGTGATCGCCCGCTGCCGGGTCGAGGAAGCGGTGCAGGTGGACGATGTAGTAGCGGGTGTGGGCGTCGTCGATGGTCTGGCCGGTGGCCCCGCGCCATGCCTTATAGGCGTCCTCATAACTCGGGAAGATACCGACGATGTGGAGCTTCGACGGATCGACGAACTGGTCGGAGTCCGGACGCACGAGTTCGCCGCCGAACACGAGGTGAAGGAGCTGTTTGTCGGGCATGGCGGGGTCCTTATAACCGGGGTGGTTGGGGAATTATGGCTGTCTTTGCGCCGGCAGGCCGGCTGATGCGTCGCATTCTCATATCCGCCGTCCGGGCGGCGCTTCAAGCCTGTTGACACGTCCATCGACCTTTGCCACCACGGGATCGCGGCGTTTTCAGGATCAGGATAAAGAATCCGTCCATTTGCCGCAGATGACAGGGGCCGAAAACATGGCCGAACACTGCGAGGATCGAGCGATGGCAAGTGGTCATACCGCGACTCGGGAGAAACATCGGCGGGAGCTGCGGGTCTGGGACCTGCCAATCCGCCTGTTTCATTGGGCACTGGTCGCCGCGGTGGCGGTCGCGATCCTGTCGGCCGAGCTCGATGTGCTTGCCGTTCATATGTTGGCAGGCGAAACAGTTCTGGTCCTTGTGCTGTTCCGGCTGGTCTGGGGCGTGGTGGGCAGCCAGACCGCCCGCTTCGCCGAATTCGTGAAGGGCCCGGGAGCGATCCGCGACTATCTGAAGCGCTCCCGTGCAGGTGGCGAAGCCGCCTTCACCCTGGGGCACAACCCGCTGGGCGCGTTGATGGTGATTGCGCTTCTCTTGATGCTGCTGGTCCAGGCGGGCAGCGGCCTGTTCACCAGCGACGATATCCTGGTCGATGGTCCGCTGGTGCCGCTGGCGTCCGGCGCCACGGTGGGTCTGCTCAGTTCGCTGCACCGGCTGCTCGCCAACGGCATCTTCGTGCTGATCGGGCTGCATGTGGTGGCAGTGTTGTTCTATCTGCTGGTCAAGAAGGACAATCTGATCCGTCCCATGCTCACCGGCCGCAAGTCCCTGCCGGCGCGGCTGGTGGTGACCGAGCCGCGCCGTGCCTCGGCGGCGCTGGCGCTGGCGATCCTGGCGGGGTCGGCCGGACTGGTCTTCCTGGTGCTGCGCGCCGCAGGCTGAAGCCGCCGGCCGGTTCCGTCGGGTTCTCGTTCGCGGCATATGCCGTTGGTTGTGTGCGACAATGCGCCGTCTGGGGCTCGACGCCTTCCAGTCTAGAATGACTCCAGATTGATCCGCACAAAACGCCATGAAACCAACGATGCCGGCCCGATTTCCCGGATCGATCGACCTTTGCCTGGATATAGCTTCAGGTTGTGGTGGGGATGTCGGCCGGCTGGGAGACCGCCAGTCATGCACGCACACACCGGACACCGACCGACCGCCGGACTGAAAGGCCTTCTGGTCGCCGCCACCGCCGCACTGGGCATCCTCGCCGCCAGCGCCGGCAGCGCGCCGGCCGCCGATCCGCCGGCTGTGGGCGGCGACGCCCTGATGGGCCGCGCTCGCGACCTGTTCAAGCCGCTGCCCGCCACCCTGCCCGTGGTCCGCAACAACGCGGTCACCCGCGAGAAGATCGAGCTCGGCAAGATGCTGTTCTTCGATCCGCGCCTGTCGGCCAGCGGCATCTTCTCCTGCAACAGCTGCCACAATCTGGGGCTCGGCGGCGTCGACGGGCTGGAAACCTCGGTCGGCCATGGTTGGCAAAAGGGACCCCGCAATGCGCCGACGGTGCTGAACGCCGTGCTGAACGTCGCCCAGTTCTGGGACGGCCGCGCCGAGGACCTGAAGGCCCAGGCCAAGGGGCCGATCCAGGCCGGTGTGGAGATGAACAGCACGCCCGACCGCGTGATGGCGGTGCTGAACAGCATTCCCGCCTATCAGGCCAAATTCGCCTATGCCTTTCCGAACGAGAAGAACCCGGTCAGCTTCGACAATGTCGCCATGGCGATCGAGGCGTTCGAAGCGACGCTGACCACCCCCGCCGCTCCGTTCGACCAGTATCTGGAGGGCAAGGCCGACGCGCTGACCGACACGCAGAAGGCCGGGCTGGAGCTGTTCATCGACAAGGGCTGTTCCGGCTGCCACAACGGCGTCAATGTCGGCGGCCACGATTACTTCCCCTTCGGTGTCGTGACCAAGCCGGGGGCGGAGATCCTGCCGCCGGGCGACAAGGGCCGCTTCGCCGTCACCAAGACCGCCGACGACGAGTATGTCTTCCGCGCACCCACCCTGCGCAATGTCGCGCTGACCGCCCCCTATTTCCATTCCGGCAAGGTGTGGGACCTGCGCCAAGCGGTCGCGGTGATGGGGTCGAGCCAGCTCGGCGCCACCCTGTCCGACCAGGAGATTGACAAGATCACCGCCTTCCTGACGGCGTTGACCGGCCAGCAGCCGCGTGTCGACTATCCGCTGCTGCCGGCCAGCACGCCGGCCACGCCGCAACCTGTCTTCAAGTAAATTCTGTCCCAAACGAAGCCCGGGCAAGGAAAAAGCCCGTCCCCACGGCGGTGGGGAAGGGCTTTTCCGGCAGCAGCACCGCTTATTCGGAGCGGTAGCGCTGGTGGCAGGCCTTGCAGCTGTCGGCCATCGCGCCGAACGCCTTGGCCGTCGCGGCCTTGTCACCGGAAGCGGCGGCAATCTTCAAAGCCTGGGCGGACGCTTGAAGGCCCTGCGCCTTGGCGGTGAAATCCGGGAAGTTGGCCCAGATCACTTCCTTGGCCGCCGTCTTGCCCTTGTCGGAGCCGGGGGGGAACAGGCTGGGGATTTTGGCGGCGAAGGCGTCGATGCGATCGGTGACCGGCCCGATGACGGCAAGGTCGCCCTTGCCCACGGCATCTTTGATCTCACCCATTGCCTTCTTGTAGTCCTCGAACCCGGCCTTGCGGGTCTGGATCACGTCCTGGGCCAGAGCAACGCCGCCGGTCAGCATCAGCGCGGCCGACGCCGCAAGCACGATACGGGAAAACACGGTTCTCATCCCTTCGTTGAATTTTATCCCCAACGCCAGACCTTACACACTGCAACGCCAAAGCTGTCAAGTGAAGCGGCCATGACGGTGCCGTGCCTTCATGGCGTTCATTTGTGCGGTAAGAAATAATGCTGCGAAGGCTCGAGCTCGTGATTTGCCGGGGCTGCCGGTTCGATCCGCGGGCGGTTGGGAATACCGGCGGGCGCGGTCCGGTACGGCGCAGCCACAGGGCGGAAAAACCGCCGAACTGTGCGGCTTTCACCGGCCAACCGGCCTTGCAACCGGGGTAGAGCGGAAGTAAGGTCCGGCCTCGCGCCTTCCACCCGGAGGGGCAGGCGTCTCAAAGACGCCTCCGCCACACCGTCTCCATAGCCCTGAGGGGGCCCATCGCCATGTCGATCATCGCGTCCCGCCTGTCCCGCATCAAGCCGTCGCCGACCATCGCCGTGACCAACAAAGCCCGCGAACTGAAAGCGGCCGGTCGCGACGTCATCGGCCTGGGTGCCGGCGAGCCGGACTTCGATACCCCCGACAACATCAAGGCCGCCGCCATCAAGGCGATCGAGTCCGGTGACACCAAATACACCGCGGTGGACGGCACGCCCGCTCTGAAGAAGGCGATCTGCGCCAAGTTCGAGCGCGAGAACGGCCTGAAGTATACGCCGGAGCAGATCACCGTCGGCGTCGGCGGCAAGCAGGTGCTGTACAACGCCCTGATGGCGACGCTGAACCAGGGCGACGAGGTCATCATCCCCGCCCCTTACTGGGTCAGCTATCCGGACATGGTCGAACTGGCGGAAGGCACGCCGGTCTTCGTCTCCTGCCCGGCCGAGCAGGGCTTCAAGCTGCAGCCTGCCGAGCTGGAGAAGGCGATTACGCCGAAGACCAAGTGGCTGATCCTGAACTCGCCGTCGAACCCGTCGGGGGCGGCCTACACCCGCGCCGAGATGAAGGCGCTGACCGACGTGCTGGTCAAGCACCCGCATGTCTGGGTGATGACCGACGACATGTACGAGCACCTGCTGTATGACGGCCTGGAGTTCGTCACCCCTGCCCAGGTCGAGCCGTCGCTGTACGACCGCACCCTGACCGTCAACGGCGTGTCGAAGTCCTACGCGATGACCGGCTGGCGCATCGGCTATGCCGGCGGCCCGAAGGAGCTGATCAAGGCCATCGGCGTCATCCAGAGCCAGTCGACCTCCAACCCGACCTCCATTGCCCAGGCCGCCGCCGTCGAGGCGCTGAACGGTCCGCAGGACTTCATCAAGGAGCGTGGCGAGGCCTTCCGCCAGCGCCGCGACCTGGTGGTGTCGATGCTGAACCAGGCCAAGGGCCTGCATTGCCCGAAGCCGGAAGGCGCCTTCTATGTCTATCCGTCCTGTGCCGGCACCATCGGCAAGACGACCCCGGACGGCAAGGTGATCGAGACCGACGAGGATTTTGTCACCTACCTGCTGGAGTCCGAAGGCGTCGCCGTCGTCCAGGGTTCGGCCTTCGGCCTCGCCCCGCACTTCCGCATTTCGTACGCGACCTCGACGGAAGCGCTGGAAGAGGCGTGCAAGCGCATCCAGCGCGCCTGCGGCAACCTGCGCGACTGATAGCGTCTGCAGGACACGAACAAGGAAAAGGGCCGGCTCCGCAGGGGGCCGGCCCTTTTCCCTTGGCCGTTACTTCGCGGCGATCATCCTGTCGATGGCGCCGAGGGTGAATTTCAGCACCGCTTCGTCGGCCAGCTTGCCGTCCTTGATCTTCTCGCCGACGCTGCCGATCACGACCTGGGGGCCGCCCAGCAGCTTGGCCGGAAGGGCGAGCAGCGTGTCGTTCACCTGCTGATGCGCCCGCACGCCGCCGGTGAAGGCGGGGGAATTGGAAATCACCAGCACCGGCTTGCCGATCAGCGCGGACTTGCCATAGGGGCGGGAAGCCCAGTCCAACGCGTTCTTCAGCACGCCCGGCATGCCGTAATTGTATTCCGGCGTGACGATGACGACGCCGTCGGCGTCCGCAATGGCCTGACGGAAGGCATGCACCTCCGCCGGGGCGTCGGGCGTGTCGATGTCCTGGTCATAGAGCGGCAGGCGCAGGTCGCGGATGTCCATGCTGGCGCCGGCCGGCAGGGCGTCCTGCAATCCGCGCAGGATGGCCAGCGAGTTGGAGTTGCTGCGCAGGCTGCCGGGCAGGCCCAGCAGTTTGGCGCGCACCGTAGCATCGGTCATGAAGGGGTTGCCTTTCCTGTGGTCGTCGAACTGCTTTCTTAAGGGTTCTTGCCGGTTACGGTCCAGTCGCCCGGTCGAGTCGGTTGATCCCAAGAATGTCTGCAGTGGCGCTGAAATGGTCGGTGCCGGCATAGCTTTCCAACAGGTCATGGCCGAACCGCCATCGGAGCAAGCCCGAACGAGCAGCGCTGGCCGGCTGTGACCATCTTGGGCTGCGACTGTTGAACGGCTGGATGACTACCTACTTAGAGGCCACACAAAGGGTAGGGCGCGCCACCGGGTGCAGCCAGCGGAATCGGGTTTCGGTTCCGGCGGATCGGAAAAGGGGAGGTGACATGGCGACGCGGCGATTGGATCGGGATGACCACGTCCGGAAACATCTGGCGCTGATGCTGCAGGAATGGCAGGAGATGACCGGCCGCGACATGGCGACCGCCACTGCCGACCAGCGGCTTCAGCAATGCACCACCCTGCTGATCGACCTGCTGGGCGAGGCGGAACGCGCCGACGAAGCCGCCATGGCGGAAGTCTGACGCCACCGCCTCATCCGAAGGCACCGCAGAGATGATCGCAGGAGCGGCCCCGACCCTGATGGGAGAGCCGCCCTTGCCGGACGCGATGTCCTTACTGCGGCGCCATGCGGATGGCGCCGTCCAGGCGGATGACGTCTCCGTTCAGCATCTCGTTCTCCAGGATGTGCTGCACAAGGCGGGCATATTCCTCCGGCTTGCCGAAGCGCTTGGGGAAGGGGACGGTGGCGGCGAGGCTATCCTGAACCTCCTGCGGCATGTTCAGCAGCATCGGCGTGCCGATCAGGCCGGGGGCTACCGTCATGACGCGGATGCCGTGGCGGGCGAGATCGCGGGCGGCACAGATGGTCAGGGCAACGATGCCGCCTTTCGACGCGGCATAGGCGGCCTGCCCGATCTGTCCCTCATAGGCGGCGACTGAGGCGGTGTTGACGATCACGCCGCGCTCGCCGCTGTCCAGCGGGTCCAGCTTGGCCATGTCCGCCGCGGCCAGCCGCAGGATGTTGAAGCTGCCGATCAGGTTGACCTCGATCACCGACCGGAAATTCTCCAACGGCATCGGGCCGTCGCGGCCGACGATGCGCTGGGCGGGGGCGATGCCGGCGCAGTTCACCGCGATGCGGGCCGGCCCATGGGCGGAGCGCGCCTGATCGAGCGCGCGCTCGGCCGAAGCGCCGTCAGTGACATCGCAGACCAGACCCAGCCCGCCGATCTCATGAGCGGTCTTCAGCACCGCGTCCTCGTTGACGTCCAGCACGGTCACCTTGGCGCCGAGCCCAGCCAGATGGCGCGCCGTCGCCGCCCCCATGCCCGAGGCGCCGCCGGTGACGATTGCGGACAGTCCCTGGATGTTCATGGCATCTCCTCCTTAATTGCGACCGGTCCGCGCATGGCGCCGGCCTTGTGTCCAACAGGATGCGATCGCACTTGTTGTTTACCAGATGGTCGCTGAACCATACCACACCGTATGGTGGGAGGCATCATGCCGACGCCGCAGTCTGCCATCTGCGAACGGGTCAATTCCAAAAGGGATTCTCGCATCCATGGCCGCATCGTCCGTCTCTCCCCCGCTTGGCACCGGCACCGCGCTGACGGTTTCCGATCCCGACCGGGTCGAGCGTGACGAACGGCTGGTCCGCCGCCGCTTCTGGCAGAAGCTGCGGGCCAACCTGCATCGTGTTCCCTTCCTGGAGGAGGTGCTGGCCGCCTATTTCTGCGCGACCGATCCGGCGACCCCATACCGGGCCAAAGCGATCCTGTTGGCGGCGCTGGCCTATTTCGTGCTGCCGGTGGATGCGGTGCCGGATTGGCTGTTGATCGCCGGCTTCACCGATGACGCTGCGGTGCTGGCAGCGGCGGTGCAGACCGTGCGCACCAACCTGACTCCGGCCCATTGGCAACGGGCCAAGCAGGCCCTGCGTGCCGAAAAGGGCAGTGAGGAAATAGGCTAATCGGACTTCGACCGCGCCATCTTGCGACCGTCCGTCGCATCGCGGTGCATGGTGTAGAGGGCTGAGCCGGCGATCACCATGGCCCCCACCCAGCCCCACAAATCCAAGGTCTGGCCGAAGACCACCCAGGCGACGATGGCTGTGAAGGGCAGCCGGGCATAATCATAGGGCATCATCGCCGAGGATTCGGCCAGCGACAGCGCCTTCGTCATCGCCAATTGGCCCAGCGTCAGCACGCCGCCCAGCACCACCAGCCAGCCCAGCGTGCTCCAACTCGGCCAGGTCCAGACGAACAGTGCCGGTATCAGGGCCATCGGGGTGACGAGCAGGCCGAGGAAGGTGACGATCACCGGAGAGCTGTCCTTCCGGCTGAGCAACCGCATCTGCAAGACGGTACCGGCTGCGGCGACACAGTGGACGAACAGTGCCAGAAAGGCCAGATCGACCGGCGCCGCCCCCGGCCTCAGCACGATGATCACGCCGATCATGCCGGCGCAGACCGCGGCCCAGCGCCGCGGCCGCACCCGCTCGCGCAGGAACACTGCCGCCCCCGCCGCCACGAACAGCGGGATGGCGAAGCTGACCGCCGTCGCGGTCGGCAGCGGGATTTGGGAGATCGCGTAGAACCAGGCGCTCATGGCGCAGAGCGTGGTCAGTGCCCGCGTCACGTAAGGTCCGAGCCGCCGTTCCGCCAGCACCGCCCGGCAGGGGGGTGCCCCCACCGTCAGCGCCCAGGGCAACATCCACAACAGGCTGAATAGGTTGCGGAAGAACACGACCTCCAACGGGTCCATCACCGTCGAGGCCCAACGCACCGCCGTGTTGCCGATCCCGAACAGCAATGCTGACAGCAGCATGAAGCCGGCACCGAGCAGAAGCCGGTTGGACGGCGCCCGCAGGCGGGGGCCGGCGTCCACGGAAGAGGCGGAGACGGTCACGTTCATCGTCCCTGGGAAGCCGTTGGCGGATGGTCCGGTCAGGCTCGCAAGAGGGCGTTAGCGCAAACATCGATCCATCAGGACCAGCTGCGGTCGGACCACCTGCGGCCAGCGCCGCGACGACGATCCTCCGAAGGAAATCTCTCCGGCGCAAGCAAAATACGAGAATGAGGCGTTATTATACTCCCGTATGACGGGTGATGGTCCCGAAGCCGCGAAGCTCGAAATCTTCCATGGTAGGGCAGTCTAATCCGGGCTGCCGCCAACGGGGGGGCGGTGGGGCAGGCTGATCGTGAAGCGCACCCCGGGGTTGGTGTTCTCTATCGACAGGCTGGCATCGAGCTGTTTGGACAAGGTGTGGATCAGCCGCATGCCCAAGCTGTGGCTGCGGCGCCAGTCGAAATCGGGCGGCAGGCCGACACCGCGGTCGCCGACGATCATCTGCAAGGTCTCACCATCCCGCCTCAGCCCGACGATGATGACATTCGTGTCTCCCGAAGCCCTGTCAGGAGCGCCCGTCTGCGATCCGGTTGTCGTGCCCGCCATGATGGAGGCAAGCGGCCGGTAGGCATGCTTGATGGCGTTCATCACAAGTTCGTTGGCAAGCAGGCCCAGCTGCACTGCATGGTCGGTCAGCACTTCCACCGGATCGACCACCAGTTCCAGCCGCCAACTGCCCCCTTCAGAGCGGGCGGAGCGCTCCAGTTCCCGGCACAGCTCGGTCAGATAGTCGTGGAAGGGAATGAAATGGATGTCGTCCACGCGGTAGAGCAGACGGTGGATATCGGCGATGGCCTGGACGCGGCGTCCGGCTTCCAGAAGCTGCTCGCTCAGCTGCGGATCGCCGACGGCCTGCCCCTGAAGGCTCATCAGGCTGGACACCACCTGCAGGCTGTTCTTGATGCGATGGTTGGCCTCGCGCATCAACAGATCCTTCTGCGCCAGCACCGCGTCTCGTTCGCCGATGGTCCTCTCCAGCGAGGCGGTGCGGTCGCGCACCCGGCGCTCCAGCTCGCGCTGAACCTGCCTGGCGGTGCCGGCCTGCCGGAAGCCGAAGACCGACAGGGCGGCCAGCGCCATGGCCGCTGCCGCCGCCAGTCCGGCATAGGGCGCGATCAACCGCTGCCAGGATGCCAGAATCGGTGCCAGATCCAGCCGGACGACCACATGGACGGGCCAGCTGTCGACACGGCGGTGAGCGACGATGGTGGCGCTGTCCCGGGCGACGCCGCCGTCCGGCTCCGCTTCGATCGCCCGGCGGGCGGTGTCGGACAGTGGGGTGGGCTCGGCGGAGCTGTCGGGCTCGCGCACCAGCACGTCGAGGCTGCCGGCCCGCACCAGGATCGTTACCGGCTCGTGCGGGAGGTCCAATTCCTTGTAGAAGCCCGACAGGTAGGACGGATCGATGGTGACGGAAGCAATGCCGCGGAACCCGCCGTCCGGTTCGGACAGCCGGCGGCTGAGCAGGAAGGTGGCCTTGTTGGTCACCCGGCCGATGATGCGGGGGCCGACATGGGGCTGGTCGATCAAGCGGCCCTGCTGCGCGTTGCGCTGATGGAACAGGAAGATTTCGCGGTCGGACGCATCGGAATAGGGGGCTGGGAAGGCTGCCGTCGTCAGCCGCAGCAATCCCGTCGCATCGTTCAGCCAGACGGCGTCCAGGAAGGGCAGCCGGGCACGCTGGGCGTTCAGCTTGTCCCACAGGGCGCGCGACTGGGCGACCTCGGTCCAGGGCCGGCCGGCGGTTTCCTGGGCGGCGTATTCCACCAGAAGGTCGGCGGCATCGAACAGGCGGGCGGCATGTTCCGCCAGGACGCGGACAGCCGCGCGTGCGCGTTCCTGAGCCCCGTCGATCGCCCGTTCGCGCGACTGCACCCCGACGACCACGGTGACCACGGCGAGGAACAGGAACCCGCAGGCGGCCAGCCAGCCGATGGCGGCTTCCAGCCTGGGCTTGCGGAAAGGCAGCACGCCGTCCGCAGCAATGCGTTCGGAGCTTGTCGGCCCGTCGGAAAGCGGGGGGAGGGCAGGGCCATTCAATCGGCCGTTCCTTATCCTTCGATGCGGATCGCCATGCAGGTTGTCGGCCGGGTGGGCGGAATCGTGGAATAGTAGCGCAGGGTTGGTTGCCCGTAACCTTATCTTTCGTAGGCTCAAGGTTGCGCTTGGCCCTGGCAACACCGGCTTGGCAGGAGGATCCGCTTGGTGGCTGGAGCGATTCAGCGGATCGAATCGTTGTGCAGAACCATCTCAGTCGCCAGCCGGGCGGCGCACAGGTCGGCGAGCGCGGTCCCCACCGACTTGAACAGGGTGATCTGGTCGTAGAAGCGCCGGCCGGCCCGTTCGCCGCGGCCGAGTTCGAACAGGTCGCCGGCGATGTCGTCAGCGGTCAGCACGCCGGAGGCCACCGGCTGTGCGATGTCGCCGGCCTCGGCCGGGGTGCGGTCGCGGCTGTCGACGAAAACGCGTGCGCGTCGGATGCACTCGTCATCGACTTCCCGCATTTCCGGCGTCACGCCGCCCAGCAGATCCAGATGCTGGCCCGGTTGCAGCCAGTCGCCGCGGATCAACGGACTGTGCGACGCGGTGGCGCAGACGACGATGTCGGCGCCACGCACCGCTCCTTCGAGGTCGGCGGTCGCCTCGATGCGGAATTTCGGCCGGTGGAAACGGGCGGCAAGCTTGCGGGCCTTCTGGAAATCGCGTCCCCAGACCAGCACATGGCGGAGCGGCCTCATCGCAGTATGCGCCTCCACCAGTTCCAGGGCCAGCGGACCGGTGCCGACCACCAGCATCCGGTCGGCATCCGGCCGCGCCAGATAGGATGCGGCAAGCGCGGACGATGCGGCACCGCTGCGCCGGCCGAGCGTGACGGAGGAGTCCATCAGAACCTGCGGCACGCCGGTCTTGCCGTCGACCAGCAGATAAACGCCCTGGGTCCGCGGCAGGTCGCCGCCGGCATTGTCGGGAAAGACGGTGTCGATGCGCAGCCCGATCGCCTGGTTCACCTGCCAAGCGGGGGCAAGCAGCAGTGCGGCGTCATTGGCGCCATAGGTCTCGACCCGATGGCGGTGGGCCGGCGGGGTTTCCACGCCGGCGCGGAAAGTCTGCCGCAGGCGTTCGACCAGCATGCGGTGGTGCAGAACGGATCGAAGCTCGGCGCCGCTGACGGTGCGCATGGAACCCCCTCCCGCCTGGCGATATGGCGTTCCGCCCCGATGGATAAAGAGCGGAACACCTGAACTGCTAAGACTAACCTCTGGCTCTGGCCCCGATGACGCTCAGTGAACGGTCGGCGCGCTGCCCTGGGCGGCCGCGACCGGCAGGGTGGAGCCGGGCAAGGTTCCAGAAACCGGGCCGGATACCGGGCGGGTGCTTTCGGCCAGACGCTTCTCGGCGGCGGCGGCGCGGGCCTGCGCCTCCTTCAGCTCACGCTCCAGATACAGCACGCGGTTGCCTTCGCGGCGGGCGCGGCGGCGATGGCGGCGCTGGCTGTTCCAGACGACGAAGCCGCCGGCTACGAAGCCCACCACCAGCGCGATCAGCGTGGCCAGATACACCGGCGTTTCGAGCGTGAAGGGCAGCGGCCACAGCGACAGGGTCACGATACCGCGGTTGGAAATCGCGAACAGGATCGCGACGAGGGCCACGGGAATGGTGACGATCCAGGAAAGATGGCGCAAGGCTAAGGTTCCTTGAGAGTGATACGGCCGGAATACGGCGCTGGGACATGGCCGGGCCGGCGCTCACTCCGTGTTCAGACGCTCGCGAAGCTGCTTGCCGGTCTTGAAGAAAGGAATGCATTTCTCGCCGACGTCAACCGATTCCCCGGTCCGGGGGTTGCGACCCGTGCGCGCGTCCCGCTTCTTGATGGAGAAGGCGCCGAAGCCGCGCAGTTCCACCCGGTCGCCCCGCGCCAGCGCCTCGGTGATCTCGTCGAAGATGGTGCCGACGATCTTTTCGATGTCGCGCTGGTACAGGTGCGGGTTCCGCTCCGCCAGCCGTTGGATCAGTTCCGACTTGGTCATGACCGTTGACGTTCCCCCATGCGATGCGGGCACATTATGGTCGGGTTGCGCCGCGCTTGCACAGCAGCGTGCCACCGGGCGGATAAGGCGTCAAGCCCCACCCGTGGCGCTAAGCCGTTACGACACAATCGTTTTTCCGAACGGTGGAAGATGTTCTGCCACCAAAGAGCCTGTCCCGGTCGGCGCGCGCGGCAGCAATCTCCGGCATGGTTCATGACGGAAATTTGAAAGCAATCAACGGGTTCGCGAAAGAAAACCCGGCGTCGGCTCAGGCTCCGCTCAGCCGCGTCCCTTCCAGGATGGCGCCCTCCAGCACCGCAGACGAGCGGTCGCAGCCGGTCAGGTCGGCCAGGGTCAGGTCGCTGCCCTTCAGGTTGGTCTGGGCCAGCGAGGCGCCGGCCAGCCGTGCCCGCACCAGCGATGCGCGCATCACCTTGGCTCCGGCGCTGACCAGCAGCATGCCCAGGTTGGCGCCATCCAGCCGGCTGTCGATCAGGATGGCGCGGTCCAGCTTCACCCCGCGCAGGTCGGCGCGGCTGAGATCGGCGGATCGCAGGTCGGCGCCGTCGAACTGGGCGGCCTGCAGCTGGGCGCCGTTCAGCCGGGCGTGGCGCAGCCGGGCGCCGCTGCCCTTGGCCAGCGTCAGGATCTTGCCGGTCAGGTCCGCCCCTTCCAGGTTCAGACCGGTCAGGTCGAGCTGGCAACCCTGCTTGCCGCTGGTGCCCAGCCAGATCATGTGCTGGCGCAGCATGCTGTCCAGCTGGTCCACCGGCAGGGCCGGCAGTTCGTCTGCGACGGATTCCTCGGGTTCGGGCTCCGCCGTTGCGGCCTGGAGCGGCGCCTGCCGGGCAGCAACGGCCTGCTCGTCGGTGCGGATCGCCTGTTCCAGACCGCCGGCGTCCAGGCTTGCCCCTTCCAGGATGGCGCCGCGCAGGTCGGAGCCGTTGAGATCGGCCCCGCGCAGGTCGGCGCCGGAGAAGTTGGCCCCGCGCAGGTCTGTGCGGTCCAGCCGGGCGCCGGACAGCCGGGTGTTGGTGAAGTCGGCTGCCTGGGCGAAGCTGCCCGACAGCTTGGCGCGTGCCATGTCGGCGTTGGTCAGGCGGGCCGACGCCATGTCGGCGGGACCGGGGTCGAACCCCACCACCTTCAGTTCGCCGGCGCTGTTGCGGTTGACCATGCTGCCGTCGCGCAGGTCGACCTCCACCATGGTGGCGCCGTCCAGCTTGGCGCCGCGCACGTTGGCGCCGCGCATGTCGGTGCGGAACAGTCGCGCTTCCGACAGGTCGGCCCCGCGCAGGTCGGCCCCATACAGGTCGGCATGGTCCAGCACGGTGCCGCGCAGGTCGGCGTCGCGCAGAATGGCGCCGGCCATATGGGCGCCCGTCAGGTTACGCCCGGCCAGCGACAGGCCGGACAGGTCGAAGAAGGGCAGATTGGCGCGGGCGCCGTTCGGGCGCCCCTCGGCGAATCGGACGTGACGCTCGCACACGCGGTCGAGCTGGTCCTGGGTCAGGCGGATGCGGGATTTGCCGTCTTGCGCCATGGCCGGTCACGCGAACAGGGCGTCGATGTCGGCCTGGGAGATCCCGCCACCGCCGCCCGAATCGGCAGGCGGTGGGGGCGGCGGAGCCGGCTTCGCGACAGGAGGTGGGGGCGGGAGTGGCGGTGGCGGCGGCGGCGGGGGTGGGGAAGGCTCTACATCGGCCGGCAGCGGCTCTGCCCGCTCGGCCACCCCCGGCACGCTGTCGAACAGCGCGTCGATGGCGTCCTGGCTGACCTCCGGCCCGCCCAGCTGCGGGCCGTTCAGCAGATGCGCGTCCGGCCGGGTGTCGCCCAGCTTGCGGTGCGAGGACACTTCGCCCGAGCCATGTTGCTGGGGATCGGCGACGGCCAGCCGCTCGACGCCCCAGATCTCGATCATCGTGTTCACGCGCTCTTCGATGTAGCGCAGCGTGTTGACGACCTTGGTGGTGCGCTGGCCGGTGATGTCCTGGAAGGAACAGGCGGTCATGATCTCGATGCACCACGCCTCGACCGCGTCGATCCGTTCGGCCAGATCGGCGTCGTCGCGCGGGATCGACATGGTGATTTCCTGAATCTTCTCCGTCGCGTTCAGAATGTCGGTTGTGGCCCGTTCGGTGGCGGCGACGATCTCGTCCAACTCGCCGGTCGCCGCCTCGATCCGGTTGGACCCCGTGTCGGTCGCCTTCAAGGCTGCAATGTCGCTGCGTGCCTCGCGCACCACCTGGGTGATGGCGGTTAGCTCCTGCTGGATGCGCGGATCCTCGCCGGGAGCGAAGGCGGTGAAGGCGCTGGGTGAGGTGCCGCTCAGCCGGTCGACCTGGGTGCCCAGCTTGTCCACCAGCCGATGGAACTCGTCGGAGGCGACGACGCGGCTGCGCCGGTCGCGCATGCGCAGGAAGGCACGCCCCCGCGCGGTCTGCGACAGCGCCTCTTCCATCTGCAGATACTCTTGCTCGGTCAGTTCGAGCAGTGACCCGCCGCTCATAACGCTCAACCCGTTCTTCGACAGCCGCGCCTTCCCGGCATCTCCGGGGCCGCGCCGACCATCGTCCTATACCACCGTATTTCTTTACCGGGAGTTTCCGACGCTGCCACGTTATCATGGATGCAACGTTTTCGGTGGGCAGGGTGCGCCGAGGGCAGCCGCAAGGGAAAGCCTGCGAGGAGCCAGCGGCTGGCAGGCTTGAACCATTTTCGTTTTTATCCCAAATCAGCCCGGTCGATGGTCATCTCGCCCAGGAAATTCCCAGCAGGAAAGGAACGGTCCATGAAGACGGCGGTGCGTCCGGTGGTGTTTGCGGCGGCGGTCGGGATTGCGGCGCTGGCCGGCGGCGCGCTGGTGGCACCGGCCGACTCGGCGCTGGGCCGGATCGGCTCCACCCTCGGCCTCGCCGCATCGACGGCGGAAGCGGCGCTTCCCCTGGGGGCGGTGGGGGGCGGCACCATCGCCCCGATGCTGGAGCAGGTGACGCCGGCCGTGGTGAACATCTCGGTGCTGAGCCAGGCGCCCCAGGCGGAAAACCCGCTGCTGCGCGACCCGTTCTTCCGCCGCTTCTTCAACCTGCCGGACCAGATGCCGCAGTCCAAGCCGCAGGTCAGCGCCGGGTCGGGCGTGATAATCGATGCCCGCAACGGCTATGTTGTCACCAACAACCATGTGGTGGAGAACGCGCAGGAGATTGCGGTCACTCTGAAGGACCGCCGCCGCCTGCGCGCAAAGCTGATCGGCCGCGACGCCGCCACCGACATCGCCCTTCTGCAGATCAAGGCCGATGGGCTGGCCGCCCTGTCCATCGGCGACTCGGACCGCACCAAGGTCGGCGATTTCGTCGTCGCCATCGGCAATCCCTTCGGGCTCGGGCAGACCGTGACCTCCGGCATCGTCTCGGCAATGGGCCGAAGCGGGTTGAAGATCGAAGGGTACGAGGACTTCATCCAGACCGACGCCTCGATCAACCCCGGCAATTCCGGCGGTGCCCTGGTCAATTTCCAGGGGGAGCTGATCGGCATCAACACCGCCATCATCGGCCCGGCCGGCGGCTCGGTCGGCATCGGCTTCGCGGTGCCGGTCAGCATCGTCCGGTCGGTGGTGGAGCAGCTGCGCGAATATGGCGAGGTGCGGCGCGGCCGGCTGGGCGTCGCCATCCAGGACCTGACGCCTGACCTTGCCGAGAGCATGAGCCTGAAGGGCGACGAGGGCGCGCTGATCGCCAAGATCGAGCGTGGATCGCCGGCCGACAGCGGCGGCCTGCGCAGCGGCGACGTGGTGATCGCGGTCGATGGGCGGCCGGTGCGCAGCGCCACCGATTTCCGCAACCGCATCGGCCTTCTGCGCGTCGGCACACCGGTGCAGTTGACGGTGATGCGCGAGGGCGGGCAAAAGTCGGTCACCGTCAGAACCCAGCGTTGATCCCAACGTTGGCCAAAGTGAATGGACCGTCGAGGAGCCACCCCGTACCGGCATGATGCGTTCGAACCCTCCCCGCCGCCCGGCCGCCCCGCCGGCGCCCACGCCCGGCCGCAGCGCGGCCCAGCGGCAGCGCGAGATCGCGACGCTGCTGATGCGGCTCGACGCCATGCTGAAGCAGTCGGCGGAACTGGCGCAGACGGCGCGCGAGCGGGTGTCGGTCGGCGGGCTGGCCCGCTATCGCCGCTTCAGCCGGCGGGTGCGAGACTTCTTTGCGCTGGCCGCCCTGACCCAGGAGAGGCTGGACGCGGCGCCGGAGGAGATGGAGGATCTGATCGACCCCATGACCACCGCGCTGGAGCGTCTGCACGCCCGCATGGTGGTTCAGTTCGTGGAAGGCAGCGCCGCCTTCTTCGCCAGCTTCGCGCGGGTGAAGGCCCTGCCCATCGGCACCCATGAGATGTGCGGGGTGGAGCTGCGCGGCGTCCTGGAGATCCGCAAGTTCCTGGACGACCCGCTCTATGAGGGGGAGCGCGGGCAGGCCCTGCGCGCCGAGGCCGACCGCATTACCGCCCTGATCCGGCGGGTGATGGACCGCATCCCGCCGCTGCCCGATTTCGGCGACGAACCCAGCATCGGCCCGCGCGGCACGTTGAACAGTCCGCTGAAGGGCCCCAACGCCCATCTGCCTCCCGGCCGCGCCGCCGCCCGACCGGTCGCCGCCCGGTCACCCTCCATGCCGCCAGCCGCCCCGCCTGCGCCGAACCCCAGCACCGAGATCCGCTCTCTC
>Ga0206116_1000278_pt1 | contig 68788 bp, 84 predicted proteins | sample 3A1Ametagenome_FD_178000 | JGI IMG/M metagenome (GOLD analysis project Ga0206116, IMG submission 178000) | Enriched microbial communities from leaf-cutter ant dump, University of Wisconsin, Madison, United States - 3A1A | ecosystem: Environmental > Terrestrial > Nest > Insects nest > Nest dump...
ACGGTGCCACCATCAGCCGGGGTGTCGACCAGGGCCGTCGGCGGTGCGGACGTCGGGGACGACGCGGTCGCAGACCAGGGCGACGGGTCGGCGTGCTCACCCCACGTGCGTACCTGCCACTCGACCGCGGTCCCGTTGGCGTACGTCCCACCGGGCAGCGTCCACGACGACACCCCGGACCCGACCTTGCCGGTCGTCGTCCACGACGAGCCGCCCGCCGCACGGTGGTGCACCTCGAAGGCCGACTGCGCGGACGTGTCGACCGGGTTGTGCGTCCAGGACCACGTCACGTCGAGGTCGGCATCCCGGATGCTCGACGGCCCGAGCCCGCTCGGTGCGTTCGGCGGCGCGGCGAGCTGGACGACACCCGACTGCACGAACGCGGAGCCGAGCGATGGGGTCGACACGGTCGCTCGGACCCGGTACTGCCACGTCGAGGTCGGCGACGGCGAGGTGTGCGTCCACGACGTCACCCCGGCCCCGACGTTGACCGCGTTGCCCCACGCGCCACCGTCCGCGCGCCGCTCGATCGTCGCCCCGGTCGCCGTGGTCGCCGCGTTGGTCCAGCGCACGATGATGTTCGCGCCGGACTTGGCCGCGGACACTCCCGTCGGTGCGGCGGGGGTCGTGTAGATCGCCGCGGACGCCGACGACACCGCCGACCACCCGGAGGCGTTCTGCGCCCGGAGCCGGTACTGGTAGCGGCGGTCGGCGCGGGTGGACGTGTCGGTCCACGACTGCGAGCCCGTCGTGGAGTAGGTCCCCGAGATCGTCCCGACCGCGGCCCACGCGCCCGTGACGTTGTCCCACCGCTGCACCTGCTGCGCCGTGTACGGGGCGGTCGACGTCGCCGCGCGCTGCCACGACACCGTGTGCGAGGTGTCCGACACGCGCGACACCGTGACCGACGTCGGCGCGGCAGGCGCGGCCGGGGCGGTCGTGAAGGAAGTGGCAGGCGAGTACGCTCCCGGACCGGCGGCGTTCGTGCCACGGACGCGCGCATAGTAGGTCGTCATCGGGTCGAGCCCCGTGACCGTCTGCGGCGTGCTGGCGCCAGCGTCGAAGACGTTGCCCGTGAACGACGGCGACTCGCTGACCTGCAGACGCCACGACGTGATCGGCGAACCGTTCGCCTGCGCCGTCGTGGACGTCCACGCCACACGCGCCGTCGACGCCGTGATCGCCGAGACCGTCGGAGCAGGCGACGGACCAGGCACGCCGATGCGCGCCGGGACCGTCACGTAGCCCGACAGCGACCGCGACGCCAACGCCTCGTAGCCCGAGATGCTGCCCGTGACGTCCACGCGCACCGTCGAGCCGATGACCGTCGCCACCGAGCCCGTGCGCGACACCAGCAGCGTGCGACCACCCGACGACCCGTGCGACACCGACGCCCCGGCCGACGCCGAGCCCAGGTCGCCCGAGATCGAGTTCGTGTTCGTCGAGTCCGACAGAGAGTTCTCGGTCTCGAGGTACAGGCGCGTCGTCAGGCTGACGGACGTCGCCGTGCCAGTCGCACCCGGATCCTCGATGTACAGCTCGAGCCGGTAGCGGCCGCCCGCGCCGTAGGAGTACCAGGACGAGTAGAAGGTCGCCATGAACTACACCCCCGCCTTCTGCCGCGCCAGACGCCGCACATCAGCCACCCACGCCTCGAGCTCGGCCATGGACCGCAGTCGCGACGGGTCGACCGTCACGCGGATGTCGTAGGTGTCGCCCCGCCCGGCCGTCCGTGCGCCTGCGGGATTCGCCATCGGCGCCGGGACCGAGACCGCGGCGGCGGCGACACGCGCGTACCGTGCCGCGCCCGCCTCCCCACCGACGTCGTATCCGGACGCCAGCAACCGCCGCAGCTGGTACACCGCCCCCTGACCGCCCAGCCGGTTCACGTCCTCCACCGTCAGCACGTGCTCACCCGGCATCAGCATCGACAGGACCGAGTCCTTGCCCGGCACACCCCCGGTGACCGCACCGCCCGCGGCATTGAACTTCACGTTCGTCCCCGGGACCGAGTACGACGTGCCGCCCTTCGCGTCGACGAACATCCGGATCCGGCGCCCGTCGTTCAGCTTGATGAAGTCCGACACGACGCGCTGCGCGGCCGCGGCGTCCGCGACGAGCTTCGTGTACACCTGGTTCGGGATCAGCCCGTACGCCTTCGCGAGATCGCGGGCCTCCTGCTCGGTCTTGCCGAGCTTCTTCGCCATGTCGACGAACTGGGCGAGCTGCGCCTCCGTCGTGTCCTGCAGCTCCCGGCCCGTCGCGTTGTTCTTCTCCATCGCGTCGGTGACGGTCTGCCAGCGGCGCACCTGGTCGAGCAGCGCGGACTCAACGTCACGCGCCGCTGCGGCCTTCTCGTCGTCGGACGCCGTCGAGTCCTTCTGGACCTTCGTCGCACGCTGCGCCGTCTCGGTGAACCGCTGCAGGCCCTCCTCCGCCTGCAGCTGCGCCTCCCGAAGCGACAGGTTCGCGCCCGCCGCCTCACGCTTCGCGTCGATGTTGTCCTTCGTCGCAGACGTGTCGTCGCGGATCGCGCCGGTCTGGTCGGTCGTCGCATGCAGCCCGGCACGCTGCTCGTCGGTCCACGCCGCCTGCGCGGCCGCTACATCCTTCGACTGGACACCGAGCCGCTTCGCCAGGTCCGCGAGCCGCCCGTACTCCCCGCCCGCATCCGATGCCGCGACCTCAGACGCGTGGAGCCGCGCCTTCAGATCGTCGAACCCGCCCGGCTTGCTCAGCTGCGCGTCCGCGACGACGTACTCGCCGCGCAACGCCTCCGTCTGCGACTTGAGCCGAGCAGCCTGAGTCTCCGCGTCCGCGAGCGTCGCCGCGAACCGCTCGGCACCGGCCGACGACGGGTCGATCGCGAAGTCGACGACGTCGTCGAGCGCGACCCCGAGCTCCTTGGCCTTCTTGATCGTCCCGTCGTCGACGAGCGCCTTGTAGACCGTCGCCCGCGTGTTCTCGGTGATCGCACCGGTCGCCTCGTCCAGCGAGTCACGCAGATCATCGACCCGCGCCTTCGCCTCCGCCTGCTTCCCCGCGAAGTACCCCAGTGCCGTGGTGATCCCGGTGATCGCGAGACCGACCGGGTTCGAGATGAACGCGGCCTTCAACGCCGCCCCGACCGTCTTGATCCCAGTCGACGCGACGACACTCGCCGCCCCGATCGTCCCGATGGCTCGCGACGACGTCCCCGACAACGCCGTCTGGATCCGCACCTGCTCGTTGAACGACGCGAACGCCGCCGACACTGGCTTGAACACCGCCGCGAGCCCGAGCGCCTTGAACGCGGTGAACGCCGTCACCGCCGCAAGTACCGGCGTCGGCAGACCGGCCACCCACGACACGACCTCAGCCAGGACCTCCACGACCGGGCCCGCCGCCGCGACGAACCCATCGAGTGCGGGACCGGCTTGCACGGCGAGCAGGTTCACCAGCGGCACGAACGCGTTCACCAGGTCGACCACCGACGGGGCGAGCGTCGTGATCGCAGACAGCACGGAGTCCGCGAGGCTCACACCCATCTGCCCGAGCACCGGCACGAGCGGGGCGAGCGTGTCCAGCAGCGCCTGCCCGACACGACGCACCTCAGGGGACGTCGCACCGAACGCGACCAGCCCGGCCACGACCGGGTTCAGAGCGGGCAGGAACCGGCCGAGGACCGGGATCGACCCCGACCCCAACGCGAAGAACGACGCACCGAGCCCGCTGACGAGCGGCGCGTAGTGCACGAGCTTGTCGATCTGCCCGTTGACCTTCGACAGGTCCCACCCGTTGATCGCCGACCGTGCCCGGTCCAGCGCGGGCGTGATCCGGTTCAACCCGGGACCGAGACGCACGAGCATGATGTCGACGAACGGCTTCGCCTTCTGCTCGAGCGCGCGCAGCAGGTCCGCGACCTTGTTCGCCCACTCGACCGCCCGGCCGCCGCCCTTCGGGTCGACGAACGGCGCCGCCAGGACGCTGCCGATGTCACGCCACGCACCCTTGATGCGGTCCGTGGCACCGTCCATCTGCTGCTTGATCGCCGCGGTCGCACCACCGAACCGGTCCATCAGCCCGGTCACGAGCGGGTCCCACACCTTCGCGACGGGGATACCCCCGGGCTTCGACGCGAGCTCGCGGATCTGCGCACCGGTCTTGCCCATCGCCTCGCCGACGATCCCGGCCGCGTCGATGCCGTACTGGCCGAGCTGGTTCAGGGTCTCCCCGGTGAGCTTGCCCTGCCCCTGCATCTGCGCGAGCGCGTAGGTGACCTGTGCGACCTGGTCGTTCGACCCGCCGACCGCGGCGACCGCGTTCTGGATCGCGTCGAGCGCGGGGATGACCTTCTTCGCCTCCACACCGAACCCGAGCAGCTGCTGCTGCGCGGTGATGAAGACCTGCTTCGCGAACGGGGACGTCTTGGCGAACGCGTCGAGCTTGTCCATCTGCGCGTTCGCCTTCTCGGCGCCGCCGAGCAGCGTGGACAGCGCGGCACGGGACGACTGCTGCAAACGATTGTAGTCGTAGCCGACCTTCCCGACCGCGATCCCCAGCCCGCCGAGGGTCGTGACCGCCGTCGAGAACGCACCTGCGACAGCCCTCGCGGTCGTCCCGGCCGCCGACGCCAGACCCGACAGCTTCTGCCCCGACGTCGACATGCCACGGTCGAAGCCGCTGCTGTCGAGCGTCAGGAACGCGGTCAGCTCGCCGACCTTCAGTCCCATACGGTCACCCCTCTCGCGGCAGCGGACCGTTCAGGTCCCGGGACAGTGCCGACTCCGGCACGGTGAGCAGCCCGAGGATCCGGGCACGCAGCCACGGCCACGGCCGGGCACGGGTCGTCGGGTCTCCCAGGTCGACCCCGTAGAAGCGGTGCAGGTCGATCTCGATCAGGTGCCAGCGGTCGAGGAGCTGTCGCCACGAGACCCGGCGTCCTTGCTGCTCGCGCGCGGGCCGGTGTTTCGGGCGGAGCGCGGGCGGGACTCGCCGGTACGCGGGGTAGATGCCGTTCGCGTCGGGCGTTCCGATGCCGTACTGGGCCCACTCGACGGGGCCTGCGGTTCCCCCGAGGCACCACCACCGGCACCGTGCAGCGCGTCGAACAGGTCATCCGCGGCGGCCTCACCGAGGACGTGCAGGTACAGGGCGTACTGGGCGGCCCGCTCGACGTGCGGTGCAGGGACACGCGCGGCGAGCATCGCCTCGTACGTGTCATCGCCGAGCGCGAGACGCTGCAGCCCCTCGGGCCCGTTGATGCCGTCGAGCAGCTCGAGCACCTCGGGGCTCGGCTGCTCTGAGGCCCCCGCCATGAGCTGCATGCCCGACGCGACGATCGCGGCGAGCTTCAGCCCCGATGCCTGGTCGGGTGGGGTCAGCGTGAACGTCCCCCACTGGCCGAGGGTGATCGTGTGGTCGGGGGCGAGGTAGGCGGTCAGGTCCTTCATCGGTGATCCTCCTGGTGCGAGAGGACCGTGCGGGGGCAGGTGCACCTACCCGCCCCCGCACGGGGTCAGGGAACGGGTCAGGCGCCGCGCGAGTACGGGAACGCGGTCGACGTCCCGGCGGGGCTGGTGACGACGATGTCGGCCTGCCGGGGTGCGTCCTCGTCGGCGGGCACCACCAGGACGATCACCGAGTCGCCGATGACGGTCAGGTCGTCGACGTCGACACCGCCGAGGGTGACGCCCGTCGCGGCCGCGAACCCGGAGCCGCGGACGGTGACCTGCTCGCCCTCGGCGGCACCCGACGGCAGGGCGCTCGTGACGACCGGGGCCGCGGTACCGGGCGTGCCGGGGTTCGCGATGACCTGGACGGGGCCGGCGGACGTCGCGGTGATCGCCCATCCACCGGTCTCGGCGTTGCCGGTGTTCTGCCGGTCGGCCTGCACGGTGAAGTGCCCCTCACGGGCGTACGCCGCACCCTCGGAGTCGTAGTACCGCAGGTGGACCTGACCGTCCTTCCCGCGGATGCCGGGTGCGGCGGCGTCGATGAGCTTCTGCAGCTCGGGCAGGTACGTGCCGTCGACGTTCCGCTGGACCTGGACGGTGAAGCCGAGCGTGTCGGCCTCGCCGACGCGGACCTGGTTCGCCGCGCCGCGGTCGTCGTAGGTTGCGGCGTCGAGCATCGTCGGCGTCGACTGCGGGGCGACCGCGGACGAGAAGCGGATCTGCTGCCAGTTCGGGACGTCGCTCGCGGGGAAGTCGAGGTCGATGTCGATGACGAGCTCGTACGAGAAGCCGAGGTCGGTCATGGTGATGCCTCCAGGGGCGTGTTGAGGATGATCTCGAAGTTGTCGGTCCGCTCCTGGCGGCCGTTGTCGTCGGCGCCCAGGCGGGCGGACGAGATCCTGCGGGCCCGCGCGACACCGTCTCGGTGGTGCACCCCGTGCAGCGCCGCGAACCCTGCAGACGCGAGCACGTCCGCACCTGCAGGGACTCCCGGCGCGCCGCGGTAGCGGACCTGCACGTACCGCACGGTGATGCCCGTGCTGACGGGGTCGTCGGCCGAGTAGACGGCGACCCCCACACCCCGGTCGGGGGCGGCGGCGATCGGCCCGTAGTAGATCCCGACCTCCGACGTGGTGTACGACGGGCCGCCCGGTCGCCACGCGCCGACACCGGCGGCCGCGAGCCACGATGCGATGAGGCGGGTCAGGGTGGCGTCGTCCATCAGGCACCTCCGAGGGCACGCCGTAGCGCGGTCGCGATGATCGCCTGCGCTTCACCTGCGGTGTCGTCGAGTGCGGACTCGAGGAACTTCGCCTGCCCGTGACGGTGCCGGTAGGTCAGGTCCTCGTGCTGGCGGGCGGCGTACGGCAGGTCGGTCGAGACGGTCGCGACGAGCTCGCTCGTCGTGGCGGGTCCGACGAGCTGCGACGAGCGCAGGTCACCGACGTCGAGGGGGGTGCGTGCGACCGACACTGCGCGCACGCGTTCGGCGGCGGCGGTGAGGCCGGTCGCGGCCGCGGCGCGCACAGCGGCTGCGACCGGCTGCCCTTGCCAGGTGACCTTGACGTCCACGGTGCCCTCGCTCTCAGGTGAGGTTCGCGACGACGTGGCTGGGCAGCGCGAGCGGCCCGCCGTCGAGGTCGGCGCACGTGATCACCGTGGCGGCCCGGGTGGGCAGCGTGACCCTCGCCCCGGGCGCCAGTGCGGTGGTGCCTGCGGGGGCGTACACGGTGGTCTCCGACACAACCTCGCGCCCGTCAGGTCCCCGGACGAGTCGCCGCGTGTCCTCGACGAAGCAGCGCACATCGACGGCGGACGCGTACACGTCGCCCTCCCCACCGGACCCGATGAGCTGCTCGACGCTGATCGTGTGCACGAAGAAGTCCTCGAGGGTGCTCATCCGTGCACACCGACCTCGGAGGGCACCAGGCCGGCCGCAGCGAGGATCAGCAGAGCCTCCTGGCACAGACGGGTCGCGGCGGCAGACCGGGCGCTCATCGCGGTGACAGACGCGGCAGCGGCAGTGTCGTACTCGACGCGTGCCGTCCCCAGCGCCTTCGCCCTCGTCGGAGCAGCCTGCAGCTGCACACCTCCGGCGGCAGGGTCGACGTCGGCCGCGACCCACGCGGCGACCTGTGCGCACGTCGCATCCCGGAACGCCGCCCAGGCGAAGTCCTGGGAGGGTGCGCCGTCGTCGTCGGTGTCGTAGATCGCGGTGAGGGTAGCGCGTCGCACGAGCGCGGACGCGGCCCGCAGCAGGGCTCCGGTGTTGGCGGGGGCGGGATTGACCCACCCGGTGAGGTCGTCCGTGGTGGCGTAGACGAGCATGACGGCCTCCTCGAGGTGGGGTGGCGGCTGGGGCGCAGGTCGACCGTGCAAGGGGCAGAAAGGACGTGACGGCCAGACGTGGCGTTACCCGCCACGGACCCCTCAGTTCGCCTTCACCGCAGGTGTTCCTACGTGGGCCGTCTTTCGCGGTGTTGACGCCTCAGCCGCCGAGACCCGCCGCCGGTGTGCGGGCACGGCGGCGGGTCGTACGGGTCAGGCCGGCGGGGCCTGCGCGGCGGTGATCGCCGCGACGATGTCGGCCTTGTTCGACGCGGACCCGAGGTCGACGTCGTAGGCCTTCGCGAACGCCTTCAACTCGGCGCTCTTCCACGCCTCGCTCGGTGCACCGTCGGGGAACGGAGCCTTCGGCTCGGCGTCGACCGTGTACCCGTGCCGCTCGAAGTACGCGAGCGCGGCCCTGTCGTCGGTCTCGCCGACGCCGTCCGCGAACGTGACGCCTGCGACGACCCCAGTGAAGCCCTTCACGGGGGTGTGGATCTTCGGTGCCATGGTGTGCTCCTGGTGCTCAGGTGTCCTTGCGGACGATGGACTCCCACCAGCGGAAGGTCGCGACGACCGCACCGTCCTTCCACGCCTGCAGCGACCCGTCGGGGCCGTCGTAGTCGAGGTGGTCGGCCTGCACGGTCTTCGACTTGTCGCCGCCGGTGGAGATGACGTACGTGCCGGGCTCGGACAGCCCGGTCGGGATGGAGCCGTACACGGTTGCGCTCCTGTCAGGTGCGGGACGCGGCCCGGGCGCACATCACCTGTGCGCCCGGGCCGGGCGTCACTGGACGCGGATGTTCCGGAAGACCGCGGCGGCCTTCGTGGCCTTCAGCGCGACCGCGACGGGCCCGAGCTCGACCTCGCCCTTCTTCACCGCACCCGCGGTGTCGAAGTTCGGCAGCCAGGACTGCACGAGGCGCCCACCGACCGTGGACACCCCGTGGAACCCGTCGAGGCCGACCCGGTAGGCGAACAGGTCCGTCAGCCCGGTCGTCGGGTCCTCGTCGTCGCCGACGGTGCGGCTGGCGATCGGGATGACCGGGTTGTTCGTACCGGCCTTCGCACCGGGGTCGGCGAACACGATCCCGCCGTACGTCTCGCGGACGATCGGCCGCCCGCCCGGGCCGACGAGGTCGTCGACCGGGTTGCGGGTGTACATCCCGGCGCGGCGGGCAGCGGCCCGGACGCGGGCCAGCGCCTTCGCGTTGCCGAGGATGACCGTCGGGGTGCCGTCGAGCAGCGCGAGGAACTCGTCGATCGCGTCGAGGGCCTTGTGCTCGGCGCGGGTGCTCGAGTCGAAGTCCCGCCAGTCCGTGACCTCGTCGGCACGGAACTCCGTGCTGCTGCCGGTCAGGGCCTTGTCGAGACCGTCGAAGCCGTTGGCGTCGGTCGCGACGTCGCCGTTGATGACGAGGTCCGCGAACTGCGCGTTCGCGGCCTTGATCTTCTGCTGCATGTTCAGCGTGACGGCGTTCGACGCGGCCGGGCCGATCTGCGCGATGACACGGTCGACCTCGAACGACCCGCCGAGCACGGCCAGCGTGACCGTGTGCTTCGACGTGGTCACGTTCTGCGGCGTGTACTCCGCGTTCAGCGCACGGGTCGACGCGGTCGCCTGCGTGGCGAGACGCCGGTACCCGTAGTCGAGGGTCGCGCCGCCACCGGCGGGGTTGACGACGTCGTCGAAGATCAGGGAGTCAGCGACGGCGGACTCCTTGCGGAACTCGTCGATGACGGCCGGGTCGTAGTCGGTCGCCGCGTTGTTCTTGGACTCGGCCAGGGAGACGGCCATGGTTGACCTCCAGGTCAGGAGTTGCCGTAGTGCGCCTCGACGGCGCCGGCGAGGGTGGTGGGCTTCTTCGATCCCTCACCGGTCCCGCCGGTGTGGTCGACGCTGCTCGCAGCTGCCACCGGGGCGGCCTTGAGCGTGGGGTTCTCGGTCACGGCGGCCTGCGCGGCCGCGATGACCTTGGTGGTGAAGTCCTCGGCCGTGGGGTCGAGGGTCGCGACCTTCGCCAGGAAGGTGCGGGAGTCGGTGAGCGCGGCGGGGTTACCGCCGTGCTGTGCGGCGGTGCGGTACACGGCGAGCTCGACGGCGGACTGCTGCGCCTGCTTCTGTGCAGCGGTGACCTGCTCGGCGAGCTGCTCGGCCGTGGGGGTGCCCTGCCCGTCGGTGACGAGACCGAGGGCCTTGCCGAGGTCCTGCACGAGTGCGTCGCGGGCCTCCTGCGCGGCGGTGGCCTTCGCGTTGGTGCGCGACGACGCGTTCTCGCGGCGCAGGCGCGCGATCTCGGCCTTCAGCGCTGCGGGGTCGTCGGGGAGCGTCTCGCCGCCCTGCGTGCCCTCCTGTGCGCCCGTGGCGGCCGCGGCGCCGACGCTGGCGGTGCTGGTCTGCGCGGCAGCCTGCTCCGAACCGGCAGTGCCGGTCGTGCCGGACGCCTCCGCGGTACCGGTGGCCTCACCGGGCGCCTCCATGCGGGCGTCGCCGAACGTCTGCCGGTGGAAGGCGAGCAGCTGGTCGACGAAGTCGGGCGCCGCCATGTCGACGACGGTCGTGGCCGGGATGTACGCGGGGATGGTGCGGGACACGCTGACCTCCTGGGTCGGGATGGGCCCCGGCGCCGGGCCGGGCATGACGAAGGCCCCGACACCAGGGCGGTGCGGGGCCTCAGAAACGGCAATCGGGCATAGGGCGAGGACCGGCTGCGCTGCCAATCCTGGCTGCGGGACCGGCCCTCACAGCCAGAATACGGAACCAGCACGCGGGACACCGACCGCATCCGCGGTGGCGCGGCGGCCGAGGTTGACCTGCTCGCGGTACCGCTTGCGGTTCAGCCCGGTGGCGTCGACGTGCTCGCGGATGCGCCGCTGCAGGTCCCGCACGGCGGTGTTCGCGCGCCGCCGCCCGTCCGGGGTGACCGCCGCCGCGGCGTCGATCTTCGCCTTGCGGACCTCACGCTCCAGGTACCGCAGATGCTCACGCTGCTGCTCGAGCTCCGGGTCGTACGTCGTCGCGTCCACCACGACCGGCAGACCAGGCACGAACGCAACGGTCGTGCACCGGCAGTTCGGGTGCTGCCACCCCTGGTCGCGTGCCTGCTCGAGCGTCCCCGCGACCACCACCGTGACGGTGCCCGACCCGACCGCTGACGGGACAACCACCCGACCGGTCGAGCCCGCGCCGATCCGCACGACCTTGCCCGCCCACTGCGCGCACGACTGACACCCGTCCGACCCGACGACCACGCTGACGAGGTCGGTCCCGTTGTCGACGAGCGTCTGCTCGTGCTGTGCGTTCCACGCCCTGCGTGCGGCCGTGCGCGTCGCCATCTCCACGTACGTCGCCGAGTTCCAGCGACGCCCGGCCTTGTCGATGAACGCCGGCGCGCCACGGCGGATGAGGTCCTGCCAGGCGGCGGCCTGCGCGGTGCGGGTCGTCTGCCCGAGCCCGAGCAGCAGCCGCGACGTCGGCCCGGCGATGACCTGCCGGTACACGTCGTCCGGCCACCGCAGGATCCGCCGCGTCACGTCGTCGAACGCGGACGTCAGGTCCAAGGTGAGGGCCTGTGCTGCGAACGCACCTCGTGCGACCGAGGTCGTGCGCACGAGGGCGGGGACGTCGCCGAGGGCCGCGAGCTCGTCGAGTGCGGCGGCGACACCGCCCGCTGTGGCTGCCTCAAGGATCGCGGCGACCTGCTCGGATGTGGCGGCGCGCAGGGCTGCGGCGACCTGCTGGGCCGCGGCGCGCAGCTCGCTGATCCGCAAGAGCGTGTCCGCGGTGTCCGCACCCGTCTCAAGGCCGGCGGCGACCTGCACGGAGATCGCCCGCTGCAGTGACGCTTCCGCATCGGCGAACATCCCCGCGAGGTCGGCGATCGCCTTGTCGAGCGCGTCACGGTCGTCAGGCCACCAGACGGCCACGGGTCTACTCCGTGATCGCGAAGGGGTCGCCCACAGGCACGCCACGCTCGCGCAGGATCGCCACAGCCTCAGCGTCGACGCGGACGGCGTCCCAGTCAGGGTGCACGAGAGCCACGAGCGTGCGTGTGGACGCAGCTTCGGCGGCGCGCAATGCCGCGGCCGTCTGCGCCGCCTGCAGCGGCGTCTCCCAGATCCCGTCGGGGAACGACACCGTGAGGCCGGTCCCCTCGTGACGCTGGTGGAACACGTCGGCGTTGACGCTCAGGAGCTTGCCGACGAGCTCCTGCAGTGCGGGCCGCCACAGACGCAGCTTGCGACCCCGGGTCTTCAGGGAGCGGGACTCACGGGCCATGACCTCGGTCGCGGTCGTCTGCGACGTCTCACCCTGCTCGCCGAACGTCTGCACGGAGTACCCCGCGGACTGCACGATCCGGTCGGACCACTCCTGCGCGGACGCCCGGTGCTCCTCGAACCGGATCGCGAACTGCACGGGGGTGATCGGCGCGTCACCTTCTTCGGCGGCCGCGAGCTTCAGCGGTGCGAAGACCTCACGGTCGAGGTCCATGCTCGCCCCGGCGCCGGGCCCGTTGTCGTCGAGCATGTACCGGGCCACGACGAGCCGCGCCTTCGCGAGCCGGATGTCACGCATCCACGCGGCGTGGATCTCGTCGAGGTCATCGAGGAGCGACTCGATGCCGTCGATGTCTGCGGCGCCGAGCCCGCCAGCGGGAGCGACGCCGCGCCACGCCTTCGCGGTCGCAGGGTCGGTGTTCGGGATGTACACCACGGACAGGCCCGGGGTGCGCCCGGCGGCGACGTACCCGTCAGCGGCGACAGCGTCCGCGAGGGGCGCGGTCGCGGCCTTGTCGGTCAGGGGTACGGGGCGCCCGAGCCGGTCGGGGCTGCCCTGGTACAGGCCGTGCTGGATGACACCGATGCCGGTGGGGAGCAGCTCGTGGCGCTCGAGGTGCCGCCACACGGTGGACCCGTCCCGGTCGACGACGTGCCAGAACGTGACCGCCCGCAACCGCCCCCAGGTGAACTCGGGGACGGCCTCGTCGGCGGGGACGACGGTGACGAACGCGTGGTCGGCGACGGCGGGGTCCCAGGTGACCCGCAGGTACACGCCGCCGAGCGCGGCGGCGGCTTCAGCGCCACCCGTGAGCGTCGCGAACAGCGGGTCGGCGAGGGTGTCGTCGAGGTACCCCTGGGTGGTCGTGTCCTCGACGTGGATCGTCGGCGGCTCGGAGAACAGCAGGTCCGCGCTGGTGCGGGCGATGTCCGCGGCGAGGGGCACGTGCGTGAAGTCCTGCCGCTGCCCGCTGTTCTGGGGGCGGCCCCACCAGAACCGGGCGGCCGCACCGACGACCCCGCCGCGCAGCTGTGACGGTCGGGTCACGGGCCCGCGGGTGGGTCCGCCGGTGCGGTAGACGGCGGTGAGCTGGTCGGGGTTGCCGGTCCACCAGGCGGACCACGCGGTGAGCGTCGGGGTGATCTGCTCGAGGTGCTTGGGGGGCCACGCGGTGTCGGTGGTGGGCAGCGGCATCGGGCGGCACCTCCTCGTGTCGGTGGTCGATGGGAAGGTGCGAGCACCAACGAGGAAGGGGGTCCAACGTGGACACCAGTGATGCACGGGCGCGCGTGGAGCGTGTGGTCAAGCTGCAGGAGCAGATCGAGGCGGCGACGCTCGTCTGGAAGCCTGCGCCGGTGACGGCTGGCCTGATCGACAGCGCGGCTGGCGGGGAGGTCGCACTGGCGACCGTTCCGCTCGAACGTGTCGTCGGAGACGGCGAGACGACGACCGCGCGTGTCGCGGTCGTGACCGAGTCATTCGTCGTCCTCGCGTCCTTCACCGACGCGTGGCCGGCCGAGACCTGGGGTGATCCGGTCACCGATGGGCCGGTCGTGCTCCAGGTGTTGCGACGGTCGAGCATCATCGATCTTCGGGTCGAACTCGACGGAGTGACCCGGTCCGGGGACCGGTCGGACGTCCCGCTCGGCCGAGTGCCGAAGGCCGCCCGCGTCACCGCCCGGTTCCGCGACACGGACCAGGTCCTCACCTTCACCGGGACCCTGCCGCCGTTCGACGTGCAGGCGGTGTACGCCGAGCTGCTGGCGGGCCTGCGAGCGTCCTAGTCGGTGTCGTCACCCGGTGCCGTGTCGGCCGCCGGCGCGAGGGGAATCAGGTCCCGCCAGTCCAGGCGGGTCGTGTAGACCGCGTACCGCAGTGCGTCGACCTCGTCGTCGTCGGCCTTCACCGGTTCGTCCTGCCCCCGCGCGGTCGCCTTGTCGGACCACACGTACCCGCCGATCCGGTCGATGAGGTGTGTGCACGTGTCGGCGACGACGAGCCGGTCGGTCGCCAGGAGCGCGGAGATCGTGCGAATGCCGGGCAGGACGGCCTTGTGGGCGTTGCGGACTCCGCGCACACCGTCGTGCTGCAGCTGGTTGCGGAACGACGCGGCGGCGGAGTCGACAGCGACCCACTCGGGTGTGCGCCACGCGTCGACGGGCTGGCGTGCGAGCCAGGTCCGGAACCGGGCGGACTGCTCACCCTGGGTCGCGGCGCCGGGCGCCCACTCGGCGAGCACGTACAGCCGGTGCTCACTGGTGTGCCCGTCGCGCAGGTCGGGACCGAGCCCGAGGAGGTACCCGCGGGTGTGGTGGGTGTCGCCGTAGTCGACACCCACGGCCAGGACCCGGTCCATGGTCGGGAACGCGGCGGCGGGTGCGACGTGGCGGGCCGGGTCCCAGGTCTCGTAGATCGCGCCGGCGGCTTGGACCCACTCGCCGAGGATGAACCGCCGGTACCAGAGGCCGACGTACTCGCGGCACACCTGCGCGACGTAGGCCGGGTCGAGGTGCGTGTTGTCCGTGAGTCGGAACCGGAACACCTGGTAGCCGAGCGCGTCGGCACGGTCGACGACCTGCTTCTTCAGCCAGTGCGCGGGCCCGTCGGGGTTGGTGGTGGCGAACAGGCGCGCGCCGGGGACGGACATGCGCCCGAGGAGCTGCGTCCAGAACGCTTCGGAGACGAGGGTGGCTTCGTCGACGTACGCCCCGGCGACGGTCAGGCCGCGCAGGACCATCTCGGCGCGGGCGTCGGACGCGCCAAGTACGTGCACGGTGCGGCCGAGGATCTGCGCGGTGGGGGCGCCCGCGGTGTAGGTGACGTGCCGGGCGAGCGCACCGAACAGGCTGACGTCTTGCAGGGGTCCGAAGACGTTGCGGGCGATGGACTCGCGGGTTCGGCCGACGACGACGAGCGCACCACCGTGGGGGGCGTGCGCGACGAAGATCAGCCACGCGAGGAGGGACGCGATGGTCTTCCCGGACCGGATGCTGCCGGTCCAGAGGTTGACGCGTGCGGTCGCGCGGGCGATGGACCAGACCTGCCGCGGGGACAGGCCGGCGAGCACCGCGGCGATGACGGCCGCGGACGCGACGACGACGGTCATGCGACCCACTCCCAGCGGACGCGCTCGACGCCGCCGGTCGCCCTCGGACTGCGCGGCCGGCTGACAGAGTGGGTAGACCAGTCGCCTCGCGCGCGCAGCTCAGCAACGCGACGAGCGCCCGCAGCGCGCAAACTCGCACCGGACTCGTCGGCCCTGGTGTAGGTGACCATCCGTCGGTAGCCGAGCGCTCGCGCAGCCCGCCACGCGGCGCCGTACAGCATCGAGTTAGCGTTGGGGCAGCCGTCAGTGCACGTGCGGTTGACCTCGACGGTCAGTCCGTCGTCGAGCGCGCGGGCGACAGGCCGGCCTACCGTGGCGACGCCGCGGAGCGCGCCGTCGTCGTCGAGGACGCTCAGCGAGAACCGATGCCCGACGGGCGGCGCGTTGTGCCGATGGTGCGCTCGTACGTACTCGCGCGCGGCGGCGAGCGTGATGGGCGCGACGCGGAGGCGGCCGCTCACGCCGGCTCCTGGTCGCCGAGCTTGTCGGCGGCGGCGGCGATCGCCGCGGCGATCCCGTCGAGCATGCCGACGGCCTCGGCGACTCCCTGGTCGGCGTCCATCCGCTCGAGGCGTTCGATCGCACCGACGAGGGTGTTCACGGTCTGCGCGAGCTTCAGCTTGTCGGCGTGGGGCGGCTCCGCGAGGGTCCGTTCCTCGTAGGTGTTGTCCTTGCCGCCGAAGTTGAACACGACGGTCGGCGCCCACAGCTGGGTGCGGACACGCTCAGCGTCGGCGAGCAGGTCCGAGCGCAGGGTCGCGCGGCGTGCGCGGGCGTCGGTGACACGGGCGTGGGTGGCGGCGGCGGTGCGGGTGCGGTCTGCGGCGGACAGGCCGAGGTGTGCGAGGCGGCGGGCGACGGCGGTCTTGGACCGGTTGAGGTCGAGGGCCATGGCGCGCACGGACGTCTCGGCGGTGTGGAGCTCGCGGAGGCGGTCGTCGTCGTCGGCGGTCCAGGTGGAGCGGTTGGACACGGCGCTCACCTGCCTTGGGCCGGGCGGCACCCGCGCCTGGCGTGGTGTCGCGTGGGCATGCGAAGAGCCCACGGCGCAGGGGGTACGCGGTGGGCTCTTCGACAGTTGTGGTGATCCTGACGGAATGGTGCGTGACAGGTGTGTGAGCCGTCAAGCCGTGAGCGTGGGGCGCACTGGCACGGCACGCTCGGCGACGAGGTCGAGGACGTCCCCGACCCGGTACAAGGGCCGCCCACGCCGGTCCGCACGCGGCCGGCCCTGCTCGTCGACGGCGACGGCGAGGACCCGTCGACGCTTCCACTGGCGGATCCGGTCAGCGGTGACCGGGACACCGAGCCCGTCGATCGCGCGGGCGAGGTCAACGGCAGGCAGGACGTGGTCCTCGAGCTGCTCGAGGAGGGTCTGCTGCCGGACGGACACGTCCCAGGTGGTGCCGCAGCGTGGGCACTCGACGGTGGCGCACCCGTCGTGGGCATAGAGCTGCTCGGTGCACGTCGTGGGGACCAGCGACGGGACGGGTGCGCCGGTGTCGTCGACGGCGCCGAGCCGCATGGGTGTCTCGATGAGCGCACCGCAGGTCCCGACGAACACACGGTCGGCGGGCCGGTCGATCGCGGTGCGCGCGTGACGGAGTGCGGCGCTGAGCTCGTCGATGGCCTGCGGGCCGGTGGGGTGGCGGGCGAGCCACCTGGTGGCGTCGCGCAGGTACTCGCCGATGCCAGCCCAGGTGGTGGGCAGGGTGTGGCCGCGCACGGCGGTGATCCAGTCGGCCCACGCGACGAGCGTGTTGCGGGTGACGAAGATCGCGTCGGCGGCGCCGAGGTGCACGACGAGCGGGGTGGTGGCGGCGGTGAGCGGGGCGGGGTGCGGGTCGTCGTCGATGTCGGGGGTGGCGGGGCCGGTGCTGGCGTAGCGGGTGGTGAAGACGGCTTGGCGGGTGAGGGTGGTGTCGAGGTCGCCGAACAGGCCGGGCAGGTCGGTGAGCAGGCCGCGTAGGCGCCCGGTGCAGCTGCGGCAGGCGTACTGGTCGGGGTCGAGGGTGGGTGCGCCGTCGCGGTGGGTGAGGGGGCAGACGTGCGGGTCGGCCATGGGGTCTCCGTGCCTTGTTGCGGGTTGGACAAGCGTTCAGGGTTGTCAGATCGGGCGCCAGCGGACGGGCGGGTCGGGCAATGGTTGGTGGTCGATCGCGCACAGTCGTGGGCCGAGCTCGCGGAGGCGGTCGTCGACGAGGGCGGCGTGCATGGTGCAGAACGTGTGCCACGGGTGTGCGGTGGTGCAGCGGGCTTGGCCGGCGCGGGTGGCGGGTGCGGTGCAGCGCGGCGACTCGCACGGCACTTCGGCGGTGAGGTCGACGTCGACGGTGGTCGTGTGGGTGGTCGCTGGGAGGCTGCGCGCACGCGCGTCGGCGCTGGGCTGGCGGCGGGACGAGAGGAGCACGGTGATGGTGAAAGCACTCGGGAGAGCTGCGTGGCGGCTCGTGATCGGGCTGGTCGCGGCGGCGGCCGTGGCGGTCGTGGCGTGGGCGACGTTGCTGCAGGTGGAGGGGACGCTGGTCGACCGGATCGGGGGGCTGTGATGGTGAAGGCGTTCCTGCATGTGAACGGTGTCGACTACGAGCTCGCGACACCGCTCGCGGAGCCGCAGGTGCAGCAGCTCGTTGAGCGCATCGCGTCGGCGGCTGACCCGGTGCAGCGGGTGACGGTCAAGCAGGGGCGCGTCGACGTGACGCTCGTCATCAAGACAGCGCTGGTGTGGAGCGTGTCGGGGTGGGTCAAGACGCCGGGCCAGGCCGTCGTCGTCTGAGCGTGAGGCCCGGCGGACACGCGTGTGGGACGTGTCCGTCGGGCTCACTCCGCACCTCGATTCCCAGCGCGGGCACGCATCTCGTCCAGGGTGCTCATCGGTCGCATGCTCCTTCGGGGTGGGTCAGCCAGCACACCTCGCACACGGGGTGCCGCATGGTCAGGTCGGTGTCCCCCAGGGCGGTGCGGAGATCGCGGACGAACCTCCACCCGTCCTCCCCGAACGTTCCCCACTCGTCGTCGTAGTAGCGGTCCAGCAGCGCGAACCGGCGGCGCCTTACGCGCGCTAGGCGCCTCCACCTGCTCTGCGCTGACCGTCTGCGCGGTACCACCACGGGAGGCGAGGGCATCATCAACGATGTCCAGTGCGTCGCCGATGGCTGCGGCGATAGCCTCTGCCAACGCCCACCGGTCGACTTCCCCGTGCACGGGTGCCGCTCCACCCCCGCGTCCGGCAGACGGGCCGTCGCTGATGACGGACTGGCCGGGGCAGTCGCACAGCTGCGCCGCGGCACCCGAACGCGCGCGGGACAGTCCCGGAACGTCCCCCGTCCCGTCCGTCGTCGTGCCGTTCGGGTTGCTGTGGTGGTTGTGGGTCATCGGTCTTCCTCTCGGTCGTTGGCGTGTTGGTTCTGCCAGTCGTGGAGTGCGGTGGTGTGGTCGTCGGGCTCGTCGTCGGGTTCGTTGTCGGTGAGGTGGGCGGCGAGGGCGAGGGTGGTGTGGGCGTATTGGCTGGTGAGGCTCACGGCTTCTCCTGGAGTGGGTCGCCGTATCCGACGGCGCGTAGCTGGGCGAGCGAGGACTCGAGCGACATGCGCACGACGGCGTGGTCGGTGATCGCGTCGCGCAGGTCGTCGGGGTAGCCGCGTAGGTCGGCGATCCACCCGTGGCGCCAGTACGCGTGCCAGCGCTGGGCGTTGGGTGCGCCGACGCCGCGGCGCTGCACGACGAGGAACGCGATGGCGGCGCCGGCGTGCATCCGTTCGCGCGCGGTCTCGGCGAGCCAGCGCTCTACGTCGCCGTCGCTGTGGGACCGAGCTGCCTCGCCGCCCTTGACCTCGAGGATGACGCCGGGGCAGAGGCCGATGTCGCCGCGGTCGTGGTTTCCGGTGAGGGTGAGCCGGTCGGCGTTGGGGAAGCCGAGGCGGCGTGCGGCGCGGACGACGGCGGTTTCGGCGGCGGTGCCGATCTGCTTGGGGCGGTTGACCATGGTGCTCCTCAGAACGGTGGCGGGGCGTCGTGGTCGACGGTGTGCCGGTGGGGGGTGGGTAGGGGTGCGTGGGTGAGGGGTGGGCGGTCGCAGTTGTGGGCGGTGAGGACGATGACGGTGGGGCTGGCGGGTGGCAGGGGTATGTGGGGTGGGTAGGTGGGGGTGCGGGGTGTGAGCTCGTAGGTGTCGGGGGTGGTGCCCCAGAGCCGGTAGGTGGGGCGGGCGAGGAGGACGGCGGCGGTTTCGAGTTGGGGGGTGAGGGGGTGGGGGTCGGTGATGGCGAGGCCGGCGGCGAGGGGTGCGTCGTAGCCGGCGAGGACAAGTCGGCGGCAGGTGCGGCACCAGCGGGGGCGTGCTCGGGTGCCGGTGAGGGTGGGGTCGTTGCCGGTGCGGGTGGCGTGGGCTTGGAGCCAGTGCGGTGTGGTCATAGCTGCGGGAGGGTGCGGATGATCGCCTCGGCGACTGCGAGGCGCATGGCGGTCCGGTGCTCGGGGCTGTTCCCGTGGCGGATGGAGACGAGCGCGTAGGAGTGGAGCTCGTTGAGGAAGTCCTCGGGCGTCTGTGCCTCGTTGATGCGGGTCTCCCAGTAGGGGTCCCTGACAGTTAGTGAGACGAGGCCTTTGAGCTGCTGATGTACGCCCGCGTAAGGCGGGTCAACTGGAGAGGACCTGTCATGTGTCATGGGTGCTGTTCTGTGCGGACCTCGAATGTTCGTGTCATATGTGTCATGACCTGCGGTGTTGCGTTCCGGATCGGTCACGGTGGGGGTGGTCTGGGGCGATGACGGATGTGTCATGGGGTGGGTCACCAGCCTTCGTCCTGACGCCATGCGGGTTCGTCTGATGACGGGTCGGTGGGGTCCGATGACGGGTTGTCGAGGAGGCGGATTCCGTCGTAGTAGCGGGCGTGCATGTCGCGGTTGGACTGGACGCCGAAGCGGGTGCGCAGCTGCTGGGTGAAGGCCTTGGGGGTAGCGGGTTCTTCGCCTTCGGTGCGGCACCAGCGTTCGTAGGCGGTGCGCAGGGCGGCGACCTTGACGTGCATGTGCTGGGCGTTGGGGTCGCCGGTCTCGCATTCGTCGGTGACGAACCGGCCGACGGTGTCGGTGTCGGTGGCGTAGGCGTCGGTGGCGGCGCGCACGGACTCGGGTTCGGACAGGCCGTGGGTGAAGTAGTCGGCGGCGCCGCGTACGAGCCAGGCGAGGATCGCGGGGCCTTCGTGGTCGACGAGCTGGTCCTCGAGGTCGGGGACGCGCTTGTCGGCGGGGACGGTGTGCTCGAACGGTAGGAGGCGCAGGCGTCGCCAGAATGCGGGGCCGCCGGCGCGGACGGCGGGCTGGTGGTTGGCCAGGAGCCACAGGGTGTGGGTGGGGGTGAAGGAGAACCAGTCCTGGCGCATGAATCGGCCGGAGATGACGTCGCGGCCGGTGAGCTGCTTGATGCGGGCTTCGGCGAAGCGTTGCCCGTCTTCGAGCTCGGAGGTGACGACGAGGCGGGCGCCGGCGAGGCGTGCGAGCTCGGTGGGGTGTCCTTGCTGGTGGGTGGCGAGGAGCATCTCGGCGGGTGCGGAGATGGAGTACCCGTCGTCGCCGACGCCGACGATGCGTTGGATGACGCCGAGGAGGGTGGTCTTGCCGTTGGCGCCGGGCCCGTGCGCGAAGGGAAGGAGCTGTTCGAGGACTTGGCCGACGAGGGAGACGCCGAGGAGCCGCTGGATGTAGGTGGTCAGGGCGGGGTCGCCGGCGAAGGTGTCGGCGAGGAACCGCAGCCACCGGGTGGGGGTGGTGTTGAAGTCGGGGGCGACGTTCGTGGAGCGGGTGTGCAGGGCGGTGGGGTTGGGGCGGGACAGTGTCCCGGTGCGCAGGTCGATGACGCCGGTGGGGGTGTTGAGCTCGTAGGGGTGGGCGTCGAGGTGTGCGAGGTGGGTGACGGTGCGTGGGTCGGTGCGGGCGATCGCGACCATGGCGTCGAGGCCGCGGCGGGAGAGGGACTTGTTGCGGTGGTTGCGGGATTCGCGGTCGTGGTTGGGCAGGTTGCGGGCGATGGTGCGGGCGTGTTCGTGGACGCGGCCTGCTTCGTCCCAGGTCCAGCGGTGCCCATTCCAGGTGAGCCAGGTGCCGCGCTGTGGGACGTAGCGGATGGTGTCGTGGTGTGCGTCGATGAGGCGTAGTGCGTTGCCGTCGTCGGTCTCGGTGTAGGTGGCTGGCTCAGCGGTTGAGGCGGCGCTCGGTGAGCTCGTCCCAGTCGATGTCGCAGGTGCAGCTGACGACGTGGCCGGTGCAGTGCCAGCAGCCAGTGCAGGTGCAGGGTTCGTCGGGTCCGTGGGGGCAGGCGTGGTCGAGGTCCATGGGGTGTCTTCGTTCTGGGTCGGGGGGATGAGGCCGTCGAGGTCGTCGACCTGGACGTGCTCGGCGGGGCGGCGTTGTTCGGCGCGCTGTCCGTATCCGTCGGCGTAGAGCTGCTTGGCGGCGGCGTTGTGGTCGCCTCCGTGCTCGAGGAGGGCGTAGGCGCCGAGCTTGGTGTAGGGGATCTCGGCTTGGAAGTCGGTGGAGGTGGTGAAGACGAACAGGCGGTCGCGGTCGTCGGCGTGTCCGGTGGTGGCGGAGAAGCCGGAGCCGAGTGGCTTGCCGGGGCGCAGCCAGTAGCGGGTGCGGCCGCGGGTGGTGACGTGGGTCCACCCGTGGGGGGTGAGGATGTCGGCCCAGTCGGTGCGGGTCTCGTAGTCGTCGCCGGGGGTGATGCCGTCGCCGGGCTGGCGCGGGGAAGCGGTTGCGGCGCGCGCGGGTGTGGCGGGTGGTTCGGGTTGGTGGTCGAGGGTGCGCAGGACGGCGTGGAAGGCGTTGCGCTGGTCGAGGGTGATGGTGGGTGCGGTGGCGGGGCCGCCGAGCAGGCGCACCCAGGGGCGGCCGGTGGGGTGGTGGTGGGAGGGGGCGACGACGACTTGGCCGCCTTCGCCGCGGGTTTCGGCGAGGACCTGCACGACGTCGCGTGCGGTGGCGGCGTTGATCTTCGCCAGGCGGCGGGTGCGCTGTTCGGGGTCGGTCAGGGTGTCGGCGTTCGCACGCTCGAGGGTCTTCCATGCGGCGAGCTCGTCGGGGGTGGAGGGTCGGCGTGCGAGCTTGGTGTTGCCGGGGACGGGTCCGTCGGTGATCCGGTAGTGGAAGTGCAGGCCGCCGGAGGGGGATTGTTCGACCCATCCGGTGGTGATCAGGTCCCAGAGGTTGCCGAGGCCGGTGTCGTGGGCGAGGGCCTTGAGGTCGGGCAGGTGGACGACGGCGCGTCCTTCGAGCTCGGTGAGCTCGGCGTTGCCGGAGACGGCGCCTTGGACGACGCCGAGGTCCCAGGCGCCGTCGTGTGCCGACCGGCCGCCGGGGGAAAACCAGGTGGTGACGGTCTCGATGCTGGCGCGCTCGGTCGTGTACTGCTTCCAGGAGGGCAGGGCGGGTGCCTTGGTGCCGTCGTTGCGGATGGGGATGACGGAGTACCCACGGCCGAGCAGGTCGAGGGCGGTGGTGAGGATCGGGTTGCTGCTCACGCGTGCGCGGCCTCCTGCTCGCGGATGTACGCGTCGGCGTGGGTGCGGTTGCGGAAGACCTTGCAGGCGCAGTCGCGGGTGGCGTGGGGGCTGGCGGGGCAGCCGGGTGCGACGGCGATGACGGGGTGGCTGATGGTGCCGGAGCCGCCGCGGATGGTCTTGACCCGCCAGGCGTGCTCTGGGGGGAGGTGGGTGGTGGCCATGCGGTGCGGCTCCTGACGTTGTCGTGGGTGGTGCTGGTGTGCGGTCCCCGCGGCCTGACTCGAACAGGCGGCCCTTCCCTACCGGTGGGGCGCGGGGTGCCGCCGGTCCTCCCGCAGGGGGTCGGGAGGATCGGCGGCGGTCTCAGGCGGCCAGGAGGACCTGGACGACGGAGATGTCGAGCCCGAGCTGTGGGGCGATCTGCTCGGCGGTCAGGCCGAGGGCGGCGAGGGACTTCGCCTGGGCGGCCGGGGTGGTGGCGGCCGGTGCCGCAGCGGGTGCGGCGGCGGGGGTTGGCGTCGGTGCGGGTGCGGACACCGGCTGGGCGGCCGGTGCGGACACGGGTGCGGCGGTGGGGGTGGGCTGCCCTCCGACCTCCTGGCCCATGAGCGTGGAGTTCCCGGCGGGCACGTAGGTGATCTGCCAGAACTTGCGGGACCGCTTGTCGTCGGGGTCCTCGCGGTGCGTGAACGTGACGGTGAGGGTGGCGCCGACCTCGAGGCCGGGAGCACCCGCGGCGCGGATCGCGTCACGGACGTCGGCCTTGAGGTAGCGGCCCTCGATGTAGAAGCGGCGGGTGCCGTCGTCGTCGGTGATGGACGGGTCGCGCAGGTCCGTGGCGAGGTCGACGTACACGGCCATGATCGGGTCGCCGGACGGGTAGAACTTCGGGTCACCGGGACGGCCGGGGTTGTTCCTGTCGTACTCGCGCTCCTGGTAGGCCTGCGGGGGTGCGATGACTCGTCCGGTGATCGTGTCGCCGGGGTTGGCGAACTTCGCGGTCGGGGCACCGCCTGCGCCCATGAGGATGTCGTTGGCGTTGGGCGTCTGCGTCATGGTGTGCGTCTCCTTCGTGAGTGCCGCGTCAGGCGGCGGGGGTGGGAATGAGGCCGTCGAGCTCGTGGCCAGGGGTGTGCCCGGGGGCGGCGGTGCCCGCGGGACGGTCGGGGAACCGCGCGCAGTCGAAGCAGTGCGGGTCGCGCGGCAGTGCGGTGATCCACGCGTCGCGCGCCTGCGTCGAGATGGACTCGAGGGCGGTGAGGTTGGTGTGGATGCGGTTGGCGCGGTCGAGTGCGTCGAGGGCGATGTGCTCGTCGTACGGCTCGTGCCACAGGAGCCCGCCGTCGAACCCGCGCATGTCGTTGCGGGGCAGGTACCAGATCGCGACGGTGGTCACGTGGTGCCCGGCGGCGACCCACCCGCGCCCGTACAGGTGCGCCTGGGCGCGGTAGGTCGGGGAGGGTCCGTTGCGGCGGGCGGCGCGCAGGGTGGACTCGCCGACGATCTTCCAGTCGAAGGTGGCGCCAGCGGCGGTGTCGAACAGGTCGGTGGAGCCGGTGATGTCGACGCCGCCGATGGTGCCGACGGTGACGCGCTGCTCAGTGAGCCACCGGGTGCCGGTGGTGTGGGGTGCGTTGCGGTGCGCCTCGTGGGAGGTGATCTGCTCCTCGAACGCGGCGTGCACTGCAGTCCCGACGAACGGCAGCCATGCGACGCCGCGCTCGCCGGTGGGCCATCCGGCGAGCTTGGCGGCGAGGCAGTGGTCGCAGGGGGTGCCGAGCTCGGACGGGCCGATGCGCTTCTGCAGGGACCGCGGCTGGTTGGTGATCGCGGACTCGACGATGCCGCGCACGTGCTGGGCGGCGGTCTCGATGTCGACGCCGGCGTAGGGCATGCGTGCTGGGGGGAGGGTGGTGTAGTCCCAGCCGGTGGGTGCGTGGTCGAGGACTGTCAGGTCGACGGGGGTGTCGTTGTTGGTCATGACACTCCCTGTGCGGGCGCCCCGGTCGAATGGTGGTTCGACCGGGGGCAGGGGCGCTCCAGGGGGGTCCAGTTCATGCTTCGCCGCCGAGGTCGGTGAGCGTGAACGGGATCGGCTTGTTCAGGTCGTCGAGCCTCGTCGACAGCCCCTCGCCGTCCATGAGGGCGTGCGCGAGCCGGTGCAGTGCGAAGCCGACTGCCTGCGCGGCGAGCTCGGGCGTCAGGTTCGCGCCGAGGTTGGTGCGCACGTCGAACTCGAACGTGCTCTGCGCGAGCGGCGCCTCCTTGAGGTGCACCTGAATGACGGCGTCGGCGTCGGTCAGGGCCGGGAACTCGCTGACGGCCTGCGCGCGGAACGTGACGATCGTGGAGGTCTGCATGGTCAGCGGACCTCCACGACGGGCGTGCCCGTGTCGTAGACCGCGGCGGCGTCGAGGACGGCCGGTGCGACCTGGTCCTTGATCGCCGTCGTGTCGGGCTTCGTCTCGGTGCGGTACAGGCCGGGCCACGTGTCCGCGGGGAACGCCGCCTCGAAGCGGGCGACGTTCAGGCGGCGGGCACCGTTCTTCACGGTCACCCGCGTCGACCCGAGCGTGGTGGTCTTGCCCGCGGGCAGGCGACGACGCAGCTCGGCCTCGATCTGCTTGACCCGGTCGGTCTCGGCGGTGATGGTCTCCTTGCGCTTGGTCAGCTCGAGGGCGAGCTGGTCGAGCTCGAGCAGGTCGTCGTCGGTCAGGTCGATGTCGTCGGTGTGGTCGGTCACGGTCGGAACCTCTTCTCTGTGGTGTGGTCAGGCGGTGTGGGAGTACTGGTTGCGGTGCCGGGCGTGGTTGCGGACGGCGAGGTCCGCGCTCTCGGGGGCCTTGAGCGCAGCGACCAGGTCGGTGCGGCCGGCGCGTTGCAGGACGCGCTCCAGGACGTCGCGGGACCGGTAGCCGAGACGGTCGGCGGCGCCGGTGAGGGTCTCGCCCCAGCGGGCCATCCACTCGCAGTCCTCGACGACCTGCTCCAGGCGGGACTGCGCCCCAGGGGCAGGCGTCCGAGGGCGACCGGCGTGCAGCCGCGTGCTCACGACGTCACCCCCCCCCTGACGGGACTGGGCGGGTCGCCCAGGAGCGCGGCCTCCCAGCACTGCCCGCACCCCTGACCGCCGTACCGGTGCCGGTCGAGGTGCGTGCACGCGGCACGGACGGTCGCGGCGAGGCGGTGCGTGGGCCCGAACCAGGCGGGTCGCCGGGGTGCACCGGTGTGCGCGGACCCGGCCCCGTGCTGGCGGACGTCGCGGGCGAGTCGCGTGGCCTCGGCGAGGGTGATCTGTCCGCCGGTCACCATGTCCTGCACCTCGTCGGGCAGGTCGATCAGCAGGAGCCGCTGCTGCACCGTCGAGGTGCTGTACCCGGTGCGGCGTGCGATCTCCGCGACGGTCACCCGCCGGGCCCGCAGCCGGGCGAACGCCCGCGCCTGGTCGAGGGGCTCGAGCTGCTTGTGCATCGCCGCGGCGAGCATCGTCGACAGCTGCCCGTCGACGTCGCCGTGCTTGGACGCCAGGCAGGGCAGCGCCTGCGCACCGGCCTGCTTGGCGGCGGCGTACCGGCGGTGCCCGTCGAGGATGAGCCACCCGTCACGGTGCTGGGTGACGACGAGGGGCTGCAGGAGCCCCACCTCACGGATCGACGCCGCGAGCTCGGTCAGGTCCCCGAGATCGCCGCGGATGTTCGCGGGGTTCGGGTGGATCCGCTCGAGCGGGATCATCGGCAGGCTCACGGTCGCACCTGCCCTCGGCGCAGCTGGGCGCGCTCGTGCTCGTCGAGGCCGCCCCAGATCCCGTACGACTGCCGGGTGGTCATCGCGAACGTGAGGCAGTGGTCGCGCACGTCGCACCCCCGGCAGACCGTCTTCGCCGCGGCTATGCGGGCGGTCCGCTGCTGCCCGGGCCGCTCGTCGGGGACGTCGAAGAACAGCTCGGCGTCGACGTCGGGGGCGGTGCACGCGGCAGCGTCCTGCCACCGGTCGATGTCGCGGCCGACGATCGGACCGGTCTGGCGGGTCAGGGTGCGCGAGCGCAGGTCAGCCACGGGGGACCACCTCGATGAGACCCTGGCGGTGCTGCTCGCGGTGGTACTTCACGTCGGGCTCGATCTCGGACTTCGTCGTCGACCGGGAGGACTTCGACCAGGTGCAGTGCTGGCACTCGGCCAGGTGACGACCGGACGGGAGCGTGCGCACCGGCACCCGGGGGCTCGAGATGACCGGGTGGAACAGCGGCTCGTCGGTCTCGCCGGGCAGAGGCAGGACGATGACGGTGGTGTTCGGGTTGATGTAGAGCTGCTGCTGGAAGTTCGACCCGCTGAACATCCGCAGCTCGTCGTCCGTCAGAGGCTCCAGGTCCAGGACCGCGGCCAGTCCCGGCCTGTGAAGCGCGGTGCGGACACGTCCCCGCAGCGGGGAAACGAAGGGCCGCTGCCCGGCGGGGCGGTACTCGATCGGGGTCCCGACGCGCAGCTCGCGCACCAGGACCGTTCTCAGGAGGTCCGTGATCGTGAAGGTGAACTCGCCGTACCGGCCGAAGCCGATGACACCGCGCCCCGTCGAGATGTCCAGGTCGACCGCGTAGTCCGCGCTCATCAGGAACCGCCCGGCGTACGCGTGGACGGCCTGCGCGAGCCGGTCGGCGGCCGCCGGGGCATCGGTGTTCAGGTCGACGTACAGGGGCGGCACCTCGTGGGTGCGACCGATGCGGGTGAACGTGACGGTGATCGTGCTCATCGGGCACCTCCCGGGCGGATGTCCTTCGACCGGACCGCGATCGCATCCGCGGTGACCCGCACGACGGCGGGCAGCCCCCGCACCGGCATCTCCGCCAGCAGCTCGACGACCTCGTGGGCCATCGCGTCCATCGGCCGGACCCACCAGGTCCCGGTCTCCGGCCCGGCCGACCACACCGACCAGGTGCCGCCCAGCCGCCACAGCCGCACGGTCGTCCCGGCGACGGGCTTCGACCCCCGCGGCAGGTCGTACTGGTGCCGCTCGTCCGGGTCCAGGCGGCGCAGCAGGTCACCGTCCGCGACGCGACGCAGGCGGGCGCTCATCGCAGCCCCCCGGCGATCGCGACCGTCGCGGCACCGAGCACGAACCCGGCGACAGCGACGAGCACCCCGGTCCACCCGTGGGTGCGGTGCGTGGTGTGCGCGTGGACGAGGTCGTGGGCGGCGGACTCGACGACGACGTCGAGCTGGTCACGGGCCCGGGCGGTCACAGGGCACCGCCGTGCTGGTTGCGGCGTGCGACCTCACGGCGCCGGTTCTCCAGGAGGGTGACAGGCGCCAGCGGCTCCGGTGTGAGGACCGGGTGGGTGTCGGCGACCGGGATTCCGGACGCGGCGAGGAGCGCCTCGAGGTCGTCGTCGCCGCGGGTGATCGGTCGCGCGATCGCCGCGAGCTCGCGCAGCGCGGTGTCGCGGGTGTCCTGGTCGAACGGCGGTGCGTCCGGCGTGAACCCGTGAGCGGCGGCAACCGCACGGAACTCGGGGGTGCTGGTGTGCGCGCGCACGGCGCGCGCACGGTCGACCATCGGCGTGACGGCGGCGGTGCGTCGGCGGGGGAACAGGCGCATGGTCAGCTCGCCTTCGCGGTCGGCGTGGGCGTGGCGGCGCGTGCGGCGGCGATGCGGGCCTTCAGCTCCTCGAGCGACGGGCCCGTCGGGGTGTAGGCGCGGGCGGCGGCCTCCTCGATGGGGAGGGTCTCGAGCTCGCGGTACGCGATGGCCAGGGTGCGCCCGGCGCGACGGATGCACTCCTCGCGCGTGGGCCTGGGACCGGAGGCGGTCGTGTGGGTTGGCCTGTTGTCGACCATCGGTAGGGTGTCCTCTCGATCGTTGTTTCGGTCAGACGTGAGGCCGGTACTCGTTGGCGCGGGGCCGGCCTTCGTCGTGTCAGGCGGTGGCTCGGGCAGGCGTCGATGCGACGAGGCTCGAGATCGAGACGCCGAGGAAGGCGGCAGTGGCCGCAAGCTCGTCGGTCGTCCACGAGGACGACCCGGCGAGGCGTCGGGCGCCGGTTCGTTCGGCGAGGCCGACGCCCAGGTAGAACTCCTCGCGGGAGATGCCCTTGGAGGCGAGCTCGGCTCGCACTCGAGAGGCGATCCGCTCGTTGATCGTTGCCATACGGCAATCGTGGCCGCTGTCCAGGCGGGTGTCAAGTGGCAATCATGTGCCGCCCTTGCAACCCGGTTGCCGATATGACAATCTCGACCTATGCCAACTGCAGCTCGAGACCTTCCCGGTCCGCTATCCGTCGAGGTCGCGTCACTGCTTCGGCAACGGATCGCAGCGCTGAACATCGATCAGAAGACAGTCGCGGAACGGTCGCAGATCAACGAGAGCACGCTCTCTCGCCTGCTCAACAACAAGAAGCCGATCTACCTGGAACAGCTAGATGCGCTCTGTGCAGCACTGGGCCTGGAGATCGGGGGCCTACTCGACGCCGCCGACCGTGCAACGCGACGCCGACGACTCAGGCTCATGCTGACGCCCGCACATGAGACCTACGAGCACGAGACCTACGAGACCGCGCGAGCAGTCGCGGACGATGCGCCCGACTTCGAAGGCGAGGATGTCGCGAACGAGGAGCAGCCGTGACGGACCCGGGCAACCTGGTGGCCTACCTACGCCGATATCGTCCGGGAATGAGTCGCGAGGAGGTCGCGACCGCTTGCGGTGTCTCCATCGCGACGCTTACGCGTCGCCTCCGTGAGGGCCTGGATACCGCGGAGGTCATCCGAGCGGCACGCTACTTCGGCGCGTCGCCCACCGAAGCGCTCCTTGAGCTCGGAGTACTCGAGGTCAACGATGTCCGCCGCCACGTGGCCATCGAAGGACTGCACGCGGTCTCCGAGACGACCTTGATCAGCGAACTGCTGAGACGCACCGCCGATCGCAACCGCGCCATCCATGACCGATGACGGTGCCGACCAGGTGGAACGTTCCACGCCCTCGCGTACTCGCGCGCGTAAGGCGGGTCAACTGGAGAGAACCTGTCATGCGTCATGTGCCGCTCGAGGCAATGCCCCTGACCTGCGCAGACGCGTCATGACGGGTCCGCGGCCGAACCGTGTCGGAGGCTCACGGTTGGATGGGCGCCAGTCGATGGTGATGACAGGACCACGGGGGAGGTGACGAGTGGACGACCTGCTCGAGCTCGCAGAACGTGAGGGCGTGCACGTGAACTGGCGGGACCTCGGCCGCCGCCGCGGGGAGTACCGTGCCGGTGCGCGCCTGATCACCCTCAACCCGCGCATGTCGACGACGCTGCAGCGCTCCACGCTCGCGCACGAGCTCGGCCACCACCACCACGCCGACCGGTGGACAGACGACCCCCGCGAGCACGCCACCCAAGAACGCCGCGCGAACCTCCACGCGGCGCGACTGCTCATCGACCCCGCGCAGTACGCGGCCGCCGAACAGCTCGTCGGCCCGCACGCCGGCGCGATCGCCCGCGAACTCGGCGTCGCCCTCTACGTCGTCGACGCCTTCCGCGCCACCCTGCTCCACCACATCCCAACAGCCAGGAGGTCAGCATGAGGTCCAGCGAGTGGAACCGGTCGGCCGGAGCGATCGTCTCCGGCATCGTCCTGTTCATCGTCGGCCAGTTCGTCTTCCAGCTCGGCCAGCAGTCCGCGCTGCGAGCCAGCCTCACCGCCGGCTCGTACGGCGACGACGAGGCCGGGAAGGTCCCCATGATCCTCGGCGGCGTGCTCCTGCTCGCCGGGCTGATCACCCTCGGCTGGGGCGTGTGGCAGATGGCCACGAACGTCGACCTCGCCGCATTCGTCGCGTCGCGCAGACTGAAGGCCGACGAGCAGGAAGCCGAGCGGGAAGTCGCGGCGACGATCGAACAGGAGCGTGAAGCGCGCCGCGCCGCGGCCGACGCTCTCGCGGCCCGCCGCAGCAGCGACGAGCCGCCCACGGCAGGTGACGGACCGCAGTGAGGAGACCTCTCGCGGTCGTCCCCGACGTCCCGCCGCGCGCGATCGCGTACGTGCGGGTCTCCGACGAGGGCGGGCGCGGCGACGCGCTCCTGTCGCCCGAGATCCAGGTAGCCGCGATCCGTGCGCACTGCGAGCGCAGCGGGTACGAGCTCGTCGACGTGCTCGAGGACGTCGACCTGACAGGACGGTTCTGGCGGCGACGGCAAGTCGAGACCGCGGTGAGCGCGATCGAGTCCGGTGCGGCCGACGTGCTCGTCGTGTGGAAGGTCTCGCGCGTCGCGAGGAACCGCCGCGACTGGGCGATCGCGGTGGATCGCGTCGAAGGCGCCGGCGGGAGGCTCGAGTCGGCGACGGAACCGAACGACCAGAACGCGTCGGGGAAGTTCGCGCGCGGGATGCTCGCCGAGCTCGCCGCGTTCGAGTCGGACCGCATCGGGGAAGGCTGGCAGGAGGTTCACGCGCGGCGTATCGCCGCGGGACGGCCCGCGAACGGGAAGCCGCGCTGGGGGTACACCTACGACGCTGAGACGAAGCTGCACGTGCCGGACACGGTCACGGGGCCCGTGCTCGCCGAGGTGTACCGGCGGTACATCGCGGGGGAGTCCGTCTACGCGCTCACGCGGTGGCTCAACGAGCGGGGCTTCCGCACGAGCGACGGGTACTCCTCCCGCGGGCCTGGACTGTGGTCGTCGCGGTCGCTGCGACGCGTCCTCGACTCGGGGTTCGCGGCCGGGCTGCTCCTGGTCGGCAGGGAGCACCGGCCGGGCGTCCACGAGCCTGTGATCGACTCGGACACGTGGGAGGCGTACCTCGTCGCCCGTGAGCGGCGACGCGTGCACCGCGGGTCCGAGCGGTCGCAGTACCTGCTGTCGGGGCTCGTGCGCTGCGAGTGCGGGTCCGCCATGACTGCGGGGCAGTTCGGCGACAACCACGTCCCGAAGTACCGGTGCAAGGCCGCGGTCGAGCAGGGCGCGCACCGGGGCGGGTACGTCACGGCGGCGCTCGTCGAGGGTGCCGTGATCGACTGGCTGCGTGACCTGGCCGTGGAGGTCGACGAGTCCACTGCCGCCGCGAGCGCCGCCGCGTCCGCGCGGGTACGGCAGGCGCACGACGTTCGGCGCCTCGAGCGGGAGATCCGCGCACTGGACGAGCAGCTCGTCGACCTCACCCGGCAGCTCGTCCGCAAGCTCGTGCCCGAAGCCGCGTACGTGACCCTGCGCGACGAGCTCACCGCGCAGCAGACGCACCTGCAGCAGCAGGCCCGCGAGCTTGGAGTCCAGTCGCGTCGGGAGCCGCCACGGCAGGTCGCCCGGGACCTGCTCGCGCAGTGGGACGTCCTGCCCGTCGAGCACCGGCGGCAGAGCCTGCATGACCTGATGCGGCATGTCGTCGTCACGCCCGGACGTCCGCGGGCGACGTTCCGCATCGTCGAAGCCTGGTGAGTGCAGGACCCGTCACCCTCATGACGGCTGGGATCGTGACTCTGCTGTGGGCGACGGCCGACGGTCTGCTCAAGAGCCTGTTCGAGCAGGCCGTCAACGGGGTGCGCGGCTCGCAGTGAGCAGCCGGGGCCAGGTCGCGGTCGCGTCGTGGCGCTCGCGCGGACGCCGCGACGACGCGGGGAGCGCCGTCGTCGACTTCGTGCTGGTGGGTGGGCTCGTGATCGTGCTCGCGCTCGCCGTCGTCCAGCTCGCGATGGGTCTGCACGTGCGCAACGTGCTCGTCGACAGCGCGTCCGAGGGCGCCCGGTACGGCGCGGTCGACGGCCGCTCACCGTCGGACGGTGCCGCGCGCACCCGCGCCCTGATCGCGTCGTCGCTCTCGAGCAGGTACGCCGACGACGTCGAGGCCTCTCGTATCGAGGAGGACGGCGTCGAGCTCGTCGAGGTCCGGGTCCGCGCACCGATGCCGGTGATCGGGTTCCTCGGCCCGTCCGGTGCGCTCGCGGTCGCCGGTCATGCCGTGGCCGAGGACGCGCTGCCGTGACCACTGTGACGACGATGTCCACCGCGACGGTCGTGACCTGGGTCCGGGATCGACTCGGCGAGGGTGCTCGTCGGCGCGGACCCGAGGGGGAGCGAGACGGCGGCAGCGCGGTGATCGAGTTCATCGGGCTGTCGTTCGTGCTGCTCGTCCCACTGGTCTACCTCGTGCTCGTCTTGGCGCGGATCGAGGCGGCGAGCTTCGCGGTGGAGAGCGCCGCCAGGGAGGCGGCCCGCACCTACGTCGCCGCCGACGACGCGGACTCGGCGGTCGCGCGAGCCGTGGCCGTCACAGGCGTCGCGCTGCGCGACCAGGGGTTCGACGACGACCCGACGGCCGCGCTCACCGTGACGTGCGACAGCGACCCGTGCCTGCAGCCCGACGCGCACGTCGCGGCCGAGGTCCGAGTGGTCGTACCGCTGCCGTTCGTGCCGTCGGTCGTGCGCGACGTCGTCCCGCTCGAGGTCCCGGTCTCGGCAGGGCATGTCGCGGTCGTCGACGAGTTCCGGGCGGCGCGGTGACACGCGATCGAGGGCGGCTGACGGCTCCGCGGCGACGCAGCGGCAGCGCCCGGTTGCGTGGTGGCGGGTTCGCGCGTGCCGTGCGCGCCCGGCTGTCGTCGTCGGGCGCTCGCGAGGACGCCGGTCAGATCATGGTCCTGACCATCGGGGTCGTGATCTTCACGGTGCTCCTGGTGCTGGTGGTCGCGTCAGCGGCCCAGCTGCACCTGGAGCACAAGCGCATGCTCGGGCTCGCGGACCTCCTGGCGCTCGATGCGGCGGACGCACTCGAGGACACGACGTACTTCGGTCACGTGGGTGACGCCCGGCTGCGGCTCACACAGGAGGCGGCGCAGCACGCGGTCGAGGACTATCTCGCGCGGCACCCGGACGAGGCACGTGGCTGGCGGGACGTCCGCGCACACGCTCGTCCGATGGCCGACCACACGGTCGAGGTCACGGTGACCGGCCGGGTGCTCCCCGGCGCGACGGCGTGGGTCCTCGCAGCCTGGTCCGACGGGATCACGGTCGACGCGCTCTCCACCGCTCAGGCGGGTTGACGCCAAGGCACGGAGCCCGGTCGCCCGAGCACTCGGCATCGACCGACGGGGTCCGCCGCGCTCGGTGCTCGTCATCCGGTCGACGGAGCGCGCGCGGTGCCGCGCACGGTGCCCAGGGAGTGGCGCTGCGCGACGGAGTAGCCGAGCAGTGTCAGCACGAGCGCGAGCAGTGCCACGGTCACCTGGGTGCCGGTCACGCGCACGTCGACGACTGCCGCCCACGCCGCGACAGAGCCGTCGGTTCTCAGGCCGAACTGCATCGCGACGAGCGAGTACACGGTGGATGGGAGCCATGCGAACATCGCTCGGCCCAGCAGGACGGCGACGAGCGCCATCGCGGTGGCGAGTGCGACGTTGCGCGCGACCGCTGCCGTCGGCACCTGGCTGCCCCCGACCGTCGCCGGTCCGGCCGTGCACACGACGAAGGCGGTGGCGGTGAGTGTGGCGGACCAGGCCGCGCGGGCGACGCGCGCTCGCACCGGGTTCGGCAGGGGGAGAGCCGGCCCGACGCAGCCGATCGCGACGCCGGTCGCCGCGACGGTCGGGATCAACAGCGCGAGGGCCACCGGGTTGACGAGCTGCTGGCCTCCGATCCGGTCCACCACGGACGCGCGTACGAGCAGCGACATCAGGAGGCTAGCGGCGAGCACGAGTCCCGCCGTTCTCGTGCGGTGCACTCCGAGCCATGCACGCAGCGGGTTCATGGCTCGGCGGTGAGGTCGCACGCGGACCACGCCGACTGGATCCTTCCCACCTCGTCAGGGCTCAGCTGTCGGAGACCGGCGGCCATCGGGTCGTAGGGCTCCCCGACGACGCTGGTCCACGTGAAGGTGAGCGACTGCATCGCCGCGAAGTAGGCGTCCGGAGGAGGCGTGTCGGCGGACAGCGCAGGGCACCAACCCGGCATCAGGAGGCGTTGCACGAGCCCGGGTGTGTCGACCTGGCCGGGCTCCAGGATCGGGAGGCTCATCACTCCGTGTCCGTCCGCTGCGTCGTACCGGCGGCTGGACTCCTCCACGCGCGTCGGTACGAAAGATGCGTATCCGGCGTCCCGCGCGGCGTCCAGCAACGCGTCGAGCGCGGCGAGCGTCGGCTCCGCATGGCGACGGTGCTCGGGGTAGATGCAGACGACGGGTTGCGTGCCCGTGCAGTCGTCAGGAGGCTCCGGCTCGGCCGACAGCGGCGCACCCGCGACTGCGCGGGGAGCGACGGCGACCACCACGACTGTCGCCAGCGCTGCGCTCACCCACGCCGGCCCGGGCACGATCCGGGCACTGCGTTCCACGGGACGCGCGACGAGCATGACGGCGGCGGTCGCGACCAGGATGACGCTCTGGACCGCGAGATGTGTGAGGTTCCAGGTGACGCCGATCTGGGAGACGGAGGCGCCCTGGTCCCCGAGCACCTCGAACTCGGGCGCTGCGGCCCCGACGTTCGTGAGCACGTACGAGAAGGCCAACGACGCGCCAGCAGCAAGGATGCCTGCGAGCAGTGGAGGGGTGCATCTACCGATGAACGACCCGACAGCCGCGAACCAGAGGAACGTCGAACCTTGGGCGACGACCGCGAGTGCGATGGGGGCCCACCCGACCCGTGGATGCCCCACGCCCCCGATGGCGAGAGCGACGATGATCACGGCGGTGTGCACCGCGATCGCGGGCACAGCCGTCCAGCTCGCAGCCCAGACATACTCGACACGGCCGCGTCGAGTGGTGAACGGGAGGTGGCGGCTACCGGGACGGGTGAGCCGGGCGGCGTCCACCGCGGCGACGGCGGCGACGACGGGCCAGAGGATCCACAGACCGAGAGCCATCCAACGAACGGTCCACATTCCCTCGCCCAGGTACGGCGCGTGTCGCATGGTCGCGATGCCGAGATCGACGCCGACGACGACGAGCGCGGCCCAAGGGCCGGCGAGCGTGCGCAAGGCGTAGCGCGCATGCACGCTCATCTTTGTCCTCCGATGATCAGGGTCGCCATCGCCTGCTCGAGCGGCGTCTCGCCGGGTGCTGACGGACGCGCCTCGCGTTCCAGCGCAGGAATGTCACCGTCGAAGACCAGCTGACCGTCTGACAGCAGAAGGATGCGTGCGGCGAGCCCTCGTACGTCTTCGACGAGGTGCGTCGAGACCACGACGGCGCGATCGGTGGCGATCTTCTCGAGCACCTCGCGGGCAGCGATCCGCTGGACGGGGTCCAGACCGACCGTCGGCTCGTCGAGCAGCACCACCCGAGGGTCGTGCACGAGCGCTTGCGCGATGCCCAGCCGACGAGCCATCCCGCCCGAGAGCGCGCGGATCTTTGTGTGGGCGTGGGACGTGAGTCCGACGGAGTCCAACGCGTGCGCGACAGCGTCTCGTCGTGCTCGACGGGGAACGCTCTGGAGCCACGCGACGTGCGTCAGGAACTCCGTGCACGTCGCACCCGTCGGGAAGTCGGGCGACTGGGGGAGATACCCGACCGCGTCCTGACCGTCGATCTGAACGCTGCCCGTCGTCGGCGTCTGCAGACCCGCGAGGAGGCGGAACAGCGTGGATTTGCCGGCACCGTTGGCGCCGACGAGGCACGTCACTCCGGGACCGATGTCCGCGCTGAGCGGCCCGAGGTGAAAGCCGCGTCCGTACGCGAACGACAACTCGCGGAATGCGACGCCACTAGACACGCGTTGTTCCCTTCTTAGTGGGTCGTCGCCCGGAAGGGGCGACGACCCACTAACCTCGACTGGCCTCAGTACTTCATCCCGTTGGTCCACAGGACTCCGCTTGCGACGTCCGTGCGTACCGGGATGTCGAGCTTGACCTGGATGCCTGCTCGGGCGAAGTCGGCAGTACCGGGCAGCCCAGTCGTAGCCGACTTCGTCACCCACTTCGAGGTGTCGTTGGAGCGGTCCGTGTCCTTCTCCGTGTAGTAGTAGTACTGAGAGGTGCAGGACAGGTACGGGCTGGTCGCGCAGTACCCGGCGTTGATCCACGTCTGCAGCTTGGCGAACACCTTGTGGTTATCGGCGTTCTTGTACTTGAGATTCGCCGACAGGCGCGAGCGCGTGCCGTCCGTTCCGGATGAAACCGTCCAGGAGCCGTATCCCCAGCCGGTGCTGCCGTATCCGGTCACCGTCAGAGGCTTGCTCGATGATGCCCAGGTCAGTGCCTGACCGGCTGAGGCGGACCCCGCCACCAAGGGCTGTCACTGCGATGATCGTTCCAACCGTTCGACGGATCTGCATCTGGTTTCTGGCCGACGTGACGTCGGCGATGCTCTTGTGCACTGAGGACGCTAGCAGTCAACTTCGAGCCATGTGGCCGGTTTGGTGGATTTTGTTCCTGCGATGAGGGTCGGCCTACCGAGACCCCCCGTACCCGTGCGCCGCCCAGGCATGCTTGCAGGCAGTCGGGCGCTCCGGGTGGGTGGCCGGGTGTGGCCACCGGACGGGTGCCCACCTGGCCTCGCGTTGGCGTCGCGGCGCGCGTCGGTGAGCGTGTGGGGGCGCTTGCGAGCGGGCGAGCGAGACGGCGTCGATCCGCGGTCGGTCCGCCGCACGCTGGAAGCCAAGCACCGAGGAGGGCGGCTGTCGTGAGACCGATCCGACGCGATCAGGCCAGCGACGTAGCCGGTCTGCGCGAGCGGGCTGAACCCGTGCGGTGTCGAGGACGGTAGCCTGGACGGTCGTGGCCACCATCGACTTTCCCGCTGAGATCCGCGAGCTGCGCAGCACCCTGGAGTCCATCCAGGCGGTGAGCGACCCGACCGCGCTGCGCGCCAAGATCGCGCAGCTCTCCGAGCAGGCGTCGGCGCCTGACCTGTGGGACGACCCGGAGTCGGCGCAGAAGGTCACGAGCGCACTGTCGTCGGCGCAGGCCGAGCTCGAGCGGGTGGACAAGCTCGCGGCACGCATCAATGACGTCGAGGCGCTCGTCGAGCTCGGTGAGGAGATGGACGACGCGGACTCGCTCGCGGAGGCGGAGACCGACCTGGCCGCGATCCGCAAGGACCTCGACCAGCTCGAGGTCCGCACGCTGCTCGCGGGGGAGTACGACCAGCGCGAGGCGGTCGTGACGATCCGTTCGGGCGCGGGCGGCGTCGACGCGGCCGACTTCGCGGAGATGCTGCTGCGGATGTACCTGCGGTGGGCGGAGCGGCACGGCTACGCGACGACGGTGCTCGACACGTCGTACGCGGAGGAGGCGGGTCTGAAGTCGGCGACGTTCGAGGTCAAGGCCCCGTACGCGTACGGGCACCTGAGCGTCGAGGCGGGCACCCACCGTCTCGTGCGGATCTCGCCGTTCGACAACCAGGGCCGTCGCCAGACGTCGTTCGCCGCGGTCGAGGTCATCCCGCTCATCGAGCAGACGGACCACATCGACATCCCGGAGTCGGAGATCAAGGTCGACGTCTTCCGGTCGTCGGGCCCGGGCGGTCAGTCGGTCAACACGACGGACTCGGCGGTGCGCATGACGCACATCCCGACGGGCATCGTCGTGTCGATGCAGAACGAGAAGTCGCAGATCCAGAACCGCGCGGCGGCGCTGCGCGTCCTGCAGTCGCGCCTGCTCCTGGTCCGTCAGGAGGAGGAGCGCGCCGCGAAGAAGGAGCTCGCGGGGGACATCAAGGCGAGCTGGGGCGACCAGATGCGCTCGTACGTGCTGCAGCCGTACCAGATGGTCAAGGACCTGCGCACGGAGCACGAGGTCGGCAACCCGGCCGCGGTCTTCGACGGCGACATCGACGACTTCATCGAGGCGGGCGTCCGCTGGCGCCGCGCGCAGGAGGTCAGCCAGTCCTGAGCCGGCGCTGGGGCGCGGCGGCGGGCGGTCAGCCGGTGGTGGAGGCGCGGACCGTGAACGACGTCGGCAGCACGATCGGCGTCGTGGGCAGGGGCGTGCCCGCGAAGCTGGCGAGCAGCGCGCGCGCGGCGGCCTGACCCATCTCCCGGATGGGTTGGTGCACGGACGTCAGCGGCGGTTCGGTCTGCGCCGCGGAGGGCAGGTCGTCGAACCCGACGACTGCGACGTCGTCGGGGATGCGCAGCCCGGACCGGCGCAGCTCGGCCATGACCCCGGTCGCCATCGAGTCGTTGTGCACGAAGACCGCGTCGAAGGTGAGGTGCGCCTCGAGCGCCCGGGCGACGGCGGCCTGGCCCGACTCGTGGGTGAAGTCGCCCTCGACCGTGAGCAGCGGGTCGAGCGAACGGCCCGCGGCTGAGAACCCCTCCGCGAAGCCCGCGAGGCGGTCCTGGACGCAGCCGAACCGGGGGTCGCCGCTGACGACGAGCGGGCGCGTGCGGCCGATCGCGAGGAGGTGGTGCGCGGCTGCGAGCGCGCCGAGCCGGTTCGTCGTGGCGACCGACGCGAAGCGCGGTTCGTGGCCGCGGTCGTCGACGAGCACGACCGGCAGCCCCTCGTCGTGCAGGCTCTGGATGTAGTCGAGCGTGCCCTCGGGCTCGACGACGAGCAGGCCGTCGAACGCGCGCGCGGACACGTGCTCGGTGAACCGGCGCATCGACTGGTCGCCCTGCGTCGTGGTGAAGACGAGCATGCCGTAGCCGGCGTCCTCGACGACCTCGATCGCCGCCTGCACGACCTCGCCGATCCAGGGCCAGGTGAGCGAGGGGAGCAGCATCGCGACGACGCGCGTCGAGCCGCGGGCGAACGCGACGGCGCGGGCGTTGGGGACGTAGCCGAGCTCGTCGATGACGGCGCGCACGCGAGCGGCGGTGCGCGCGTCGAGCTCGTCACGGCCGTTGAGGACCCGGGACACGGTCGTCTTGGAGACGCCGGCGCGCTGCGCGACGTCGCGGATGGTCACTGCCACGTCGACGATTGTCCCGGTTGCGCCGTCCGGCTGGGGCCCGACCGGGTGACCCGACGTCGAGTGTGATGCAGCGCACAGAGCATGACTTCGCGTTGCGAAGCGAACGCAGCGCGCGGGGGTTCGGTTGCGGCTTGGTCACGCTCAGGCGCCGTAGGACACGCTTTGGTAACGCCGCTTGCGTTCGGCATGGCTTTGAGTCTTGAATTCAAGCCATCACTCCGGAGCGGTGGGTCAAAGACGGTCCACGGACGGACGAGACGGTGAGCGGCCGTCTCGCCGCGCTCCAGACGGTGTGCCAGAGGAGCAGACGACGATGTCCCAGACCTGGAAGAAGCTGACGGTTGCGATCGCCGCGGCCGGCATGTTGACCGCCACGATGGCGGCCTGCAGCAGCGAGCGCAGCAGCGACACCCCGAAGTCGGACTCGACGACGGACGGTGGCGGCGCGAGCGCGGACGGCGGCCTCATCGGTATCGCGATGCCGACCAAGAGCCTCGAGCGCTGGAACCGCGACGGTGCGCAGCTCGTGGACCTGCTCGGCAAGGCGGGCTTCAAGACGAGCCTGCAGTACGCCGACAACAAGACCGACCAGCAGATCAGCCAGATCCAGAACATGATCAACGACGGCGCCAAGGTGCTCGTCATCGCGGCGATCGACGGCACCACGCTCGGCCCGGTGCTCGAGCAGGCGGCGTCCAAGGACGTCAAGGTCATCGCCTACGACCGCCTGATCAACGACACGCCGAACGTCGACTACTACGTCACGTTCGACAACTACAAGGTCGGCCAGCTGCAGGGCAAGTTCATCGAGGACACCCTCAAGCTCGCCGACGGTGAGGGCCCCTACAACTTCGAGCCCTTCGCCGGCTCGCCCGACGACAACAACGCGAAGTTCTTCTTCAGCGGCGCGTGGGACATCCTGTCCCAGTACGTCGACAGCGGTCAGCTCGTCGTCAAGTCGGGCAAGGCCCCGAAGACGCTCGACGAGTGGAAGTCGATCGGCATCCTCGGCTGGGGCACCGACGACGCGCAGTCCGAGATGGAGAACCGCCTCAACTCGTTCTACACGGACTCCAAGGTCCAGGTCGTCCTGTCGCCGAACGACTCGCTCGCCCTCGGCATCGCCCAGGCGCTCGACGGCGCCGGCTACAAGACGGGTGACGGTGGCGACTGGCCCGTCCTGACCGGTCAGGACGCGGACAAGGCCAACGTGCTGAACCTGCTCGCGGGCAAGCAGTCCATGACGGTCTGGAAGGACACCCGCGCGCTGGGTGACGCCGCCGCCAAGATGGTCCAGGAGGTCGTCGCCGGTGACCAGGTCACCACGAACGACACCGAGACCTACAACAACAACGTGAAGACCGTGCCGACCCTCCTGCTCGACCCGCAGGTCGTCACGCCTGACACGGTCCAGAAGGACCTGGTCGACTCGGGCTTCTACAAGGCCGCCGACCTGGGTCTGTGACCCGAGCCTGACGCCGGCCGTCGGCGCGCGCCAGCCAGCGCGCGCCGACGGCTCGTCGGGTCAGCCGCCCCTCGGGCGGCACCGCCAGGGTCCGCCGTGCGCGGACCGGTCGTGACCGGGCAAGGACCGAGGTCGAGATGGACACCACTGCAACAGACCACATCCTCGAGATGCGGAGCATCACCAAGCGCTTCCCCGGCGTGCTCGCGCTCTCGGACGTCAGCCTCTCCGTGCGACGCGGCGAGATCCACGCGATCTGCGGCGAGAACGGCGCGGGCAAGTCGACGCTGATGAAGGTGCTCTCGGGCGTGTACCCGCACGGCACCTACGACGGGGACATCGTCTTCGAGGGCCAGACCGCCGAGTTCCGCGGGATCCGCGACTCCGAGCACGTCGGCATCGTCATCATCCACCAGGAGCTCGCGCTCTCGCCGTACCTGTCGATCGCCGAGAACATCTACCTCGGCAACGAGCGCGCCCAGCGCGGCGTCGTCGACTGGAACCGGACGAACGCCGAGGCGGCCAAGCTCCTCGCGCGCGTCGGCCTCGACGAGCTGCCCGACACGAAGATCAAGGACATCGGCGTCGGCAAGCAGCAGCTCGTCGAGATCGCGAAGGCGCTCTCGAAGGACGTGAAGCTGCTCATCCTCGACGAGCCCACCGCGGCGCTCAACGACGAGGACAGCGCCCACCTGCTCGGCCTGATCGGCGGACTGCGTGACCACGGGATCACCTCGATCATCATCAGCCACAAGCTGAACGAGATCGAGGCGATCGCGGACACCACGACGATCATCCGTGACGGCCGCACGATCGAGAGCTTCGACATGAAGGCGGAGGGCGTCGACCAGGAGCGGATCATCCGCGGCATGGTCGGGCGTCCTCTCGACAACCGGTTCCCGGAGCACGAGCCGAAGGTCGGCGACGAGGTCCTGCGCATCGAGAACTGGACCGTGCACCACCCGCTGGACCAGGCCCGCAAGGTCGTCGACGGGGCGTCGCTGCACGTGCGGCGCGGCGAGATCGTCGGGATCGCCGGCCTCATGGGCGCCGGGCGCACCGAGCTCGCGATGTCGGTGTTCGGCCGCTCGTACGGCACGCACATCTCCGGCCAGGTCTACAAGGACGGTCAGCCGGTCACGCTGAGCTCGGTGGGAGCGGCGATCGACGCCGGTCTCGCGTACGCGACCGAGGACCGCAAGCGCTACGGGCTGAACCTCATCTCGACGATCCGCGACAACATCTCGGGCGCGGCGATCTCGAAGGTCGCGCGGCGCGGGGTCATCGACCCCAACGAGGAGCTCAAGGTCGCCGAGCGGTTCCGCAAGGACCTCAACATCCGCACGCCCACGGTGGAGGCGCTCGTCGGAAAGCTGTCCGGCGGCAACCAGCAGAAGGTCGTGCTGAGCAAGTGGATCTACGCCGACCCCGACGTGCTGATCCTCGACGAGCCGACGCGAGGTATCGACGTCGGTGCGAAGTACGAGATCTACACGATCATCAACAGGCTGGCCGACGAGGGGAAGGGCGTCATCGTCATCTCCTCGGAGCTGCCGGAGCTGCTCGGCGTGTGCGACCGCATCTACGCCCTGTCGCAGGGCCGCATCACGGGCGAGGTCGCCCGTGCCGAGGCGACCCAGGAGCGACTCATGCAGTACATGACCATGGAGAAGGACGTGACTCCCCGATGAGCACCGACACCAACCTCGCCCCCGCCGTGCCGCCGGGGGAGGCGCCCCGCGCGGCGCTGTCCCAGCGGCTGTCCGGGCTCGGCGGCAACGCTCGTCAGTACGGCATCTTCGGCGCGCTCGTCGTGATCGTCGCGCTGTTCCAGTTCCTGACCGACGGCCGCCTGCTCATGCCGAACAACGTCGCGGCGCTGTTCCAGCAGAACGCGTACGTGATGATCCTGGCCATCGGCATGGTCATGGTGATCGTCGCGGGCCACATCGACCTGTCGGTCGGCTCGGTCGTCGCGTTCATCGGTGGCGTGGTCGCCGTGTCGATGCGCGACTGGGGGCTGCCGTGGCTCCTCGCGGTGCTGCTCGGCGTCGCGGTCGGTGCCGTGGTCGGCGCGTGGCAGGGCTACTGGGTCGCGTACGTCGGGATCCCCGCGTTCATCGTGACGTTGGCCGGCATGCTGATCTTCCGCGGGCTCGCGCTCGTGGTCGTCGGCGAGACGATCGCCGGGTTCCCGTCCGCGTTCAACCGGATCGCCAACGGGTCGCTGCCGAACTTCCTGGGCTTCACGGCCGACATGGACGTCGTCACGCTCGTGATCGGCATCGTCGCGATCGTCGCGTTCGCGTTCACGCAGCTGCGCGCCCGCGCCCAGCTCCGCAAGCACGAGCTCCACATGGAGTCGTTCGGCGCGTTCGTCGGCAAGCTCGTGCTCGTCGCGATCGGCATCCTCGCCGTGGCCGTCGTGCTGTCGAAGTCGGCTGGCGGCATGCCGATCGTCCTGGTGATCGTCGGCATCCTCATCGTGGTGTACACGTTCCTCATGGGCCGCACGGTGTTCGGTCGGCACATCTACGCGATCGGCGGCAACCGCCTCGCGGCGGGCCTGTCCGGCGTGAACACCAAGAAGGTCGACTTCATGATCTTCGTGAACATCGGCGCGCTCGCCGGTGCCGCGGCGATCGTCACGACGGCCCGCTCCGGTGCGGCCATCGCAGCGGCCGGCCAGAACTACGAGCTCGACGCGATCGCGGCGTGCTTCATCGGTGGTGCGGCGGTCACGGGCGGCATCGGCCGGATCTCCGGCGCGATCGTCGGTGCGCTCATCATGGGTGTGCTCAACATGGGCCTGTCGATCATGAACGTCGACCCGTCGTGGCAGCAGGCCATCAAGGGCCTGGTGCTCCTGCTCGCGGTCGCGTTCGACCTGATCAACAAGCGGCGCGCCGGAACGAGCTGACCACCCGAACGGGTGGTGACAGGTGACGGGCCGGTGACGAGGACCACGGACGGTGGCCACTAAGGTGCGAGCGTGAGCAGGCGAGCGAGTGCAGCAGGCTCGCAGTCGTCCCTGCGCGAGGCCAACCGTCAGCTCGTCGCCGAGACCGTCAAGCGGTACGGCGGGCTGACGCAGGTCGAGCTCGCCGAGGCCACCGGGCTGTCCCAGGCGACGGTGTCGACGATCGTCCGCGAGCTCCTCGCGGCGGGGGTCGTCGACACCGTCGCCACGACGCGCAGCGGGCGGCGTGCCCAGATGGTCACGCTCGCCCGCCGCGTCGGTCTCGCGGCCGGGATCCAGATCGGCCACCGGAACCTGCGCGTCGCGCTGGGGGACTTCTCGCACGAGATCCTCGCCGAGCAGACGCTGCCGCTGCCGGTGGAGCACCGGGTCGACACGACGCTCGACCGGGTCGCGCTGCTCGTCGTCGACCTGCTCGAGCGCGTCGGCGCGTCGCTCGACGACGTGGTCGGGATGGGGGTCGGCGTCCCGGCCCCCGTGGACTCGGGGACCGGCATGATCTCGGTCGAGGGCGTCATGCCCGGCTGGGACGACGTGCACCTGGGCCAGGTCCTGTCCAAGCGGCTCGGCATCCCGGTCTACGTGGACAACGACGCGAACCTCGGCGCGTTCGCGGAGGCGACCGAGGGTGCGGCGCGTGAGCACGCGGACAGCCTGTTCCTGCGTGCGTCCTACGGCGTGGGTGCGGGCATCGTCCTCGGCGGACAGGTGCTGCGCGGGTTCGCGGGCACCGCGGGGGAGATCGGGCACCTCACGGTGCGCCCCGACGGTGACCCGTGCCGGTGCGGCCGCCGGGGGTGCCTCGACACGGTCGTCGGCGCGAGCGCGCTGATCGAGGCCGTGGGGCAGGTCCCGGGCGTCGCGAGCCTGCGGGACATCGTGCAGCGGGCGAACCAGGGCGACGAGCGGTGCGGCGACGTGCTCGCGGAGGCCGGGGCGGCGATCGGGTCGGCACTGGCCGGACTCGTCCTCGCGGTGAACCCGCAGGTGGTGGTCGTGGGCGGCGAGCTCGCGGAGACGGGCGAGACGCTCGTCGCGCCGCTGCGCGCCGCGCTCGAGAGGCACGTGCCGACGAACCGCATCGCGCCGCTCGAGGTGGTGCGCGCGAGCCTCGGCACGCGTGCGGAGATGGTGGGGGCGCTGGCCCTCGCGGTCCAGTCGACCGACGTGCCGCTCTCCGTCGACGAGGTGGTCGACGTGGCAGGTCTGGGATGAGGACCGTTGACGACGAGCGGGTGGGAGACTTCACTGACGACCAGGACTCGACGGGGAGCAGGTGAGCACATGAATGCTGCGCCCGTCCCTCTGCTGTCCATGCGAGGGATCAGCAAGAACTTCGGTGCGGTCGAGGCCCTCGCGGGCGTCGACCTGGACGTGTTCGCGCACGAGGTCGTCGCGCTCGTCGGCGACAACGGCGCGGGCAAGTCGACGCTCGCGAAGATCGTCGCGGGTGCGCTCACGCCCGACGCGGGCCTCATCGAGCTCGAGGGCGAGCCGACGACGATCCCGACGCCGGCCGCCGCGCGCTCGCTCGGGGTCGCGACGGTGTTCCAGGACCTCGCGCTGGCCGACAACCTCGACGTCACGAGCAACCTGTTCCTCGGGCGCGAGGTCCGCAAGGGCGGCCTGCGTGACGACGGGTACATGGAGGCGACCGCACGTCGCGTGCTCGACGCGCTGAACAGCCGTATCCCGTCGGCGCGCACACCGCTGTCGACCCTCTCGGCGGGTCAGCGGCAGTCCGTCGCGATCGCGCGCACGCTCATCGGCGACCCGCGGCTCGTCGTGCTCGACGAGCCGACCGCCGCGCTCTCCGTCGCGCAGACGGCCGAGGTGCTCACGCACATCGAACGTCTGCGTGAGCTCGGGCTCGGCGTCATCCTCATCTCGCACAACATGACGGACGTGCGCGCGGTGTCGGACCGGATCGTCGTGCTGCGGCACGGGCGCAACAACGGGACGTTCGACGCCGCGACGACGAGCCACGAGGAGGTGCTCGCGGCGATCACGGGTGCCACGGTCCGCCGCCGGCCGCAGGTGCACGCGCTGCGCTGAGGGGCGTCCGTACGTCCGCTCGATGCGGTCCGCTCGGTGCGGTCCGCGTGGTGGTGTCCGGTTCGCCCGGGTCGGCTCGGCCGACGAGCGCGCGGGCGCGGTGTCCTTCACCGGACCTCCGCACGCGACGGCGTGTCGACCGGCCCGGCTCGTGGAGGCGGTGCCTAGTCTCGACGAGGCCGCGCGCGTCCCGTGCGCGGTGCCGCCGTCCCCGGAGCATTGAGCGAGCAGCGTGATCAAGTTCGAGAACGTCACCAAGGTCTATGCGCGCGGCGCCCGCCCTGCGCTCGACCAGATCTCGCTCGAGGTCGAGCGCGGCGAGTTCGTGTTCCTCGTCGGCTCCTCCGGATCGGGCAAGTCCACATTCCTGCGGCTCGTGCTGCGCGAGGAGCGGGCGTCGGCGGGCCGCGTGTTCGTCGCGGGCAAGGAGCTCGGGTCGCTCTCGTCGTGGAAGGTCCCGCAGCTGCGCCGGCAGATCGGCGCGGTGTTCCAGGACTTCCGCCTGCTGCCGAACAAGACGGTCTTCGAGAACGTCGCGTTCGCGCTCCAGGTGATCGGCCGACCGCGCCACCAGATCCTCACGACCGTCCCCGACGTGCTCGAGATGGTCGGGCTCGCGGGCAAGGAGAAGCGCCGCCCGCACGAGCTGTCGGGTGGTGAGCAGCAGCGCGTCGCGATCGCGCGCGCGTTCGTCAACCGGCCGCAGATCCTGCTGTGCGACGAGCCGACCGGCAACCTCGACCCGACGACGTCCCTGGGGATCATGCGCCTGCTCGACCGCATCAACCGCACCGGCACCACGGTGGTCATGGCCACGCACGACGACGAGATCGTCGACCAGATGCGCAAGCGTGTGGTCGAGCTGTCGACCGGCGAGCTCGTGCGCGACCAGTCGCGCGGCGTCTACGGCTCGGACCGCTGAGGGGGATCGGACGTGCGACTGCGATTCATCCTCTCCGAGATCGGGATCGGTCTTCGCCGGAACCTGTCGATGACCGTCTCCGTCATCCTCGTCACGTTCGTCTCGCTGACGTTCGTCGGCGCCGCCGCGCTGCTGCAGACGCAGATCGGCAAGATGAAGGACGACTGGTACGACAAGGTCGAGGTCTCGGTCTTCCTGTGCCCCGCGACGTCACCCGAGCCCACGTGCGCGGGCGGCGAGGTGACCGACGAGCAGAAGCAGGCGATCCTCGACCGGCTCGCCGAGCCCGAGGTCGCGCCGCTCATCGTCCAGCCGATCTTCTTCGAGACGAAGGAGGAGGCGTTCGACTCGTTCAAGGAGCAGTTCGGCGACCAGTCGTGGGCCTCGGTCGCGACCGTCGACGACATGAACTCGTCGTTCCGGATCAAGCTCACGGACCCGTCGCAGTACGAGGTCGTCGCGGACGTCGTGTCCGGCATGCAGGGCGTCGAGTCCGTCCAGGACCAGCGGCGGCTGTTCGACCGGCTGTTCCTCGTGATCGACCGCGCGACGCTGCTGACGGGTGGTCTCGCGGCGGTCATGCTCGTCGCCGCGGTCCTGCTCATCACGACGACGATCCGGCTGTCGGCGCTCTCGCGCCGCCGGGAGACCGGCATCATGCGGCTCGTGGGCGCCTCCACGTGGTTCATCCAGCTCCCGTTCATGCTCGAGGGCGCGCTCGCCGCGACGGTCGGCTCGGCACTCGCCGTCGGCGGGCTGTGGCTCGGCGTGCAGTACCTCGTGACCGACTGGCTGGGCGGGACGGTGTCGTGGATCCCGTACGTCACGACGTCGGACGTGCTCACGGTCGCCCCGTACCTCGTCGCGGCCGCGATCCTGCTCGCCGCGATCTCCTCGCTCGTGACCCTCAGCCGCTACACGAAGGTGTGACCATGCCCCGCCCGGTACGAACGTCGCGTGCGATGCACGAGCCCACCAGGCTGCGCGCCTGGCGCTCGGGCGCGCTCCTCGCCGTCGCGGGCCTGCTCGTGACGCTCGCGCTGGGCGGCGTCGCGTCGCCCGCGTCCGCCGACGCGATCGACGACCGGCGGGCCGCGGCCGAGAAGGAGAAGAAGGCGAACGAGCAGAAGCGTGATGACGCGCAGGAGGTGCTCGAAGGGCTCAAGAGCGACCTCGCGGTCGTGTCCGACCGGCTGCTCGAGATCCAGGCGCAGCTCCCCGCGGCACGGCTCAAGGTCAAGGAGGCCCAGGACGCGTACGCGAAGGCCCAGCGCGAGGCCGCGATCGTCGCGGCACGGCTCGAGGACGCGCAGGACCAGGCGCAGGACCTGTCCGCCACGATCGAGGCCGACTCGGACGCCGCGACGCAGATGCGCGAGGCCATCGGGCAGATGGCGCGGGAGGCGTACCGCGGCGGAGGGGACGTCTCGAGCGTGAGCATGATCCTCGACGCGGACTCGAGCGAGGACTTCATCCAGCGTGCCGACCTCATCAACCAGGCGCTGCGGACGCGCGCACAGATGCTCGACGACCTGCAGGCGACCGAGTCGGGCAACCGCAACTCGGCCGAGCGGCTCGCGGCGGTGCAGGACCGCATCGGTGAGCTGAAGGACGAGGCCGACGCCAAGGTCGCGGCGGCCGCGCAGGCGAAGAAGAAGGCGGACGCGGCGAAGAAGGAGCTCGACGGGCTGCTCGCCGAGGAGAAGTCCAAGCAGGACGAGCTGCTCGCCAAGAAGGACGACATCACCGCCGAGCTCGCGAAGATCGACGCCGAGGCGAAGCGGATCCAGTCGGACCTGACCAAGGCGATCGCGGACCAGAAGGCGCGTGACGCCGTCAAGCAGGCCGACCCGAGCGACCCGCCGGCGTCGTCGGGCGCGATCTTCCGCAACCCGACGCAGACCGTCCCGATCCACGTGACGTCCGAGTACGGCATGCGCTACCACCCCGTGCTGCACTACTGGCGCCTGCACGCGGGGATCGACCTGCGCGACTACTGCGGCAACGACGTGTACGCGGCCCGGTCCGGGACGGTCTTGTGGACGCAGGCGCGGTACGGCTTCGGCAACCAGGTCATGATCAGCCACGGCACCTACCAGGGCAAGACGCTCGCGACGAGCTACAACCACCTGTCGGCGTTCGTCGTGAAGCCCGGGACGTTCGTCAAGGCCGGACAGCTCATCGCGCGTGCGGGCAACACCGGCACGTCGGCCGCGTGCCACCTGCACTTCGAGGTGTACGTCAACGGCGCGACGACGAACCCGCGCCCGTACCTGGGCATCTGACCTCCCGGATATCCGGGCGGGTTCGCGCGGGCGCGCCGGGTACGCTCGTCGGGCGCACGACGACCGTGCGCGTCTCGTCGTGCGGCACCCGCCGACCCGCTCGCGCGGGGGACGACGAGCCTGACTGACGACGAGGAGGGTGCGCGGTGGCCAAGGAGACCGGGCGCAAGCTCGTGGCCGCCAACCGCAAGGCCCGCCACGACTTCACGATCGAGGACGTCTTCGAGGCGGGCGTCGTCCTGAGCGGCACCGAGGTCAAGGCGCTGCGCGCCGGGCGTGCGTCGCTCGTCGACGGCTGGTGCGAGATCGAGGGCGGCGAGGCGTGGCTGCACGGGGTGCACATCCCCGAGTACGCGCAGGGCACGTGGACGAACCACGCGCCGCGCCGCAAGCGCAAGCTGCTGCTGCACCGCGAGGAGATCGACCGCATCGAGGCGCGCACGCGCGAGAAGGGTCAGACGGTCGTCCCGCTCGCGCTGTACTTCCTCGACGGGCGGGCCAAGGTCGAGATCGCGCTCGCCCGGGGCAAGAAGGACTGGGACAAGCGGCAGGCGCTGCGCGAGCGGCAGGACAACCTCGAGGCGCAGCGCGCGATGCGCGAGCGCCGCGACCGCTGACCTGGTCGGTCGACACGGGGATGCCGCCTGCGCGGCGTGGGTGGCGCACGGTAGGTTGCCGCGCGTGACTGCTCTCCAGCGTGCTCGTCGGTCCGTCGTCCACGGCGCGGTCGGTGCTGCGACCGGCGTCGGTGTGCTCCTCGCTGCGCTCGTGTCGGCCGCCGCCCCCGCGGGCGCTGCCCCGGACCAGACGTCGGGCCGGGAGATCACGCGGTACGACGTCGTCGCGGACCTCGGCGCCGACGGTGTCGCGCACGTGACGATCGACTTCGACTTCGACTTCGGTGACGACCCCGGCCACGGGCCGTACCTGACGCTGCCGACGCGGCAGCGCGTGGACGACACGTACGACCGGGAATTCCGGTACAGCGACGTGCGCGCATCGAGCAGCAGCGGGGCACCCGCTCGCCTGCACGAGGAGGAGGACGGCAGCGCGCTCGTCCTGCGCATCGGCGACGAGGACGTCGACGACGTGTCGGGCGTCCAGACGTACCGGATCACCTACACGGTCGACGGGCTGGTCAACCCCGCCAACGAGCAGCACTCGGGCGACGAGCTGTTCTGGAACGTGATCGGCACGGGTTGGGAGGTGCCGCTCGGCGACCTCTCGGCGACGGTGACGGGGCCGGCGGACGTCGAGGGTGCCGTGTGCTTCGCGGGTCCGTACGGCTCCGACGACTCGTGCACCTCCGCGGCCGCCGATGGGCCGACGGCGACGTTCACGCAGGACCTGTTGCGCCGGGGCGAGCCGTTCACGACCGTGACGGGCTGGCCCGCCGGCACGTTCCCGGGCGTCGCGCCGATCCTGGTCGAACGGCCCGACCCCGCGCAGGCCTGGGTGCCGCTCTCGCCGCTCGGTGGGGTCGCGGCGCTCGTCGCGGTCGGTGGTGCGTTCCTCGCGATCCGGCGCGTGCGGCGCAGCGGGCGCGACCGCGCCTACCTGGGCCTGACCCCGGGGCTGCGGCCCGTCACCGGCCAGGACGCGGGCTCCGGCTACCGGGACCGGCGCACGCCCGTCAGCGTGCAGTTCACACCGCCGCAGGACGTGCGGCCCGGTGAGCTCGGCACGCTCGTCGACGAGAAGGCGGACCCGGTCGACGTGACCGCGACGCTCATCGATCTCGCGGTGCGCGGGTACCTGCGCATCGAGGAGGTGCGGCGGTCCAAGCCGAAGAAGAAGCCGAAGGACTGGACGCTCGTCGCGCTGCGCGAGCCCGACGCGGGCCTGCTGCCGTACGAGGCGCTTCTCATGGACGAGATCTTCACGGGTCGGCCGCACGTACGGCTGTCCGACCTGGAGGAGAGCTTCGCGTCCTCGATGGCGAAGGTGCAGAACCGCCTGTACGAGCAGGTCACGAAGGTCGGGTGGTTCCGCGCGAACCCGCGCTCGGTGCGCACCGCGTGGTACTCGGTCGGGGCCGGGCTGCTCGTCGTGTCGTTCGTGCTCTTCGTCGTCGCGCTCGCCGTGGGGACGTCCCCCCAGGTGGATGCGCTGCGTGGCATCGCGCTCGTGCCGGTCGCTCTCGCCGCGGTCGCGATCGTCGTGCTCGTCTGCGCGCGGCACGCGCCCGCGCGGACCGAGGACGGGACCGCGGTGCTCGCGCAGGCGCTCGGCTTCCGCACCTATCTCACGACGGCCGAGGCCGACCAGCTCCGGTTCGAGGAGGGCGAGGACCTGTTCAGCCGGTACCTGCCCTACGCGATCGTGTTCGGCGTCGCCGAGCGGTGGGCGCGGATCTTCGCCGAGCTCGCCGCGAGCGGTCGTGCGGTGGACCGGCCCGGCTGGTACGTCGGCTACTACGACCCGCTGCCCGGGGCGTTCTGGGCGGCCGGGTTCGCGTCGTCGATCGACCGGTTCCAGTCGGTCGCGACCGACTCGCTCACCGCGCCCACGCCCGGGTCGTCGGGCGGCTCGGGGTTCTCGGGCGGGTTCTCCGGCGGTGGCGTCGGGGGCGGTGGCGGCGGAGGCTGGTGACGCACCGGTCGAGCGACCCGCACGAGCCCGACGAGCTCGACCAGCAGACGAGCGTGAGGACGTGGTCATGATGGACCTGCCCGTGATGCCCCCCGTGGCGCCCATGCTCGCCAAGGCGGTCCCGACCATCCCCGACGTCGGGCACGTCGAGCCCAAGTGGGACGGGTTCCGCACGATCGTGTTCCGCGACGGCGACGAGGTGGTGCTCGGCAGCCGCAACGAGAAGCCGATGACCCGCTACTTCCCGGAGCTCGTCGAGTCGATCCGCGCGAGCACACCGCAGCGGTGCGTGCTCGACGGCGAGATCGTCGTGGTCGCGGGGGAGCGGCTCGACTTCGACGCGCTGCAGCAGCGGATCCATCCCGCCGAGAGCCGGGTCCGGTTGCTCGCCGGCCAGACTCCCGCGTCGTTCGTCGCGTTCGACGCGCTGGCGCTCGGCGACGACGACCTGATGTCGACGCGGTTCGGCGACCGCCGCGCCCGGCTCGTCGACGCGCTCGGTGCGACGATCGTCGGTGCCGACCCGCACGTGCACCTCACACCGGCGACGGACGACCTCACGCTCGCGCAGGAGTGGTTCACGCAGTTCGAGGGTGCGGGGCTCGACGGGGTCGTCGCGAAGCCGCTCGACGGCACGTACCAGCCGGACAGGCGCACGATGTTCAAGGTCAAGCACGCGCGCACGGCGGACTGCGTGGTCGCGGGCTTCCGGTGGCACAAGTCCGGGGACGTGCTGGGCTCGCTCCTGCTGGGGCTGTGGACCGACGACGGGCGCCTGCAGCACGTCGGCGTCGCCGCGTCGTTCCCCATGGCGACGCGCAAGGCGCTCGTCGAGCAGCTCGCCCCGCTGCGCACGGACGACCTCGAGCACCACCCGTGGGGCGGCTGGGCCGACCCGGCGGCGCACGCCGGCGGTCGGCTCCCCGGTGCCGTCAGCCGGTGGAACGCGAAGAAGGACCTGTCGTTCGTGCCGCTGCGCCCCGAGCTCGTCGTCGAGGTCGGTTACGACCACATGGAGGGTGACCGGTTCCGGCACACGGCGCAGCTCAAGCGCTGGCGCCCGGACCGCGACCCGGCGAGCTGTACGTACGCGCAGCTCGAGGAGCCCGTGAGCTACCGGCTCTCGGAGATCCTCGCGCCGCCGACCTGACGGCGGACCCGCGGGTCGTGCGGGTCAGGCGTCCGTCAGCAGGTGGTCCGCGAGGTGGGACGTGAGGGCGCGCACGGTCGTCGGGACCAGCGTGTAGTGCGCCCACACCCCGCGCTTCTCACGCGTGACGAAGCCCGCCTCCGTGAGGACCTTGAGGTGGTGCGACACGGTCGGCTGCGAGAGCCCGACGGGTTCGACGAGGTCGCACACGCACGCCTCGCCGCCCTCGTGCGCCGCGATGATCGACAGCAGCCGCAGCCGTGCGGGGTCGGCCAGGGCCTTGAGCGTGCGAGCGGTCTGCTCGGCGTCGTCGGCGGACATCGTCGGGCTGGTCGCGGGGGTGCAGCAGGCGGCGCCCGTCGTGGCGGTCACGGGGAGCAGCTCGGTGGTCATGGAGCCATGATGCCTCGGAGATCGAGGAGCGTCGATATTGACAGGCGTCGATGCCTGGGTGCAGGCTCCAGGAGATCGACAAGCATCGATGCGATGGAGGGGACATGACACAGGACATCCGGGAGCAGGTCCGGGCACGCTACGCGCTCGCGGCCGTGCAGGGCGTCGGCGACGGCGGGTGCTGCGGCGGTGACCGCGTGGGCGGCTGCGGACCGCAGGACGTCGTGATCGACGAGCGGTTCGGCTCGGGTCTGTACGGCGCCGAGGATGCCGCGGCGGTCCCCGCGGAGGCGCTCGCGGCCTCGCTCGGGTGCGGCAACCCGCTCATGGTCGCCGAGCTCCGCGAGGGGGAGCGGGTCCTCGACCTCGGCTCCGGAGGCGGGATCGACGTCCTGCTCTCCGCGCGGCGCGTCGGGGCGTCCGGCTTCGCCTACGGCGTCGACATGACCGACGAGATGCTCGAGCTCGCCCGGGCCAACGCGCAGCGCGCCGGGGCGACGAACGTCGAGTTCCGCAAGGGCACGATCGAGGACCTGCCGCTCGACGACGCCGCGGTCGACGTCGTCATCTCGAACTGCGTCGTCAACCTGTCGCCCGACAAGGCGGCCGTGCTCGCCGAGGCGTTCCGCGTCCTCGTGCCCGGTGGGCGCGTCGGGATCTCCGACGTCGTCGCCGAGGACCACCTGAGCGCCGGACAGCGTGCCGAACGCGGCTCGTACGTCGGCTGCATCGCCGGAGCGCTCTCGCGCACGGAGTATCTCGACGGGCTCGCGGCCGCCGGCTTCGTCGACGCCCAGGTCGACTTCACGCACGCCGTCGCGGACGGCATGCACGGGGCGATCGTGCGGGCCCGCAAGCCCGTCTGACGGCGGTGCGGGGTCGGGCCGGTCGCCGCTCAGGCCGTGACCGGCTCGACCCCGAGCTCGGCGAGCAGCGCCAGCACGCGGGCGCGGATCTCGTCGCGGATCGGCCGCACGGCGTCGATGCCCTGCCCGGCCGGGTCGGCGAGCGCCCAGTCCTCGTAGCGCGTGCCGGGGAAGATCGGGCACGCGTCGCCGCAGCCCATCGTGACGACCACGTCCGACGCCTGCACGGCCTCGGCCGTGAGGACCTTGGGCTGCTCGGCGCGCAGGTCGATGCCCTCCTCGAGCATCGCCTCGACCGCGACCCGGTTGATCTCGTCGGCCGGCACCGAACCCGCGGAGCGGACCTCGACCGCGCCGCCCGACAGGTGCCGCAGGTAGCCCGCCGCCATCTGCGAGCGGCCGGCGTTGTGCACGCAGACGAACAGGACGCAGGGGCGCACGGCGGTGGTCATCGGGGATCTCCGGTCGGTCGGTGGCGTCGGTCGCGCTGGTCGCGGGGCGTCGGGTCGGTCACGAGGCGGGGCGGCCTCCCCGCCGCGATCCGTTCGCCGTGGTCCCAGGATGACGGAGGTCGGCCACCTGCAGGTGAACGTCTCGCGAACGCTCGGCGCGAGTGCTCGCTGCGGCGTCCGCCGCGGTCGGCGACCTCCAGAGCCGGGCTCGTCGTGCCGATGCCTGAGGGTGACCTTCGACGACCTGCCGCGCTCGCCGTCCGGTCGTATCCCGAAGTGGGTCATCGACGAGGCGCGCGCACGCGCAGGCCGCCCGACCCCGCGCGGCGGCGACGACACCCCGACGAACGAGGTGTCCGGTTCGCGCGCGGAGGGTCGGCCGGCGGGCTCGTCGGCGCACGCCCCGGACGACTGGCGCCTCGTCGTCCCCACGAGTGCTGGGGGATATGCGCCCGTCCGGCCCGACGCGTGTCGTCGGGCCGACGACGCCGTGGCCAGGGCGGAACGCCGTTCGCGCCGCGTGCACGGCGTGCTGTCGACGGTCCTCGTCCTCGCCGTCGTCGGCGGGACCGTGGGTCTGTGGCTGCGCCAGCTGCCCGAGCTCTCGTGGGACGCGGTGGTCGCCGCGATCCAGCAGCACCCGGTGCGCCGAGCCGACCTCGACGCGACCGGCACCGTGCTGCCCCCGGAGTCGGCCGACGGAACCGGCTACGGCTACCCGACCCCCGGCCACGAGGAGCAGGCCGGGCCGCTCGGCACGCCCGCCCCCGTGGTGTGGGACGGCGAGCCGTACGCGTTCCTCGACACGCAGGAGCTGCCCACGGGGCTGACGGTGCCCGTCGCATGGTCGCCGTGCCGTCCCGTGCACTACGTCGTCAACCCGTCGGGTGCGCCCGTCGGGTTCCAGGACGACGTGCGCAAGGTCGTCGCCGAGCTCGCCACGATCACCGGCCTCGTGTTCGTCGACGACGGCCCGACGACCGAGTCGGCACCGAGCGACCGCGTCGCCTACCAGCCCGACCGCTACGGCGACCGGTGGGCGCCGCTGCTCGTCCAGTTCGCCGACGAGACCGCGATCCCGGGGCTCGAGGGCACGGTCGTCGGGCTCGGTGGTCGAATGACCGTGCGCGGCGACGACGGGCTTGCCGTCGCGGTCTCCGGGACGGTGTGGCTCGACACCACGCTCCTCGAGGCGCAGCCCGTCGGCGGGGAGCCCGAGCACGTGGCCGTCCTGCGGCACGAGCTCGCGCACGCCCTCGGGCTCGCGCACGTCGAGGACCCGTCGCAGCTCATGAACCCCACGGGCGGGACCGTCACGACCTACCAGGCGGGCGACCGTTACGGGCTGTCGCTGCTCGGCCGTGGGGTCTGCGCTCCGGACGTGTAACCCGATTGCTGCCCGAGGGCACGAGGTGAAGCGCTTGCGCATCACACGCGCGCGTGATTCGTGTCCGGATCGAGGGTGACGCCTGCAGCGTCGACGATCGCTCCACAGCGCCACGGCCTAGTGTCACGACGGAGCGACGGACGCGAGGAGGCGAGTTGCTGGTCGAGGTCGAGGGCCTCGGGGCAGGTCTCGTCACCGCGGTGGGAGGCAGCGACCCGACGCCCGGATGGGTGGCGTTCGCGATCGTCGTGCTCGGTGTCGGGCTCGGCATCGTCATGGTCGTGCCCGCGCGCCGCCGCCGCCCCGACCCGCTGCCCGACGAGGTGCACGCCCTCGAACGGCACGGCTACCTCGCGATCGAGCGGATCGACGACGCGAACGGCTCCGACTGGGTGCTGCGCCGCCGCCGCCTGCCCGACCGCAACCTCACGCCGCGCGAGGCGCAGTGGTACTTCGCAATCTTCGGCACGACCCTGCTCGCGTCCGCGACCTGGTCGCACGTGCGCCCACCGTCCGACGAGCCGGCCGACGAGCCGTGAGCCGCGCCGTACCAGTGCGTCGCGCCGCAGCGCCTCGGACCGGTACGGGAATCCAGGCGACGTCCGACGCGTTGGGCGGGTAGTCTGATCCGCGCTCGGGAGCGTCGCCCGTCGGCTCGTCCGCCGGTCGCCCCGCCCGAGCAGCGATTGACAACTCAACATGGGGGTGATCGGTTTCGACGGTGATCGTCGAGCCAGGAGAAGCGGGTCGAGGACGCACGGTTATCTCGTCAACGCTCCGTGCAAACCATAGGTGCCGATTCCAAGCGCACCGACTTCGCCCTCGCCGCCTGAGCGAGCCTCGAAGTCCGTCAGCCTAAGCATGCTTCCGGCTTAGTTCCTGGCGTCATCTAGGGAGCCACTGCTGGTCCTCATCGTCAGTGTGAGGACCGGGACTTCTAGCTGACTGGGCCCGTCCACCTTCCCGTCCGTGGGAGTGGTGGGGGCCGAGAAAATCCATCACGGACTGCACCCGGAGAAGCCCTGGTTCCACGTCATCGGACGCGGGTTCGATTCCCGCCACCTCCACCATGAGGTGTTTGCAGATTGCGCGCGATGTCTTTGCACATTGTGTTTCGCGGCTGCAATGCACCGAAACGACGAACGGCCCTGCACCCTTGATGGGGTGCAGGGCCGTTCGCGTGCTCACGCCGCTCGCCTCTGGTGGTCGGCCAGGTTCGTCTCATCGATCGCGTCCGCCTGCTCCTGGGTGAGGTGGGCGAACCCGTTATAGGGGCTCTTCCTACCTGAGGTGGGGGTGGGAGAGTCCGCCGCCGATGAGCAGCATGCGTAGCCGGTAGTGCTCGCGGTTGCGGAAGCTGCGGGCAACGCGGCGGTGGAGCTCGATCAGACCGTTCATGGCCTCGGTGCCGCCGTTGGACGCTCGGCCGGTGTCGAAGTAGGCCAGGAACGCCTCGCGCCACTGCTTCAACGTGCGCCCGAGCCGCTTGATCTCGGGGATGGGGCAGGTCGGGAACGACGCGAGGACCTTCTGCGCGATCCGACGACCTTCGACCGCACTCGACGCCTTGTACGCGGCGCGCAGGTGTTGGGCGCACAGCCACGCAACGAGCACTTCGCGTGTGGTGAGCAGTGCCCGTGGCGCGGCGACGTCAGAGTCCTGCTCGGTGAACGCTTTCGTCGGGCACGCCGGCTCCTCGCAGCGCCAGGTCCGCTTGCGCCAGATCAGCCGAACCGGCCTGTCGAAGCAGGGCGCGTCGACCAGCGATACGTCGCTTCGAGCGTGACTATGAGCCACGACCCCGCAGGTCGCACAGCCCATCGGGGTCCGAGCCGACTCGACGTGGACCGTGAGCAGGCCGACGTCGTCGTCGGACTCGACCGCGGTGACGTGCAGGCCATCGAGCCCGACGAGCAGATCACAGCGGGAGCAGTAGGGCGAGTCGTGATGGCAGCGCGCAGCAGCACGCTCCGTAGGCTCGAGCATGTCGAGGCCTTCCGGTCCGGGTTGCTTGGTCGCTCCCGATCCTGGAGGCCTCGACCCCTCTCACCCGGACATCACGCCACCGGCGCGCCGCTCACCCCCACCGGAACTCGGAAGAGCCCGCATACGGACTTCGACTCGGGTGCGACTGCGTGGGTGTCGGCGACGTGGCGTCCGAAGTTCCCGTCGTGAGGTGTTCGTGTCGCTGTGATGCCCTGGCGGGTGCGCCAGCTCGTGTCGTCTGCTGGCCTGGTTGAGCGGTCGTGGTGCGGGCTGTCCGTCGGACCTGTGCTGTGGTTCAGGTGTTCGCCGCGGTGGTGCGCTCCTGTGAGGCGGGTGCCGGTGGGCGCGCGGGGTGGGTCTGTCGAGCTGGGCCGCGGGGCGTGCGGGGCGGGGGCTGCACTGGTTCACAGGCGTCGTCGGCATGCCTGGATGTGTGTCGTGAGCTGTTCGGCCAGGCGTGCGGGTAGCGGGGAGTTCCATCGTCGTAGCGTGGGGTCGGTGGTGACGTCGTCGACTGCTGCGAGCAGTCGTTCGGCCAGCGCGTTCACACGCTCGAGGGTGGTGTCTGGGTCGACTGCGCAGTCGCGGGCGAGCTCGTCCCAGTGGCGGGCGCTGATGCGCGCGGGGTCACGTTCGGTGTAGCCGACCTTCATGGCGAGGTGGAACGGGCGCTCGGTGGCGTAGGGCAGGAACGAGTTCAGGTCGTACAGGGGTGCCAGGCGGGTGCTGGTGCGGGTGTGCAGGAGTGAGTAGTTGCGGGCGTGTGCGTCGGTGCCGGCGACGAGCCAGTTGAACGCGATCGCGTCGATGAATGCGGCGACGTCGTCGTCGGTGTGCTGCGCGGTCACGTTCGCGCGCAGGAGCTTGGCGATCGCGCGGACCCCGGGCCCGCCGTTCTGCTCGTACTTGAGCAGTGGTGCCAGCCCGAGCCCTTGTACTGCGTCCTCTTGGTGGATGCGTCGCCAGGTTCCGCTGGGTGTCTGGTAGCGGTCGAATCGTGTGACGACCAGGCAGCGTGCGCCGGCGAACTGCATGATGTCGGTGTGCGCGACCGCCAGTCCCGCGGCGGCTGCGAGCTTCATGGTGAGGTGCTCGTTGATGTCTTGGTCGTTCATGCGCGGGATCGACGGCTTGAAGATGTGTGTGGTCGGCCGTGACCCGCTTGTCTCGGCCCAGTGACCGTCGTCGGTACGGGCGAGCGCGAACTTGGCCTGTGCGCCGGCGAGGCTGAACTGCCCGGTGCCGGGTGACGGCGCCCACCCGGACGCGTCCGCGGACAGGGCCCGGATTCGTTCGCCGATCATCGTGTCCGTCACGGGTTCGGTGGTGGCGTCGTCCGTGGCGTCCAGTCGCTCGGGTCGCACGAACCGTGCGGCGCCGGCGACGTCCTCGCCGACGTGCCACAGCAGCGCGTAGGCGTCCTGCCGCTTGAGTTCGAACTGTGAGCGCCATCGGGTCAGTACCTCGCTGCGGTCTGGTAGCAGACCGTTGATCCAGTTGACCACTGGTGCGCCTGAGTGTCTGGTCGTGGTGACTTTCAGGCAGCATGACAGCCCACGTGTCACGGCGTCGGCACCGGGCAGGTACGTCAGCTTCGCCTGCCCTGCACGGGGGCTGGTCAGTACCGCTATCTCGCGGGTGTCGATGACCACGTGCAGCTGGGGTCCGACAAGTCCTCGCTGTGCCGGCCCGTGGTGGCGCCCGGGTGCGGTGCTCACCGGTGCGGTGCCTGGGTGGTGCGAAACGAGGACAGGTATGCGTCCAGGTCGAGCTCGTCCGGGTCGAGGTTGGGTCTGGCGGGTGCTGTCGTGGTGGTCGCAGCGTCGTCGGTCGTGAGCGCGGCCGTCAGGTGGATCTCGAGGGCGTCGAGCAGGTCGAGCACTCGCCCCAGCTCGGCTGTGGGGTGGACGCCTTCGACCATGTTGACGAACCGCCGTGACACGCCGGCGGCGTCTGCTGCTTCTTGCTGAGTCCAGCCTCGGGTGGTGCGTGCGGTGCGTACCGCGTCGGCCACGTCCTGTGCCGTTCTCACCCGTTCCACGCCGCCTCCCTGTCGCCGTCACACCGGGCCCGGTTTCGCCGCGGTGCCTGCCGCTGGCGCCCGCCAGCGCGCCAAGGCAGCGTACCATTACATCGTAGCGATGTCATCGCACGCTTACACCCGGGTGGGTGTAAACGTACCGGTACATTGCGCCGGTGTCACGGTACCCTCACATCACCTGTCATGGTTGCCAGTGCCCCTGTCGCGCCTCGTGCTGCGGGCGGCTGTCACGCCCGTCGTTCAGGGACAGAGGGGTCCGTGGCGCTATGGCGCCTGCCTCGTTCGAGGCGGCGTCGCAGTCCGGGGGCGCTGTGCGTGACCTACACGAGGTCGTAGACGATGCGTGCGCCGTGGTTGGAGGCGAGCCACCGTTTGAACCTGCGGGCTCGCCCCGCGGCCTGCCCTCGGGGTGAGCGGGCGCGCTGGACGATGTTGGGTTCGACGAAGCGTCCCTGCCAGGTCTGCCCGGTCTGGGACTGGTGTCGGTACCAGGTGATCTCGTCCGGGTCGGTCAGGCGCTGGTAGGTGAGGTGCTCGTACGGGGTCCGGTTCGGCTGGTTGAGGGCGACGGCCAGCTCTTTGGCGAGTCCGGCAGTCAGGATGCGTCCGGATTCTCCGAGCAGGTCCATGACCCGCCGGGATCCGCCGGAGATCCATCCGTAGGGTCCCGTCCCGTACCACCCGGTCCGACGACCACGAGATCGACCTGGGCCCGGCGGCTCCCGGGCCACTGCCGGTCGGCGAGCAGGTGGTAGCCGATCGCGGCGAGTGGTGCGAGTGCGCGGGCGGTGGCCTTCTCCGTGACGTCCGCGATGCCGTACCGGGCGGCCGCTGCGCGCGCTTCGGCGGCCGCTGCCGCGTGGGCATCGGCGAGCGCGAGCTGGCGCCGTGCCTCGGCACCAGCGGAGTCACCAGCTGCCATCGCGTCATCCTTCCCCTGTCGCCGCTGCATCGGCAGCCGCCGACGTCGCCTTGAGCTGCAGGGCGGCGCGGCCGCCGGTCGTGCGTGCCGGGTGCGTGACCTCAGGCGTGGGCGATGCCGGCGCGCAGCGCCCGCAGGATCGGTGTCCGGTCGAGCACGGTCGACGGCATGTCGGCTGTCAGGCGTGAGACGTTCTCCTCGTCGAGGATCGACAGCGCGCGGTTCGTTCCCGGTCCGAGGACGGCGGCGACGTCCTGACCGAGACGGTGCGCCCCCGCCAGGACCGGGTCGAAGTCGTACCGCTGCAGCACGTCGGCTGCCTCGCCGTAGAGCACGTCGAGGTGGTGGCCGGTGCTGTACCAGCCGATGATCGTGGCGAGGTCGACGGCGTCTCGGCGGGTCTCGAGGCGACGGTCGTGCCAGGCCGCGAGCTTGAGGAACGCCAGGCCCGGCATGCTCGGTACCCGGGCGGAGGCTCCGCCGGGCAGCAGCACGGCGACGCTCGAGGTCATCGCCTCACGCAGTCCGAACGTCGTCATCCGTGCCCCGTCGCGCCACTCGAGCGTCCGCTCGCTCGTCTCGAGGTCGCCGAACGGTACGAGATCGACACGTGCGCGGGCGACGAGGTAGGCGTGCTCGTGGCGTCCTGCGCGTTCCAGCGCGCGAACGATCTCGTCGTACTCGTGCCAGGACGGCACGGCGACGGCGATGTCGACGTCGCGTGTCGCCCGCGCCGGTGGGGTGCCGACGATCGTGAGGGAATGCAGGTCGCGGGCCGTCGCGCCGATCAGCATGAAGGGTGCGTCGAGCGCACCGAGGTTCGTCAGCTCCGCGACGACTGCCCCCGCGACGACGGCCTCAGGTGCGGTCGAGCTCGACAAGTCGAGGGTCACGGGCTCGGATCCTCTCCGCGTGCTCGCGCTGGCGGGGCTCGCCCGAGGCCAGCAGGTCGGCATAGACGAGCGGTGCCGGGACGACCGGATCGCGGTCGTCGTGCTGCCAGAACCGCTGGCGCACGTGCACGGGGCCGGCCGGGTCGGGGCGGAGCCGATGGGTCGTGACGACCGCGTTCGGGAGACGGTCGACGTAGAACGTCGCGTCGGCAGGGCGCAGGTGGTCGTCGATCCGCTCCGCCGCACGTTCGCCGCCGAGCTGCGCCCCCGCCGCCAGGAAGTCGTCGACCAGCGATGGGAGCCCGGTCTGGTCGGGGAGGGTGAACGAGGCGATCGCGAGCTTGCGCGCGAGGGTGACGGTGTAGGCCTCCGCCCAGCGGTCGAGCAGCTCGCGGCCGCGATGCAGCGTGCGGTGCCCGCCGCTGCCGCGCAGGTGGCCGGCGGCGGTGAGGTCCCGGAGCACGGTGTGAACCGTGCCGATGGCGACGCCGGTCGTGGTCGCGATCTCGCGTACCGGCCGAGCGGCGAGTGCGGGCCAGCTCAGGAGCCCGAAGACGACGCGTGTCCTCGCGCGCGTGAACGCCCTCGCGGCCGTGGTGTCGGGCGGGACGGCGTGCTGCACGGCGGACGGGCGACGACCGCCCACGTGGACGAGCACACCGTCCCACTCGACGTGCACGTTGCCCGCCATGTCCGCGTAGTCGACCCCTCGGTCGCGCAGGACGTGCCCGACCGGGTCGGGGACGTGCTCCGCGACGACGAGGAGGGGGCGGTCGACGGGGAGCGCCCACGAGGTCGCACGTGCCCGATCGATGCGACCGGGCCTGGTGACGACGGCGTAGTCGTGGCGCCCGGCCGCGCCCGCGTCGAGGACGAGCCGAGGCAGCTCGCTGCTCGGGTCGCGCACCGTGGTCGTGCTCGCGGTGATGCCGACCGGTGCGAGCGCGTCGGTGACTGCCTCGGCGAGGGCGTTCAGTTCTACGCCGTGTTCATTCGCGCTGAACATGTGTCGATTGTGAACGCGCGGGTGTCTCGACGCAAGGCGTATCGATGATACGGAGCCATGGTTGCGTCGCTATCATTGAAGTGTTAGCGTTGCTACGTGAGCACGAGAGCGGTGATACTCGAGAAGGCGGCCGAGCTGCTGGCGCAGTCGGCCATGGGTGACGTGTCGACGCGGGCGGTCTGTGAGGCCGCCGGGGTCACGCAGCCCGTGCTGTACCGGATCTTCGGCGACAAGGACGGCCTGCTGGCCGCGGTCGTCGACCAGGTCTGGGGCGCCTACCTCGAGTCGAAGCGCGCCGCGCAGGCCACGGGCGACGCGCTCGCGGACCTGCGGGCGGGGTGGGACGCGCACACCGCGTTCGCGCTCGCGAACCCGCACGCGTACCGGCTCCTGTTCGGCACGCAGCTCACCACCAGGCCCGAGGCGGCGGTCGAGGCCATGACGCTCCTGCGGGGTGTCCTCGAGCGGCTCGCGGGCGAAGGACGGCTCGCGCTCACGCCCGACGAGGCAGCGCAGGTCGTCATGGCCGCGAACACCGGTGTGGCGCTCGGCCTCGTCGTGCACCCCGAGCTCTACCCGGACGCGGCGGTGTCCGTCCGGGTCCGCGAGGCCACGGTCCGGGCGCTGCTCGCGAACCCGGCCGCACGGTCGTCGGACAGCACCGGGGGAGACCCGGCCGACGACGCACCCACGGTCGCCGCGACCACGCTGCGCGCCCACCTCACCGGCTCCGAGCAGTTCACGCCCGCCGAGGCGGGCCTGCTCGACGAGTGGCTCGAGCGCATCCAGCAGCGCCACCGGGCCCGGTAGCGGACGCGACCCCATCCACCTGCACCATCACGTACCACTGAGGAGAAACCCATGAGCACCACCACGTCCCGCGTCGCACTCGTGACCGGCGGCTCCGGCGGCATCGGCAAGGCCGTCGTCGAGCGGCTCGTCCGCGACGGGTTCGCCGTCGCCGTGCACTACGCCGGCAACCAGTCCAAGGCCGACGCGATCGTCGAGCAGGTCGTCGCGGCCGGCGGTGAGGCGATCGCGGTCGGCGCGGACGTCGCCGACGAGCTCGCGATGGCCCAGGCGTTCGACGCGGTCGAGCGCGCCTTCGGCGGCATCGACGTCGTCGTGCACACGGCCGGCATCATGCTGCTCGGCCCGATCGCGTCGCTCGACCTCGACGACCTCGACCGGATGCACCGCACCAACATCCGCGGCACGTTCGTCGTCGACCAGCTCGCCGCGAACCGCCTGCGCCGCGGCGGCGCGATCGTCAACTTCTCGACGACCGTGACCCGCACGTCGTTCCCGACGTACGGGGCGTACGTCGCGAGCAAGGCCGCCGTCGAGGGCATGACGCTCGTCCTGGCGCGCGAGCTGCGCGGCAAGGACATCACCGTCAACGCCGTCGCTCCCGGGCCCACCGCGACGCCGCTGTTCCTCGACGGCAAGGACGAGGCGACCATCGCCAACCTGTCGAAGGCCGCGCCCCTCGAGCGCCTCGGCCAGCCCGAGGACATCGCCGAGACCGTCGCGTTCCTCGCGGGTCCCGCGCGCTGGGTCAACGGCCAGGTCATCTTCGCCAACGGCGGTCTCGCGTGACCCGCGACCGTGGCGCGGGCACGCGCAAGGTCGTCGTCGTCACCGGGGCCTCGAGCGGCTTCGGCAACCTGACGGCTCGTGCGCTGGCCCGGGCCGGGCACGTCGTCTACGCGGGCATGCGGGCGACCGCCGACCGCAACGCGCCGCGCGTCGCGGAGCTGGCCGACCTGTCCGCCGACGAGGGGATCGACATCGTCGGCGTCGAGATGGACGTGCAGGACCAGGCGTCGGTCGACGCCGCGGTCGCGCGGATCGTCGCCGAGCAGGGCCGGATCGACGTCGTCGTGCACAACGCCGGTCACATGATGCTCGGCCCGCTCGAAGCCTTCACCCCGGAACAGCTCGCCGAGCAGTACGACGTCAACGTCCTGTCGACGCAGCGCGTCAACCGGGCCGTCCTGCCGCACCTGCGTGCCCAGAGGTCGGGTCTGCTCGTGTGGGTCGGGTCGAGCTCGACGCGCGGCGGGCACCCGCCGTTCCTCGCGCCGTACTTCGCCGCGAAGGCCGGCATGGACACGCTCGCCGAGAGCTACGCCGCCGAGCTCGCGAAGTTCGGCATCGAGACCGTGATCGTCGTGCCCGGCGCCTACACGAGCGGCACGAACCACTTCGCGCACTCCGGCGGGCCCGCGGACGCCGCGGTCGCGGGGGAGTACGACGAGCTCTACGGCGCGCTGCGCGAGAACATGGCGGACAGCCTCGCGGCGATCTTCCCCGAGGGGCGGACCGCGCAGGAGGTGGCCGACGAGATGGTGCGCGTCGTCGGCCTGCCCGACGGCGGGCGCCCGTTCCGGGTGCACGTCGACCCGAGCAGGGACGGCAGCGAGGTCGTGTCGGTCGTGTACGACCGGATCCGGGCCGAGTTCTACCGGCGGATCGGGATCGGCGAGCTGCTCGGCGCGGACCCGAGCCTGTAGGACGAGGTCCACGGCGTCGGGCCGCACCGCCCCACCCGGGCGCGATGCGGCCCGACGCGCAAGGATGAGGCGTCGGAAGGAGACGCCATGGGCTCGCACCACGGCACGCACTCACGAGGACCCGGGCTCGTCCGGGTCGCGGTCCTCGCGCTCGCCACGGCCGCCGTCGTCAAGGAGCTGCGGCTCCCCGCCGACGAACGGACGTGGCACGGGAAGGTCGTCGGCTTCGTGCCGTACGACTTCCGGATGCCCACGATCGAGCGGATCAGGCAGCGCGTCTGGGACCCCGAGGGCGACCACCTGCTGAGCCCGCACGTGTTCGGCGTCGGCTGGACGGTCAACCTCGGTCGCGTCTACACGCTCGTGCGCGAGAAGGCCGGCGGCGACGACAGCTGAGGCTCACCTTCGGAGCACGCCCGACGAGCGGGCAGAATGAGGTCCTCACCCCACCACGCGCCGGCGCGAGAGGACCCCCATGGCAGCAGTCGCCCTGTACCTCGGAGCAGCGCTCGCCGGAGGGTTGCTCGCGGTGCTCCTGCGACTGCCACCGCTCGTCGGGTTCCTCGCCGCGGGCTTCGCGCTCGGGGCAGGCGGGGCGCCTCACCTGCCGTACCTCGAACCCATCGCCGACCTCGGCGTCGTGCTGCTGCTGTTCGCGATCGGCCTCAAGCTCGACGTCAAGTCCCTGCTGCGACCCGAGATCTGGTTGACCACCGCGGTCCACATGGCGCTCAGCGTCGCGGTGGCTCTCGGCTTCCTCGGGCTGCTCGCCGTCGTCGGGTTCGGGCACGTCTCCGGGTCGTCGTTCGGCGCGCTCACGCTCGTCGGGTTCGCACTGTCGTTCTCGTCGACGGTGTTCGTCGTCAAGGTGCTCGACGACCGCTCGGACACGACCTCGCTGTACGGCCGGATCGCCGTCGGCGTGCTCGTCATGCAGGACGTCGCCGCCGTGATCTTCCTGTCGCTGTCGAGCGGCGAGCCCCCGAGCCCCTGGGCCTTCCTCCTCGTGCTGCTCGTCCCTGGTGCGTGGCTGCTGCACCGCATCTGGGACCGGGTCGGGCACGGCGAGCTGCAGGCCCTCTTCGGGGTCGCCGTCGCGGTGGTCCTCGGGTACGGGCTGTTCGAGCTCGTCGGGATCGACGGCGACGTGGGCGCGCTCGTCGTCGGCGTGCTGCTGTCCACGCACCCTCAGGCGGGGGAGCTGTCGCGGTCCCTCATGACGTTCAAGGACCTCATGCTCGTCGCGTTCTTCGTGCAGATCGGCCTGCACGGGACGCCGCACGTCCTCGAGATCGGGCTCGGGCTCCTGCTCCTGGTCATGCTGCCGATCCAGGTCGGCGCGTACGCCGTGGTGCTCTGGCTCATGCGCCTGCGTCGGCGCACGTCGTTCCTTGCCGGGCTCGTGCTGTCCAACTACTCCGAGTTCGGCATCATCGTCGCGGCCGTCGGCGCGAGCACCGGCATGCTCGACGAGCAGTGGGTCGTCGTCATCTCGCTCGCCGTCGCGTTCTCCTTCGGGCTGTCGGCGATCGTCAACCGCCGCGGCGTCGAGCTCGCGACCTGGCTGTCCCGTCTCCTGCCCGCGCGGGACGCCGAACGCCTGCACCCCGACGACCGCCTCGTCGACATCGGCGACGCCGACGCGCTGGTCCTCGGCCTCGGGCGGGTCGGTGCGGCGACCTACGCCCGCCTGCGCGACGAGCACGGGCTGTCGGTCGTCGGCGTCGAGCACGACGGCACGCGTTACGCCGCGCTGCGCGACGAGGGCTACAAGGTGGTCCGCGCCGACGCGACCGACCTCGAGTTCTGGGCCCGTGTCAAGCGCGCCGGCCGCGTCAAGGTCGCCGTGCTCGCGATGCCCTTCCACAACGCGAACCTCATCGCGCTCGCACGCCTGCACGCCGCCGGGTTCACCGGTCGCGTCGCCGCCATCGCCCGGTACGACGACGACGTCGCCGAGCTGGAAAGACACGGCGCCGACGCGGTGTTCCACCTGTACGGCTCCGCGGGCTTCGCGCTCGCCGACCACGCCGCCGAGGTGCTCCTACACCAGGCGGCCGGGGCCCGACCGGACCCCGAGGTCGAACGCGACGTGCTGGAGCCGCTCAACCGCGGCGCCGAACCGGGCGCCCGGCCGGAAGCGGGCTCGGATCTCGAAGCCGGGCTGGACGGAGGACGACGATGACGGACCAGGTGGTGTGGGTCGACCCGCGCGAGCAGATCGAGTTCAGCGTGCTCATGGCCGACGGGCGGCTCGCAGGCCGGACGTTCGCGTCACGCGCCGAGGCCGAGGCCTGGGCGCAGCCCGACGAGCAGGTCGTCGAGTACAACCTCGTCTGCGAGTGCGCCGTCTAGCGTCCGAGCTTCAGGGGTGGTCCGACCGTCGACGCGTCTGCTGCGGTCGGCGCCGGTGACGGCGACGTGACGCGCGGTACATCGCTTCCGTAGGCGAACACGTGAGCGCTGAGGACGTCGACCTCGCGCCGAGGGTCGCCGAAGAATGCCGCGAGCCGATGCACCACGCGGGCGAACGGGTGCTCGCGTGCGAGGCCCGCCGCATTCCAGTTGGCTCTCGGGACGACGAGGAACAGGTGTTGCGCGTCAGGCGCGATGTGGACCTTCCAGAAGTCCTTGAGGTCGTGGTTGTTGGTTGTGGTCCCGCCTCGCTCGACTTCCGCGATGATCCCTCGCTGCGGACCGAGCGAGAAGACGAAGTCGGGTCGTGCTCGGGTGACGAGGCCGTCCTGGGGGGTGAGGACGACCTCCTCATCGAAGCCGATGTCGCGCAGGAGTGAGCTCACGATGTGCTGGACCGCGCTGCTCGGCGCACCGTGGACGTGGACGTCGTCGATCTCGTGCCGTTTGGCGTCGAGATGCGCCACCAGGCGATCGGCGGTCGCGTCGACGGTGCGGAGCTCCTCCTCGTCGGAGGTCGAGAGCACGCTGCGCACGAAGCGAGCGTGTCGACCGTCCATGCGTTCGAGCTTGGACGGTCGGACACGGCGAAGCTAGCTCCGTTCGAGCGAACTGTCGTCGCTCCTGCGGCCCGCCGTGGGGCTCCGAGCGTGCCCGCGTCGGCGGTCGGCCGTGCCTCGTGTCCGCCGGACGGGTGGCGTCGGCGGTCCCGGCGCGCCGGGTGCTCGAGAGGTTCTTCCATGCACGACATCGATCCGTCCGTTCACCGATCCGACCCGCACATCCTGCGCCCCGGGCACGGCCGGATACCCCCCGGTCGACCGTGCTCGAGGGTTCAGGTGCTGCCGTTGGGGACGAGGTGGGGTCGCAGTTCGATGAGTTCGAAGTCGGGGGTCAGGGAGGTGGTGGTGGCGGTGCCGGTGACGTCGTGCCAGGTGTGGGTGGGGTCGGCGTCGAGGCGGTAGCGGGCGGTCCAGGTGGTGGTCAGGGTCATGTGCA
>Ga0206116_1000280_pt1 | contig 68385 bp, 51 predicted proteins | sample 3A1Ametagenome_FD_178000 | JGI IMG/M metagenome (GOLD analysis project Ga0206116, IMG submission 178000) | Enriched microbial communities from leaf-cutter ant dump, University of Wisconsin, Madison, United States - 3A1A | ecosystem: Environmental > Terrestrial > Nest > Insects nest > Nest dump...
CCGCCTATATCCGCCCGCTGTTCTGCCGCGGCATCGGTCCCTTCCGCTGGGCGGCGCTGTCCGGCGATCCGGAGGACATCCGCAAGACCGACGCCAAGGTGAAGGAGCTGATCCCCGACGATCCGCACCTGCACAACTGGCTCGACATGGCGGCCAAGCGCATCCAGTTCCAGGGGCTGCCGGCCCGCATCTGCTGGGTGGGCCTCGGGCAGCGCCACCGCCTCGGCCTCGCCTTCAACGAGATGGTGAAGTCGGGCGAGCTGAAGGCCCCCATCGTCATCGGCCGCGACCATCTCGACAGCGGTTCCGTCGCCAGCCCGAACCGCGAGACCGAGGCGATGAAGGACGGCACCGACGCCGTGTCGGACTGGCCGCTGCTGAACGCGCTGCTTAACACCGCCAGCGGGGCGACCTGGGTCAGCCTGCACCATGGCGGCGGCGTCGGCATGGGCTTCTCCCAGCATTCGGGCATGGTCATCGTCTGCGACGGCAGCGACGCGGCGGCCAAGCGGCTGGAGCGCGTGCTGTGGAACGACCCGGCCACCGGCGTGATGCGCCACGCCGACGCCGGCTATGACGTCGCCATCGAGTGCGCCAAGGAGCAGGGGCTGAACCTGCCGTTTCTGAAGTAACTGCTGCTTCGGGGGGCTCACGCCCCCCGGATCAGATCCGAATACCAGCGCGCGGACTCCTTCGGGATCCGCGCCTGGGTTTCGAAATCGACCCGGACGATGCCGAACCGCGTGCCGTAGCCGCCGCCCCATTCGAAATTGTCCAGCAGCGACCAGACGAAATATCCCTGCACATCGGCCCCCTGCCGCTTCGCCTCCGCCATCGCCGCGATGTAGGCCTGGAGGTAGGACAGCCGTTCCGCATCGACCACGCGGCCCTCGGCGTCCGGCGTCTCCGCCGCCTTGGTGCCGTAGCCGTTCTCCGTCACGTAGATCGGCAGGCGGTAGCGACGGGTCAGATCCAGCAGCGTGTCGCGGAAACAGCCGGGATCGTAGGGCCAGTCGATGGCCGTCCGCTTCATCCCCGGCGGCGGCGATCCGAAGCCGAAGCCCCAGATCAGGCTGTCGTCGCGGCGCCCATAGACCGGGGCGTAATGGTTCAGCCCGAACCAGTCCACCGGCCGGGCGATGCGCGCCATGTCGCCGGGCTGCACATAGGGCTCGATCACTTCGGCGATGCGGCGCGGGTAATGGGCCAGCAGCTGCGCGTCGGGGAAGGCGCGGTTCCAATGCTCGTCGAACAGGGCCGCCGCCTCGACATCCTCCGGCCGGTCGGTCTCCGGCCGCATCGGCTGGACGCTGTGCACCGCACCGATGGAGGCATCCGGCACCAGCGCCCGCAGCACATCGACCCCGGCGCCATGGGCGAGGTTGACGTGGTGGATCACCTTCAGGTGGGTGGCGCGGTCGGCGATGCTGGGCGCCCCCCAGCCGAACGCCCAGCCGAACAGGGTGAAGACCGAGAACTCGTTGAAGGTGGCCCAGCGCTTCACCCGGTCGCCATAGCGCTTGGCGCAGAGGGCTGCGTAATCCTCGAACCAGCCGATGCTGTCGCGGGTGGCCCAGCCGCCCATGTCCTGCAGGGCCTGCGGCAGATCCCAGTGATAGAGGCAGAGCCAGGGCTCGATCCGCTTTTCCAGCAGCCGGTCGATCAGCCGGTCGTAGAACTCCAGCCCCTTTCCGTTCGGCGCCCCGCGCCCGCGCGGCAGCACCCGCGGCCAGGAGACGGAGAAGCGGTAGGCCTGCAAGCCCAGCTCCGCCATCAGCTCCACGTCCTGCGGCATCCGGTGGTAATGGTCGCAGGCGATATCGCCGCTGTCGCCATTGTCGACCCGGCCCTTCAGCTTGCAGAAGCTGTCCCAGATGCTGGGCGCCCGCCCGTCGGCCTCGGCCCCGCCCTCGATCTGATAGGCGGAGGTGGAGGCGCCCCATAGGAAGTCGCCCCACAGGAAGTCTCTGGGAAAAACCGGACGTTCGGCCATGGCGGATCACCCGAAAGGAGAGCAGTGGAATCCTACCCCTTTCCCGCCGGCGGGGAAGGGGCCAATCGTCGCTGGCGGCATCTCCATCCGCCGGGTATTCCGTCACCATATCGCGGTCGACAGGACGGCGCAGCGCTCCTATGGTCTCGCCGACCGGACGAGCGAATCAGAAAGGAACGGGCGCATCATGGCGAAGAAGGACGGAGTCAACGGCAAGGGCGGCCAGTTCAGCGGGACGCCGGCCGACCGGCTGGTCCGGCTGTGGCGCAACAACGACGAGCGTTTCGGCGCCCTGCTGGACGAGGTGCTGGACGGCAACCGCCAAGGCGTGATCGAGGCTGCGGTGGGCAAGCTGCGCGAGGAGGAGGGCTACGACTTCATGGACGAGGTCGAAGCCTTCTCCGAGACGGCGCAGAGCACCGACGAGCACGGCGACCCGACCCTGTCGACCCTGTTCTGGCTGGCGCTGGAGGTCGATGGCCGGCTGGACGCGCCGCCTTCGGTGGACACCATAGAACGCGCGCTCGATTCGGCCGGGCTGCTGGAGAAGGCCACCGACATGCGGCTGCTGCCGCTGTGGCTGGATCCGGAACCGCTGTCCTATCTTGAGGCCGCCGACCGCCGCACCCTCCTGCGCCGCCTGATCGACTCCACCGAGGCGGCGGAAGCCTTCGTGCGCGAGCAGGATCTGGTCGCCGATCCCGAGGATGCCGGCATCCGCCTCGTCGGCGTGGTCGGTCTGGTGATCGAGGAGGACGAGGAACGGGAGGGCGATGCGATGCCCGACCCGCTCAACCTCGGCTTCGCCGGCGAGGGCCAGGAGATGGAGATCGACCCCATCGAGCAGGAGCGCATCCGCCAGTCGATGGCCGCCTTCGCCGAGGCGGTCGGCGCCGCCGACCCGCGGGTCAAGCGCTGCGAGCCGGTCGGCGGGCTCAACGACCTGCTGGACTTCACCGCCGAAGGCGTCTGGCCGGATGACGTGGATGCCAACTTCGACGAGGTCAACGACTTCCTCGACATCGCCGGCAACGAGACCGGCGACGGTGTCCTCGACGTGACGGTGAGCGAGGGGCCGGACGGCCTGCAGCTGCGCGCCTACAACTCAGACGGCGTGCTGCTGGACGAACGGTCGTTCGACCTGAGCGGCGACCGCGCCGAAGAGGCGCTGGCGCTGATCAAGCGCCGCTGCCGCCGCGTCAGCGAAGACTGACCGGCATGGGTGCGGGGGCCGGTCAGGCCCCCGGCGCCACCACGAAGCAGGCCATGCCCTGGTTGACCAGCCCGCTGCAGGCGTTGGCCGCGTCCTGTTGCGACAGGCCGGACAGGCGGGCGCGGTAGAGCGGCCCGGTCTGGGTATCCACCGCCTGCACGATCCGCTGCGAGCGCGACAGCACCGGCACCGAGCTGCGGGCGCGGTCGATCACGCGCTGGCTGTCGTCGGGCGAGCGGAAGGCGCCGAGCTGCACCGTCCACACCCCGCCGCCGGCCGTCGCGGCGCCCGCCATCGTCGCCACCGGCCGCGGCGCCGGAGCATCCGGGGTCGAGGTGTCGGGCGCCACCACGCGCACCGCCGGCGTTGGGGCCGGTGCCGGAGCGGGCAGGGCCGCCACCGCGATCGGCGGGCGGCTGGCTGCCGGCCGGCTGCTGGCCGGCGGCGTGTAGGACGGCGCCGGATTGGCGGGGGCCGAATAGGAGGAGGACGGCCGGGCGTAGGGCGAGCCGTAGTCGGGCGGCGAATCGGAGGACGGCGCGCTGACCAGCACGATGTCGGCGCCGTTGGGGGCCGGGGTGCGGTTCAGCCGCGGGCCGACCGACGCGATGTATCGCTTGGTTTCGCCCGGCAAGCCGCGCTTGCCGGCCAGATAGTCGCCGTAGCAGCCGGGACCGCAGTTGTAGGCGCCGAGGAAGCCCGGCGCGCCGAACAGATTGTACATCTCGCGCAGGTAGGCGGTGCCGGCGATGATGTTGTCATGCGGATCGAAGGGGTCGGACCCCAGATTGTGCTTGCGCCGCATCTCGTCGTAGGTCGCGGGCATCACCTGCATCAGGCCCATGGCGCCGGCCTTGCTGACGATGGGTTTGCCGTTGACGGTGGTGCGCCCGCCGCTTTCCTGGCGGATGACCTCGCGGATCCACAGCTCCGGCATGTCGAACCTCTTGGAGGCTTCCGCGACATGGGCGTCGATTTCCTCCGGAGAGGCAACGCGATGCGAGCCGCCGCCCCCGCTGGCGCAGGCGCTCAGCAGCGCGGTCAGGGCGGCACAGGTCAGCAACGGCTTCAGGCGACGCACGGAACCCCCGGTCATCGTTCAGTTCAATCTTCTGTATAAGCCCGATTTGGAGGTAAGGACATTTGCACATTCCCGGTTCGCCGTAAACCGTCCCGGCTGTGACCTTCGACGCGGCCGGAGAGCGCGGAGGGAGAGGGGGACTCCAGCCCTTCGGACGCACAAGAGGCCGTCCGGCCATCTGCCGTCCGGTGCGTTCTATGGCGGGATTTCCATTGCCTGATTTTCGGGCCATCAGCTGTTGCGGCGACCGGCTTTCACGGCCCTCAGCTCTCGCGGTCGTCGTCCGGGTCGCGGCGGGTGGCGAGTTCGCGCATCAGCCGTTCCTTGGCGGTCTTCCGGCTCGGCCGGCCGCCGCCGCGCCCGAACAGCCCGCCCAGCAGCCCGCCGGGCTTCGGCGTATCCTCCGGCTCCTCGGTCATCTGGGCGCGCTCCGCCTCGCGCCGGGCCAGCATGGCGGCGCGGTCGACCAGCGGGTTGCGCAGCCGGCGCGGCAGCGCCTTGAAGGCGAGGTTGGCGCGTTCAAGGTCGGTGAGATCCTCGGTGGAGCGGGCGATGCGCAGCGCCACCCGCAGCAGGTCGAGCCGCCACGCATCCTCCGGCGCATGCGGCAGCGTCTCCGCCGCCGCCAGCAGGGTATCCAGCCCCTTGCCGGTCAAGGCGCTGGTGGATCGTTCCCCGCCGGAGTGCTCCCCATTGGGTCTGTCGGTGTCGCGGTCCCGTCCCATTCCGTCATCGAAGCTGTCGCACCGAAGGCGGACTTTAGGACGCCGACCGCCGCTTTGTCTGCCCCCAAGCGGGGGCCACACCGTTTGGGTGGGGGAGGGCGGGGCATTTGGCTGTGCCGGGAAAGGCAAGATGTCGAGTGGTCCGACAGGGGAACTCGGGATAGGGACATGGTTTCCGGCGTCTCCTTGGGCACAAGTGCTGAATATCTGTGCACATGATCCGCCGCTAATACTGCCTCCTTCAAAGATATTGCCGGGACAATATCGAACGTCCCTGTGAAGTTGTGGTCGCCCCCCAAATACAGTTAGGGCTTTCTTCATCATTTTCGGCCGTAGCATAATATTATAGTATGCAGAGACGGTATGGCCGGGCGAAGGCCAAGGCAGCTCTACCAGATCCTGCGGTACACCCAGGAGAGCGACGATGTTCCGCGGAATGAAGATCGGTGCCCGTTTGGCGGTTGCTCTGGCGGGAAGCGTCGTGCTGGCGGTCGGTGCGACCACGCTCAGCAATCTGTGGCTCAGCCGCCTGCTCGTCGAACATGCGGCCGACAATCAACTAAAGACGCTGCAGGAATTCCTGAATGCGAATGTCGCGAGCGAGGCCCGGCGTGCCCTGACCCTTGCCCAGGCGCTGGCGGGGAACGGGGAAATCCAGGCTGCGTTCGCCGCCCAGGACCGCAACCGTCTTGCGGGCATGCTCGTGCCGGGGTTCAAGGATCTCAAGGAACAGCACGGCATCACCCAGATGCAGTTCCACACACCGGCATCGGTATCGTTCCTGCGGGTTCATCGACCGGAGAAATTCGGCGATGACCTGTCCTCGTTCCGCTTCACCGTGGTCGAGGTGAACAGGACCCACAAGCCGGTCTTCGGGCTGGAGAACGGCGTGGAAGGCCTTGGCATCCGCGGCGTCGTGCCGATGGTCAGCCAGGGTGCCCAGATCGGCTCCTTCGAGGTCGGCCTCTCCTTCGGCAAGCCGTTCTTCGAGGCGTTCCATAAGGAGACCGGTGCCGAGGTCGCCTTCCATACCGTAAAGGACGGAGGCTTCGAAACCTTCGCCTCGACCTTCCGTGAGGCGCCCGCCCTCGGCCAGGACCGGATGAAGGACGCGCTGATCCGGGAATCGGATGTGCAAACCTATCGGCTCGGCGGCGCCAATTACGCCGTCCGGCTCGCTCCCGTCCGCGACTATCGCGGAACCGCCATCGGCTTCTACACCATCGCGATGGACCGGAGCGCGTTCGACGCGGAAATTGCGGAAGCGCGAACCTCGGCGATCCTGATCGGATTGGCGGTGCTCGCGGTGGCGCTCGGCGTTGCCTGGCTGGTGAACCGGGGCATTGCGCGTCCCATTCAGGGGATGACCGAGTCGATGGGAGACCTCGCCAAGGGGAACACCGATATCCGCGTTTCCGGGATCGGGCGCCGCGACGAGATCGGCGCCATGGCGGACGCTCTCGAGGTTTTCCGCCGCGGCATGATCGAGACCGAAGCGCTGCGGGCCGAGCAGGAGATTCTGAAGCAGCGGGCGCAGGAGGACCGGCGGGCGGCGATGCTCGACCTTGCCGACCGTTTCGAGGAAAGGGTCGGCCGTCTGGTCGGGGCCGTATCCTCGGCGGCGACGGAAATGGAGGCGTCCGCAGGGTCGATGTCGTCCACCGCGGAGCAGACGAACCGGCAATCCGCCGCGGTGGCCGCGGCCTCGGAACAAGCGTCCGCCAATGTTCAGACGGTCGCGGCGGCGACCGAGGAGCTTGCCGCTTCCATCACAGAAATCGGCAGCCAGGCGTCGCAGTCGCAAAGCGTGGCGGGCAATGCCGTGACCGATGCGAGGCAGACTGACGAGGCCGTGCGCAAGCTGGCCGACAGCGCGAAGCGGATCGGGCAGGTCGTGGATCTGATCCAGGATATCGCGAGCCAGACCAATCTCCTGGCCTTGAACGCGACCATCGAGGCGGCAAGGGCCGGTGAAGCCGGGAAGGGCTTCGCCGTGGTGGCCTCCGAAGTCAAGGCGCTCGCCACCCAGACCGCGCGGGCGACGGAGGAGATCAGGCTGCAGATTTCCCAGATGCAGCAGGATTCGGATGGCGCCGTCGACGCCATCAAGGGGATCGGCGGCGTGATCGGCGAGATCAGTGAGATCGCCGCGGCGATCGCTGCGGCGGTTGAGGAACAAGGCACCGCCACGCAGGAAATCTCGCGCAATGTCCAGCAGGCGGCCGTCGGAACTCAGGAGGTGTCTTCGCACATCGTCAGTGTTCGCGAGGCTGCCAATGAAACCGGGGCGGCGGCGGCGCAGGTCCTCGGTGCGGCCCAGGAGCTGTCGCATCAGGCGGAGGTCCTGGCGGCCGAGGTCAAGGGCTTCCTCGACAGTGTCCGGGCGGCATAGCGGACAGCCGGTCGGCGGGCCGTCGGAATAAAAGCGGTCCTCTTTCCATTCCGGGAAGAGTACCGCAAGTCGGTCGGGGAACTGCGCGGCGGGATGCCGGCAATCATGCCGGCGCCCGAGGGGGCGCGGCATCTCGTAGCCGGCCCCTCCGCGATGGTGCGGAAGGGCCGGAGCGTTCACGTCACTCGGCGGCCTGCGCCACGGTCAGGCCAAGCCGCTTGGCCACACCCTCGCCATAGGCCGGGTCGGCGGCCAGGAAATGATTCAGCTGGCGCTGCTGGATGAACAGCGGGGCGGTGCGCAGACTGCCGGCGATGTTGTCCATCAGCCGGGCCTGTGCCTCCGCACCGATCAGGCGGAACAGCGCGCCGGCCTGGGCGTAGTCGTCGTTGCCCTCGCGGTGATCGTAGTGGGCGGCGTCGCCGCTGATGCGCAGCGGCGGCTCGCTCGCCACGCCGGTCTGGGTCGGGCCGCCGAAGCTGTTCGGCTCGTAGTTCGGCCGGCTGCCGCCGTTGCCGTCGGTGCGCATGGCGCCGTCGCGCTGGTAGTTGTGGACAGGGCAGCCCTGCGGCTTGTTCACCGGGATCTGGGCGTAGTTGCCGCCCAGCCGGTGGCGGTGGGCGTCGGCATAGGCGAACAGCCGGCCCTGCAGCATCTTGTCGGGGCTGAACGAGATGCCGGGCACCACACTGGCCGGGCTGAAGGCCGACTGCTCGGTCTCCGCGAAGAAATTCTCCGGATTGCGGTTCAGCACCAGCTCGCCGATCTCGACCAGCGGGTAGTCGGCATGCGGCCACACCTTGGTCAGGTCGAACGGGTTGATCCGGTAGGCGTCGGCCTCGACCTCCGGCATGATCTGCACCGCCACCGTCCAGGCCGGGAAGTCGCCGTCCTCTATGGCGGCGTACAGGTCGCGGGTGGCGTGGTCGGGGTCGATGCCGCTCATGGTTTCCGCCTGCCCGGCGGTCAGGTTCTGGATGCCCTGGCGGGTCTTGAAGTGGTACTTGACCCAGAAGCGCTCGTTCGCTGCATTGATCCAGGAGAAGGTGTGGCTGCCGAAGCCGTCCATGTGACGATAGCCGCGCGGCGTGCCTCGGTCGCTGAACAGGATGGTCAGCTGGTGCATCGTCTCCGGCGACAGCGAGAAGAAGTCCCACATCGCGGTGGGGTCCTTCAGGTTGGTGGCCGGGTTGCGCTTCTGGGTGTGGATGAAGTCCGGGAACTTCAGCGGATCGCGCAGGAAGAAGACCGGCGTGTTGTTGCCGACCAGATCGTAGTTGCCCTCTTCCGTATAGAACTTCACCGCGAAGCCGCGCGGGTCGCGGGCGGCATCGGCGGAGCCTTTCTCGCCGCCGACGGTGGAGAAGCGCAGGAAGACATCGGTCTCCTTGCCGACGGCCGACAGGAAGGCGGCCTTGGTCCACGCCGTCACGTCGCGGGTGACGCGGAAGGTGCCATAGGCGCCGGCGCCCTTGGCATGGACCACGCGTTCGGGAATGCGTTCGCGGTTGAAGTGGGCCAGCTTCTCGATCAGGTGGAAGTCCTGGAGCAGCAGCGGACCGCGCGGCCCGGCGCTCAGCGAATTCTGGTTGTCGGGAACGGGCTGGCCGAAGCTGGTGGTCAGGGTGCTCATCCGGGTCATCCTCGTTGGGGCGGTGTCGCCTGAAGCGGCATCATTGTCTTGCCCCTGGTTATCCGGCGTCTTGAACGATATATCCAAGACATAGAAGGAAATGCACCAATAGGCGCCGTCTATGAATGTCTCTGGGAATGTCTCCGGCCTGTCCCTGCGTGACCTGGAGTATGTCGTCGCCGTCGCCGAGTTGCGCCATTTCGGCCGGGCCGCCGAACGCTGCGCCGTCAGCCAGCCGTCGCTGAGCGCCCAGATCCGCAAGCTGGAGGAGCTGCTCGGCTTCTCCCTGTTCGAGCGGACCAGCCGCAAGGTGCTGCTGACCCCGCGCGGCGAGGCCATTGTCGTCCAGGCCCGCGTGGTGCTGGAGGAGGCGCGGCGTCTGCTGGCGCTGGCCGACGGGTCGGACGGGACGTTGAGTGGACGGCTGCGGCTGGCGGCGATCCACACGCTCGGCCCCTACCTGTTCCCGCACATCCTGCCGCAGCTGCGCAGCGCGTGGCCGGACCTGACCCTGATCCTGTCGGAGGGCCGCACCGAAACTCTGCTGGACGAACTGCGCGACGGAAGGCTCGACGCCGTGCTGCTCGCCCTGCCGGTGGAGGCCGACGGGCTGGTCGCCGAAGCGCTGTTCTTCGAGCCTTTCCTGCTCGCCCATCCCGCAGGCCATCGCCTGTGCGGCGCTCCCCACCTGTCGCTGGGCGATCTCGATCCGGCGGAACTGCTGCTGCTGGAGGAGGGGCATTGCCTGCGCGACCAGGCGCTGGCCGCCTGCGGCCTCAGCGCGCGGGGCGGCGGCGTGCATGCGACCGGGCTGGAAACCCTGCGCCATATGGTGGCGGCCGGGGCGGGCTGCACCCTGATGCCGTTGCTGGCGACCAGGGGCGAGGAGGGCCGGGCCGCCACTGTCGGCGGACTGGTCGATTACCGTCCCTTCGACGGCGCATCCGGGGGGCTGCGGCCGCCCGGCCGTGTCATCGGTCTGGTGTGGCGGAGCAGCGATCCGCGCGACCGCGGCCTGCGCGATCTGGTGGCCTTGCTGCGCCGCACTCTGCCACCGGGCACGGAATCCGTTCTATCCCGAAGAGATGACTGAGGCCGGAAGGAACAAGCGCCCATCGGCCGGGTTGAAGGCTCGGCCCGCGCATCTCACTGTCCAGTGACGCGGGAATGACTTTCGATCCAGCCGGAGAAACGGGCGAGCATGGCAAACATCCTGAAACAGGCAACGCGGCTCGGTGAAGGATTGCCCTTTCCGCTGGGCGCGACATGGGACGGGCTCGGTGTCAACTTCGCCTTGTTTTCGGCGAACGCGACCAAGGTCGAACTGTGTCTGTTCGATGAAAGCGGCGAGGAAGAACTGGAGCGCATTGAGCTTCCCGAATTCACCAACGAGATCTGGCACGGCTATCTGCCCGATGCCCGCCCCGGCCTGCTCTACGGCTATCGCGTGCATGGCCCCTACGAGCCCGAGAACGGCCACCGCTTCAACGCGAACAAGCTGCTGCTGGACCCCTATGCCAAGGAGCTGGTCGGCGAGATCCGCTGGAACCCGGCCCATTTCGGCTATGTGATGGAGTCGGGCGACGACCTGACCTTCGACGAGCGCGACAGCGCGCCCTTCATGCCGAAATGCAAGGTGATCGACCCCGCCTTCACCTGGGGCCGCGACCTGAAGCCCGGCACCGCCTGGGACCGCACCATCTTCTACGAAACCCATGTGAAGGGCTTCACCAAGCTGCATCCGGCGGTGCCCGACAGCCTGCGCGGCACCTATGGCGGCATGGCGGTCAAGGAGGTCGTCGACTACATCAAGTCGCTCGGCGTCACCTCGGTGGAACTGCTGCCGGTCCATGCCTTCGTCCAGGACCAGCATCTGGTCGACAAGGGGCTGGCCAACTACTGGGGCTACAACTCCATCGGCTTCTTCGCGCCGGAGCCGCGCTATGCCGCGTCGGGCAACACGATCAAGGAATTCAAGGAGATGGTCGCCCATCTCCACAATGCCGGGCTGGAGGTGATCCTCGACGTCGTCTACAACCACACGGCCGAGGGCAACGAGCGCGGTCCCACCCTGTCCTTCAAGGGCATCGACAACGCCTCCTACTACCGCCTGCTGCCGGACCAGAAGCGCTACTACATCAACGAGACGGGGACCGGCAACACCGTCAACCTCAGCCACCCGCGCGTGCTGCAGATGGTGACCGATTCGCTCCGCTACTGGGCGACGGAGATGCATGTCGACGGCTTCCGCTTCGACCTCGCCACCATCCTCGGCCGCGAGCCCTACGGCTTCGACGAGGGCGGCGGCTTCCTCGACAGCTGCCTGCAGGACCCGATCCTCAACAGCGTCAAGCTGATCGCCGAGCCGTGGGACTGCGGCCCCGGCGGCTATCAGGTCGGCAACTTCCCGCCGGGCTGGGCGGAGTGGAACGACAAGTTCCGCGACACCGTCCGCGCCTTCTGGAAGGGCGACGAGGGCAAGCTGCCGGAGGTGGCGCCGCGGCTCTGCGGTTCGGGCGACGTCTTCAACAAGCGCGGGCGCAAGCCGTGGGCCAGCGTGAACTTCATCACCGCCCATGACGGCTACACGCTGAACGACCTCGTGTCCTACAACGACAAGCACAACGAGGCGAACGGCGAGGGCAACAACGACGGCCACTCCCACAACCTCTCCTGGAACCACGGGGCGGAAGGGCCGACCGACGACCCGGAGATCAGGACTCTGCGCGAAAGGCAGAAGCGCAACCTGCTGGCGACGCTGCTGCTGTCGCAGGGATCGCCGATGCTGCTGGCCGGCGACGAGTTTGGCAACACGCAGCACGGCAACAACAACGCCTATTGCCAGGACAACGAGACGGCCTGGCTGAACTGGGACGACATCGACGAGGACGGCCAGTCGCTGATCGAGTTCGTCCGCCGCGTCATCGCCATCCGCCAGTCCTTCCCCATGCTGCGCCGCGGCCGCTTCCTGTCCGGCGAATACAACGCCGAGTTCGACGTGAAGGATGTCACCTGGCTGACCCCCGCCGGCGACGAGATGGAGGAGGGCCACTGGCACGACGGCAACGCCCGCTGCCTCGGCATGCTGCTGGACGGCCGTGCCCAGGCCAGCGGCATCAAGCGCCCGGCGATGGACGCCACCCTGCTGCTGGTCATCAACTCCCACCATGACGTGGTGGAATTCACCCTTCCGGAGGTGACCGGCGGCAGCGTCTGGCGCTGCCTGCTCGACACCAACCTGCCCGACCCGGACGAGGTGCCGCGCGTCAACACCGGCGAGGGCTATATGGTGACCGGCCGCTCGCTGCTGCTGCTGGCGCTGGAACCGGACGGCAAGACCTCCTTCGCGCTCCGCCGCGCCGCCCGCGCCCTGCGCAACGTCGCCGAAAGCCCGACCCTGTCCTTCGGCGAGGAGAGCACGGAGACGGAGAAACCGGCGGAGGCCATGGCAGAGCCTGAGGAGACGAAGGAGCCGGCCGAGGCCGAGGCGGCTGCGGAGCCCGCGCCGGCGGCGGGCGAAGCCCCCGCGAAGAAATCCACCTGACCCATCGCCTTGTTTCCCCCTCTCCCCGCAAGGGAGAGGGGGCCTCCCGGACACCGGACCGCCCGCCATGAAACTCTACGAATGCCAGAACTGCCACCAGCCTCTCTATTTCGAGAACACGCTGTGCGAGCGCTGCGGCTACCGGCTCGGCTATCTGCCGGATGTGGGAACCCTGTCGGCCATCGACCCGACCGACCATGACGGGGTGTGGAGCGCGCTCGCCACCACCGAACCGCTCTACAAATTCTGCGCGAACGCCGAACTGGACGCCTGCAACTGGATGCTGCCGGCCGATTCGGCCGACACACACTGCGCCGCCTGCCGGCACAACCACATCATTCCCGACCTGTCCGACACCGACAATCTGACGCGCTGGCGCAAGCTGGAGCTGGCCAAGCATCACCTGTTCTACACCCTGACCAACCTGAAGCTGCCCTTGCAGACCCGGATCGAGAATCCGGAGGAGGGGCTGGCCTTCGATTTCCTGTCCGACACGGTGGCTCCCGACGGCACGGTGACGCCGGTGCTGACCGGCCATGCCAACGGCCTGATCACCATCAACGTCGCCGAGGCCGACGACGCCGAGCGGGAGAAGCGCCGCACCGAGATGGGCGAGCCTTACCGCACGCTGCTCGGTCATTTCCGGCACGAGATCGGCCATTACATCTGGGACCGCCTGGTGCGCGACGACCCGGCCCTGCTGGAGCGCTTCCGCGCCCTGTTCGGCGACGAGCGGGCGGATTACGGCGAGGCGCTGAAGCGCCACTACGCCAATGGCGCACCGGCCGACTGGCAGGCCAACTTCGTCAGCACCTACGCCACCGCCCACCCGTGGGAGGATTTCGCGGAAACCTGGGCGCATTACCTGCACATCGTCGACACGCTGGAGACCGCTCGCGCCTTCGGCCTGAAGATCCGGCCGCGCATCACCGAAGGGGCCGAATTGGAGGCGGAGGTCGACTTCAACCCCCACAAGGCCCGGCGGATCGAGGATCTGATCGAACCCTGGCTGCCGCTGACCTATGCGGTGAACAGCCTGAACCGCAGCATGGGCCAGCCGGACCTCTACCCCTTCATCCTGTCGCCGGCGGTGATCGAGAAGCTGGGCTTCATGAACGGGATGGTGCGGGGGCTGTAGCGGATGCCGGCTCCCTAGCCCTCCGCCACCATCGACGAGCGCATCCAGCGCACCGCACGGTTGCGCCCGTCGCGCTTCGCCTTGTAGAGCGCGGCGTCGGCGTGGCGCATCACCGTCGCCATGTCGCTGTCATCCTCCGGCCAGGAGGCGATGCCGATGGAACAGCCGACGCGCACCTTCTCGCCGTTGAAGGACACCGCTTCATTGACGGCGGCGATGATGCGTGCGGCAATCTCATCCGTATTCGGCGCCGGACGCCCGGCGCGGCGGGGAAGCACGGCGGCGAACTCGTCGCCGCCCAGCCGGGCCACCACATCGTCGTCACGGAAGATGGTGGCGAGCCGGCTGCCGATCTGCCGCAGCACGACGTCGCCGGCATCGTGACCCAGCCGGTCGTTCACCGGCTTGAATCCGTCCAGGTCGATGTACATCACCGTCGCCGATCCGCCACCGCCGCCGGTGGAAGCTTCGACATACTGTTCGAAATAGCGCCGGTTCGGCAGCGCCGTCAGCCGGTCCTCATAGGCGATGTCCTCCAACCGCATCAGCGCGGCGTCCTTGTTGGTCAGGCTGTCCACCATTTCCCGCAGCGAAACCGACAGGCGGCGGATCTCGGCCGCGCCGCCGACATCGGGAATGGCGACTCCGCGCTCTCCCTTGCCGATGCGTTCTGCGGCGTCGGCGATGGCGCCCAGCGGGCGGGCGATGCGGCCGGCGGCGACCCAGCCGATCCAGGTGAACAGCAGGGCCAGCAGCGCGCCCGACCCGATGATCGTCAGGCGCAGGCGGTTGGTTTCGGCATAGACGATGTCCGCCGGCTGGCGGGCGACGACGGTCCAGCCCAGCCCGGCATAGTCATGCAGCCCTTTGCCATGGGCGACGCCGGTCACATAGGTGATGCCGTCGGGCCAGACATCGCTGCTCCAGCCGTCGCGCAGCTTACCCGCCGGCAGCGTCGGCACCGGCAGCGGCTTCCCGATGGACGCTTCAGGACCGATCAGCACCGTGCCGTCGGCCGACAGGATGTAAAGCGTCAATCCCTTGCGGTCGCTCAAAGGCTCGATGAGCTGCTGGATCGACGCGAGGGCCCACTCCCAGCTATAATGGGCGGCCAGCACACCGACAATCGTGCCGTCCTCCCTCATCAGCGGGGCGGAAACGTCGACGAATTTCGGCGTTTCGCCGGTCTGGTAGGGAACCTTGCCGCGCAGGGCCACGGCCTCGTGCACGTCGCCGACGAAGAGGCCCTTCATGCCTTCCTGGTGGACCGGGCGTCCGGAGATGTCCACGCCCAGCAGAAGCCCGTTGGAGGCGGCCACCACCCGTCCGGACGCATCGGTCATGCCGATCCAGGCGAGGGTCGGGTCGCGGCGCTTGAGTTCGTCGATGGTCGATTGCGCGACCGCCGGGTTCTTCAAGGCTTCGATCCGCGACAGCGCGGCGATCTGGTTGGCGCGCGACCACATGGTCGAATCGAGCTGCCGGGCCAGTGATTGAGCCAACCCGGTCATGGAATTGCCGATTTCCCTCGCCAGGGCGTCCGCGGCGCCGTTGCTGACAAGCACCCCCTTCACCAGTGTCGAGCCGAGCAGCAGGACGGCAACCGTGACAGCCACCGTGATCCGCAGTCCAGGGGTCCGGTTCCGGCGGCGTTCCGCAGTGTCGCCTTGTCTGGCGGTCATCTCGCCGGGCTGTTCAATGGCCGTCATCCTGGCACGATCCTTTCAAGCGGAACCGCCCGACCTGAGTTGGGACGATCTTATGAAGTCATCCTATCATCCAAGCTCTTTATAAAGGGTCAAGCTGAAGTAAACCCGGATAATGCAATCTTTAAGAGTTCTTGACCGGCATCACTCGCGCTCGTCGCGGCCGGCCGGCAAAAAAAGTTCGCAAAGCTGACTTTCAGCATATTGCGTAAAAAGGAAAAGGCCGCTAGCAATACAGCCGCGGCCCGAGTTTAGGGAGGAAACGCCTGAAAGGCGATCGAAACAACAAATAATGCTGCGTCGCCGAAAATCCAGCCCGATGAGGCTGGATTTTTCGTTTGCGCCGCAAGATTCTTCCTCCCGATCCCGTCGCCCCGTCAATGGGGGATTCCCCGAAGGGCTGGTTGCGCTATCATGTCGGCCCAACGAACCATAAGAGCGGGAAGAGTCCTCATCATGAAACGGCGTGCGTTTCTCACCAGCGCCGGCGTCGGCCTTGCCGCCGCCGGGACCGCCGGGACCGTCGCGGCTCCGGCCATCGCGCAGTCCTCCCAGCCCGAGATCAAGTGGCGCATGGCGTCGAGCTATCCCAAGAGCCTCGACACCATCTATGGCGCCGCCGAATTCATCGCCAGGCGCGTGTCCGACGCCACCGACGGCAAGTTCCAGATCCGCACCTTCGCGGCCGGCGAGATCGTCCCGGCCTTGCAGGTGCTGGACGCCGTGCAGAACGGTACGGTCGAGTGCGGCCAGTCGGCGGCCTATTTCTATGTCGGCAAGGATCCGACCTTCTGCTTCGACACCGCCATGCCCTTCGGCCTGAACACCCGCCAGCACATCGCCTGGATGATGCATGGCGGCGGGCTGGAGCTGATGCGGGAGGTGTTCAAGGACTACAACATCCACCACATCCCAGCCGGCAACACCGGCGCCCAGATGGGCGGCTGGTTCCGCAAGGAGATCAAGAGCCTGGACGATCTGAAGGGCCTGAAGATGCGCATCGGCGGTCTGGTCGGCCAGATCCTGACGCCCTTCGGCCTCGTGCCCCAGCAGCTCGGCGGCGGCGACATCTATCCGGCGCTCGAACGCGGCACCATCGACGCGGCGGAGTTCGTCGGCCCCTACGACGACGAGAAGCTCGGCTTCCACAAGGTCGCGAAGTACTACTACTACCCCGGCTGGTGGGAGGGCTCGGCCCAGATCCCGCTGATGTTCAACATGCAGGTCTGGGAACAGCTGCCGAAATCCTACCAGACCATCCTGGAGCAGGCCTGCTGGGAGGCCAACAGCTGGATGATCGCCAAGTACGACACGCTGAATGCCGCGGCGCTGAAGCGTCTGGTCGGCGCCGGCGCCATCCTGCGTCCCTTCCCGCGCGACATGATGCAGGCCTGCGAGAAGGCGGCGTTCGAATTTTACGACAAGCTGGCCGCCAGCAATCCCCGCTTCAAGAAGGTCTATGACGGCTGGAAGCCGTTCCTGGAGCAGGAGCGCCTGTGGTTCCGCGTTGCCGAGAACGGCTTCGACAGCTTCGTCTACAGCCAGGCGGCCCAGCAGCGCTGACCGCAATGGGGCGGGTCGCCTGCGGCGATTCGCCCCTGCCTTCATGGCAAACACTGATTTTCACGCCGCCGTATGTCCGCTATCTCGATCATCGGTCTTCTCAATCGCACGCGGATGGAGCACACTGCCGGTCTAAGCGTGGGCATTGCCTTCGCATTTGCACAAAAAATTGGCAAACTGTTGAATTGATCAAGACATAGTCATTCCTCTTGTCTATTTTCTTAAACGCGTGTTACCGTCAGGGCCAGAAAGACGGACCGGGCCGGGGTGGCGTACCCGGTCCTCGGGTCGCCTGTGACGGGAGCGGACGGATGGACGGCGGGATGATCGCGACGACAGATACCCTGGTGCGCTTCACCGGGGTGCAGAAGACCTACGATGGCGAGCATCTGGTGGTGAAAAGCCTCGATCTCGACATTCGCAAGGGCGAGTTCCTGACGCTGCTGGGGCCGTCGGGGTCGGGCAAGACCACCACGCTGATGATGCTGGCCGGGTTCGAGGTGCCGACCCATGGCGACATCTTCATCGGCGACCGGCCGATCAAGAACGTGCCGCCGCACAAGCGCGACATTGGCATGGTCTTCCAGAACTACGCCCTGTTCCCCCACCTGACCATCGAGGAAAACGTCGCCTTCCCGCTGTCGGTCCGCGGCGTTTCCAAGGCGGAAACCAAGGAGCGCGTGGCTGCCGCGCTCGACATGATCAAGCTCGGCAATCTGGCGTCGCGCCGTCCCGGCCAGCTGTCGGGCGGCCAGCAGCAGCGCGTGGCGCTCGCCCGCGCCCTGGTCTTCAACCCGGCCCTGGTGCTGATGGACGAGCCGCTGGGTGCGCTGGACAAGCGCCTGCGCGAGCATATGCAGCTGGAGATCAAGCGCCTGCACGAGACGATGGGCCTGACCGTCGTCTACGTCACCCACGACCAGGGCGAGGCGCTGACGATGTCCGACCGCATCGCGGTCTTCAACGACGGCATCGTCCAGCAGATCGACCGGCCGGATGCGCTGTATGAGCGCCCGGTGAACAGCTTCGTCGCCAACTTCATCGGCGAGAACAATATTCTGAGCGGCGTTGTCGAAAATATCGAACAGGGCTGGGCGCGGGTCGCGCTGGATGCCGGCGGCTCGGTGGTGGCGCAGGCGGTGAACATCGGCGTCGCCGGCAACCGCACCTCGCTGTCGCTCCGCCCGGAACGCGCGGCCATCGAGACCGGCGACAGCGGCGACAGCACGATGAACCGGCTGCCGGCGACGCTGACCGACCTGATCTATCTCGGCGACCACACGCTGGCGGTGCTGAGCACCCCGGCCAACCCGGAATTCATGGTCAAGCTGCCGGCCGGCTCCTATGCCGGCCTGGCACCGGGCCAGGATGTCTACATCGCTTTCCGCCCGGAGGACTGCCGGGCGCTCGATCCGGTCTGAGGCGTCGTTCCTCAGCGCCAGGGTGCCTTCAGCAACAACAACCACGACGAATAAGGACGGGGATCATGTCGAAGATTAAGGTGGCTCTCGGTTTCGCTGCGACCTTTACCGCCCTCACGGCCCTGTCATCGGCGGCCAGCGCCCGCGACCTCACCGTCGTGTCGTGGGGCGGCGCCTATCAGGACGTCCAGAAGAAGGTGTATTTCGAGCCGTTCAAGGCCACCGGCACGGCGATGAACGACGAGTCCTGGGACGGCGGCGTCGGCGTCCTGCGCGCCAAGGTCCAGGGCGGCGCCTCGACCTGGGACGTGGTGCAGGTCGAGAGCGAGGAGCTGGCACTCGGCTGCGACGAGGGCCTGTACGAGAAGATGAACTTCTCCAAGATCGGCGGCGAAGACGCCTATCTGCCGTCGACCGTCAACGCCTGCGGCGTCGGCGCCATCGTCTATGACTTCGTCCTGGGCTACGACAAGGACAAGCTGAAGGACGCGCCGAAGAGCTGGGCCGATTTCTTCGACACCAAGAAGTATCCGGGCAAGCGCGGCCTGCGCCAGGGCGCCAAGACCACGCTGGAAATCGCGCTGATGGCCGACGGCGTGGCGCCGGCCGACGTCTACAAGGTGCTCGGCACCGAGGCCGGCATCGACCGCGCCTTCAAGAAGCTCGACACCATCAAGAACGACATCGTCTGGTGGAAGGCCGGCGCCCAGCCGCCGCAGCTGCTGGCGTCGGGCGAAGTGGCGATGACCTCGGTCTACAACGGCCGCATCGACGCCGCCAACAAGAACGAGAAGAAGAACTTCGGCATGGTGTGGAACGGCGCGCTCTACACCGTCGACAGCTGGGTCATCCTGAAGGGCAGCCCGAACGTCGATGCCGCCTACAAGTTCCTGAGCTTCGTCGGCAAGCCGGAGAACCAGGCCAAGCTGTCCGAAGGCATCGCCTACGGCACGTCGAACAAGAAGGCCCCGTCGCTGCTGTCCAAGGCGGTCCTGACCGACCTGCCGACCGCGCCGGACAACATGAAGAACGCGATCGAGATCAACACCGACTTCTGGCTGGAGAACATCGACCGCCTGACCGAGCGCTTCAACAAGTGGGCGGCCAAGTAAGCGTCTGAGTGGTACTTCCCTCTCCCCTCCCGGGAGAGGGCACGAAGCCGACGGCCGCAAGGCCGGGCGAGCGCCGAAAGGCGCTCGCAGGCGGAGTGCAGTCGCGAGGCTTGCGAGCGACTTCGGGGCCCGCCGCGAAGCGGTGGGAAGGGTGAGGGGCACCGCAAGAATCTCGAACCGCAGGGTTCCTTGGATCGCCCCTCACCCGGCGCCTTCGGCGCCACCCTCTCCCGGGGCGGGAGAGGGAAGGGACTTTCCAACAGGACAATGCCGATGACAGCCGCATTCGTTGCCGGCGCCGACGTGCCGTTGAAGCGTCGATTGAAACGGGCCGAGCGGGCCCGGCAGTTCCGTGCGCTGGGTCTGGTGCTGCCGCTGCTGGCCTTCCTGCTGTTCACCTTCGTCGTGCCGCTCGCCGGCATGATCTGGAAGTCCGCGGACGACTGGGAAGTGCCGCAGGTGATGCCGCAGACCGTCGCGGCGCTGGAGCATTGGAACGGCCAGGGGCTGCCCGACGAGGCCGCCTTCGCGGCACTCGCCGCCGACATGCGCACCGCGCGCGAGGCCGGAACGCTGGCCGTCGCGGCCAAGCGGCTGAACTACATCGTCAACGGCTACCGCACGACGCTGCTCTCCACCGCGCGCAAGCTGAAGGAGCAGCCCGCTCCCGGCACCGCGAAGGAGACGCTGATCGGCCTCTCCCCCGCCTGGGGTGAGCGCGAGAGCTGGACGGCGATCAAGAGCGCCAGCGGCCCGGTCACCAGCTATTACCTGCTGGCCGCCGTCGACCTGACCCGCAACGCCGACGGCGCCATCGTGGCCGCCCCGCCGGATCAGGCGATCTACCGCGACGTCTTCATCCGCACCTTCACGATCGGCTTCGGCGTCACCGCGCTCTGCCTGATCCTGGGCTTCCCGGTCGCCTATCTGCTTGCGAACCTGCCGACCGGCCGGTCGAACCTGCTGATGATCTTCGTGCTGCTGCCCTTCTGGACTTCGCTCCTGGTGCGCACCTGCGCCTGGATCGTGATCCTGCAGAGCGAGGGCATCGTCAACGGATCGCTGCAATGGCTGGGCGTCATCGACGAGCCGCTGCGGCTGATCTACAACCGCTTCGGCGTCTACATGGCGATGACCCATGTGCTGCTGCCCTTCATGATCCTGCCGCTCTACAGCGTCATGCGCGGCATCTCGCCGGCCTATATGCGGGCCGCCGCCTCGCTGGGCGCGCCGCCGGCGACCGCCTTCCTGCGCATCTACCTGCCGCAGACCATTCCGGGCATCGGTGCCGGCTGCCTGCTCGTCTTCATCCTGGCAATCGGCTACTACATCACGCCGGCGCTGGTCGGCGGGGCCGCGGACCAGATGATTTCGTCCTTCATCGCCTTCTACACCACGGAAACGGTCAACTGGGGCCTCGCCTCGGCGCTGGGGGCGGTTCTGCTGCTCTCCACGCTGGTGCTGGCGGTTGTCTACGGCAAGCTGGCGCTCGGCCGCCAGACGACGGGAGGTCTGAAGAATTGAGCGCGAACCATTCCCCCCAGACCGCCAGCCAGCGCTTCGCCTGGATCGCGACAATCGTCGCCTCCACGCTGGTGTTCATCTTCCTGATGGCGCCGATCCTGGCGATCGTGCCGCTCTCCTTCAGCTCCAGCACCTACCTGACCTATCCGCTGCCCGGCCTGTCGCTGCGCTGGTACGAGGATTTCCTGGGCTCCGCCCGCTGGATGAACGCGCTGAAGAACAGCGTCATCATCGGCGTGGCGTCGTCCATGCTGTCGATGGCGCTGGGCACGCTGGCCTCGCTGGGCCTGGCCCAGTGGAAGAGCAAGTGGAAGCCGCTGGTGCTGGCCATCGTGCTGTCGCCGATGGTGGTGCCGGTCGTCATCACCGCGGTCGGCGTCTATTTCTTCTTCGCGCCGCTGGGTCTGACCGGCAACTATCTCGGCCTGATCCTGGTCCACACCGCGCTGGCGACCCCCTTCGTCGTCATCACCGTGTCGGCGACCCTGCAAAGCTTCGACATGACGCTGGCGAAGGCAGCCGCCTCGCTGGGCGCGCCGCCGCTGCTGACCTTCCGCAAGGTGATCCTGCCGCTGATCCTGCCGGGTCTGGCGTCGGGTGCGCTCTTCGCCTTCGCCACCAGCTTCGACGAGGTGGTGACGGTGCTGTTCCTCGCCGGGCCGGAGCAGCGCACGCTGCCGCGTGAGATGTTCAGCGGCATCCGGGAGAACATCAGCCCCACCATCACCGCGGTGGCGGTGGTGCTGACGGTGATCTCGGTCTGCATGCTGTCGACGCTGGAAATCCTGCGCCGGCGCAACGAGCGGCTGAAGGGGAATGCGGGGTAGGGGAGTGGCCGGCGGGGAGGGGGTTACGCTCCTCCCCGGTCCCGCTCACAGATAGGGCGGAGTGCAGGCGCTGATCAGTTCGCACTCGATCTCGCCGACGTTGCGGAACCGGTGCGGCACGCGGCTGTCGAAGAAATAGGCGTCGCCAGGGCCGAGAAGCTGCTTGCGGTCACCCACCGTCAGCTCGATCTGGCCCTTGATGACGATGCCGCCCTCTTCGGACTCGTGTTGCAGCATGGTGCGGCCGGTGTCGGCGCCGGGGGCGTAGCGTTCGTGGAGGATTTGCAGGTTGCGGCTGCGCAGGTCGCCGACCTGCCGGAAGGAAACTTGGCCGACCGTGCCCTTCAGCTCGCCGGCCAGTTCGATCAGCTCGTCGCCCTTGAAGAAGATCTGCTCGGGCGGCGGCAGGTCATCGGAGGAGAAGAATTCGGCCAGGGTCATCGGAATGCCCTGAAGCACCTTGCGCAGCGACGACACGGACGGGCTGCTGCGGTTCTGCTCGATCAAAGAGATCGTGCCGTTGGTCACTCCGGCCCGCTGGGCGAGCGCCCGCTGCGACAGCCCATGCTGCTCGCGGATCTGCTTCAACCTGGCGCCGACATCGAATTCCATCACCGGACTCCTGCTCCTCACCCACTCTAGGCAATAGCCCATTCGCGCAACCCCGTCATCAGAATATGAACAGCTAAACAGGGGTTGTTTAATTTATTAAACATGGTAGGCTTCTGTCCAAGGTCCAGGCCCCCGCGCAGGAAACCCTTGAATGCCAAGGAAATTTTCGCCGGGTGTGGCCTGCCGGTTCCACATTCCTTCATCCAGGGCGGATCGAACATGCTGTCGCTGAACGACCAGGGCCTTCTCCGAACCAAGGGCTACGTGAACGGTGCGTGGCGCGCGGCCGACTCCGGGAAGAGCTTCCCGGTCACCAACCCCGCCACCGGTGCCGTCATCGCCGAAGTGTCCGACATGGGCGCCGCCGAGACGCGCGAGGCGATCGACGCCGCCAACGCCGCCCTGCCGGGTTGGAAGGCCAAGACCGCCAAGGAGCGTGCGGCCATCCTGCGCCGCTGGTACGAGCTGATCCTGGCGGCGCAGGAGGATCTGGCCCAGCTGATGACCGCCGAGCAGGGCAAGCCGCTGACCGAATCGCGCGGCGAGGTCGTCTATGGCGCCTCCTTCATCGAGTGGTTCGCGGAGGAGGGCAAGCGCGCCTACGGCGACGTGATCCCCAGCTTCGCCGCCAACAAGCGCATCGTCGTGCTGAAGGAGGCCATCGGCGTCGTCGCGGCGATCACGCCGTGGAACTTCCCGAACGCCATGATCACCCGCAAGGTCGCTCCGGCGCTGGCCGCCGGCTGCACCGTGGTGGTCAAGCCGGCCGAGGACACCCCGCTGTCGGCGCTGGCGCTGGCCGAACTGGCCGAGCGCGCCGGTTTCCCGGCCGGCGTCTTCAACATCGTCATGGGCAGCGATCCGGCCGCCATCGGGACCGAGCTAACCCACAGCCCGATCGTCCGCAAGGTCAGCTTCACCGGCTCGACCGAGGTCGGCAAGCTGCTGATGAAGCAGGCCGCCAGCACGGTCAAGAAGGTGTCGCTGGAGCTGGGCGGCAACGCCCCCTTCATCGTCTTCGACGACGCCGACCTGGACGAGGCGGTCAAGGGCGCCATGGCGTCGAAGTACCGCAACGCCGGCCAGACCTGCGTCTGCGCCAACCGCCTGCTGGTCCAGGCCGGCGTCTATGACGCCTTCGCCGCCAAGCTGGCCGAGGCCGTCAAGGCGCTGAAGGTCGGCAACGGCGTCGAGGCCGGCGTCACCCAGGGTCCGCTGATCAACGCCGACGCAGTCGCCAAGGTGGAGGAGCTGATGGGCGATGCGCTGGAGAAGGGCGCCACCGTCGCGCTCGGCGGCAAGCGCCACGCGCTGGGCGGTACCTTCTTCGAGCCCACCATCCTGACCGGGATCACCACCGAGATGCGCGTCGCCCGCGAGGAGATCTTCGGTCCGGTCGCCCCGCTGTTCAAGTTCGAGACGGAAGAGGACGCCATCCGCATGGCGAACGACACCGAGTTCGGGCTTGCCGCTTATTTCTACAGCCGCGACATCGGCCGCGTCTGGCGCGTGGCGGAGAAGCTGGAATACGGCATCGTCGGCATCAACGAGGGCATCATCTCGACCGAAGTGGCTCCCTTCGGCGGCGTCAAGGAGTCCGGCATCGGCCGCGAAGGCTCCAAGTACGGCCTCGATGATTTCATGGAAGTCAAATATCTCTGCGTCGGCCTCGGCGCCTGACCCTCCCGAAGGGTAAGTCAAAGGAACACAGACCATGAGCACCAACCAGTCCTTCGTCGCCCGTCGCGAGGCCGCCGTTTCCCGTGGCATTTCCGCCGGCATGCCCTTCTACATCGACCGCGCTGAAAACGCCGAGATGTGGGACGTCGAGGGCAAGCGCTTCATCGACTTCGCCGGCGGCATCGCCGTGCTGAACACCGGCCACCGCCACCCGAAGGTGATGGAGGCGGTGAAGGCCCAGCTCGACCGCTTCACCCACACCTGCGCGATGGTCACGCCCTATGACAGCTTCGTCGAGCTGGCGGAGAAGCTGAACGCGCTGGTCCCCGGCCCGACGCCGAAGAAGACCGCCTTCTTCACCACCGGTGCCGAGGCGGTGGAGAACGCCGTCAAGGTCGCCCGCGCCGCCACCGGCCGTCCGGGCGTGGTCGCCTTCTCCGGCGGCTTCCACGGCCGCACCCTGCTGACCATGGGCCTGACCGGCAAGGTCGTGCCCTACAAGGTCGGCTTCGGTCCGTTCCCGGCCGAGATCTTCCACGTGCCGTTCCCCAACGCCTATCGCGGCATCAGCGAGGCGGAGAGCCTGAAGGCGCTGGACACTCTGTTCAAGTCCGACGTCGATCCGGCCCGCGTCGCCGCGATCATCATCGAGCCGGTGCAGGGCGAGGGCGGCTTCAACATCGCCAGCCCGTCCTTCCTCCAGTCGCTGCGCGCGGTCTGCGACAAGCACGGCATCGTCATGATCGTCGACGAGATCCAGACCGGCTTCGCCCGCACCGGCAAGATGTTCGCCTTCGAGCATGCCGGGATCGAGCCGGACCTCGTCACCATGGCGAAGAGCCTGGCCGGCGGCTTCCCGCTGTCGGCGCTGACCGGCAAGGCGGCGCTGATGGACGCCCCGATCCCCGGCGGCCTGGGCGGCACCTATGCCGGCAGCCCGCTGGCGACCACCGCAGCATTGGCCGTCATCAACGTCATCAAGGAAGAGAAGCTGGTCGAGCGCAGCGAGCAGCTCGGCGAGCGCATCGCCGGCCGCTTCCGCACCATGGCCCAGCGCAACAGCCTGTCGGTGATCGGCGACGTCCGCAACCTGGGCGCCATGGTCGCCATGGAGCTGGTGACCGACCGCGAGACCAAGGAGCCGGCCGCCGACCTGACCAAGGCGCTGGTCGCCAAGGCGGCGGAGAAGGGCCTGATCCTGCTGTCCTGCGGCACTTATGCCAACGTCATCCGCATCCTGGTCCCGCTGACCGCCTCGGACGCCCTGGTCGACGAGGGCCTGGACATCATCGAGCGGTCGCTGGAAGAACTGGTGTCGGCGTAATAACCTCCCCCTCCCGCTCCCCCGTCCCTCTCGGGACGGGGGAGCGGGAGGGACGTGGGGACTAGAAATAATTCAGGAGGAAGACACCTTGGCCGGACCCTTGTCGCACATCCGGGTGCTGGAGCTGTCGCGCGTGCTGGCCGGGCCGTGGTCGGCGCAGACGCTGGCCGATCTCGGCGCTGACGTGATCAAGGTGGAACGGCCGGGTGCCGGCGACGACACCCGCGCCTGGGGCCCGCCCTGGGCCGGCGACCAATCGGCCTATTTCCTGTCGACCAACCGCGGCAAGCGGTCGATCACCATCGACTTCGAGCGGCCGGAGGGGCAGGAGCTTGTCCGCAAGCTCGCCGCCCAGGCCGATGTCGTCATCGAGAATTTCAAGGTCGGCGGGCTGGTCAAGTACGGCCTCGATTATGACAGCCTGAAGGCGGTCAATCCGCGGCTGGTCTATTGCTCGATCACCGGCTTCGGCCAGACCGGGCCGTACCGCAACCGTGCCGGCTACGATTTCATGATCCAGGGCATGGGCGGGCTGATGAGCATCACCGGCCAGCCCGATGGCGAGCCGGGCGGCGGCCCGGTCAAGGTCGGCGTCGCGGTGACCGACATCTTCACCGGCCTCTACGCCACCATCGGCATCATGGGCGCGCTCGCCCACCGCGACCGCACCGGCGAGGGCCAGCAGGTAGACCTCGCGCTGCTCGACGTGCAGGTGGCGGTGCTGGCCAACCAGGCGATGAACTGCCTGGTCGGCGGCAAGGCGCCGCAGCGGCTCGGCAATGCCCATCCCAACATCGTGCCCTATCAGGCCTTTGCCACCCGCGACGGCTACATCATCCTGGCGGTCGGCAACGACGGCCAGTTCGCCAAGTTCTGCACGGTCGCCGGCCGCCCCGATCTGGCTCGGGATGAGCGCTACGCCACCAACCCGGCCCGCGTCGCCAACCGCAAGGAGCTGGTGGCCCTGCTGGAAGAGCTGATCCGCACCCGCGACAGCCAGGACTGGCTGGGCGCGCTGGAACAGGTCGGCGTGCCCTGCGGCCCGATCAACGATCTGGCGGCGGTCTTCGAGGACCCGCAGGTGAAGGCCCGCAACATCCACCAGGATCTGCCGCACCCGACCCAGGGCAGCGTGCCGACGGTGGCGAGCCCGATCCGCTACAGCGGCACCCCGCTGGTCCACGACACCGCCCCGCCGACGCTGGGCCAGCACACCGACACGGTTCTGGCGGAATCGCTGGGGCTGGGCGAGGCCGACATCGCCGCCCTGCGCGAGAAGGGCGTGATCTGACCGCTGTTTGGGAAGCCGGAAAGCGGGAGCTTTCCGGCTTTGCCGTCAGAACTCCGTCACCACGGTGACGCCGGTGCCCTCGAACCTGTCCATGGTCATCAGGGCGTCGATGGACTGTTCCAGCGTGATCGTCCGGCCGATCAGCTTCTCCGGCGCCAGCTTGCCGGACCGCATCATCTCCAGCATCGCATCGTAGCGGTGGGCCTGCATGCCGTGGCTGCCGAGGATTTCCAGCTCGTTGGCGATGACGCGGCTCATCGGGATGGCCGGCGTGCTGTTCTCGGCCAGCATCAGCCCGACCTGCACATGCTTGCCGCGCTTGCGCAGATTGGCGATCGAGTTGAAGCAGGTGGTTGGGTGGCCCAGCGCGTCGAGCGAGACATGGGCGCCGCCGCGGGTGGTCTCGATCACCGCTTCGGCGACCTCCCTCACCTCCGACGCGTTCACCGTGGCGACGGCGCCCAGCGCGCGGGCCAGGGCGAGCTTGTCTTCCGAGATGTCGACGGCGACGACGTTGGCGCCCACCGCATTGGCGATCATGATCGCCGACAGGCCGACGCCGCCGCAGCCATGGACGGCGACCCACTGGCCGGCGGACGTCTTGCCCTGGTCGATGACGGCGCGGAACGAGGTGACGAAGCGGCAGCCGAGGCTGGCCGCCGTGGTGAAGTCCATGCTCTCCGGCAGTTCCACCAGATTGATGTCCGCCTGATGCAGCCCGACATATTGGGCGAAGGACCCCCAATGGGTGAAGCCGGGCTGGAACTGCCGGTCGCAGACCTGATGGTTGCCGGAATGGCATTCGGGACAGGCGCCGCAGCCGCCGACGAACGGAACCGTCACCCGGTCCCCGATTTTCCATTTCGTCACGTCCCTGCCGACCGCCTCGACGATGCCGGCCAGCTCGTGGCCGGGAACATGGGGAAGCTGGATGTCGGTGTCGTGGCCGACCCAGCCGTGCCAATCGCTGCGGCAGACGCCGGTCGCCATCACCTTGACGACGACGCCATGCGGCTCCGGCGTCGGATCGGGCACGGTCATGATGTGCGGCGGGGCGGAAAATGCCTCGTAGACCACGGCTTTCATCGGGGGGACTCCGTCTGGACGCTCACCGCAGTCTACGACGGGCCTGCTGAAATTGGCTTTCAATTGAAGATCGGCCGGACCGGAGATATGAAGGGTTCCTTCCTTTGATTGGGTAATTACGAAGGAGTCCTTCAGCATGGACCCTCTGGATAAAATGGATGCCGCGATTGTCGACCGGCTGCAACAGGATGGCCGGCTGTCGAACGCCAGGCTCTCCGAACAGCTGGCGCTCAGCGAGGCGTCCTGCTGGCGGCGTCAGAAGCGTCTGGAGGAAAGCGGGGTGATCAAGGGCTATCAGGCGGTTCTCGACCGCCGCAAGCTCGGTTTCGGCGTCATGGCCTTCGTGCAGATCGTCTGCACCCAGCATGGCGAGGAGGTGACCGCGGCTTTCGAGGCGATCATCCAGGGCTGCCCTTCCGTCCTGAGCTGCCACAACACCACCGGAGAAGCGGATTTCCTGCTGGTGGTCGTCGCGCGCGATCTCGACGATTACAGCGGGTTCGTCGACAGGGTGCTGCGAAAGCTGCCGGGGGTGGCCAGCATCCGCTCGAACCTGTCGCTGCGGGAGATGAAGGAGACCAACCGGCTGCCCGTCATCGGGTAGAGCGGAGATCGCGCCATGCCTTTGCGCGATCTCCAATCCTGTACGATGCCGGGGCGGCGCTTTCGTGAAGGGATGCGGCATCAGGCCGCGCGGACACCCCGGAGGAATTCGTCGACCGCGGAACTGAGCGTCCTGGCTTCGCGCGACAGCTCTCCGGCGGCGTCCAGCACCTGACCCGCCATGCTGCCGCTGAGGCTGGCGGCCTTCTGCACCTCGATGACGTTGGTGGAGACCTCCATGGTGCCGGAAGCCGCCTGGGTCACGTTGCGCGAGATTTCCCCGGTCGCCGCGTTCTGCTCCTCGACCGCCGAGGCGATCGCGGTGGCGATCCCGCTCATCTGCGTGATCGTTGCGCCGATCCCCTTGATGGCATCGACGGCTTCGCTGGTCACCGCCTGCATCGTGGCGATCTGTGCTGCGATCTCGTCGGTGGCGCGGGCCGTCTGGGTGGCGAGGTTCTTCACCTCCGAGGCGACCACCGCGAACCCCTTGCCGGCATCGCCCGCCCGTGCCGCCTCGATGGTGGCGTTCAGGGCCAGCAGGTTGGTCTGGCCGGCGATGGACTGGATCAGCGTCACCACTTCGCCGATCTTCTGTGCGGCATTGGCCAAACCGGCGACGGTGCCGTTGGTCCGTTCCGCGTCCTTGACCGCCTGGGCGGAGATCTGCGAGGAGGTGCTGACCTGCTTGGAGATTTCAAGCAGCGATGCCGACATCTCCTCGGTGGCGGCGGCAACGGTCTGGACGTTGGCGGAGGTCTGTTCGGCGGCGGCGGCGGAGGCGCTGGCCTGATGGCTGGTCTGCTCGGCCGTACCGACCATCGTCGTTGCGACCGACTGCATGTTGCCCGATGCCGTGGCGACGCTTTCGACCACGCCCTTGACGCTCGCCTCGAAACTCCGGGCCAGCGCCGCCATGGACGCCTTGCGGTCGGCCTCCGCCTTTGCTTTCAATTGCTCCTGCTCGGCCTCCAGGCGGGCTTTCTCGATGGCGTTCCGCTTGAACACGTCGACGGCCTGCGCCATGGCGCCGATCTCGTCGCGGCGCTCCTGCCCCTCGATCTGCACGCCGTTGTCGCCGGCCGCAAGCCGCCCCATGACGGCGGTCATGCCGCGGATCGGCGTGGCGATGCCGCGCGACAGCAGGATGCCGGCCGCGATCGCGAGGATGATCATGGCCCCGCCGCCGGCAAAATTGACGGTGTGGGAGGTGGAGAAGGCTTCGGCCTGATCGACAGCGCGTTTGGTGAGCAGATCGCGTTCCGCCTTGTCGATCTCCGCGAGTTTGCCGCGCAGGCCGTCCATCGACACTTTTCCCACGCCGGAGGCAGCGATAGCGCGCGCCTGCTCGCGGGTTTCAGGCTTCGCCATCAATTCGATCTCCTTCTCGGCCACCGTGGTCACCCATGTCCGATAGAAGCGATCCGCCTCGGCGAGGCGGGCCTGCTGCGCCGGGTTGTCTGCCGTCAGATGTTTTGCCTTTGCAAAGGTCTCCGCGTAGCGATGCTGGCCCTCCCGGTACGGATCGAGGAACCTGTCGTCGCCGGCGATCAGATAGCCGCGGACGCCGGTCTCCTGGTTCACCGCGGATGCCAGGATCCTGGAGACCTCTTCGAGCACCTCGTAAGTGTGGGTCGTCCAGCCGCTCGACGTCTCGATGAAGGAAAGCTTCGAATAGCTGGAAAAAGCGACGGCCAAGGCGATTGCAACTATAGATGCAAATGCGCCGGAAATTTTTTTGGCAATCGACAGGTTTGCAAGGCTGAACATTGTCTCATCCTCTCCCGATCCATACGCCCGGAGTGCGCTGGGGGTTTTGCATCTTATGATGGCAGAAACAGAAGAAATAAACCGGGTCCAGTGTTTTTCTTGGAAGATCCCATGAAGTATTCTGGACACGAAAATTAATGTAAGGTTAAAAAGTCATATTCGGTTTTACACTGATTCATTTTGTTGACGTCTCCGATATCCGGATGAATATCGGTTCAATTTTCTGGAATTGGCAAGAAAGCGCCTGGACCCGCAATTGGATGTTTTGTGGTATCTGAAGATAATTTCTCAGAACGGAGTTTTTGTTTCGCGGCGGCGAAAGCTTGGTGTGGTCGTGAAGCGATCTCCGCGGTCAGGCTCCGGGCTGGGTGAAAGACGGTGCCCCGTCTTGCCCCGGGCGCATCGGCGCCGGCCGGCACGCGCCAGTGCCCATTCGGCATCGCTCCTGTCCGCCGGGCGGGGGTTGCGTTCGTCCGCCATTCCAGCAATATCGCTGCCCGCGCAGATCTCCGGCCTGCTCCCGCGGACCCTGCCGTCAACCAACTCCCGGACCCCTTCCATGACCGCGGCACCCGCGACCGACACCCGTGCCGGCATCCTGATGATGCTGGGCGGGATGACGCTCTTCACGCTGAACGACGCGCTCGGCAAATGGCTGGTGGCCGACCATCCGGTCGCCATGCTGCTGGCGGTGCGCAGCCTGTTCGGGCTGGCGGTGCTGGCGCCGATGATCCGGCGCGAGGGCATCGCCGGGGTCTTCGCGGTGGACCGGCTGCCGCTGCACATCCTGCGCGTGGCTCTGATGACGGTGGATGTCGCCTGCTTCTACTGGGCCGTCGGCTACCTGCCGCTGGCCGATGTGATGACCATATACATGTCGGCGCCGCTGATCGTCACCGCGCTGTCGGTGCTGGTCCTGCGGGAAAGCGTCGGCTGGCGCCGCTGGGTGGCGGTGCTGGTCGGCTTCGTCGGTGTCGTCATCGTGCTGAATCCGACCGGCCGCTTCGACCTGTGGCCGTCGCTGGTGGCGCTGGTCGGCGCCTTCATCTTCTCCAGCGGCGTGATCTCCACCCGCGTCCTGCGCTCCGCCTCCAGCCTCACGCTGGTCGCCAACCAGATGGTCGGCGGCCTGCTGATCGGCGGGGTGACGCTGCCCTGGACCTGGGAGGCGCCGGGCTGGCTCGGCTTCATCCTGCTGGGGCTGCTGGGCGTCACCGCGTTGGCCGGCCACGCCATGATGAACCGCTCACTGCAGCTCAGCCCCGCCGCGGTGGTGGTGCCGTTCCAATATGTGTCGATCCTGTGGGCGGTGATCCTCGACCTCGCGGTCTGGGGCACTGCCCCCACCGCGCGCATGGGCGTGGGGGCGGCGCTGATCATCGGCAGCGGCCTGTTCATCGTCTACCGCGAACAGCGCGTGAAACGAGGCGTCGCGGCAGAGGGGGTGCCGGAGGTGCCATAATTGGTGGCGTGATGTTCCGGCTTACAGCGCGAAATACCGCGGCACCAGCCTGACCGTCACCGGGTCCACCGGACGCCAGCCATAGTCACGGATGACGTCGTTGGACTCCACCGGGCGCCGCCCGTCCGCCAGCGACCAGGTGATGTGGTAGGTCGAGCCGTCCGGCCGGTCGCTGGCGCCGTCGACGGCGACGACCAGCGCCTGCACCCCCTCGCCGTCGTCGGCATAGCCGATCACGTCGGCCTCGGTGGCGGCGGGCAGCGGCTCCTGCGGGCCGACGCCGAAGGTGAGGGTCACATGGTCGGCGACCAGCCTTTCATAGCGCGGCGGAACCAGGGCAAGCAGGCGCCCGCGCTCGTCCGCCGGCAATTCCCACCCGGTGTATCCCGATCCCATCTCCAGATCCTCCGAACCGCAGGGCGCCGGCCCGCTCAACACAGCACGCTCACCGCCGGCCGCCGCTCATGATCTCGTCCATGATCTTATTCGCTTCGGCCGGTCCGGCAATCAGTTCGATCATGCGGATGGCGGTGTAGCCGGTGCGGGTGTTGCCGGCCCGCCCGCCCAGCGCCTGCTGCGCCTTTTCCGTCAGGGAGGCGGTGGTCTTCTGCGTCATCTCCCGCAGCTCGCCGCGCAGCCCCAGCGTATCGGCGATGGTCGCGCATTTGCGCAACGCACGGGCGTGGTTCTCGGCCTGGGCAAGCTGTGCGCGTCCCTCGCCGGCGTCGATGGCGCCATTGTCCAGCGCGCCGATGGCCGCGACGATGCCGGCATCGGCGTCCCGCAGCACCTGGGTCTTCACCATGGCGTGGACGGAGTTGCGCACCTGTTTCAGCCGCTGGTCGAACTCCTTGTTGCGGCTGTGCTCCATCGCCGTCCGCGTGGCGTCCAGACTGGCGACGAGGTCGAGCGCCAGATCGGCCACCGCCATGCGGTCGCTGGCCGGTGTGTCCTGCCAGCTGCGCGAGCGGTCCTCGATCTGGGCGACGACGGTGCCGCTCAACTGCATGAACAGGGTGGCGCGGTCGGCCGACTTCTGGCCCAGATCCATGTCCCACAGCCCGCTGAGCAGCACCGACGGATCGGTCAGGCGCGAGGCGGCGAGCAGGATGAAGACCCTCAGCGATGCCGGTCTGGCGCGGGACAGCCGGCGGCCGATGATCTGGATCGCCTCGATATGGTCGCCGTGGAGCTTCGGCACCGGCTTGGGCGACAGCGCCGCCTTCAGCTCCATGATCTCGGGCGCGATGGACAGGAGGATGGCGATGTCCGCGAGCGCCCGGGTCCGGCTGGGATTCATCCGCAGGTCGAGCGCTTCGCTGAAATGCCCGGACACCGCCCCCTCGGCGATCTTCGACACCGCCCCGGCGCATTCCCCCCAGAAGGCTTCGGTCAGCGCCTTGCGATCCGGCCCGTCCTGGAGGGCCGGACGGAAGGCGCGCATGCGCTCCTTGCCGACCTCGGCCTCCACCAGCGGCCACAGGCTGTTCATCAGCGACCGTTCGATCACGCTCAGCGGCACCGGGTCTGCCTTGCCCAGCGCCTCGAACAGATCTTCGAACGGATCGCAGAACAGGCGCTTCAGCGTCGGCCGGCGATGCAGCCGCAACTCGACCAGCCGGGGGCGGATCACGGCGATGGTGCGCTGGATGTCGGGATGATCGTTCATCTGCTCCAGCAGATCGACGATCTGGCGGAACTTGGGCTCGTCGATGTCCAGAAGCTTGTCGCCCAGCGCGACCAGATCCCTCATCTCCATGATCAGGCCGCTCTCCCTTTGATCGTCTCGATCCGCATGACCAGATCGACATCGAGCTGGCCGCTGCGCCAGTCGACATAAGCGCGCACCGACCGCTTGTGGCTGTTGATCAGCTTGTCCGCCAGCGCGGACTGCTCGGCGCGCCCCTCGTCCTTCGGCAGGAGCGGGATGACGCGGAAGATGTCGTGGACGGCCATGTCCTGGGAGTAGCGGTCCTGGGTCAGCGCGTCGCTCCACAGCAGGATCAGATATTCCCAGCCGTCGAGCAGCCAGGACAGCCGGCTGGCCGCCTTGCGGATCTGCGGGCGCTTGGTCTCCCACTGGCGCAGCAGAACCTCGAACGACGCCATCGCCTGATCGAACTGGCCGATGACGTTGCGGGCATGGTTGACCGTATGCTCCGCCACCTCGGCGCAGAAGCCGCCGATGGGGGCCGCTTCCGACACGTTGTCGGTCGCCCAGTCGGTCATGCTGTCGCGGAAGCCGTGAAGGTCGCGCATCAGCCGCCGCAGCCGCGCCGGCTTGGGCGAACTGGCGAGCCCGATGGCCTCCATCATCAGCGCCAGCTCGGCGATGCGTCCGTAGAGTTCCTTCGGTTCCAGAGCCAGACGCTGTGCCGCCTTCATCATCAGGTCCCGCGTCAGCTTCTGCCCTTCGACGGAAGTCAGGCCGACCTTCAGGATCTCCGTCGATTCCAGCCCGACCGCCTTCAGCGCCTCGACGATCAACTGATAATTGATCAGAAGCCGCTGATCCTCGTCGTCGCTCAGCGCCGCTTCCGCCGCCGCCACGGCACCGCCGCCGGCCAGCCCGCAGCGCGCCGCCTCCAGCACCGCCTTGCGGATGTCGTCGGGCGAGCAGCCCTCGGCCTTGGCGATCAGATCGTGCAGCATGCGGTCATGCACGGTCATCGGGAAGGCCAGCGGCAGCGACTTCCATGGAACCACATAGACGCCGCGCCCTTCCGACAGGTTGGGCACCAGCACCTCCAGCTGGTCGCGGCTGTCCTTGCGCACGCGGGTCTGCGCCAGCACCGGCGTGGTGAAGGCCACGGCGGCACCGCGCTCCTCGAAGGTGGACGGGGCGAAATTGGTCAGAGAACGCATCGTGTCCTGCGGCCCTGGCTGCGGGGTGGTGGGGATGGCTGGGCGTCAAGCGATTACGGCGCTGCGATACTGAATTTTGCGTTAAATCCAATATATGCGCTATGGGAATATATAACCTTCGGGCGGGCATGCTGGATCTCTTGCGGTAATCCCCGTCTCCGGCCTTCGCTGTTCCGCCCCCTCGCCCGTTGTCAGGGAAAGGGACGGTGTGCGGAGGGCAGGGGGATGAAAGCGGGTGCGGGATCGGTGTTCAAATGGATCGGCTACGGTCTGCTGGGCCTCGTCGGTCTTGTCGTCGTCGGGGTCGGCGCGGTGGTGCTGCTGTTCGACTGGAACGACGCCCGCGGCTTCGTCGCCCGCCGCGCTTCGGCGGCGCTGAACCGGGATGTCGCCATCGACGGCGACCTGCGTGTGCATCTCGGCAATCCGATCCGCATCCATCTGGAGGGGCTGCGCGTCGCTAACGCCGATTGGGCGCAGGACAGGACGATGGCGGAGATCAGGGCGCTGGACGCCTCGCTGCGTCCGTGGCCGTTGCTGCGCGGGAATTGGGAACTGCCGGAGCTGAAGGTCGAGGGACCGAAGCTGATCCTGGAAAAGAACGACAAGGGCGAGGCGAACTGGAATTTCGGCCCGCCCAACGCGGAGAAGGAGGTGGCGAAGGAGGCCGTGACCCCCGACAAGCGCGGCGACATTCCGGTGATCGGGCGACTGCTGATCGCCGACGGCAGGATTCGCTACCGCGACCCCACCAGCGACATCGACATCGACAATTCCATCAACACCGCCACCGGGGACAACGACAGCGACACCGTGCAACTGAACGGCAAGGGCAACTTCGCCGGCAAGCCCTTCACCCTGGCGGTGGAGGGCGGCTCGCTGCTGTCCCTGCGCGACGATTCCCAGCCCTATCCGCTGAAGATCGACGCCGCCGTCGGCAAGACCAAGGGCCGCATCGAAGGGTCGGTGGCCGAACCGGTGAAGCTGGAGGGCGTCGACCTGTCGGTGGCGCTCAGCGGCAACGATCTGGCTGAGATCTTCCCGATCCTCGGCATTCCGACGCCGAAGACCCGGCCCTATTCCATTTCCGGCCATCTGTCGCGCGAAGGCGGCCTGTGGGCCTTCCACGGCATGAACGGCAAGGTCGGCGAAAGCGACCTGTCCGGCGACCTGTCGGTCGACACCAACGGGGAGCGGCCGATGGTGAAGGCCGACCTCACCTCCAACCGGCTGGCGGCGCAGGATCTGGCCGGCCTGATCGGCGCCTCGCCGCGCGGCAGCGACGACTACCCGACCCGCGGCAACGGCCGGGTCATCCCCGCCACCCCGGTGAATGTGGAGATGCTGCGCAACACCGACATGGACGTCCGCCTGCGCGGCAAGCGGGTGGAGGCGCCCTTCGCCCCGTTGCAGGACCTGGACATGCGGGTCAGGCTGACCAATGGCGACCTGCATTTCGATCCGCTGTCGCTGGGGATCGGCGGCGGGCGGATCGCCGGCACGGTCCAGGTGGACGGCAGCCGCAAGGTACCGGCGATGCGCACCAACCTGGACATCCGCGCGATGAAGCTGTCCACTTTCTTCAGCGAGACCTCGCTCGCCGGACAGATCGGCGGCACGGTGGCCGGGCGCATCCAGCTCGCCGGTTCGGGCAAGACGGTGGCCGACCTGCTGGGCAGTTCCGACGGCAAGATCGGCGTCGCGGTGGACGGCGGCCGCGTAACCAGCCTCGCGGTCAAGGGGCTCAAGACCAACATCCTGGAAACGCTGGGCGTCGCCATCTCCGGGTCGAAGCCGATGCCCTTCAATTGCCTGGTCGGCAACATGTCGGTGCGGAACGGCGTCGCCCAGGTTGAGGCGCTGGTGCTCGACACGCCGGAAACGCTGGTCACCGGCAAGGGGCAGATCAGCCTGCGCAACGAGGCGATGGACCTGCGCATCGTCGGCGATTCGAAGTCGCCGCAGGTCTTCGCCACCCATGTGCCGGTGCTGGTCGGCGGCACGCTGGGCAACCCGGACATCGGCGTCGATCCCACCGAGTCGGCGGCGCGGGGTGCGGCGGCGGTGGCGCTGGGTGTGCTGCTGACGCCGCTGGCCGGCGTGCTGCCCTTCCTTGACCCAGGCAGTGAGGAACAGCCACAGTGTGGCCGGCTGGTGCAGGATGCCCGGTCCCCCGAGAAGGGAGCGGCGGCATCCGGCAAGTCGGGCAATGGCCGCGGGGACGGGAAGGCGTCGGGTTCGGCGCGCTGACCGGCCATCGATCCGCGTCCCCCTGTCCGGCCCGGCTTCGGATCACAGGATAAGGACGCTGCCTTTCCCAATGACCCTCGACCAGATTCTATCGTTCGGCATCATCGGCGCGGTGATCGCGCTGCTGATCTGGGACCGGCTGCGTTACGACCTCGTCGGGATGATCGCCCTGCTGGCCTCGGTCGCCGCCGGGATCGTGCCGGCGAAGGAGGCGTTCCAGGGCTTTTCCGACGACATCGTGATCATCGTCGGCTCGGCCCTGGTGGTCAGCGCCGCCGTCGGCCGGTCCGGCGTGGTGGAGGCGGCGATGCGCCCGCTGACCGCGCGGATGACCGGCGTCTGGACCCAGGTGGCCGTCCTGGCCGGGGCGGTGACCATGCTGTCGGCCATCGTCAAGAACATCGGCGCGCTGGCCATCTTCATGCCGATCGCCCTGCAGGTCGCGCGGCGCAGCGGCACGCCGGTGTCGCTGCTGCTGATGCCGATGGCCTTCGGTTCGCTGTTGGGCGGACTGATGACGCTGGTCGGCACCTCGCCCAACATCATCGTGTCGCGGGTGCGGGCGGAGATGACGGGCGAGCCCTTCCACATGTTCGATTTCACCCCTGTGGGGCTGGTGATCGCGGTGGCGGGCGTCGCCTTTCTGACCGTCGGCTACCGGCTGCTGCCGAAGGGGCGGGCGGCGGGCGCCGGACCCGCCTTCAACATCGACGATTATACGGCGGAGGCGCGGCTGCCCGCCGGCTCGCAGTTCGTCGGCCGGACGGTGGCGGAGCTGGAGACCTTCGGCGAGAACGAGGTGACCGTCGCCGCCATCGTGCGCGAGAATTACCGCCGCTATGTCCCGTCGGGCCATTGGGTGCTGTTCGCCGACGACATCCTGGTGCTGGAGGGCGACACCACGGCTCTTGGCGATCTGGTCAAGCGCGCCGGCCTGCGCATGATGCACGACAAGGACCAGGAGGGGGTCGAGAACGAGGACGACATCGCCGTGGTCGAGGCGGTGGTGGAGCAGCGCTCCGCGATGATCGGCCACAGCATCGAGGAGGTGAACCTGCGCGAGCGGTTCGGCGCCAATCTGGTGGCGCTCAGCCGGCGCGGCCGGCCGATCCGCCAGCGGCTGCGCCGCATCCGCCTGCAATCGGGGGATCTGGTGGTGCTGCAATGCCGGCAGGCCGCCGTCTCCGACACGCTGGCCGAACTGGGCTGCCTGCCGCTGGCCGAGCGCAACCTCGCCATCGGCCGCACGCCGAAGCGCGCCGCGGCGGTGGCGGTGCTGGGGCTGACCGTCATGCTGGTCGCCACCGGGCTGGTGCCGGTCGCCATCGCCTTCTTCGGGGCGGCGGTGGCGATGACCGCCCTGAAGGTGGTCAGCCTGCGCGATGCCTATGAGGCCATCGAATGGCCGATCCTGGTGCTTCTGGGCTCCCTGATCCCGGTCAGCGAGACGCTGCGCACCACCGGCGGCACCGAGCTGATCGCCGGTTTCCTGTCGGATATGTCGCAGGGGCTGCCGCCGGCGGGGGCGCTGGCGATGATCATGGTGGCGGCGATGGCGGTGACGCCCTTCCTGAACAATGCCGCGACGGTGCTGGTGATGGCGCCCATCGGCGCCAGCCTCGCCACCCATCTCGGGCTGCGACCCGACGCCTTCCTGATGGCGGTGGCGATCGGGGCGGGCTGCGACTTCCTCACACCCATCGGCCACCAGTGCAACACGCTGGTGATGGGGCCGGGCGGTTACCGTTTCGGCGATTACTGGCGGCTCGGCCTGCCCCTGTCGATCATGGTGGTGGTGTTCGGCACGACGGCCATCGCGATCTTCTGGCCGCTGGTGCCGCGCTGAGACGCCGGCCTTCCGGAACCCGCCCGTTCACGGGATCGTGTAGTTCGTGACCTGTTCCGTCTTCCCTCCGTCTGGTGTAGGCTTCCTGCCGGGCCTGAACCCTGACGGGAGGCGGGAATGTCGGTGTGGCGCCGCTATCTGGTGAAGGATGTGACCGGCCGGCTGGTCGATCTGCCGAGCCGCCTGCTCGACCGTGCCGACGACGGCACCGCACCGCTGCCGCATTTCGCAGGCCGTTGCGTGGAGGTGGTGGCGGCGGTGATCGTCGGCGACCGCAAGGCGCACGCGCGCGTCACCGAACTGGCCTTCACCAAGCTGTATTTCGACCAGATGGGCTATGTCGACGCCGCCAAGCGCGAGCGGATGATCCGCCTGATGCTGGAAAGCTGCGCCGACCGCCGCTGCCCGCCGCCGAGCCGGGGTGCCGCGCCGGACGGCTGCGCCCACCTGTCCCGCCGCGCCGTCGCCGCCCGCGACCAGCTGATCCGTGAATTCGGCTGGGAGCCCAAGCCCGCCGAACGCGACGCCGCCCTCAGCCGCCTGGACCCGGCCCGCCTGCGCGCCGCACCGCCGGAACCCGCGCACACGCTGCATTGAAAATCGGACTCTTCCGGAACGGAGACGTCGTGCCGCCACTCTGGCAAAGGAGAGGGGGGTCTTTTCGGCCCGCTCCTCCAGGCCCATATGCTGACGAACGCAAAGCTTGGAGCCTGTCGAACCGCAGATGAGTCCTCCCGATACCGCCCAGACGCTGTCTTTCGCGCGCGTGCGACAGCTGGCCCTGATCGGCGCCGGATGCACGATCATCCTGCTCGGCCTGCTGATCGCCCCCTTGCCCGGTCCCGGCGGCCTGCCGGTGATGCTGCTCGGCGGCGTGCTGGTGCTGCGCAACTCCGCCGATGCCCGCCGCCTGTTCGTGCGGGGCAAGCGCCGCTATCCCCGCATGTTCAGCCCGGTCGAACGCATCCGGCTGAAGCTGCGCAACCGCCGCCTGCGCAAGATCTACGGCGAGTGAGCCGCAGGCGCCTGCCGGGCGGGCGGTTGCCGCCCGGTGAGCGCCGACGATCCCGTCAGGGAGCGGGCAGGGCGGGAACGCTGTCCTTCCACTGGTCCCAGTGGCCGACGATGTGGTCGACCATGCGCGACCCGACCAGTTCCACATTCTCCACCGTCTCGGCGAAGCCGCCGGCGGTCTCGCCCGGCTTCGGGTCCAGGTGCTGGAGCGTGGTCTCGTTCGGGTTGCCCTGGTCGAAATTGACCGCACCGCGCAGGCTCATCACCCGGTCGGAGCCTTGCAGCCGCTTGATGACCAGCGTGATCGCCGCCGCCTCCATCTCGGTGATGACGTAGTCGTCGGCGCCATAGAGCTTGGCGATGTACTGCGCCTGGGCCGACATGCCGGGGCCGTGGAAGAAGGTGTCGCCCGTCATGTGCGTGCCGGTGCCCACAAAAGGAGCACGCTGTGCCGCTTCCTGCGGATAGCGCTTGCGGTAGGCGCGGGCGGAGTCGCTGTCCTTCAGCGGCGTGTCGGCGGTCAGGCGCATCGCCCAGGACACCAGCGCCGGGTTCATCGGGAACAGCCGCACCGCCTCGTAGCCCTTGCGGGGCATGAAGGTCGGCTCGCCCGGCTTGTTCTCCTCCGGCGCCCAGCGGTGGCCGAGGTCATAGTCGACCACCCAGGTCGCCCAGTTCACTTCGCCGATGGTGCCGCGCGACGGCGGGGTGCCGGCCACGCCGGTGACCATGAAATAGGCTTGCGACAGGTCGAGCTGCGGGTTCAGCAGGATCGCCTGCATCGAGGCCGACGAGCTGACCTTGCCCATGCCCAGCACCGATCCGCAGACGCCGTCGGCGTTGCAGTAGACCGGGTTCAGCGCGCCCTTCACCGCGATCGGCTCGGCCGTCTGCCAATAGCGCTCGTACCAGTGCTGGAACTCGCCGGCGCGATCGCCGGTATTCTTGCCGATCTCGAACATCGAGCCGACGAACACCTTGACCTTGATCGGTTCCGCAGCCTGCAGGGGGCCGGCCAGCCCGACCAGGACCAAAGCCGACAGCGCGGCACCGCGGCAGCGGGAGGAGAATGACATCGGAACTTCACTCCTTGGGACAGAAACTTACCTGAGTATGCAACAGCCATACCATGGCCGTCTCCATCGCCGGGTGGGAGTCCAAACGATTTCGCCGACCGCCGCTCCTCTGCGGTCAGCCCTGCGGAAGCGGGCACTGGACAGCGTCGCCCCGCAGCGGCCATCTTGTGCGTCCGTTCGCATGAGGAGGTTTTCCGGTGAAGTCGGGCAACGCGCTGCTGTCCAGCTATGGCACCACCATTTTCGAGGTCATGTCCCGCCTGTCGGAGGAGCATGGCGCGATCAACCTGGGCCAGGGATTCCCCGACGACCGCGGGCCGGCCGACGTGCTGCAGACCGCGGCCGATGCGCTGCTGACCGGGTGGAACCAGTACCCGTCGATGATGGGCACCCCCGACCTGCGTCAGGCGCTGGCCGCCCACGCCGGCCGCTTCTACGGGCTCGACGTCGACTGGAAGACCGAGACGATGGTCACGTCCGGCGCGACCGAGGCGCTGACCGCCTGCCTGCTCGGCCTGATCGATCCAGGCGACGAGGTGGTGCTGTTCCAGCCGATGTACGACAGCTACCTGCCCATCGTCCGGCTGGCCGGCGGCGTGCCGCGCTTCGTCTCGCTGAAGGCGCCGGACTGGAGCTTCAGCCGCGCCGACCTGGAGGCCGCCTTCTCCCCCCGCACCAAGCTGGTGCTGATCAACGATCCGCTGAACCCCGCCGCCAAGGTCTTCGACCGCGCCGAGCTGGAGCTGATCGCCGAATTCGTGCAGCGGCACGACGCGCTGGCGGTCTGCGACGAGGTGTATGAGCACATCGTCTTCGACGGCCGCCGCCACATCCCGCTGATGAGCCTGCCGGGCATGCGCGACCGCTGCCTGAAGATTGGCTCGGCCGGCAAGACCTTCTCGCTGACCGGCTGGAAGGTCGGCTATGTCACCGCCGCCCCGCACCTGTTGCAGCCGGTCGCCAAGGCGCACCAGTTCCTGACCTTCACCACCCCGCCGAACCTCCAGACCGCCGTCGCCTACGGGCTGGGCAAGGAGGAGGGCTATTTCACCGGGCTCGCCGCCGGGCTCCAGGCCAAGCGCGACCGGCTGTCGGCCGGCCTCGCCTCCGTCGGATTCGACGTGCTGCCCAGCGCTGGCACCTATTTCGTCGCCGCCGACATCTCGCGCTTCGGCTTCGACGGCGACGACCAGGCTTTCTGCCGCTGGCTGGTGGCGGAAGCGAAGGTCGCGGCCATTCCCGTCAGCGCCTTTTTCGTGGAGAATGCACCGACCAACGTCGTGCGCTTCTGTTTCTCAAAGAGGGACGAAGTGCTCGACAGCGCCATCGAGCGCCTGCGGCACCGTTTCGTGTCAAAATAGAAATCCACGGGCACAAATAGTAGGTGGACAAACAGTTTGGATATTTGACAAGTCTTAACCGATTGGCGCGATGATCGGCTTCAACCCCCCGCCGGTTCCCGCCTGACGTTACGGACCGGCGCTGCGGACCGGATGCGGGGGCGGTGGAACGGCGGAGCGCAGGGCATGCCATGTCTCCCGACCTTTCGGTTCCCTTCGGTCAGGGCGCTGTCCATCCGGAACGGCATCCTGGTGGCCACCGCCCTGGCGCTGGCCGGGGTTTGGGCCGGCTACGTCCTGATGGCGTCCTCCATGCTGGAAAGCCAGACGAGGGAGGCCATCGTCAATGCCCAGACGACGGCGCGTGCCTATGAGAGCAGCACCAGCCGCACCATGCACGACGTCGACACCACGCTGCGCTCCTTCGCCGAACGCTATGCCGAAGGCGGGTTGCCCCGTGCCCGCCGCATCGTCGACGACGGGCTCTACGACACCGGCCTGATCCATCATTTCAGCGTCTTCGGTCCCGACGGCGCCCAGCTTTTCCGCAGCGAGGGGACGGGGCCGACCGAGGGGCTGGAGGGCAGCGGCCTGATCGCCTATCACCAGGGGGAGGGGCGGTCGCTGATGAAGATCGGCCTGCCCTTCAACGGCTCGGCGACCGGGCGGCCGCTGCTGCGCTTTTCCCGGCGGCTGGAAGATGCGGCGGGGCAATTCGCCGGGGTGGCGGTCGCCAATGTCGATCCCGATTACCTCTCGGGCTTCTACCGGCAGGCCGATGTCGGCCGCAACGGAGTGGTCACGCTGGTCGGGCTCGACCGGATCATCCGCGCCCGCGGCTCCAAGGACGGCAAGGATTCCGTCGGTCTCGACGGCTCAAACTCCAATCTGTGGATGGCGTTGCAGCAGTCTTTGAGCGGTGTCTTCTGGCAGGACAGCATTGCCGACGGCATCCGCCGCGCCTACGCCTACCGCCCGGTCGAGGGCTACCCGCTGGTCCTCGTCGTCGGCATCGCGGTGAAGGACATCGACGCCGCGGTCGCCGGCTTCCGCGGGCAGATGCGGATCATCGCGGCGCTGCTCAGCGTCTCCGTCCTGCTGGTCGCCGCCTTTCTGCTGGTCCAGCAGCGCAATGCCGAACGGCTGGCGGCGGCGCTGGCGGTCAACCGCGATTTCCTGGCCCGCGTCAGCCACGAGCTGCGCACGCCGCTGAACGCCATCCTCGGCTTCTCCGAGATCATCAAGGACCAGATGTTCGGGCCGAACTCCGGGGAGCGCTACGCCGATTATGCCCGGGACATTCATGCCTCCGGACAGCATCTGCTGACCCTGATCGACGACATCCTCGACCTGTCGCGCCTCCAGGCCGGCAAGTTCGCCCTGCTGATGGAGGATGTCGACCCGGTCGTCGCCGCCGAATGGGCGCTCCGCATCGTCGCTCCCCAGGCGGAACAGAAATCGATCCGGCTGGAGATCAACCGCCCGCTGTCGCCCACCCTGGTGCGGGCGGACGAAAGGGCGCTGAAGCAGATGTTGCTGAACCTTTTGGGCAACGCCTTGAAATTCACCCCGGAGAACGGGCGGGTGCTGGTCAGCGTCGCGCGCGGGGTGAATGGCCGCTGCGTCGTCCGGGTCACCGACAACGGCATCGGCATGACGGCGGAGGAGTTGCGGCAGGCCTCCATCCCGTTCGGCCAGACCTCCGCCCTCACCACCCATCCCGGCCGCGGCACCGGGCTGGGGCTGCCCATCGTCAAGTCGCTGATCGAGGCGCATGGCGGCAGCCTCCGCATCGACAGCCGGCCGGGGCAGGGCAGCCAGGTCACGCTGGAATTCGCCGCCTGACCCCGGGGCCCGCAGCCATTTCCGGCGCGCGATCAAAGCGATCTTCATGGCGGCGCCGCAAAGCCATGGCGAAACCCAAGCCGCTTCGGCATACTCCGCGCCGGTTTTATCCAGGTCCGAGCCGACGCCAGGGCTGCCCCCGGCCGCGTGCCTCCGGACCCACCCGCGGAATTGGGGCGTGTCTATAATGTTGCGTGCGCTGGCGCGTGTCTGTGCCGTTCTTGCCGCGTGCTCCGGCACGCTCACCGTATCCCAGACCTTCGCCGCCGATCCGCCGGCCGAGCCGGTGCCCTTCGGCGTGTCCAGCGTCGAGGTGGTGGCGGAGCGCGATACGCCACAGGCCTGCTTCACCTTCACCGACCGGCTGGAGCGGTCGCGCGCCGTCAACTACCGCGACTATGTCACGGTGGAGCCGGCCGTCGACGGTGCCGCCATCGCCCGCGACCGCACGCTCTGCGTCGAGGGGCTGCGCCACGGCGACAGCTACCGCGTCACGCTGAAGGACGGGCTGCCCGGCGCCGACGGCAAGCGCCTGCCGGCCGCCGACACCCGCGAGGTGCAGGTGCCCAACCGCAAGCCGTCGCTGGCCTTCCGCGGCGCCGGCTACATCCTGCCGCGCGTCGGCGCCGAAGGGCTGCCGCTGCGCTCGATCAACCTGGACCGGGCGAAGCTGCAGGTCCTGCGCATCGCCGACCGGGCGCTGGTCGAGAAGATCTATTTCGGCCGCATCACCCAGCAGATGACCGATTACGACATCGGCGAGATCCTGGACAAGTCGGGCCAGGAGGTCTGGCGCGGCGAGATGGGCATCGGCAACCAGCCGAACCGCACCGTCACCACCGCCTTCCCGATCGACGCCGTGCTGGGCAAGCTCGACCCCGGCGTCTACGTCGCCATCGCCGGCGCCGACGAGATCAAGCCGGGCGGCTGGGACCGCAAGGCGACCCAGTGGTTCGTCGTCTCCGACCTCGGCCTCAACACCATCCTGGGCGACGACTCGCTGGTGGTCTTCTCCCGCTCCGTCCAGACCGCGGCTCCCGCCGCCGGGGTGGAACTGCGTCTGGTCGCCCGCAACGGCACCGAGCTGGGACGCCTCCAGACCGGCGAGGACGGGCTCGGACGCTTCGACCTCGCCGCCTTGCGCGCCGCCGGGGCCGAGCCGGTCCAGGCGTTGTTCGCCGCGCGCGGCGACGGTGACTTCGCCTTTCTCGACCTGACCGCCGGCGGCGCCCCGCCGGCCGAGGCCCAGGACAAGCCGGTCGGCGTCGTCCGCCCGGCCGCCGGGGGACTCGATACCTATCTCTATACCGAACGCGGCATCTACCGGCCGGGCGAGACGGTGCAGCTGACCGCCCTGCTGCGCGACGCCGACCTCAACCCGCCGCCGGCCGGCAAACAGCTGAGCATCCGTGTCCTGCGCCCCGACGGTCTGGAGGTGGAGCGCCGCAGCCTGACCGACAGCGGAGCCGGCGGCTATGCCACCCGCATCGACCTGCCGATGAACGCCTATCCCGGCAACTGGGTCGTCACCGCCCATGCCGAGCCGGACGGCCCGGCCATCGGCCGCGTGGAGTTCCTGCTGGAGGATTTCGTGCCGCCGCGGCTGGACGTGGCGCTCGCCTCCCCGACGACGGAGCTGGCGTCCGACGGCGAGGCCGACATCGCGCTCGACAGCCACTACCTCTATGGCGCGCCGGCCTCCGGACTGCCGGGCGAGCTGACGGTGACGCTGCGCGCCGCCACCAACCCCTATCCCAGCCTGCCGGGCTATCATTTCGGTCTGGTGCAGGAGGAGGTGAAGCCGGCCCGCGCCGACCTGCCGGGCTTCATCACCGATTCCAACGGCTCCGCCCGCCTGAAGGTCAAGCTGCCGCGTCCGCCCGACAGCACCCGCCCGCTGGAGGCGGTGGTGCGCGCCACCCTGTTCGATATCGGCGGCCGCCCGGTCGGCCGCGATTTCGTGCTGCCGGTGCGCCACCAGCCCTTCGCCATCGGCATCAAGCCGCGATTCGAAGGCGACGGCGTGCCGGAGGGAGCCACCGCCGGCTTCGACGTGATCGCCGTCGGTCCCGACGGCAAGCCGGCCGACCGCTCCGACCTCTCCTACGAGCTGTTCGAGGAAGAGTACGATTACGCGTGGTACGAGGCCAACGGCCGCTGGGACTACAAGGTCACGGTGAAGGACCAGCGGGTGACCGGCGGGTCGCTGTCGGCCCAGTCCGCCGCTCCGACGTCGGTGGAGACCCCGGTCGCCGCCGGCCGCTACCGGCTGGAGGTGTTCGACCCCAAGACCGGCGTCGCCAGCAGCTTCCGCTTCGCCGCCGGCTGGTGGATGACCCCGACCGCCGGCGAGCGGCCGGACGCGGTGGACGTGTCGGTGATGATGCCGGCCTACCGCTCCGGCGAAACCGCCTGGGTCTTCGTCAAGCCGCCCTATGACAGCCAGGTGCTTGTGGCGGTGGCCGACCGCGGCGTCAGCTATGCCGTCACCCGCGCCATCGGTCCGCAGGGCGCCTTCCTGGAAATCCCGGTCGGACAGGGCTGGACCAGCGGCGCCCATGTGCTGGCGACCGCCTTCGCCACCTCCGACCCGCAGTCGAAGAAGCCGCCGCGCCGCGCCGTCGGGCTGGCCTGGCTGGCGATGGACAAGGCCCCGCGCACGCTGGACGTCCGCCTCTCCGCCCCGGCGGAGACGGAGCCGCGCCGGGCGATGACCGCCGACATCGCGGTGGATGGCGTCGCCGAGGGCAAGCAGGCCTTCGTCACGCTGGCCGCCGTCGACGAATCGGTGATGCAGCTGACCGATCAGCCCTCGCCCGATCCGGCCCGCCATTATCTGCGCAAGCGCCCGCTGACCGTGGAGCTGCGCGATTCCTACGGGCGCCTGATCGACCCGGCCAGCCTGGACGCCGCCCGTCCGCCGGTCCAGCCGACGCCGCGCCTGCGCCAGATCTCCGGGCTGGTTCCGCCCAAGTCGGAACGGGTGGTTTCGCTCTTTTCCGGCATCCTGACCGTCGGCGCCGACGGCAAGCTTTCGGTGCCCTTCGACCTGCCCGATTTCCAGGGGCGCCTGCGCCTGATGGCGGTCGCCTGGAGCGAGGGGCGGATCGGCCATGCCGAAAGCCAGATGCTGGTCCGCGACCCGGTGGTCGCCGACGCCGTGCTGCCGCGCTTCCTCGCCCCCGGCGATTCGGCGCAGGTCCTGTTGTCGCTCGACAATCTGAACGGTCCGTCGGGCGATTACCGCATGACCCTGACCGCCGAGGGGGCCGTCTCCATCGTCCAGACGGAATCGGGCGGCGAATCGGGCAATGAGCTGGCCGTGCCGAAGCTGGTGCGCGGCAAGCGGGCGACCGCCGGCCGTGTGCTGACCGCCACCGCGGTCGGGGCCGGTCATGTCACGCTGGATGTCAGCGGTCCGGAGGGCTTGCGCGTCACCCGCCGCTGGGACGTGACCGTGCGTCCGGCCTCGCCGCCGGTGTCGCGCCGCACGGTCGCCCTTCTGCCGACCGACAAGAGCCTGACCGTTCCCGCCGACATCGCCGCCGGCCTGCGGCCGGAAACCGTCGCGGTCGGCGCGGAGGTCGCGCCGCTGCCGGATCTGGACGTGCCGGGCCTGCTCTTCGCGCTCGACCGTGCCGCCGCGGGCGGTGCGGAGCAGACCGCCAGCCGCATCCTGCCGTTGCTGTCGATGAGCGACGTCGCCGCCGGCCTCGGCATCGCGCCGGAGGACCGCATCAAGGCGCGGGTCCAGCGCAGCGTCGACCGTCTGTTGACCTTCCAGCGCATCGACGGAGCCTTCGCCCCCTGGTCGCCGAAGGGCGATCTCGATCCCTGGCTGACCGCCTATGCGGTGGATGTGCTGGGCCGGGCCAAGGCGGCGGGCTACCGCATTCCCGACCAGCCCTACCGCAAGGGGCTGGACTGGCTGAAGCAGGCCATCGACAATGCCTGGGTCGAGACCGCCGACCTGCCGGGCCGCGCCTATGCGCTCCATGTGCTGGCGCGCGCCAAGATGATCGATGCCGGTGCGGTGCGCTACTTCCGCGAGAACTATTGGGACCGCCTGCCGACCGACTTCGCCCGGGCGCAGATCGCCGCGGCGACCGCCGTGCTGGGCGACCAGCCGGGGGCTGCGGAGGCCTTCTCCAAGCTGTCCGGTGCCCGCATGGTGACCGCCAGCCTGCGCGACCAGGGCTCCTCCCTGCGGGACGAGGCCGGGGTCGTCTTCCTGATGGCAGAGAGCGGGGCCGTGGAGCGCGACCGCATCTTCCAGGCGGCCGAGCGCGTGGCGAAGACCTTCGCCGCCGTCCGCACCACCAACCTGCAGGAGCAGGCCTGGCTGCTGCTGGCGTCAAAGGCGCTGATCGACCGCGCCGCTCCGATGAAGCTCGCCATCGGCGACCAGACGGTGGAGAACGCCAAGCCGCAGATCCTGGCCGTCGATCCCGCCGCTCCGCCCGCCATCCGCAATCTGGGCGGCGAGGTCCGGCAGATCCTGTCGGTGACGGGTGTGCCCGAGCAGCCGGCCGGTGCCGAGGAGCAGGGGATGACCATCCGCCGCCGCCTGTTCGACATGGCCGGCCGTCCGGTCGATCCGGCCGGCATCCGCCACAACGACCTGCTGGTGGTGATCCTGGAGGGCGAGGCCGGCGATCCGCTCGATCATTCGGTGATGGTCAGCGACCCGCTGCCCGCCGGCTTCGAGATCGAGAATGTCCGGCTCGCCAACAGCGGTCAGCTCGGCAAGCTGTCCTGGCTGGGCGACCTGTCGTCGGCCCGCAATGTCGAGTTCCGCGAGGACCGCTTCCTGGCCGCCGTCGACCTGCCGAAGTCGGCCCCCCGCTTCCGGCTGGTCTATCTGGTCCGCGCCGTCACCCCCGGCGACTTCGCGGCCCCCGGCGCCCAGGTGCAGGACCTCCAGCGTCCCCACCTGTCCGCCCGTACCGCCGCGTCCCGGTTGCGCGTGCTGCCGGAGTAAGGCGGGCACGAAAGGGGGCGCCGGAAACGGCGTTCCCCCCAACCCTGCGAACGGTGATTAAAGGTAGCTCTGTTCGCCCCGCTGGCTGTCCCGCCGCCGGGCGAACAGGGTCACCCCTGCGACCACCACGGCGAAAGCCAGGGTCAGCATCAGGTAAAAGGCCAATGCAAGGCCGACCGTCATGGTGCCGATCAGCACCATGGCCAGTATCCAGACGCCCAACGATACGATGGCGCGCGCCGACATGGGTTGTCTCCTGTCCCCCTGTCCTGATCCGCCCGAAAACTTCAAAACCCGCCCTGAACCCGTCACGGCCTTCCGGCCGTCTGTTATTCGCCGCCCCCGCTTCCCACATCCGATAGGGGAATGGGGCGGACGCGCGCGTTCATCGCAAAGCCTGCCACAGCTATCGGGAGTGCCGGGGCGTGGCATCCTGTCACTGTGCGGGCGCGCCGCACCTGTTAGGGACTGAACTGTCGCCGTCGCAAGGCGCTCGTCCCAAAGGCGCCGTCCCACGCCTCCGGCCTGCTGGCCCGCCAACTGGTTGGCGTGGTCAACAAGTCTGTTGACAGCAAGCGGCATCGACCTTACCTTTACGTAAACGTCAGGGAAGGGAGCGGGCGGAGTGGATCGGCTTTCGTTCGGCAACGGCGCGATGGAGACGGGGGAGGGCGTCGGCGGCAGCGGCATGTCCGGCCCGCGGCTCGCCATCGGCGAACTGGCCGGGGAGTTCGGTCTTACCCATCGCACCATCCGCCATTACGAGGATGAAGGGCTGCTGTCGCCGGAGCGGATCGGCAGCGCCCCTGGGGGCACCCGTGTCTACGGCCACCGCGACCGCGCCCGGCTGGCGCTGATCTGCCGGGGCAAGCGGCTGGGCTTCAGCCTGGCCGAAATCAAGGATTTCCTGAACCTCTACGACACCGACGACGCCCAGATCGAGCAGATGCGCTACATGCGCTCCATCGCGCGCCGCCGGATTTCCGCGCTTGAACAGCAGCTTGCCGACGTCCAGCAGACGCTGGCGGAGCTGTGCACCATCGACACCCAGATCTCCGAGCATCTCAGCCGCAACGGCATCACGGAGACGCAGGACATGGAGGAGAAGCACTCATGAAGTCGGTCGTCATCGCCGGTTATGCCCGTTCGCCCTTCGCCTTCGCCCACAAGGGCGAGTTGACCAAGGTCCGCCCCGACGATCTGCTGGCCCGCGTCATCGCGGCGCTGGTCGAGCGCACCGGCCTGAAGACCGAGGATGTCGAGGACGTCATCGTCGGCTGCTCCTTCCCCGAAGGCGAGCAGGGGCTGAACGTCGCCCGCAGCATCTCCTTCCTGGCCAAGCTGCCGCAGACCGCGGCGGCCACCACGGTGAACCGCTACTGCGGCTCCTCCATGCAGTCGATCCATCAGGCGGCGGGCGCCATCCAGATGGGCGCCGGCGAGGTCTTCGTCTGCGGCGGCGTCGAATCGATGACGCGCGTGCCGATCATGGGCTTCAACCCGATGCCAAACCCGGCGCTGAAGGAGTCCTATCCGGAAGCCTACTGCTCGATGGGCATCACCGCGGAGAATGTCGCCCGCAAATACGCCATCTCCCGCGCCGAACAGGAGGCGCTCGCCGTCGCCTCGCACGCCAAGGCCGCGGAGGCGCAAGCCGCCGGTCGCCTGGCCGATGAGATCGTCGGCATCCAGACCCCGGCCGGCCTGGTCGACAAGGACGGCTGCATCCGCCCCGGCACCAACGCAGACAGCCTGGCGGGCCTGAAGCCGGCCTTCACCGCCGACGGCACCGTGACCGCCGGCACCTCCTCGCCGCTGACCGACGGCGCGTCGGTCGTTCTGGTGACGACGGAGGAATATGCCCGCGCCAACGGCCTGCCGATCCTGGCGAGGATCCGCTCGGTCGCCGTTGCCGGCTGCGCGCCGGAACTGATGGGGCTGGGTCCGGTCCCGGCGACCCGCAAGGCGCTGGCCCGTGCCGGCCTGTCGATCAACGACATCGACATCATCGAGATCAACGAGGCCTTCTCGTCCCAGGCCATCGCCTGCATGCGCGACCTCGACATCGACCCGTCCCGCATCAACCCGGACGGCGGCGCGCTGGCGCTCGGCCACCCGCTGGGGGCCACCGGCGCCCGCATCACCGGCAAGGCCGCGGCCCTGCTGAAGCGCGAAGGCAAGCAGTTCGCGCTGGCGACCCAGTGCATCGGCGGCGGCCAGGGCATCGCCACCATCCTGGAAGCGGTCTGACGAACGGGATCGGGGAGGAAACGACCATGAAGATCGAACGCGCCGCCGTGATCGGTGCGGGCGTGATGGGTGCGGGCATCGCCGCCCATTTCGCCAACGCCGGCATTCCCTGCGTCCTGCTCGACATCCCCGCCAAGGAGGGTGCCGACCGCAGCGCCATCGCCAAGGGTGCGGTGGCCAGGATGCTGAAGACCGATCCGGCCCCCTTCATGCATCCCAGGAACGCCAAGCTGATCACGCCAGGCAATCTTGAGGACGACCTGAACCTGCTGGCCGACGTCGACTGGATCGTCGAGGCCATCGTCGAGAACCCGGCGATCAAGGCCGACCTCTACAAGCGCATCGACCCGGTGCGCAAGACGGGGTCGGTGGTGTCGTCCAACACCTCCACCATCCCGCTGGCGGTGCTGACGGAAGGGCAGGGCGAGCAGTTCCGCCAGGACTTCCTGATCACCCACTTCTTCAACCCGCCGCGCTACATGCGGCTGCTGGAGATCGTCGGCGGCGCCGATACCCGGTCCGATGCGCTTGCCGCCATCGCCGACGTCTGCGACCGCCGTCTCGGCAAGGGTGTCGTCCATTGCAAGGACACGCCGGGCTTCATCGCCAACCGCATCGGCGTCTTCTGGATCCAGGCGGCGGTCAATGCCGCGGTCGATATCGGCCTGACGGTCGAGGAGGCGGATGCCGTCGGCGGCCGTCCGATGGGCATTCCGAAGACCGGCGTCTTCGGCCTGATGGATCTGGTCGGGCTCGACCTGATGCCGCACATCGCCAAGAGCATGTCGGCCACCCTGCCGGCGAACGACGCCTATCGCGGCCAGATGCGCGAACACCCGGTCATCACGAAGATGATCGCGGAGGGCTATACCGGCCGCAAGGGCAAGGGCGGCTTCTACCGCATCAACAAGGCCGGCGGCGGCAAGGTGAAGGAGTCGGTCGACCTCCGGACCGGCGAGTACGCCCCGTCGGAAAGGGCCCGGCTGGACAGCGTGTCCTCCGCCGGCCGCGACCTGCGCAAGCTGTGCGAGCACCCCGACAAGGGTGGCCTTTTCGCCCGCCGCGTCCTGGCCCAGACTCTGGCCTATGCCGCCAGCCTGGTGCCGGAGATCGCCGACAGCATCGTCGCCGTCGATGAGGGCATGCGGCTGGGCTACAACTGGAAGCAGGGCCCGTTCGAGCTGATCGACCGGCTGGGCACCGAGTGGTTCGCCGAGCTGTGCCGGTCGGAAGGCATCCCGGTTCCGGCGCTGGTCGAGACCGCCGCCGGCCGTCCCTTCTACCGGGTGGAGGGCGGCAAGCTCCAGCACCTGACCACCGCCGGCGTCTATGACACGGTGGTGCGTCCGGACGGCGTGCTTCTGCTGTCGGACATCAAGCGCGCCGCCGGCAAGCCGGTGTGGAAGAACGGCTCCGCCAGCCTGTGGGACATCGGCGACGGCGTTCTGTGCGTCGAGTTCACCAGCAAGATGAACGCGGTCGATGCCGACATCATGGCCGCCTACGAGAAGGCGATGCGCCTGATCGGCGACGGCAAGGGTGACTGGAAGGCGCTGGTCATCCACAACGAGGCCGACAATTTCTCGGTCGGCGCCAATCTGGGCCTCGCCCTGTTCGCGCTGAACATCGGCCTTTGGCCGCAGATCGAGGAGATGGTGGAGGGCGGCCAGCGCACCTACCGCGCGCTGAAATACGCCCCCTTCCCGGTGGTGGCGGCCCCCAGCGGCATGGCATTGGGCGGCGGCTGCGAGATCCTGCTGCATTCCGACCATGTCCAGGCCCATGCCGAAACCTATGTCGGCCTCGTCGAGGTCGGCGTCGGGCTGATCCCGGCCTGGGGCGGCTGCACCGAGATGCTGGCCCGCCATCAGGCCAACCCGAAGGCGCCGCGCGGGCCGATGCCCGGCATCGCCAAGGCCTTCGAGATCATCAGCACCGCCACCGTCGCCAAGTCGGCGGCCGAGGCCAAGGAGCTGCTGTATTTCCGCGCCACCGACGGCATCACCATGAACCGCGACCGGCTGCTGGCCGACGCCAAGGCCAAGGCGCTGGAACTGGCGGCGGACTACGCCGCGCCGGAGAAGACCACCAGCTACGTCCTGCCCGGCCCCAGCGCCAAGGCGGCGATGGAACTGGCGGTGGAAGGCTTCGCCCTGCAGGGCAAGGTCACGCCGCACGACAAGGTGGTGTGCGCCGCCCTGGCCGAGGTGCTGAGCGGCGGCGAGGAGGCCGACATCTCCAAGCCGGTCGGCGAGGACCACATCCTGCGGCTGGAGCGCGAGGCGTTCATGGGTCTGGTGCGCACCGGCGGCACCATCGACCGGATCGAGCACATGCTGCTCACCGGCAAGCCGCTGCGGAACTGAGGGGGAGGAACGAGAGATGCCGATCTACAAGGCTCCGCTTGAGGATGTGCGCTTCGTCCTGGACGAGATCGTCGGCCTGGACAAGCTGTCGGCCCTGCCGGGCTATGAGGACGCCACGCCGGAACTCGTCGGCCAGGTGCTGGAGGAAGGCGCCAAGCTGTGCGAGGAGGTTCTGTTCCCGCTGAACCAGTCCGGCGACGGCGAGGGCTGCCATTTCGAGAATGGCGAGGTCCGCACGCCCAAGGGCTTCAAGGAGGCTTACAGCACCTACATCGAGGCCGGCTGGCAGGGGCTGGCCTGCGACCCGGCCTATGGCGGGCAGGGGCTGCCGAAGCTGGTCAACACCATGCTGGAGGAGTTCATCTGCTCCGCCAACCTCAGCTTCGGCATGTATCCCGGCCTGTCGCTCGGCGCCTACAACGCGCTGGCGATGTACGGCTCGGACGAACTGAAGCAGCGCTTCCTGCCCAAGCTGGTCGACGGCACCTGGTCCGGCACCATGTGCCTGACCGAGCCGCATTGCGGCACCGATCTGGGCATCATCCGCACCAAGGCGGTGCCGGCGGAAGACGGGTCCTTCAAGATCACCGGCACGAAGATCTTCATCTCGGCCGGCGAGCATGACCTGACCGATAACATCCTGCATCTGGTGCTGGCCCGCCTGCCGGACGCCCCGGCCGGGACCCGCGGCATCAGCCTGTTCCTGGTGCCGAAGTTCATGCCCAACGCCGACGGCACGCCGGGTGCGCGCAACGGCGTCGCCTGCGGCTCCATCGAGCACAAGATGGGCATCAAGGCGTCCTCGACCTGCGTCATGAACTTCGAGGATGCCACCGGCTGGCTGGTCGGCGAGCCGCACAAGGGCATGCGCGCCATGTTCGTGATGATGAACGCGGCCCGTCTGGCCGTGGGCATCCAGGGGCTGGGTCTGGCCGAGGTGTCCTATCAGAACGCCGTCAACTACGCCCGCGAACGGCTCCAGGGCCGCTCGCTGTCGGGGGTGAAGGCGCCGGACAAGCCGGCCGACCCGATCATCGTCCATCCCGATGTGCGCAAGAACCTGCTGACCGCCCGCGCCTTCACCGAAGGGGCGCGTGCGCTGGGCGCGCTGACCGCCTACAAGCTCGACGTGGCGGAGAAGCATCCCGACGAACGGACCCGCCGCGATGCCGACGAGTTCGTCCAGCTGATGACGCCGATCGTCAAGGCGCTGTTCACCGACATCGGATTCGAGTCGGCCAACATCGCCGTGCAGGTCCATGGCGGCCACGGCTTCATCTGGGAGACCGGCGTCGAGCAGTATGTCCGCGACGCCCGCATCTGCCAGATCTATGAGGGCACCAACGGCATCCAGGCGCTCGACCTCGTCGGCCGCAAGCTGCCGCAGGACATCGGCCGCCTGCTCCGTCACTTCTTCCACCCTGTCGGCCGCGACATCGAGGCGGCGATGGAGAAGGACGAACTGGGCGAATTCGTGATGCCGCTGGCCAAGGCCTTCGCCAAGCTGCAGCAGGCCACCGCCCTCATCGCCCAGAAGGGCCTGAAGGATCCGGAGGAGGCCGGTGCGGCGGCCAGCGACTATCTGCGCCTGTTCGGGCTGGTGGCGCTGGGCTGGACCTGGTTGACCATGGTGGAGAAGGCGCAGGCCCGGCTCGAAGCCGGAGAGGGCAATGCCGCCTTCTACGAGGCCAAGATCAAGACCGCGCGCTTCTATATGGCCAAGCTGCTGCCGCAGACCAACAGCCTGTTCATCACCATCGCCGCCGGTGCGAAGCCGCTGATGGAACTGGAAGACGCCGCCTTCTGACCGGCCTGCCGGTCCCAAATTCGGGCGTCCTCCGGGATGCGCAACTTTCAAACCGGTCCGGTGCCGCAAGATGGCGCCGGGCCGGTTTTTTCTTTTCCGACAGATGCAGCGGCGCATTCGAACATTGACCTAAAATTGTCATAGCTCTTTGGAAATATCACTGCTGGGAAGTGCGGACCCTGGCGGATAGGCCATCGGAGCGGTGACAAAAGTTAATTTCCGGTTGTCGGTCCTCGTCCCTGCGTGTTACATCTCAATAGAGATTACGTTCGGCCGGTGCCTGCTATATCCTTTGGATTTTAGGGAATATGCAGGTGGCGACAATCCCCTCCTTTTCTCAAGCCCTTTGGGTGTCTTTCGGAGGGGCAGCATGGTTCAGGAGTTTGAGCGATGAAGATCCTGATCGGTGATGATCACGTCCTGTTTCGGGAAGGTCTTCGCCGTCTGCTTGAGCAGCTTCGAGATAATGCCACCTTTGCGGAGGCAAGCAATTTCGATGAGCTTCTGGACATGGCGGCGACGAAGGATGAGGCTTATGACCTCGTCCTGACCGACCTGCGCATGCCGGGCTGGCCCGGCTTCTCCGGCATCGGCATGTTGCGCGACCGGCAGCCGGACGCGAAGGTCGTGGTGATCTCCGCGTCCGAAGCGCAGTCCGACGTGCGCGAGGCGCTGGAGAACGGTGCCGCCGGCTATATCCCGAAATCGTCCAGTGTGAAGATCATGCTGAGCGCGCTCGACCTGATCTTCTCCGGCGGCGTCTATGTGCCGGCGACGGTTCTGCGCGAAGGGACCGAACCCGACCAGCGTGGCGGCGGCTCGGTCATTCCGCCGACCGATCCGCAGCTGGAACAGCTGCTGACCCAGCGCCAGCGCGAGGTGCTGGACCGTCTGCGCGAAGGCAAGTCGAACAAGCAGATCGCCCATGAGCTGGGCCTGTCCGAAGGCACGGTGAAGATCCACATGACCGCGATCTTCAAGTCGCTGGGGGTGCGCAACCGCACCCAGGCGGCGATGGCCTTCCCGCAGTCGCATTCGGCCTGATACCGCTTTTCCCGAGACAAGGAAAACGCCCCGCCGGAGCGATCCGGCGGGGCGTTTTCCTTTGAAAAGCGATGGGAACCGGGTCAGCCCATGCCGGCGACGTAGCCGCGCAGCGACTCGACCTCCAGCTCGGCATCGTCGATGCGGGCCTTCACCACGTCGCCGATGCTGATGACACCGACCACCCGCCCGGCCTCGACGATGGGCACATGGCGGATGCGCCGCTCGGTCATCACCGCCATCATGTCGGCAACGGTGTCGGTGGGGGCGGCGGTGATCAGCTCGCGCGTCATCAGGTTGGCGGCCGGGCCGTCCAGGGCCGCGGCGCCATCGCGGGCGATTGCCCGCACGACATCGCGTTCCGACAGAATGCCGACCGGCTGCCCGTCGTCATTCATCACCAGCACGGCGCCGATCCGATGCTCGGTCAGCAGGCGGGTGACGGCGGCAACGCTGTCGTCCGGTGCGGCGGAGACGATCCTGTTGCCCTTGCGCTTCAAAACGGCTGCAACATGCATGGCGGTACGGCCTCCCTTCCGATAACCCCAATAACGGAATCATGGGAATGACCGTACAATCCGCAAGGCTGACGGTAAAAAGAAAAAGGCTGCCTCCCCCCATATGGGGGAGACAGCCCTTCGGATGCGCAGGATTGGACCCTGAACCCGGTCTTAGAAGCGGTAGCCGACGCCGACGCCGACCAGCCACGGGTCCAGCGTGACCTTCGAGGTGACCGGCAGGACGGCGGTGCCCAGGCGGGCGTTGGCGGTCACGTCGGTCTTCAGGAAGACCTTCTTGACGTCGAAGTTCAGCGACCAGTTGCCGGTCAGGGCAACGTCGACACCGGCCTGCAGGGCCCAGCCGAAGCGGTTCTTGTAGTTGGTGTCGGTGATGCGCAGGCCGGCGGCGTTGGGGCTCTCCGCCGCGTCCTCGTTGTAGAACAGGGTGTAATTGATGCCGGCGCCGACATACGGGCTGATGCGCTCCTTCGGCAGGAAGTGGTACTGCACGGTCAGGGTCGGCGGCAGCAGCGAGACCTTGCCGATCTCGGTGACGCCACCGGCGGCGGCGATCAGGTTGCCCTTCACGCGGTGGCGGCTGGTGCCGGCGATCAGCTCGGCGGCGATGTTGTCGGTGAAGAAGTAGGTGAAATCGACTTCCGGAATGTAGTCGTTGCCGACCTTGGCCGAGCCGACGTCACCCAGCGTCGTGTTGTTGATCGTGCCCTTTTCCTGAGGCAGCACGGCCAGGCCGCGCGCACGGACGACGATGTCGCCGGCCGACTTACCCTTGAAGTCCTGAGCGAGCGACGGGGAGGCGATGGCGACGAGGGCCGAGGTCGCCAGCAGGGCGGCGGCGGCGCGCGACAGGATGGTCATGGGGTCTGCTCCAGGCAATGCGTTGTTGCTGTTCTGTGGCATCAGCCGATGGAGCTATTACCAGACACCGAGTACGGGTACTAGGGGGCTACAACCCTTCCTCTCCTGATGCAGCAGCTATGCAACAGTGACGAGTTGTCGCATGGACAAGCCAGTCAAGGACTTGTTCTGATTGTCCGTTGCGGAACCAGCGCCATGCAGTTCTGGATGATGGCATAGCATTGACCAAGTCGCGCCGACCCGCCGGTGGCGCCGCCATACACGACGCGCTCGACCACGCCATTCCTCAAACTGAAGGTTGCTTCACAGTCGAAGCTGTTGACTTCATAACCATAGGACGGCCAGCCGGCGCCATAGCCGTAGTAAGGCCAGCCCCATCCGCCGTAATACCCCACCGGCGGCGGGCTCGGGTAGGAGACGAGGCGGGAACTGCGATAGGTGAAGAACTCGCGGTTGTCGACGCTGGCCTGGCGTTCCGGCACCCCGGCGCAGGACAGCAGCGTTTCCTTCGGCATGCCGACCAGGGCGGTCTGCGCCACCAGCGCCTCGTCCGCCGCCGGGTTGGCGCAGCCGCCGAGCGCGCCGGTGGCGGCCAGCGCCGCCACGGCAAATACACGCCCGCTCATCGTCCCCAATCGACCCGCAACCGACCGACGCACAGACATCGTACGCCTCCTCCGCCCCGACGGGCGATCCGATTTCCTTTTCAGCGCTTCCGGGCCGGCGACAGATCCGACTCGGTCACGCCCAGCGCCCGCACATCCTCCGGCAGGCCGCGGCCGGTGGCCAGCCCGGCCGCCACCCGGCCCATGGCCGGGGCCGTCTGGATGCCGTAGCCGCCCTGGCCGGCCAGCCAGAAGAACCCCTCCGCATCCGGCGCGAACCCCACCACCGGCACCTTGTCGGCGACGAAGCTGCGCAGGCCGGCCCAGCGGTGGGCCAATCTGCGAACGGTGAAGCGCGCGGCTTGTTCCAGCCGGTCCACCGTGATGGCGACGTCGATGTCCTCCGGCTGCACGTCGCAGGGCTCGATCGGCGTCTGGTCGGCGGGGGAGGCTAGCAGGCGGCCGGCATCCGGCTTGACGTAGAAGGTCTCGGCCACGTCCGACACCATCGGCCAGCCGTCCAGCCCGGTTTTGTCGGCCGGACCCTCGAACACCGGGTCGAAGGTGATGGCGGTGCGCCGCTTCGGCACCAGACCGATTGTGGCGACGGCGGCCAGTTTCGCCAGCTCGTCCGCCCAGGCGCCGGCGGCATTCACCACCACCGGTGCGGCGAAGCTGCCGGCCCCGGTCTCCGCCACCCACAGCCCGTCCTGCCGGGCAAGCGTCCGAACCTCGGCGTCGGTCACCACCCGGCCGCCGCGCGCCTTCAGCCCGCGCAGATAACCCTGATGCAGCGCATGCACGTCGATGTCTCGGGCATCCGGTTCCCACACGCCGCCGGCGACATAATCCGGGCGCAGGAAGGGCGCGCGGGCCAGAACCTGTTCGCGGTTATGGCGCTCCACCGACGGCGTCAGGCTGCGGCCCTGCTCGTACTCCGCATCCAGCCGGTCGATCTCATGCTCGCGCCCGACGATGAGGACGCCGCGCGGGGTCAGCATCGCATGGTCGGCGAAGCCGGCGGGCGGGGCGGTGTAGAAGTCCCAGCTGGCCACCGTCAGCGCGCGGATCGGTGCCGGGCCGTAGGTCTGGGTGTAGAGTGCCGCCGAGCGGCCGGTCGAATGATAGCCGGGCTGCGATTCGCGCTCCAGCACCAGCACGCGGCCCTGCGCGGCCAGCTCGTAGGCTGCGGATGCGCCGGCGATGCCGGCCCCGATCACCAGGAAATCGACGCGCTCCAACTTTCCCGCTCCTCAAATTCTTATCGGTCGCCTAAGGGGTGGCGACGCTTTGCTGCGGCATGTGATCCGGCAGGGCGACCATTTCAAGGATCAGTTTCTGCCGCAATGCCGCGACGAAGCTGTCCTTGTCCAGGGCGCTCTTCACGAAACTGCCCGGTCCGCCGATCACCGACTCCTCGAAATACTCCTCCAGCCAGGGGAATTCGTCGAGGATGGCGAGGCCGTTGATGACGATGCCGCGCTTGGTCACCCGGTCGCGCGCCTCGGCCGGCTCGATTCCGGCGTTGGAAAAGCCGTTGGACACCAGATCGATCACCTGCCGCGGCGCCTTGCCTCCCCGGTCGAACAGCGCCGCCGCCTCGACGATGGCGCTGCCGATGGCGGTCGAGTCGCCCTGGAAGCCGCGGGGCAGGGCGTCGATGCGGTCGGCGAAGCGGCCGGCCTCCTCCGGCCTGGTCAGCGCGGTCCAGGGGATCAGCACACGCAGGCTGTTCGGTCCGGAGTATACCGCCAGGGTCACCCGCGCCCCGGCCGAGGCGAGCGCATCGGCAACCGCCGGATCGCGGAAGGCGGCGGCATGGCCTTGCAACTGGAATTCCAGATCGCCGGTGGTGATCGAGGCCGATCCGTCGAGAGCCAGGACCAGCGCCACCCCCGTCTTCCCATCCGTCCCGCCGGGCGGGGCGGCAAGCGCCGCTCCGCACAGGCCGAGCAGGGCGACCAGAAGGGCGATCACGGCACGCGGCATTCCCATCGGCACTCCATCAGGCGTCAGCCCCGCTCAGGCATGCGAGAGGGCATGGCGCACCACCTTCACCATCACCGACGGCAGGGCGTGGTCGCCCAGCCGGTCCACCGGCACCCAGTTGCCGTCGGCCAGACGCCAGTCGGCACCGGCCTGGCCCACGACCACCTCAAGCTCCAGGTGAAAATGGGTGAATGTATGGCGGACCATGCCGGGCAGCCGGCGCCAGCGGGCGGGCAGGGGCTGCTGCGCCGCCACCGCCGCCTCGCCGGGCAGCTCCGGCCCCCAGGATGTGGACGGCACCTCCGCCATGCCGCCCAGCAGCCCTTCCTCCGCCCGGCGGCGCAGCAGGACGGATCCGTCGGGGTTCAGCAGCCAGTAGGCGACGCCGCGCCGGGTCGGCTTTTCCGCCTTGGCGACCTTGCGCGGCAGGGTTTCGGCGATGCCGGCGGCGCGCGCCTCGCAATAGTCGGCCCACGGGCACAGCATGCATTTCGGCTTGCGCGGCGTGCAGATGGTGGCGCCCAAATCCATCATCGCCTGGGCATAGTCGCCGGGCCGGACGTCCGGCGTCAGGGTGGCGGCCAGCCGGCGCAGCGTCGGCTTGGCATTGGGCAGCGGCTCTTCCACCGCGAAGATGCGGGCGATCACCCGCTCGACATTGCCGTCCACCACGGTCGCCTTGCGGCCGAAGGCGATGGATGTGATGGCCGCGGCGGTGTAGGCGCCGATGCCCGGCAACTCCAGCAGCGCCGCCTCGTTGTCCGGGAACCGCCCGCCGTGAAGGTCCACCACCGCGCGGGCGCATTTGTGCAGGTTGCGCGCCCGCGCGTAGTAGCCGAGCCCGGCCCAGGCGACCAGCAGATCGTCCAGCGGCGAGTCCGCCAGATCGCGCACGGTCGGCCAGCGTTCGGTGAAGTTGCGGAAATAGGGCGCTGCGGCGGGGACGGTCGTCTGCTGCAGCATGATCTCCGACAGCCAGACCCGGTAGGGATCGGCGGTCTCCCCCGGCTTGGCGCGCCAGGGCAGGTCGCGGCGGTGGCGGTCGTACCAGGACAGCAGCCGCCGGGCGGCCTCGGTGGAATCTGGAATCATGATGGGAAGAAATAGAGGGTTGGAAGCGTCTGGGGAAGGGAGCAGGTCGGGTGCTGGGCATCGGCCCACGCTTGCGCTAGGGTGCCACCAACCCACATGACCCGGAACCGGCCGCCAAGGCCGGGGCCGCACAGGAGTGATCGCAGAGCATGAGCGGACCGCGTCGCATCGGCCAATCCGTTCCGGAGGTCGCCGGCAAGGTGCTGGGCAAGCGCGGGCTTGCCTTCGGTGCGCTGATCACCGACTGGCCGTCCATCGTCGGCCACCAGCTGTCGCTGCGCACCGCCCCCGACAAGCTCAGCTTCCCCCGCGGCAAGCGGGAGGAGGCGACGCTGCACATCCGCGCCATGGGCGCCATCGCGCTGGAGTTGCAGCATCTGGAACCGCAGATCATCGAGCGCATCAACAGCTTCTTCGGCTATCGCGCGGTGGCGAAGATCAAGCTGATCCACGCCGCCCTGCCGTCCACGCCCTCGCCCGTAGTGCGCCCGCGCGCCCTGACGATGGACGAGGAGATCGGCATCGCCACCACCACGGCGACCGTCGAGGACGAGGAGCTGCGCGCCACCCTGGAGCGCTTCGGCCGCTCGCTGATGGCCCGGCCGAAGCGGGCGGCGCGCTAGCCGGCCTGCTGGAAGCACCCCGCTGGACGCATGGTTGCGTCATTGTCTATACGTCAACATCTGGTAGGAACGAGGGCAAAGTGAACCGCAAAATTCTGGGAATCGCCGGTCTTCTGGCCATTGGCTTCACCGCCGCGTTCGGCACCGCGATGACCGCGGCACCGACGGCGGCACAGGCCGCAGCCACCCTGCCGCCGGTGTCGGAGCTGATGGCCGACCGCGTCATGGGCGACCCGAAGGCGCCGGTGACGATCCTCGACTATTCGTCGATGACCTGCCCGCACTGCGCCCATTTCCACACCGACATCCTGCCGAAGATCAAGGAAGCCTACATCGACACCGGCAAGGTGAAGCTGGTCTTCCGCGACTTCCCCTTCGATCAGGCGGCGCTGAGCGCCAGCATGCTGGCCCATTGCGCGCCGGCCGAGCGCTACTATCCGCTGACCGACGTGCTGTTCAAGAGCCAGGCGACCTGGAGCCGTGCCGCCGATCCGGCGAAGGCGCTTGCCCAGTACGGCAAGCTGGCCGGCATGAGCCAGGAGACCATCGACGCCTGCCTGGCCAACAAGGAGCTGGCCGACGCCATCCTCGGCAGCCGCCTGACCGGCCAGAACCAGTACAAGGTCGAAGCCACCCCGACCTTCATCCTCAACGACGGCAAGGCCCGCATCGAAGGCGCCCAGTCGTTCGAGGAGTTTTCGAAGGCGATCGACAAGCTGTTGAAGTAATTAATCGAGTGAGCGAGATGGAATTTTATTTAAGCAATATTCCCTTCAATCCATCTCGCTCTTATCATTTTCGCCAAAAAGATTTCGATAAAATACTTGGCGCAAATTTTGTTAGATTGTCTGCGCTCTCTGCTGAGAATTCATTCGACACATTGGTTGAAAATTATTTTGAATTTGAGAGGGATTGCGTCGATGTAGCTCATAGGGTTCTTGTTAGTTTTTGCAGGGAAGATATTGTTATTCACAGATATCAGCTTCTTTTAAATAGACGCTTAATGAATATTATGACTGCGGCTAAATCATATCAAGATCATCTCAATAAATGCTTGAAGGAAATATTAGGAGAAAAAGGTAAATATAGCAAGTTGTACAATGAGATGTGGAGTAATTTAAATCGTCTTAGCCCGCAATTTAGAGCGATGAATTGTTTAAGAAACTATATACAGCATTACGAATTTCCTGTTCATGGGTATTCTCATTCTGTCGCATGGAATATGAAAGACGGCAAAAAAGATGCTATGAAGGTAAATATTAATCTTCGAGTGAATGTCGATAATCTATTAAAAGATGATAAATTCCGAAAAGATGCGGACGGCGATGTCCTGTACTGTTTAAAGAGCCAGTCTCTATCAACCATAATTTCTACCTATGTTGAGAATATATGGAGCTTGCATTCAGAGTTTAGGAAAAAAACAAATGGGTTCGTTTTGTCTTCGGATGTTATCGTAAATGAAGTATTTGAATTTTTTGGAAAATCATTTAACATAGAAAATGTAGATGCTCTAGCTATATATGAAATAGATGATGACGGCCGTATTTCACGTCAAGAAAACATGTTTCGGAGGGTGGAAGAAATCAGAAAGCATCTTTACAAAAAAAACTCATATCTTGGAAGTATTTCGAGGGCTTACGTTGTCACAAAAATATTTGATGAGCAAGAAAGTGCGTTGACATAAGGAAGTTAATGAAATTAAACGAATGGACAGCTACAACGCTTAGAGAAGAATCTCAGTGCAGTTCACGCGTCTCCGCCTGTCGGGCTTCAAGTCTTTCGTCGATGCCACCGATCTGGTCATCGAACCCGGCATGACCGGCATCGTCGGTCCCAACGGCTGCGGCAAGTCCAATCTGGTGGAGGCGCTGCGCTGGGTGATGGGCGAGACCTCGGCCAAGCGCATGCGCGGCGACGACATGGACGACGTCATCTTCGGCGGCACCTCCAGCCGGCCGGCGCGCAATCTGGGCGAGGTGACGCTGGCGGTCGACAACCGGTCGCGCACCGCGCCCGCCGGCTTCAACGAGCATGACGAGCTGGAGATCACCCGCCGGATCGAGCGCGGGTCCGGGTCCGATTACCGCATCAACGGCAAGCTGGTGCGGGCGCGCGACGTCCAGCTGCTGTTCGCCGACAACGCGTCGGGCGCCGCTTCGCCGGCGCTGGTCAGCCAGGGCAAGGTGGCGCAGATCATTTCCGCCAAGCCGCAGGACCGCCGCGCCCTGCTGGAGGAGGCCGCCGGCATCACCGGCCTGCATTCCCGCCGGCACGAGGCCGAGCTGCGGCTGAAGGCGGCCGAGACCAACCTGACCCGCCTCGACGACGTGATCGGGGCGATGGACACCCAGCTGCAAAGCCTGAAGAAGCAGGCGCGGCAGGCCGCCCGCTACCGCAACCTGTCCGACCAGATCCGCAGGGCGGAGGCGGTGCTGTGGCATCTGCGCTGGCTCGCTGCCCAGGAGGAGCGCGCCCGCGCCCATGCCGCCTTCGCAGCCGCCGAGGCCGAGGTGCGCGACCGCATGCTGACGGTCAACCAGCTGGCCGCACGCCGGGCCGAGGCCGCCGCCGGCCTGCCCGAGAAGCGCCAGGACGAGGCGCGGGCGGCCTCCGCCCTGCAACGGCTGGTGATCGCCCGCGAACAGCTCGACGCCGAGGAGAAGCGCGTCGCCGACCAGCACCGCGCCCTGGAGGCGCGGCTGCGCCAGATCGCCGGCGATCTCGGCCGCGAGGAGGCGCTGGCCGCCGATGCCGGCGAGGCGCTGGCCCGGCTGATGGCCGAGCGCGACCAGCTGATCGAGGCCCAGGCCGACGAGGAAATGCTGGAGGAGGCTGCCGGGGAGGCCCTGGCCGAGGCGCGCGAGCAGGTCGATGCGCTCGACCGCGAGCTGACCCGGCTGACCGAGGCGGTCGCCACCGACGAGGCCCGCCGCGCCGCCACCCAGCGTCAGGCCGCCGAACTGGAGACCCGCGCCGCCGGGCTCGCCAAGCGGCTGGCCGATCAGCAGGCCCAGCGCGCCGCACTGGAGGCGGAGATCGCCGCCCGCGCCGATCTGTCGGAGGCCGAACTGGCGGTCGAACTGGCCGAGCAGCGGCTGGAGCAGGCCCGCGACGCCGCCGAGGCGGCGGAACAGGCGAAGGCGGAGGCCGAACCGGCCCAGTCCCGCGCCCGCGATGCACTGTCCGCCGCCGACAGCGCCCGTGCCCGGCTGCGTGCCGAGGAGCGCGCGCTGGCCGAACTGCTGGAAGCCGGTGCCGGCGGGCAGTTCCCGCCGCTGGTCGATGCGGTGACGGTGTCGCCCGGCTATGAGGGGGCGCTGGCCGCAGCACTCGGCGATGCGCTGACCGCGCCGCTCGACACGGCGGCGCCGGTGCATTGGCGCATGCTTCCCGCCTATGAGGCCGCGGCACCGCTGCCGGCCGGCGCCGTGCCGCTGTCGAACCATGTGCAGGGACCGCCCGCCGCCGGCCGCGCGCTCGCCCACATCGCGGTGGTCGCCGACGCCGCCCAGGGCGCGGCGCTGGCGGCGACGCTGGCGCCCGGGCAGGTGCTGGTCAGCCGCGACGGCGGGGCATGGCGCTGGGACGGGCTGACCGTGCAGGCCGGCGCCCCGACTGCCGCCGCCATCCGCCTGAAGCAGCGCAACCGGCTGGCCGAGCTGCGTGGCGAGCTGGAGCTTGCCGAGGAACAGGTCGAGTTGGCGCGCGAGGCGCTGGACGCCGCCAAGCGGACGGTCGAGGAGGCGGCCCAGGCCGACCGCCGCGCCCGCGACGCCGTGCGCGACGGCTTCGCCGCGCTGAACGCCGCCCGCGACCGCCATGCCAAGCTGGCGCGCGAGGCCGACGCCGCATCCACCCGCCTCGCCGCATTGGGGGAGGCGGTGGAACGGCTCGCCGCCGAGGAAGGCGAGGCCGCCGCCCGCCGCGACGAGGCGCTGGCGCTGCTGGAGTCGCTGCCCGACCCGCGCGCAGGGCGCGAGCAGGTCAATGACCGGCGCACCGCCCTGGCCGAGCGCCGCGCCGTCCTGGCCGAGCGCCAGAACGCGCTCGACCGGCTGACGCGCGAGGCCCAAGCCCGGCGCCAGCGTCTGGCCGCCATCCAATCGGAAACCGCCTCCTGGGACACCCGCTCCGCCGGTGCCGGCGGACGCGTCGCCGAACTGCGCCAGCGCGCCGCCGAGGCGGAGGGCGAGATCGCCCTGCTGTCCGGCCGTCCGGCCGGGATCGCGGCGGAGCGCCAGGAGCTTCTCGACCGCATCGCCCTGGCCGAGCGCGACCGCAAGCGCGCCGCCGACGCGCTGGCCGAGGCCGAATCCCGTCTGGCCGACACGGAGCAGGCGCTGCATGATTCCGAAGCGGCGCTGGCCGACGGGCGCGAGGCGCGCGCCCGCGCCGAGGCCGCGGTGTCCGCGGCACTCCAGCAGGAGCGCACCCTGACGGAGCGCATCGCCGAACGGCTGGACTGCCGGCCGGAGGACACCCGCGCCGCCGCCGACCTCGACCCCGCCGAACCGATGCCCGATGCCGGTGCGGTGGAGGCGCGGCTCGACAAGCTGACGCGCGAGCGGGAGAACATGGGGCCGGTCAATCTGCGTGCCGAGATCGAGGCGGAGGAGCTGGAGGCCCAGATCGGCGGCCTGAACGGCGAGCGCGAGGATCTGACCGCCGCCATCGCCCGCCTGCGCCAGGGCATCTCCAGCCTGAACCGCGAGGCGCGCGAGCGTCTGGTCGCCAGCTTCGACGTGGTCAACCGCGACTTCCAGGAGCTGTTCACCCGCCTGTTCGGCGGCGGCAAGGCCTATCTGGAGCTTGTCAACGCCGAGGATCCGCTGAATGCCGGGCTGGAGATCTACGCCAGCCCGCCGGGCAAGAAGCTTCAGGTGCTCTCGCTGCTGTCGGGTGGCGAGCAGGCGCTGACGGCCCTGTCGCTGCTGTTCGCCGTCTTCCGGTCGAACCCGGCGCCGATCTGCGTGCTCGACGAGGTCGACGCCCCGCTGGACGAGGCGAATGTCGGCCGCTTCTGCGATCTGGTCGAGGACATCGCCCGGCAGGGCGACACCCGCTTCCTGATCATCACCCACCATCGCCTGACCATGGCCCGCGTCGACCGCCTGTTCGGCGTGACGATGGTGGAGCGCGGCGTATCGCAGCTGGTCAGCGTCGATCTGAGCCGGGCGGAGGAGCTTCGGGGAGTGGCGTAAAGGGAGAGGGTTGGCGGTAGCCGCCCGCGCTCATCCCCCCCGCTTCCACACCGTCGTTTCGATGTAGCGGCTCGCCAGGAACCGGTAGGTCTGCTTCTGCAACGCCTCCACCTTGGGGGAGCGCTCCATCGAGATGTCGTCCCAGCCGCGCAGCAGGTCTTCCCACTCCAAGAGCTTGGCGCGCAGGTCGTCGCGGATCTTGCGGATGAACTGGATGGTGGGGTGGAAGTTGCGCAGTGCGCCGACGATGTCGCCGGTCTGGGCGTCGGCCTGATCGAAGATCATGTCGTATTCGCGCACCGGCTTGCGGATCAGCCCCTGCATCCGGTTCAGCTCGCTGCAGAAGGTGCGGTCGGTGCGGTAGATGGTGGCGAGCTTGCCCATCGCCTGCTCGATGCGGCGGATGTGCCTGAAGCGGTCGCGCAGCGCCTCGATGTAGGACAGCTCCTGCGCCAGATCGTCGATGCGGTCGGTCAGGTACTGTTCGGGATTGTTGGTCAGCTTCAGCCGCTCGGCGATCTTGGCGAAGGCCGCCTTCATCTTCTCTTGCGTCTGCGGATCGTCCAGCAGCTGTTCCAGCTGCGACTGGTCGGAAACGATGATCTCGTTGCCGGTGAAGGACGAGACGATCTGCATGGTCAACCGCCCCTTGGCGGTGATGCGGTGCCGGTCCTCCACCGACCAGGAGGCGCGGCCGTCCAGCAGCTCGCCGGGGATCTCTTCGCCCGGCCGGATCTGCTTCACGAAGGCCAGCCCCTGTTCGATGACCTCCAGCAGGCGGGCGTCGTGGGTGCCGTCCTCGATCTGGAAGGACTCCATCAGGGTGGGGAAGGCCAGCGCCACCTTCAGATCGCCCAGCAGCATGTTCAGCACGGGATCCTTGGTGTTCGGATCCTGGCAGAAGAAGGCGCCGGGCAGGCTGAAGACCTTGTGCTGGAAATCGAAATGCGTGTCCCGCATCGGCTGGACCAGGACATTTTCCTGCGCCGCCTTCTCGGCGATGGCAGCGTCGGGGGCGGCGTCCTTGCCCGGTGCGGCATCCGGGGAGGGAGGAGTCTCGTCGCTGCTGGAGATGTCGGTCATGGGTGGGGGCGGTACTCGGCGGGGGACGG
>Ga0206116_1000281_pt1 | contig 67941 bp, 68 predicted proteins | sample 3A1Ametagenome_FD_178000 | JGI IMG/M metagenome (GOLD analysis project Ga0206116, IMG submission 178000) | Enriched microbial communities from leaf-cutter ant dump, University of Wisconsin, Madison, United States - 3A1A | ecosystem: Environmental > Terrestrial > Nest > Insects nest > Nest dump...
GTCGATCAGCACCGGGCCGGGACGGCCGCTGCGCATTTCATGGAAGGCGCGCTGGAAGGCGCGCGGCACCTGGCCGGGCTCCATCACGGTGGTTGCCCACTTGGTGACTGGGCCGACGATGCTGGTGATGTCGACGGCCTGGAAATCTTCCTTGTGCATACGCGCACGTGGTGCCTGGCCGGTGATGCACAGAATCGGGATGGAGTCGGCGGACGCCGAGTACAGGCCGGTGACCATGTCGGTGCCGGCAGGGCCGGAGGTGCCGATGCACACGCCGATGTTGCCGGCGTTGGTGCGGGTGTACCCCTCGGCCATGTGCGAAGCGCCTTCGACGTGACGGGCCAGGACGTGATCGATGCCACCGAGTTTCTTCAGTGCGGCATACAGGGGGTTGATGGCAGCGCCGGGGACGCCGAATGCGGTATCAACGCCTTCACGGCGCATCACCAGTACGGCGGCCTCGATTGCTCTCATTCTGGTCATGGCCATTCCTCTCGAGTCGGTTGTTTTTCTGTCGAGGTCAGGATGACGGCTGGGCGAAAGCGGGGGAATTGATGGATACTTCAGTTCTGTCGATATCTGGAGTATCGAATGGATCGTCATACCCTTATCCGTAGTTTCGTTCTGGTGGCCGACAACGGCAGCTTCGCCTCGGCCGCTCTCAGTGAAGGTGTAACGCCTGTGGTGATGGGCCGGCGGCTGGATGCGCTGGAGCAACACCTGGGCGTCAAGCTGATGCATCGCTCCACGCGCGGGCTGCAGCTGACCGACCTTGGTGAGCAGTACCTGGAGCGTGCCCGCAGTCTGCTCAAGGACTTCGACGAGGCGGATGCCAGCGTCGCTCGCGGGGGCAAGTCGGTACGCGGGCATCTGGTGGTTTCTGCGCCGGCGGCGTTCGGCCGGCGTCATATCGCGCCCCATGCGCCGGCGTTTCTGGCGCGCTACCCCGACCTCAAGCTGTCATTCAACTTCACCGACAGCGTGGTCGATCTGGTGCGTCAGGGGTACGACATGGGCATTCGTATCGGTGAGGTTACCGACCCCAACTACGTGGCGCTCAAGCTGTTTCCCAATCGCCGCGTGGTCTGCGGGGCTCCGAGCTATTTCGAACTGTACGGCGTGCCGCGCACACCGGACGACCTGGTGCGGCACAACTGCCTGGCGTTCAACATGCAGGGCGGCCAGCAGCGCGGCTGGACGTTCCTGCGTGAAGGTCGGCAGGTGGCAGTGAAGGTCGCCGGCAACCTCGACTGCAACGATGGCGAACTGCTCTACAACTGGGTCAAGCAGGGGCTGGGGATTGGCTGGCGCTCCACCTGGGAGATCCAGGCTGAGCTCAAGGCCGGTGAGCTGGTTACGGTGCTCGATGAATACGCTCTGCCGGCATACGACATTCAGGCGGTGTACCCGCAGCAGCGTTATCTGCCGGCCAAGGTGCGCTTCTTCATCGATTATCTGAAGGGTATCTACAACACGCCGGGCTACTGGGAGGCACGCAGCGCCTGAGCGTTTATTCGATACTTTGATTGAGTTATTTGATTTTATTTTTTGTGCACAAAATTTATTTTAATTGTGTTCAATGATTGTAATCCGCTTTCTGTTCGGCTATTTCATAGGGCGTTTTCTGATGCCGCGCACCTGTGTGCGTGGATGCCTTTTCTGCAGTTTTGGAGATCGCCTCTGTGAATAGCCTTAACCTGAACATCGCCTTGAACATCACACTCAATGCCCTGGCGGCGGGGCGTGACCGATCTGCTGCGCCGCTGACCGTCGCGGTGCTGGATGCCGGCGGCCATCTGATCAGCCTGCAACGCGAGGACGGCGCCAGTCTGCTGCGTCCGCAGATCGCCATCGGCAAGGCCTGGGGCGCATTGGCACTGGGCAAGGGCTCGCGCTTGATCGCCAGCGATGCGCAGCAGCGCCCGGCGTTCATCGGGGCGGTCAACAACCTGGCTCAGGGCAGCTTGGTGCCGGCGCCAGGTGGCGTGTTGATTCGCGACGAGTGCGGCGATGTGATCGGTGCCGTCGGCATCACCGGTGATACCTCGGACATTGACGAGCAGTGTGCGGTCAGTGCACTGGAGTCATTGGGCTTGCAGGCCGATGCAGGGGCCTAGAGTTCCGAGGGTAGCGTAGGGCTGGCCGGAACTCCGGCCGCTTGTATCGAAGTGAAGGTACGGGTTTGCTCTGTGTAGAAGTCGGTTGACGTAGGGCGGACTCAGGAGCGAAGCGAACAGTCCGCCATCGACTGGGCAGAGGTGCACTTCCCATGGCCGAGCGTGGCTTGGGACATAGCGTTGGACTGGCCGCTTAGGCGCTGCTCACCAGTTCGGACGCGGTCGACGGCGCTGGACTGACTTCGCAGCCCTTGAGCACCAGGCGGATGATGGTCTGGGCGGCGGCTTCGTAGTCGGCGTCGTCGAGGGTGGTCTTGCCGGTGACGATGGAGATCTGCCAGTCGAAGTCGGCGTAGGTCTGGGTTGCGGCCCAGATGCTGAACAGCAGGTGGTGCGGGTCGACTTTCGCCATCAGGCCCTGATCGACCCAGCGCTGGATGCAGGCGATGTTGTGCTTGGCCTGGGCATTGAGCTGTTCGGTTTGCTCCGGCGACAGGTGCGGTGCGCCGTGCATGATCTCGCTGGCGAACACCTTGGAGGCGTGCGGCAGCTCGCGGGAGATGCGGATCTTCGAGCGGATGTAGGCGGTCAGCACGTCGCTCGGGTGGCCCGGCTGGTTGAAGGGTGAAGAGGCGGCCAGCAGAGGCTCGATGATGCTTTCCAGTACCTCGCGATAGAGGTTTTCCTTGGACTTGAAGTAGTAGTAGACGTTGGGCTTGGGCAGGCCTGCCTTGGCCGCAATGTCACTGGTCTTGGTGGCGGCGAAGCCCTTGTCGGCGAACTCTTCGCTGGCTGCGCGGAGAATGAGCTCTTTGTTACGCTCGCGTATGCTGGTCATGAGGCCCTGTGTTTTTCTCGGCCGCCGGGCGGCGGTCGGGCATGGTAGCACCGGCTTCGCGCGGGGCTCAAGCCAGTGGCCACGGGCTGCACAGCGTCTATCTGACCTTGAGGTCAGATTTTTGTATACAAAAAAATGCTTTTCTGTTTTTATCCTTCGCAGCCTTATCCATGACAAAAAAGTCTTGGCGCGCGACGCTCCAGGAGACCTGCCGTGAATACCCATCAGCTCGTCGACCCGTTCGGCCGGCGCATCACCTACCTGCGTTTGTCGGTGACCGATCGCTGCGATTTTCGCTGCACCTACTGCATGAGCGAAGACATGCAGTTCGCGCCGCGTCAGCAGATTCTCAGCCTGGAAGAACTCTACGCCGTGGCCGATGCCTTCATCGGGCTGGGTGTACGGCGCATCCGCATCACCGGGGGTGAGCCGCTGGTGCGCAAGAACCTGCTGAGCCTGCTGCAGCGCCTGGGCGGCCGCGAGGAGTTGGAGGATCTGGCGATTACCACCAACGGCTCGCAACTGGCAGAGATGGCAGCGCCCCTGCGCGCGGCAGGCGTGCGGCGTCTGAATATCAGCCTGGATTCCCTGCAACGCGAGCGCTTCGCTGCCTTCACCCGGCGCGACAAGCTCGATCAGGTGCTGGCCGGCATCGAGGCGGCGCGCGCCGCCGGGTTCGAGCGAATCAAGCTCAACAGCGTGGTGCAGAGCGGTCGCAACGATGACGAGGTGCTCGATCTGGTCGAGTTCGCCATCGAGCGTGGGCTGGACATCAGCTTCATCGAGGAGATGCCGCTGGGCAGCGTGGTCAGCCACGAGCGGCAACTGACCTTCTGTTCCAGTGACGAGGTGCGTCAGCGCATCGAGCAGCGACATGCGCTGGTGCGCAGCAGCAAGGTCACCGGCGGGCCGTCACGCTATTGGCAGGTGGCCGGTACGCAGACCCAGATCGGTTTCATCTCGCCGCACAGCCACAACTTCTGTGGTGACTGCAATCGGGTGCGGGTCACTGCCGAGGGCAAGCTGGTGCTCTGTCTCGGTCACGACGATGCGTTGGATCTCAAACGTCTGCTGCGTGCTCACCCCGGCGACGACGAGCGTTTGCGCCAGGCGCTGATCGGCGCGCTACGCCTCAAGCCCGAGCGGCATCACTTCGCGACCGATGAGCAGGTGCAGGTGGTGCGCTTCATGAGCATGACCGGCGGCTGATCACCCGCGTATCCATACAACAATAAAAGGAAGTGCTCGTATGCAGCAGGCTCGACTGTGTCTGTTATCTACCGTTTTGCTGACTCCGCTGTCCAGCGCACAGACGCTGGTAGTCGGTGTCGAGGCTCTGCCCTTCGCGCCGCATTACAGCCTCGATGCACAGGGCCACTATCAGGGTTTCGCCCGTGAGTTGCTCGATGCCTTCGCGGCCGACAGTGGACTGAGCCTGAGTTACAAGGCTTTGCCGGTCGATCAGTTGTTGCCGGCGCTGCAGCGTGGCGAGATCGACTTCAAGTACCCGGACAGCCCGCTCTGGGCGCAGACGCAGAAGGCAGGCATGACGCTGCATTACAGCCAGGCAGTGGTCGACTACGTGGATGGTGTGTTGGCGGCACCCGATCGCCAGGGCCAGGCGCCGGAGAACATTCGCCGTCTGGCGCTGGTGCAGGGCTGGACGCCCCGTGGCTACGAAGAACGCATTGCCAGCGGAGCAGTGCAGCCGCGCTACAGCGAGGATCTGCGGCAGATGATTCGTCAGGCACTGAGGAAGGAAAGTGATGGCGCCTACTTCAACGTGGTGGTGGCGACCTATTACCTCGACAACATCCGCGCTCGGCCAGGTGCCCTGGTATTCGACCCGACGTTGCCGCATACCCGCGGTACTTTCCACCTGTCGAGCAGGGCTTATCCCGAGGTGCTGGCACGCTTCGACCGCTTCCTTGGCGAGCGCGCGCAGCAGGTGGCAGCGCTGAAGGCCAGGCACGGGGTAGAAGCCAACCTGGACAGCGAATACATCGGCGTGGAGCGCTGGAAGGTGGATTTTCTTGAACGCCAGAAAGCCAAAACCGGCGCCAGGGCGCCGGTTTCGACTAGCGATTGACCCGATCAGGCTGCGGCGTTGGCGCGCTGCAAGGCACTGGCGTGGTTGCGCATCAGGCCATAGTGCAGGGCAGCGCCGAGCAGGGCACCGAGAATCCAGCCGTAGCCGGCCAGTTGGCTGAGGCCCGGCATCCACACCGAGGCGACCGAGAACACCGAGGCCACGCCGAAGGCGATCATCGCCTTGCGGTTCCAGCCACCGTTGAAGTAGTAGGTCGAGCCCGGTTCGGCACTGAACAGATGCTGCACGTTCAGGTGCTGGCGGCGAATCAGGTAGTAGTCGGCAACCATGATGCCGTACAGCGGCGCCAGGATCGCACCCAGGGTATCGACGAAGGCGGCGATGCCCATGTTGCTGATGAACGACACCCACAGTGCGCCGATGAAGAAGGCGATGGCTGCGGTGATCATGCCGCCGGTGCGGGCGCTGATGCGGCCCGGTGCCAGGTTGGCGATGTCGTAGGCGGGCGGGATGAAGTTGGCCACCAGGTTGATGCTCACCGTGGCGACGAAGAAGGTCAGCGCGGCGATGATGGTTAGAGCCAGGTTGTCGACGCGGGCGACGATTTCGGTCGGGTTGGTCAGGGTTTCGCCGAATACCACCACGGTGCCGGCGGTGATGATCAGGGCGATGATGGAGAAGAAGGTCAGGCTGACCGGTAGACCGAAGAAGTTACCGGCAGTCATGTGCTTGTGGCTTTTCACGAAGCGCGAGAAGTCGCCGTAATTGATCACCACGGCAGCGAAGTAGGCGACCATGGTGCCGACCACGGCGAAGAAGGCTGCAACGGGGCCGCCAGCATATTCACCGGTGCCACGGAAGATGTTGCCCAGTTCGCCGAGCAGGTCGGGGCCGGCTTTGTACCAGATCATGCCCATCAGCGCGATCATCACCAGGTACACCACGGGGCCTGCGAAGTTGAGGAACTTGGCCACCCAGTCGATGCCGCGCATGAACAGCACGACCTGGAACACGCAGACGATGATGTAGGAAATCCAGCCTACGGCGGTCAGGCCGAGGAACTTGGCCTCCGAACCCGGGCCGGCGAGGGCGGTGATCAGCAGCGCTACCGCCGTGGAGGCGAAGTAGGTCTGCACGCCGTACCAGAAGATCGCCACGATGCCGCGTACCACGGCGGGGAAGTTGGCGCCGCGCACTCCCATGCTCGAGCGGGCCATGACCGGGAACGGAATGCCGTACTTGACGCTCGGCTTGCCGGTCAGTTGTACCAGTCCCATGACGATGAAGCCCGACAGCACGATGCCGGCCAGTACCGCCCAGCCATTGAGGCCGTAGGAGATGAACAGGGTGGCGGCCAGGGTGTAGCCGAACAGGCTCTGGATGTCGTTGGTCCAGACGTTGAAGATTTCGAACCAGCCCCATTTGCGTTTCTCCGGGGCGAGTGGCGCGAGATCCTCGTTATGCAACGAGGGGTCGATGTGCTTGATGTGGAAGTCTTCGGCGTTGGACATGGACAGCTCTCGAATGTTGTTGTGTGGCCGCTAAGCCTGTGAAGAGATTTGTCTGCAGGTTCCATTCCAAGTTGTCGACGATTGTTGAATGAATCTGTGTATACAGATTTTTCAACAGTGATCTGGATAGGAGCCTGTTGGCTTTGTACACATAAAATCGTGTCTTGAACATGGTTGAATGCCGTTTTGGATACAAAAATGTTGTTTTATTGGGTGCAAAATATTGACCTTCAGGTCAAGTTCATGCTTGTGGTGACGAATTTGTGCACCGTCACGACGCGTTGCGCACTCGTCTGGGGCGTTGTCGCGATCTGGGTAGGCACGCTTGCCGAGGCGTGAACCCAAAGAAAAGGGGCAATGACGAAACCGCCATTGCCCCTTGCTCGGCATGACGTCCCTACCCGACGTCACGCAGAGATTCGTGATGCGTGATCAGAAGTGGTACTTGACCAGGGCTTGTACGGCGGTCTGGTCAAAACGATCGTCCGAGCCGTCCACTGGCTTGACCCCATACTTGGCGCGCCACATGTTCACTTCGGTGCCGACATAGAGCTGGCGCTCCTTGCCGAACAGCGCCTTGCCCGCATCCCACTTGACCTGGATCGAGGAGCCAACCGAGGTCTGGGTACCGGCATCGCGAGACGGTGAGCGCCAGTCGACGAAACCGTCGACCAGAAAGTCCTGATCACCGATGCTGAACGGGTACGCCGCGCTGACGGTCAGCTGGGTGGCGTAGCCGTTGTTGCCCGCGTCGGCGAAGAAGGTGTGGTTGTTGATCTTCACCTGGTACAGGTTGGTCTTGAAGAAGGTGAAGCCGGGGACGTCCCAGTCCAGGCCGATGCCGTACAGGTAGTTCTCCGGGCCCGGGCCGCCATTGCCTTTCTCGTAGGTGAAGGCGGCGAAGACATCCTTGATCGGGCCAGCGGCCAGCTTCTGCCCGGTCAGCCAGCTCAGGCTCACACGTGGAGAAAACTCCATGTAGTAGAAGGAGTCCTTGTCGTGCTGGCGGAAGCTGCCGTTATCGAAGCTGCCGCGGGTTTGCGTGTTGTCGGCACGGATGTAGTCGAGGAAGTAGAAGATATCGCCCCAGGCCCAGCCGCTGGCGTGCTCGAAGGTGAAGGTGGTCTGGGTGCGCTGCTCCTCGCCATTGAAGTTCATGCGCTGGAAGTTCTCGCCATACAGATACGACAGGCTGTTGTCCTGCCAGAAAAGCAGGTCGCCGGCGAGGCTTTGCTGGGCGGCGCCAAGCCCGCAGACGAGGGCCAGGCAGTGAGGCAGATGCTTGAGTTTCATGGATTTTCCTTGTTGTTGAGGTGCAGGCGTCTGCTCCCGGCGGCATGCCGCCGGGAGTGTTCGGTTAATACTGGGGTCAGTTCGAGCGTGGCGCTGGGTCGAGGTCGCGACTGAGGGTGCTCAGGCTGTCTTCGCTGGCGTCATCCTGGCGGTTCTGCAGCACGGTGTGCAGGTGCGCCTCAGGGTCGTAGTCATCTTCGGCCACGGGCTCTTCCGGCAGGAACACGTTCAACGCAATGGCACTGAAGGCGCCGATGGCAATCGGCGAGCCGAGGATGTTGCGCAGCATCTCCGGCATCTGCGCCAGTGCTTCGGGCACTGCTGCCACGCCGAGCCCCAGGCCCAGGGAAATGGAGACGATGAGCATGTTGCGCCGATGCAGGCCCGCCTCGGTGAGGATCTTGATGCCGGCCACCGCCACGGTGCCGAACATGATCAAGGTGGCGCCGCCCAATACCGGTTTGGGCATCAGTTGCAGCACCGCACCGACCATGGGGAACAGCCCGAGCAGGACGAGGATCGCAGCGATGTACAGGGCGACATGGCGGCTGGCCACGCCGGTGAGCTGAATCACCCCGTTGTTCTGGCTGAAGGTGGTCATTGGCAGGCTGTTGAACATCGCCGCCATCGCCGAGTTGCAGCCATCGGCCAGCACTCCGGACTTGATCCGGCGCATGTACAGCGGGCCTTTGACCGGTTGCTTGGAGATGATCGAGTTGGCGGTCAGGTCGCCCGCGGTTTCCAGCGGGGTAATGAGGAAGATCACCGCAATCGGAATGAACGCTACCAGATCGAAGCTGAAGCCGTACTTGAACGGCTGCGGCACGCTGATCAGCGGCACTTCGGCCATCTCGCTGAAATCTACCCGACCCGTCAGCCAGGCCACGGCGAAGCCCAGCGTCAGGGCCACGATCACGGCAGACAGGCGCAGCATCTGCGACGAGGAGCGGTTGAGTACGACGATGGTCAGCAGTACCAGGGCGCCGAGAGCCAGATGGTGCAGTGCGCCCAGATCCTCGGCGCCGTAGCCGCCGGCGAAGTCGGTCATGCCGACCTTGATCAGTGACAAACCCATCAAGCAGATGATGGTGCCGGTGACCACCGGAGTGATCACCTTGCGCAGCTTGCCAATGAACTGACTGAAGAAAATCTCGACGAAGGCGGCGCAGAAGCACACGCCGAATATGGTCGAGAGAATCTCCTCCTCGCTGCCACCACGGCCCTTGACGATGAAACCGGCGCTGAGGATCACGCTGAGAAAACCGAAGCTGGTGCCCTGCAGGCAGAGCAGGCCGGAGCCGACCGGGCCGATGCGCTTGGCCTGAACGAAGGTGCCGAGGCCGGAGACGAACAGCGCCATGCTGACCAGATAGGGCACGTGAGCGCCGAGGCCGAGCACGCTGCCGACGATCAGGGTAGGGGTGATGATGGCGACGAAGCTGGCCAGCACATGCTGCAGCGCGGCGAATACAGCGGGGAGGAAGGCGGGAGTGTCGTCCAGTTGATAGATCAGTTCGTTGCGGACGCTGGGCGTAGCTGGGGCGTTGCGGTCGGTAGTCATGTCGTAGCCTGCCATTTGTTTTTATACGGTCATGGGCTTAGAACGTGTCCAAAGTCTGCTGCGCGTCGGCACTGCTGCGTTAAAAACAGGCTCGGACTGCTCATTTACAACTCGTAAACTCCGCGTCCTCGCCTGTTTTTGCCTTGCATTGCTCTAGCTCACGAGACTTTGCGACAGGTTCTTACACGAGGCTTCACGGCACCTCTGCCCTGAGCGAATGAAACCTGTCCACTCGGTCAAGATGTGGCGACTATAACAACTTGGCAACATGGTTAAAAACAATTTATTTGAAGATTGTGCACAAAAACAAGCCGCCGGTCAGTTCGCACTGCCGGCGGCTTTTGACGGCATCCGTGTGCCGTCCTTGTAAAAAAATGCCGCGCCTTCGTGGGGCGCGGCATGTGTGGCAATCAGTTGATCTGAGCGCCTTTGGCGATCCAGCTACCGATCAGGTCGCGTTCGTCCTGGGTCATCTGGGTGATGTTGCCCAGCGGCATGATCTGGCTGGCCACGCTCTGCGCATGAATCTTCGCGGCCTGGGCCTTCATCTGCTCGGGGGTGTCGAGCATGAAACCGGCGGGCGGAGCGCTGAACATCGGGCTGCTCGGGGTGACCGAGTGGCACACGGTGCAGCGCTCATGGATCACGCTTTCTACCTTGGCGAAATCAGCATTGCCTGCTGCAGGGGCTGCAGCTTCACTGGCGACGGGCTCGGTCGGGGTCGCTTCATTGCTCGTTTCGACCTGGGCTGTGTTTGTGCTGGCCGACTGCTCCACAGCGGCGACCGGAATGGCCGCTGGGGCACGGCTTGCCGGGGAGGTGACATAAGCCAGGCAGATCATGCCCAATGCAGCGGCTGGCAGTGTCCAGACGAACTTGTTGCTGTCGTGGCGGGTGTTGAAGTAGTGACGCACCAGCACCGCCAGGATCGCGATACCCGCAAGGATCAGCCAGTTGTACTGGCTGCCATAGGTGCTCGGGAAGTGGTTGCTGATCATGATGAACAGCACCGGCAGGGTGAAGTAGTTGTTGTGGCGCGAGCGCAGCAGACCCTTGGCCGGCAGCAGCGGATCGGGCGTGGTGTTGGTCTCGATCGCCTTAACCAGCGCACGCTGGGCCGGCATGATGGTGAAGAACACGTTGCCGACCATGATCGTGCCGATGATGGCGCCGACATGAATGTAGGCCGCGCGGCCGCTGAAGATCAGGCTGAAGCCATACGCCGCGGCGATGATCAGCACGAACAGCACGGCGCCGAGCAGGGCGGGGCGCTTGCCCAGTGGCGAGTCGCAGAGAAAGTGATAGATCACGTAACCGGCGAGCATCGAGCCCAGGCCAATGGCGATACCCATGGCAGGGGCCAGCTCGACGCCTGGCTTGATCAGGTAAAGGCTGGGGTTGAGGTAGTACACCACCAGCAGCAGGGCGACGCCCGACAGCCAGGTGAAGTAGGCCTCCCATTTGAACCAGTGCAGGTTCTCCGGCATTTTCGGCGGAGCCAGCTTGTACTTTTCCAGGTGGTAGATGCCGCCGCCGTGAATCGCCCAGAGGTCGCCCGACAGGCCCTCGCGTGGGTTGCTACGGTTGAGGTTGTTTTCCAGCCAGACGAAATAGAAGGATGCGCCGATCCAGGCGATGCCGGTGATCATATGGATCCAGCGGATGCCCAAGTTTAGCCATTCGGTGAAATGTGCTTCCACGATCTGTACCTCTTTCCCGGGGGAGGCACGCCAGCCCCGGGCTTCTCTTATTGGTGGGGTTCGAGGAGAAGAAGCTCGTCCTCATTGAAGAAATGCTCATCGCAGTTGCTGCCGGAACCACTGCGATCAACCACCAGGAAGTCATCCCGCTTTTCGATCGTCAGCACCGGGTGGTGCCAGACGCCGCGATGGTAATTGACGCCCTGCCTGCCATTGCTGAGGAAGGCACGGACGGAACCTGATACAGGTACATCGCCAACTGGCGCGACCACGATCAGAAAGGGGTTGCCGAGCAGCGGGATGAAAGCCTGGCTGCCCAGCGGATGGCGTTCCAGCATGCGGATGGTCAACGGCATCTGCAGCGATTCGGCGCTGAAGATGCTGATGATGGCCTTGTCCTCCGGCTGTGCGGTCTCCACGGTGGCCAGCTTGTGATAGCGGCGGGTGGAACCGTTGTTGATCATGAAGAACTCGCTGTTTTCGGTTTCGATCACGTCACCGAAGGGGGCGAAGGCTTCTTTGCTCAGGGGCTCGATGGTCAGGCTACGCATGGCTGTTCTACTTGTTCTGTTCGATTGAGAGGGCAGCAGCCTTACAGCTGCTGCAGGCGGAACATGGCGATCTTGTTGATCTCGGCCAGGGCGGTCTGGAATTCCTGCTCCGGTGTGTTGTGAATGCGTTCTTCGAAGGCTGCCAGGATCTGGTGGCGGTTGCTGCCCTTGACCGCCTTGATGAAAGGGAAGCCGAACTTGGCCTTGTAGGCATCGTTGAGTTCGGTGAAGCGGGCGAACTCCTCGGCGCTGCATTCGTGGATACCGGCGCCGGATTGTTCGGCGGTGCTGGAGGCGGTCAGTTCACCACGTACGGCAGCCTTGCCGGCCAGATCCGGGTGCGCATTGATCAGTGCCAACTGCGCATCATGGCTGGCGGACAGGAGGATGTCGGCCATGCGCTGCTGCAGCGTCTCGATTTCATCGATGGAGCTGTCCAGGCCGAGGTCGTAGGCTTTCTCGGCGACCCACGGCGAGTGCTCGTAGATATCGGCGAAGGCTGCGACGAACGAGTCGCGGCTCAGTTGGGAGGGCGTCAGGGTCTGGAAACGGCTCATGGGCGGCTCTCTTGTCATTCGGTCGCGCGGAAGGGGTGAGTGGCGTGCCAGTGCTTGGCAATGTCGACGCGGCGGGCGCACCAGACCTTGTCGTGGCTCTTCACGTATTCGAGGAAGCGCGCCAGCGAGGCCAGGCGAGCGGGGCGGCCCAGCAAGCGGCAGTGCATGCCGATCGACAACATCTTCGGCGCACCGGCTTCACCCTCGGCGTAGAGCACGTCGAAGGCGTCCTTGAGGTATTCGAAGAAGTCGTCGCCCTTGTTGAAACCCTGCACCTGGGTGAAGCGCATGTCATTGGTGTCCAGGGTGTAGGGGATCACCAGATGCGGTTTTTCCGGCGTGCTGGCTGGATCCCAGTAGGGCAGGTCGTCGTCATAGGTGTCGGAGTCATAGAGGAAGCCACCTTCCTCGCGCACGAGGCGTCGGGTATTCGGCCCCAGGCGGCCGGTGTACCAGCCCAGCGGACGCTCGCCGGTCAACTCGGTGAGGATGCGGATGGCCTCAAGCATGTGCTCGCGCTCGGTGGCTTCGTCGGTGTTCTGGTAATCGATCCAGCGGTAGCCGTGGCTGCAGATTTCGTGGCCGGCGGCGACCATTTCGCGAATCACCTCAGGGTGACGCTGCGCGGCCATGGCCACGGCGAAGACGGTCAGCGGAATGTCGTGCCTTTTGAACAGGTTGAGCAGGCGCCATACGCCGACGCGGCTGCCATATTCGTAGAGCGACTCCATGCACAGGTTGCGCTGGCCCTGCAGTGGCTGAGCGGCGACCATCTCGGACAGAAACGCTTCGGACTCCTTGTCGCCATGGAGAATGTTGCGCTCACCGCCTTCTTCGTAATTGAGCACGAAAGACAAGGCGACGCGGGCATCGCCCGGCCAGTGCGGATGAGGTGGGTTTGCGCCGTAGCCGATCAAGTCGCGTGGGTAATCAGCGTTCACTGCAGTCTTCCTATCTGGAATGTTGCGGTCTTTGCGCGTCCTGAAATCGATGGCTGCGCGACCTGGATGACTAATTGTATACAAAGTTAATTGCTGTTTGTAAATCTGAATTTCGTCATTCTCCTCTATCCTGATGCAAGCAAGAAACTTGCCTGATTGGTCAGCTATCTGGCGTTATACAGGCTTGTCTATTGTGCTGCGGAGTAGTTCGGATTGGTGAAGGTGGAGTCATTGGCATGATCTCCGTCGATTTTATTGTGTACAATTTTGTCGTTAAATGTTTTATATTCACCTCGCGTGCTATCCTGTCCAAGCGTTGGAGCACTGCGACAAGCCGATTTCAATAGAGCAGAGGAGGTGCGGTATTCGCAGGCCGTTGGCCGTGACGGATGCCCGAGAGCCATGGGACGTTTGACTACACATGTACTGGATGCCGCGCACGGCTGTCCGGGGAGTGGCATCAAGGTCGAGCTGTATCGCGTCGAAGGCGCGCAGCTGGAACTGATCAACACCGTTGCGACCAACCACGATGGCCGTTGCGATGCGCCGGTGTTGCAGGGCGATGACTACCGCAGCGGTGTCTATCAACTGCATTTCCACGCTGGCGACTACTACCGTGCTCGCGGTGTCAGCCTGCCGGAACCGGCTTTTCTCGATATGGTGGTACTGCGTTTTGGCATCGATGCCGGGCAGGAGCACTACCACGTACCGCTACTGATCTCCCCCTACAGCTACTCCACCTACCGCGGTAGCTGACGCGACGGCGAGACGAATGCTTGTCACCCTCAGACTCGTTTGAGTCCCTATGCCCGCTCACACTGCGGGCTTTTTTATGCGGGTGTTTTGCCAGGGCCAAGTTCTGCCCGAGGTTGCCGCATGGGTGAGCGACGGTTCTGATGTCAGGGCTGTATGGTGCGCCGCGCGCACCATGTTGGATGAATCCCACCGTTTCACGTGCCGACTCGGTGCGCACGGCGCACCCTGCCGACGAACGTCAGCGTAAACCGGATGCAATCCGGAGGTGGATCGATGAATGTCCGCTTGCCAAGAGCGAGGCATGAGCATGTAGGGTGCGCCGCGCGCACCGGGTTTGATGAACCCCATGGTGCTGCGTGCCGATTTGGTGCGCATGGCGCACCCTACCGACGAACGCCAGCGTAACCCGGATGCAATCCGGAGGTGGGTCGGTAAATGTCCGCTTGCCAAGAGCGAGGCATGAGCATGTAGGGTGCGCCGCGCGCACCGGGTTGGATGGGCTCCATGGTGCAGCGTGCGGACTCGGTGCGCATGGCGCACCCTATCGATATACGTCGACGTAGCCCGGATGCAATCCGGGGCAGGGCGGCAGCATGGCTGCGGATTACATCCAGGTGGCCCTTCTGTCTGGCATTGATGGATCAAACGAAAACCCCGGCACGTGGCCGGGGTCTCGATCAGCGCATGCAGCTTGTCGTCAGAGGAAGGCGAACTTGGCGATGAAGATGATGCACAGCAGGTACAGGCTCAGCGATACCTTGTCGCGCTGGCCGGTCAGCAGCTTCAGCGTGGCGTAGGTAAGGAAGCCCAGGGCGATGCCATTGGCGATGGAGAAGGTCAGCGGCATCATCACCACGGTAACGATGGCTGGGATGGTATCGGTGTGATCCTTCCAGTCGATGTGCGCCATGCCGCTCATCATCAGCATCGCCACGTAGATCAGTGCGCCAGCGGTGGCATACGCCGGAATCATGCCGGCCAGCGGGGCGAAGAACATCGCCACCAGGAACAGCACGCCAACGGTCACCGCGGTCAGGCCGGTGCGCCCGCCTGCGGCAACGCCCGAGGCGCTCTCGACGTAGCTGGTTACTGGTGGGCAACCCACCACCGCGCCGAATGCACCGGCGGTGCTGTCCACCTTCAGCGCCTTGGACAGATCCTTGATATGGCCATTCTCATCCACCAGGTTGGCGCGATGGGCGACGCCCATCAGGGTGCCGGCGGTGTCGAACATGTTCACGAAGAGGAAGGCCAGGATCACGCTGATCATGCCCACCTCCAGCGCGCCGGTGATGTCCAGCGCGAGGAAGGTGGGTTCGAGGCTCGGCGGCATCGAGATCACGCCACCGTACTCCACCAGACCCAGTGCCCAGCCGATAGCGGTGACACCGAGCATGCTGATGAGGATGGCGCCGAACACGTTGCGGTGGCTGAGCACGCAGATGGCCAGGAAGCAGACTGCTGCCAGCAGGGTGGCAGGTTGTTGGAAGGAACCCATGGTCAGCAGGGTAGCCGGGCTATCGACGACGATGCCTGCCGTCTTCAGGCCGATCAGGCCGAGGAACAGGCCGACCCCCGCACCCATGGCGAAGCGCAGGCTGGTGGGGATGCTGTTGAGCAACCACTCGCGAATGCGCGACAGGCTGAGAATCATGAATAGCAAGCCGGCGATGAACACCGCACCCAGTGCCACTTCCCAGCTGTAACCCATCTCGCCGACGACGGTGTAGGTGAAGAAAGCGTTGAGCCCCATGCCCGGAGCCAGGCCCACCGGCCAGTTGGCGTACAGGCCCATGAGGATGCTGGCGACAGCCGCGGCGAGGCAGGTGGCGACGAAAGCCGCTCCGTGGTCGATGCCGGCGCTGGCCATGATGTTGGGGTTGACGAAGATGATGTAGGCCATGGTGACGAAGGTCGTCAGGCCGGCCAGCAGCTCGGTCTTGATGCTGGTGCGGTGCTCGGTCAATTTGAAGAAGCGGTCGAGTAGGCCGGCTCTTTCCAGTTGAGTCGCGTGTTGTTCTTGTTTGACGCTTTCCACAGCGGGTACTCCTCATCTCTCTTGTTGTGTACCGCCCAGAGCGTTGCGCAAGGACAATGGCTCTCTGAGGCAGGCGGTGTTTTTGCGGTGCTTCCTGGCTAAGTTGTTGACCGAGCGGTCAAGAAGTCACTCGAGCGCGATTATGCTGTTGTATACAAAAAATGCAATTAATGTTTTCACTGTTGCGGGAATCGCACTCTGGGCGATTCTCGCCACGAAAATGTGCGGATTTGACGACAATCGTCACTCGGTTTTTATTAAAAAGGCTTTTAAAACAGATAGATGCTGAATTTTCGCGCAGATGGCAGGTAAAGCGCTGAAACACGCCCCAGATGGGGTATCCGGAGTGTTTATCCAATATTGGCCTGAGAAGTACTGCTTATATAAGGAAAGGGTTTGAGTGGTGGCTGGGTTCAGTGAGGAGGTTTCTTGCAGACTCAGCTACGACGTCAGACAACTACAGGTGTAGTGAACGATTGGTTTGTGTACAATCAATCCAATTTTTTCCCGAAGTTTTTCTTCTCGGAGCTTGTCAGCCACCGGGTAGAACACAGTAGAGTCGCAGTGTCGGCGACTCTCATTGACGCGAGCCAGAATGAACGATCAATTGCAGCCCCTCAAGAAGCAGCCGCGTACTGGCAAAAGCAGCCGTAGCGGGACTCAGGATGATGTCGTATACGCCCACATCTTCGATGCCATTCTCGAGCAGCGCCTGGCACCTGGCACCAAGTTGAGCGAAGAAGCGCTGGGTGAGATCTTCGGCGTCAGCCGTACAATCATCCGCCGTGCGCTCTCGCGCCTGGCCCACGAGGGCGTTGTCCTGTTGCGCCCGAACCGGGGGGCAGTGGTGGCCAGCCCCAGCGTCGATGAAGCCCGGCAGATCTTCTATGCGCGCCGCCTGGTCGAGCGTGCCATCACCGAACTGGCCGTGCAGCATGCCACCGCCGAGCAACTGTCCGAGCTGCGCCAGATGGTGCGTGACGAGCAGGACAGCTTCTCCCGCGGTGATCGCGGCGCCGGTATCCGTCTTTCCGGCGAGTTCCACCTCAAGCTGGCCGAGGCCGCGCGCAATGCGCCGCTGGTGAGTTTCCAGCGCAGCCTGGTGTCGCAGACCTCGTTGATCATCGCCCAGTACGAAAGCGGTGGCCGTTCCCACTGTTCCTACGACGAGCACAACCAGTTGATCGATGCCATCGAGGCGCGCGATGCCGAGCGTGCGGTACAACTGATGATGCATCACATGGATCACATCGACAGCAAGCTGAACCTGGATGAGGAAAGCGCCTCGGACGACCTGCACGCGGTGTTCTCGCACCTGCTGCAGACCAAGAAGAAACCAGGGCGCAGCGCCGCCAACCGCTGATTACGGGAAGGCCGAAAAGCCCGGTGCCTGCGCATCGGGCTTTTTCATTGCAGCGCTGCCAGCTTGGCCGCGCTGATCGCTCAGGCTAGACTGCCGCGCTTTTTCTCCGTCGAGTCCATACTGCTTCCATGGCCGCTCAAGTCGAACCTTTCTGGAAACACAAGACACTCGCTCAGCTCGATCAGCGCGAGTGGGAGTCGCTGTGCGACGGCTGCGGGCTGTGCTGCCTGCAGAAGCTCGAAGACGAGGAAGACGGCGCCGTGTACTACACACGTATCGCCTGCAAGCTGCTCGACCTCAACAGCTGCCGTTGCAGTGACTACGCCAACCGTTTCCAGCACGTGCCCGATTGCATCCAGCTCACGCCAGCGCAGGCGGATCAGTTCCAGTGGCTACCGCCGACCTGTGCCTATCGTCTGGTCAGCGAGGGCAAGGATCTGCCGTCCTGGCACCACCTGGTCAGTGGCGACCCGGACGCCGTGCACGCCGAACGCATCTCCCAGTCCGGTCGCATGCTCAGTGAAAACAGCGTGGCCGAGGAGGACTGGGAAGAGCATCTGATTTTTCGCGCGGGTTGATTCACGCCACGGCTTCGTGGCAAATCTGTTGATCGCCCACGGAATTGCCCCGTAGCGCGGCTGTCTTATGGCCAATTGCCTATTCGCATCAGGAGCCCTGCATGCTGCCTTTGTCTCGTTTGCCTCTGTATTCGTCTCTACTGTTGTTGAGCCTCAGCCTGCCGACCTGGGCGGCGACGCAGAAGGTCGACCTGGATTACCAGGTGCGCTTCCTGCCCGAGAGCGCTCAGGCCGAGGTCAGCATCACCGTGGAAAAAGGTGAACGTATCCGTAGCCTGGATTTCAACCTGGGCGAGCAGGGTCGTTACAGCGACTTCAAGGCCGACGGCCAGTGGTCGGAGGAAGCGCCGGGACGTGGCAAGTGGCAGCCCGCCAAGGGCAAGAGCACACTGAGCTACCGCGTGCAGATCGATCATGAGCGCAAGCCTGGGCGTTTTGACGCCCGCATGACCCCGGATTGGGCGCTGTTCCGTGGTGACGACCTGGTGCCGGCCGCTGTGCTCGACCAAGTGGACAAGACCGATCTGGTAGCGCGTCTGCAGTTCGAATTGCCCCAGGGCTGGAAGAGCGTGGAGACCGGCTGGCCGCGTATCGGTAAGAATCGCTTTCGCATCGACAACCCGCAGCGCAAGTTCGATCGTCCCACCGGCTGGATGCTCGCAGGCAAGCTGGGCACCCGCCGCACTCGCCTGGGCGACACCGAGGTGGCGATTGCCGCACCGGTGGGCGAGGGCATGCGGCGTATGGACGTGATGACCTTCCTCACCTTCGTCTGGCCGCAGATGCAGCAGGTGTTCCCGCGTGACCCGGACAAGCTGTTGATCGTTGGTGCGGGGGATCCGATGTGGCGCGGCGGCCTGTCTGCCTCCAACTCCTATTTCATGCATGCGGATCGGCCGCTGGTGAGCGAGAACGGCACCAGTTCGCTGGTGCATGAGCTGGTGCATGTGTTCGGTCGTATTTATGGGCGCGACCGCAGTGACTGGATCGCCGAGGGGCTGGCCGAGTACTACGCCATCGAGCTGGTGCGCCGTGCGGGCGGTATCAGCGAGGATCGCTATCAGAAGATCCGTGAACAACTGATTCGCTGGAGTAAACCGGTCAACAGCCTGCGTACCGACAACGCCAGTGGCCCGGTTACTGCGCGGGCCGTGCTGTTGTTGCAGGAGCTGGATCGGGAGATTCGGCAGAAGACCAAGGAAAAGGGAAATATGTCCTTGGACGACGTCACCCGCGGGCTGATGCGCCTGGACAGGGTCAGCACCAAGGACTTCGTCGACATCACCGAGAACGTCATCGGTGGACCGTCGAAGACGCTGGATACGCGTTTGCTGCGTTGAGCCTACCGCTCCGGCCGCTTTCTGGCAGTGCTCAGAACCTGTTCACGATCTCGCGAGCTAGAGTGATACAAGGCAAAAACAAGCGAGGAAGCGCAGTTTACGAGTGGTAAATGAGCATTCCGAGCTTGTTTTTAACGCAGTAGCACCGACGCGCAGCAGATCGTGAACAGGTTCTCAGAACAAGGGGCCGGAGCGGGTGTTGTTACCTTTGGCCAGGCGGTCATAGAGCACCACATTGACCGTGGCGGCGAGGTTCATGCAGCCCTGGGTCGGGATGTACACCACTTCACCGCCACACCAGTCGAGAATCTCCTGCTGCAACGAGCCGTCTTCCGGGCCGAAGATATAAAGCGCCCGGTCAGGATGGGTGTAGGCGGGCAGGGCGCGGGCGTCATCGACCAGCTCCACTGCCACCGGTGTGCAGCCCAGCGGCAGGATCTTGCGCAGATCATCGATGTTGATCAGCGGAATATCCTGGTGAACCTTCTTGGTGTCGGTGATGAAATCCTTGGCGCGGTCGTAGCGGGTGCCGGTGTAGAACACCGAGCTGACGCCATAGCAGCCCGCTGCACGCATGATGGAACCGACATTTTCCGGTGATTTCGGATTGAACAGGCCGATGCAGGCGTATCTCTTGTTGGCCACGGTGGCACTCGCAAAAGATCCGATTATACGGTGCTGACTGTCAGGCCCTAGTCCTTTTTCAGCAGGCTGGCCAGATCGCCAAAGGCCTTGTAGGTCGATTTGGCGGACTGAGGGCTGGCGGTGGAACCTTCGGCGAAATACTGCTGGTCGGTGTAGCGCGAGTGTTCGTTGTCATGACAGAACAGGCACAGCAGCTCCCAGTTGGAGCCATCCGCCGGGTTGTTGTGGTGGTTGTGGTCGCGATGATGCACGGTCAGTTCGCTCAGGCGCTTGCCAGAGAACTCGCGGGCGCAGCGGCCGCAGACATGGGGGTACATTTTCAGCGCTTTCTGCCGGTAGCCTTCTTCGGCCTGGGCGGACAGGTAGTAGCGATTGTTGCTGGTGCTCATGACAGAACCTGTTATTGGAAGGTGAACGCTTGACTGGATATGTTGCCAGAATAGAACGAAAGCCAGCTGCACAGGAGATATGTCATGCGCTTCCCTCTGTTCGCCGTGATGATTCTGGCCTCCAGCCTTGGCGCTCTGGCCTGGGCTCAGGAGCCGATGCGCATGCCGTCCACGCCTGGAGCAGGTGCGCCGGGCACTGCGACGCCACAGCCTTACGGCCAGCCGTCCACGCCCAATACGATCAAGCGCCAGGGATCGGCGCCCCTCTTGCCACCGCCCCAGGGACAAACGCCCCCTGGGGCTGCGCCGAAATCCACCAGCGATCAGCCGATTCCACAACTGGATCAACAGCTGCGCCGCAACAGCCAGGGGCTGGATGGGCAGCGCAAGCAGGATTGAGCGAGCGCAGGCTGCTTGCTGATCTGCCCGTCACGCTGCGGCGGTAATCCCTAGTACGCGGAATACAAACGCATACTCCAGCGCCACGTCCTTGATGCCCTGATAACGCCCGCTCATGCCACCGTGGCCGGCGCCGAGGTCGGTCTTGAGCAGCAGCAGGTTGTCGTCGGTCTTGCTCGCGCGCAACTTGGCGACCCATTTGGCGGCTTCCCAGTACTGCACTCGACTGTCGTTATAGCCGGCCACTGCCAGGATTGCCGGATAGGCTTGCGCGCGCACGTTCTCGTAGGGGGCATAGGCCTTGATGCGCTCGAACACTTCGCTCTGGTTCGGATCGCCCCATTCGTCGTATTCGGTAACCGTCAGCGGTAGATCCGGGTTGAGCATGGTGTTGAGCACGTCGACGAAGGGCACCTCGGCAATCGCCGCGGCGAACAGCTCAGGTCGCTGGTTGACGACCGCGCCGATCAGCAGGCCACCGGCGCTGCCACCACTGATTGCCAATTGCTGCGAGCTGGTCAGCCCTTCGGCAATGAGGCATTCAGCGCAGGCGATGAAGTCATCGAAGGTGTTCTGCTTGTGCTCCAGCTTGCCGGCCCGGTACCAGGCCTCGCCCATTTCGCCGCCGCCGCGTACGTGGGCGATGGCGAAGATGAAACCGCGTTCCAGCAGGCTCAGGCGCGCGTGGGAGAACCATGGATCGAGGCTTTCGCCATAAGCGCCGTAGCCATAGAGGTAGAGCGGTGCCGGTGTGCCGGCAGCGAATACCTCGCGGCGCGCCACCAGGCTGATCGGCACCTGCGTGCCATCGGCCGCGGTCGCCCACAGGCGACGGCTTTCATAGGCATCCGCGTCGAACGGGCCTTCTACCGGCGTCTGCTTGAGCACTCGCTGTTCGCCCGTGGCCAGCTTCAGCTGGCGTACCTGCGCCGGACGGCCGAGGGCTTCGTAGCGCAGGCGAATCACATCGCTGTGAAACTCCAGGCTGTCCTGCACGTAGAGGCTGTACGAGGCATCCGGTAGTTGCACGCGATAGCTGGCAGCGCCTTGCGGTTGTACTTCCAGCACCGGCAGGCCGCCCTCACGCAGGGCGAGCACGATGGCGCGTTGGTTGAGGGTGGCGCCTTCGAGCATGATCTGCGGATCATGGGCGCGGATCTGTTGCCAGTGCGCACGCTGTGGGTTCGCCTCGCTTGCGCGGTAAAGGGCGAAATTGATGCCGCTCTGGTTGCTGCGGATCAACCAGCACCATTGGCCGTCCAGCATGCCGTGGTCGGCATCGTATTCGTGATTCTCTTCACGTGGCGCCAGGCAGATGAAATCCCCCTGTGGTTGCTCGGCATCGAGCACCCAGACTTCGCTGGTGGTCTTGCTGCCCAGTTGCAGGATCAGCTGGCGTTCGGAGCTGGAGCGGTAGCAGTGCAGGAAGAAGCGGCCGTCGGCTTCCTCGAACACCAGGTCGGCGGTCTGTGTAACCAGGCGGTGACGATGCAGTTTGCAAGGGCGATGGGTGTCGTCCAGCTCGGTGAAGAACAGCGTCTGGCTGTCGTTCGCCCAGGTCATGCTGCCGTCGCAGTCATCGAAGGGCAGCTCGCTGATCGAGCCATCCTCCAGCTCCTTGACGAACAGGCGGTAGATTTCGTCGCCACTGGTGTCGAGGCTGTAGGCCAGGCGCCGCTGATCGGGGCTGATGCTGAAGGCGCCGATGGCCAGGAAGCCGCCGTCCGCCAATGCGTTGGGGTCGAGCAGCAGGGTTTCGCTGGCGGCATCGACCTCCAGGGTGCCGTCTGACGGGCGACGGCAGCGGTAATGGCGCGGGTACTCGTCGCCAGCCGTGGTGCGCTGGTAGTACAGGTAATCGCCCCAGGGTGTGGGCAGCGACAGATCGGTTTCGCGGATGCGCCCCTTGATCTCTTCGAAGAGTTTCTCGCGCAGTGCCTGCTGCGGTTCCAGCACGGCATCCAGATACGCATTTTCCGCCTGCAGATACGCCAGCACTTCGTCGGTGTCGCGGTTTTCCAGCCAGCGATAGGGATCGTTACCGGCTTCCTGGCGGGCGAGGGGGGCTGAGGTCATGGTGCAACTCCAAGGCGGGTGGACGGCGCTCGGGGCACGTTCGAAAAACAACCGGTATGGGCATCGCGGCGTTGAAACTCGCGCGTACGGGCTCGGCCAGGTTTTCAGAAGTGCCCGGCAGGGGCGCCGAGCCGAGTAAAAGCCGCTATCATAAGCGCCCCTTTGCCAGACCTGCCATGCCGGCACCTGCTTATGATGAACGAAAACGACTACCTCCTGGCCTGGGCCGCCTACGGCGTCGCCGCGCTGGGCTGCCTGCTGGTATGGATGCGCATGACCCGCTGGATGTGGCGCTACCTGCGTGAGCCGCTGCGGGTGTTGGTGGCAGTCCTGCTGCTGAGCCCGACCATCGTCGATCCATCGCGTGACCTGTTCGCCCCGGCCATCGCGGTCACGGCCATGGATGTGCTGCTCAAGGTCGGTAACAACGCCTGGCGCGCAGTCGCCGATCTGACTCTCTACTGCCTGATCGCTTTCGCGGTCTACCTGGTGTTCGTCGCCATCCGCTGGCCAATCGAGCGTTGGTGGCAGGGCCGGCAGGAGCAACCCGTGGCAGAAGACGAAGACCCGCGAACCCTGCGTGAGCTGATGGATCAGGGCGATGAGCGTCTGGAGCACCGCTACGAGCGCGGTGGCCGGGTGGAACCGCGTATCTGACCCCTTGCAGCCATTCGCTTAGCCGTTCAGCATGAGGCCATCACGGGTGGAGGCCTCATGACTTGTGTGTTCTGTGCCATTGCCGCCGGCCAATTACCGGCGCATCAGCTGTATCAGGATGATGATTTCATCGTCCTGCTGGATATCTTTCCCATGCGCCCTGCACATGTTCTGATCGTCAGCCGTGCCCACGCGCCGTTTCTCAAGGATCTGCCCGCAGGCGCGCGAGACCGCCTGCTGGCCCTGTCCGACAGAATCGCCGCGGCCTTGCGCACTGCCGGCTACGGTCGTGAAGGCATCAACCTGGTGATCAACGATGGCCCTGATTCCAACCAGCATGTACCCCACCTGCATCTGCACCTGATTCCACGGCGACCCGGTGATCTGCCCGCCTTGCTCTGGCGTTCGCTGGTGCGTTTTCTGCCACTGGGCCGCAAGCGAATCGAGGCGCGTCTGCAGGCCGAAGCCGAGCAACTGCGTCTGGTGCTCAGCAAGGAGATTTGACCCGATGTGCGAATTGCTCGGCATGAGCGCCAACGTCCCCACCGATATCGTTTTCAGTTTTACCGGGCTGATGCAGCGTGGTGGCCGTACCGGCCCGCATCGCGATGGCTGGGGTATCGGCTTCTACGAAGGCCGTGGCCTGCGTGTGTTTCAGGATCCGCAAGCGAGTAGCGAGTCCGAGGTAGCACAGTTGGTGCAGCGCTATCCGATCAAGAGCGAGGTGGTGATCGGCCATATTCGGCAGGCCAATGTCGGCAAGGTTTGCCTGGTCAACACCCATCCCTTCACGCGTGAGCTGTGGGGACGCAACTGGTGTTTCGCGCATAACGGTCAACTGGCCGGGCTGCAGGGCTCGACCAGCTTCTATCGGCCAGTGGGTGATACCGACAGTGAGGCGGCGTTCTGCGACTTGCTCAACCGGGTGCGCCGCGCCTTTCCCGAACCGGTTTCGGTGGAAATGCTGCTGCCGGTTCTGGTCGCCGCGTGTGCGGCATACCGCCAGCTCGGCGTATTCAACTGTCTGCTCAGCGATGGCGACTGGTTGTTCAGCTTCTGCTCGAGCAAGCTGGCGCACATCACTCGCCGCGCGCCATTCGGCCCGGCGCAGCTCAAGGACGCCGACCTGAAGGTGGACTTCCAGGCGGAAACCACTCCCAACGATGTGGTCACGGTCATCGCCACCGAGCCGTTGACCGATAACGAACAATGGTCGCTGTACCAGCCAGGCGAATGGCGCCTGTGGCGCCGCGGCGAATGCATCACTCACGGCAAGGCCTGACTTCATGCTGAGAAGCTATCTGCGTTTGACGTTGTTTGCCTTCGGCCTGCTGCTCGGCGTGCAGGTGCCGGGTTTCATCGATGACTATGCCAAGCGGGTCGAGGCCCATCGCCTGGAGTCGCAGCAGAGCCTCAAAGGCTTTCAGGAGACCGCGCAGAAGTTTTTCAAGGGCGATATGGACGCCCTGGTGGCGCATTACCGTGTCAGCGATGATCCGGTGATGCGCAGCGATGCCAGCAGTGTCGGCCATCTGGTGCAGCGTGCAGCCTTGCTGGAGCGTGAATGGCTGGCCATGCAGGGGCCCTGGTACGCCCAGGCCTGGCATCTGGCGACGGGCGCCGATCATGAGCTGTTCAGTGAAACCCTGCAGGCGTACCGTTATCAGGTGCTGTTCACCCCGGATGCAATTCTCTGGGGCGTGATCTGCGCCGTGCTGCTGGCCTGGTTGGTGGAGCTGCTGGTGCTGCTGTTCAGCTGGATGTTCGGGGCCGGGCAAGCCCGGCGAGCGCAGCAGCGACATTGGCGCTGAAGGCAAAAACTTCTGGGAGAAGTTTTTGAGGCTGCGCAGCGACGGCCCTTAGAGCGTGTTCAAAGTCTGCTGCGCGTCGGCACTGCGGCGTTAAAAACAGGCTCGGACTGCTCATTTACAGCTCGTAAACTCCGCGTCCTCGCCTGTTTTCGCCTTGCATTGCTCTAGCTCGCGAGACTTTGAGCAGGCTCTTAGAGTGGCCTTCCGTGCATGGCAGTCCGCAAAAAGTTGCGCTAGTTCGCCTGAATGCGAGGCGGGGCGTGTTAATGTAATAGGACGTTACATTTACCCCTCGCATTACTGGAGTTTCCATGTCGATCAAGGATTCGATCCTGGCAGCCGCGCTGGCTGCTGTCCTGCCATTCACGTCCGCCGCCTATGCCAACCCCGAGACCGAGCCAGAAAACGCTGTGGTCACCGAGGAGGGTGTCGAGACCGATGAATCGGCGCAGTGGATCAGCCCCGAAGAATTCGTTGCCAGCCTGGAGTTCAAGACCGGGCGCATCGTTCTGGGCAATGACCTGGCCACCCTCAATCTTCCCGATTCGCTGGTGTTTCTCGATGGCGAGAATGCCCAGCGTCTGCTCGTCGACGGCTGGGGCAACCCGCCGGATGACGTCCTGCCGCTGGGCATGATCCTGCCGGCTGGTGTGTCGCCACTGGCCGACGAATCCTGGGGCGTGACCGTCGAGTACGAAGACAGCGGCTATGTCTCCGACGAGGATGCCGCTGATATCGATTACAGCGACATGCTCAAGGACATGCAGGCCGACATGCGCGAGGCCAATACCTGGCGTGAGGAAAACGGCTACGAGTCCGTCGAATTGGTCGGCTGGGCCGCCGCACCGCATTACGATGCTGCGGGCAAGAAGCTGCACTGGGCCAAGGAGCTGAAGTTCGGTGAGAGCGAGATCAATACCCTGAACTACAACATCCGCGTGCTTGGCCGTAAGGGCGTGCTGGTGCTGAATTTCGTCGCCAACATGGATCAACTGGCTGAAATCGAGGCCAGCGTACCGGCCGTGCTGGCGGCGACCGACTTCAACCCAGGTCAGCGTTATGCCGAGTTCGATCCGGATCTGGATACCGTCGCCGCTTATGGCCTGGGTGCACTGGTCGCTGGCAAGGTGGCCGCCAAGACCGGCTTGCTGGCCATGCTGCTGGTTCTGCTGAAGAAGTTCTGGTTCATCCCGGTGGTAGTGGGCGGATGGCTGTTCAAGCGTATTGGCCTGCGCAAGAAGGACAGCGTGTCCGAGCCTGTGAGCGAGCCGGTGGCGACCGCAGCAGCCGAGACTCTGCCGCAGGAGCCAGTGCAGGCTCCAGCACAGACGGTGATGGATCTGAACAAGCCTGATGATGCGGACAAGCGCTGAAAAACCGTAGCCCGGATGTAATCCGGGGAACAGCCTCAACGCGCTCCCGGATTGCATCCGGGCTACAAAAACGCCGCGAACCCCTTGCAGGTTTCGCGGCGTTTTTCGTGGCGGCTCGATGCTCTACTTGGACAGGTACTTCATGCCATCTTCCAGCCCCTGCAGGGTCAGCGGGTACATTCGTTCTTCCATCAGCTCGCGCACCAGGCCAGTGGAGGCGGTGTAGTTCCAGGTGTCCTTGGGGTAGGGGTTGATCCAGATGATCTTCTTGAATTTCTCGGTGAAGCGCTTCATCCAGACGTAGCCGGCTTCCTCGTTCCAGTGTTCGACGCTGCCACCGGCCTGGGTGATCTCGTAGGGCGCCATGGCTGCGTCGCCAACGAACACCACCTTGTAGTCGGCGCCGTACTTGTGCAGCAGATCCATCGTCGAGGTGCGCTCGCTGGTGCGGCGCATGTTGTTCTTCCACACGCTCTCGTAGATGAAGTTGTGGAAGTAGAAATATTCAAGATGCTTGAACTCGGTCTTGCAGGCGCTGAACAGCTCTTCGCAGACCTTGACGTGGGCGTCCATCGACCCGCCGATATCCAGCAACAGCAGCAACTTGACCGTATTGCGCCGTTCCGGGCGCATCTGGATGTTGAGCAGGCCACCGTCTTTGGCCGTGTGGTCGATGGTGCCGTCCAGATCGAGCTCTTCGGCAGCGCCCTGGCGGGCGAACTTACGCAGGCGACGCAGCGCCACCTTGATGTTGCGCGTACCCAGCTCGACCTGGTCATCGAGGTTCTTGTACTCGCGCTGATCCCACACCTTGGCAGCCTTGCCCTGACGCTTGCCGGCATCACCGACGCGAATGCCTTCCGGGTTGTAGCCGCCTGAGCCGAATGGGCTGGTGCCGCCGGTGCCGATCCACTTGTTGCCGCCGGCGTGCTTTTCCTTCTGCTCCTCGAGGCGCTTCTTGAACTCCTCGATCAGCTTGTCCAGGCCGCCGAGGCTCTGGATCTGCGCCTTCTCTTCATCGCTCAGCAGGCGCTCGAATTCCTTGCGCAGCCATTCCTCGGGGATCATCGCCTCGATGTGTTCGTTGAGGTTTTCCAGGCCCTTGAAGTAGGCGCCGAAGGCCCGGTCGAACTTGTCGAAGTGACGTTCGTCCTTCACCAGAATCGCGCGCGCCAGGTAGTAGAACTCGTCCATGTCGGCGAACACGACGTTGTGCTTGAGCGCGTTGATCAGGTCGAGCAGCTCGCGTACCGACACTGGCACCTTGGCCGCGCGCATTTCGTTGAACAGGTTGAGCAGCATGGCTGCGGATCTCCCGGTGATGCACGAACGGTTCCCTCTCCCATTTATGGGAGAGGGTTAGGGCGGGCCGCGTTCGGAGAGGGCAAGCAGACAACTCGGTGCCGTGTTTGACCCTCTCCCCCGACCCCTCTCCCGCAAGCGGGAGAGGGGAGACAATCAGCGGCTGGCGCGGCGCGCCATGAAGGCCAGGCGCTCGAGCAACATCACATCCTGCTCGTTCTTCACCAGAGCGCCGGCCAGCGGCGGGATGGCCTTGGTCGGGTCGCGTTCGCGCAGCACGGCTTCGCCAATATTGTCGGCCATCAGCAGCTTGAGCCAGTCCACCAGTTCGCTGGTCGAGGGCTTTTTCTTCAGGCCCGGTACCTTGCGCACGTCGAAGAACACGTCCAGCGCCTCGGCCACCAGCTCGCCGCTGATGTTGGGGTAGTGCACGTCGACGATCTTCTTCAGCGTGTCGCGATCCGGGAAGGCGATGTAGTGGAAGAAGCAGCGGCGCAGGAAGGCGTCCGGGAGTTCCTTCTCGTTGTTCGAGGTGATGATGATGATCGGGCGCTGCTTGGCCTTGATCGTCTCGTTGGTCTCGTAAACGTAGAACTCCATCTTGTCGAGTTCCTGCAACAGGTCGTTGGGGAACTCGATGTCGGCCTTGTCGATTTCGTCGATCAGCAGGATCACGCGTTCGTCGGACTCGAACGCCTCCCACAGCTTGCCTTTCTTGATGTAGTTGCGAACGTCGTGAACCTTGTCGGAATCGAGCTGCGAGTCGCGCAGGCGGCTGACCGCATCGTATTCGTAGAGGCCCTGGTGCGCCTTGGTGGTGGACTTGATGTGCCAGGTGATCAGGCGGGCGCCGAAGGCATCGGCCAACTGCTCGGCGAGCATGGTCTTGCCGGTGCCCGGCTCACCCTTGACCAGCAGTGGGCGCTGCAGGGTGATGGCGGCGTTGACCGCGAGCTTGAGGTCGTCGGTGGCGACGTAGGACTGGGTGCCTTCGAACTTCATCGGAAAATCCTCGGAACGGTAACGCGCGGGGCCGACCCGCAGCAGAAATTCAGACCGCGACTATAACGCGCAGCTCCGGTGGCTGTGAACGCAGACGCAGTATTCAGTCACTGAATGGGCGGTCACTGCTGATCTCGACTACGCGCTAGCTACCGTCTTGCTGAGGTGGCGGGCGTTCGTAGCGGGGGGTGAAGGCCTCGACGAAGCCATTGCGCAGGATACCGATGAAGGCCTGGAAGGCACTGATGTTCTGCTGTCGCGTGCTGCCGCTGAGCTCAACGCGGGTGGCGATCTGATCCTGGCGCTGGTTCTTCAGCAGTTTCTCGCTGCCGCCAACCAGGGCTTCCCATATCGAGCGGAAGAAGCCCTTGTTCTGATTCTCCACATCCTGCTGCCAGTCGAACACTTCGACATTGCGCAACAGCGGCTTTATATAGCCGCTGAGCTGGGCATCCTCGGCGGATGCTTCGACCACCAGGTCGCCACTGCCGCTCTTGAAGTCGAACTTGCCGTAGGCATTGGCCAGATCGTTGAGCCGGGTTAGCTGGATGTCGGTGGCACGTACGCGGAACTCGAAATCCTCGAAATTATGGAAGGGATCGAATACCGCCGAGGCCTCCAGCGGCGCGTGGCCGAGCAGTTGGGCGGTGCCTTCGAAACGGGCGACGCGATCACCTTGTTCATCGGCTACGTTGGTCAGGTTGTAGAGGCTGGCTTCGATGGCGTTGGCCTGGATTTTCACTGGCGGTGAGGCGTTGAAATTGTAGAAGCCCAGCGTGCCGTCGATCACGCGCACTTCATTGAGGGTGATCGGCAGCAGCTTGTTCAATTGCTCGCGCCAGTCGACGCCTTCACCGGTCTGACTGTCGTCGCTGCCTTCACCGTCAACGAAGTTCACTTCGGGTTTATCGAACACCACCCTGGCCACTACAGCCTGTTCGCGCCAGAGGTCGCTCCAACTTACCGAGATATCAATTCGCGGCGCTGCGACGAACGGCACCGGTACAGCCTGTTCATCCTTGACGATGCTCAGTCCGTTGATACGGTAGGCGCCGCGCCACAGGGCCAGGTCGACATCCTCGATCTGGCCACGGTAATCGCCCATGTCCGCGAGCTTGTCGTTGAGGTAGTCGCGGATCACGTAGGGTAGGGCAATGTGTAACAGCAGCAACAGGGCGAGCAGGCTGAGGCAGATCCATAGCGGCAGGCTGTAGCGGCGTTTCATCGGGCGTATCCGTCAGGCTTGATCCTGGTCAGTGGACTGTGCTGGTCGGAGCATAGTTCGACCTATCGATGCTGGACGCATAGGGGGATCAGGCATAGGCTGACTGGCTCCCTCATGACAAGGAACCGATACACCATGAGCCGCATTTTCGCTGACAACTCCCAAGCCATCGGCAACACGCCGCTGGTGATGATCAATCGTCTGGGGCCGAAAGGCGTGACCATCCTGGCCAAGATCGAAGGCCGCAACCCGGCTTACTCGGTCAAGTGCCGTATCGGCGCCAACATGATCTGGGATGCCGAAGAGCGCGGTGTGCTCAAGCCGGGCATGACCATCGTCGAGCCAACGTCCGGTAACACCGGTATCGGCCTGGCCTTCGTCGCCGCCGCACGTGGCTACAAGCTGGTGCTGACCATGCCGGCCTCGATGAGCCTGGAGCGACGCAAGGTACTCAAGGCGCTCGGTGCCGAACTGGTGCTGACCGAGCCGGCCAAGGGCATGAAAGGCGCTATCGAAAAGGCCAGCGAACTGGCTGCCGCCAACCCTGACTATTACCTGCCGCAGCAGTTCGAGAACCCGGCCAACCCGGCCATTCATGAAAAGACCACCGGCCCGGAAATCTGGCGCGACACGGACGGCGCCATCGATGTGCTGGTGGCCGGCGTCGGCACCGGCGGCACCATTACCGGGGTCTCGCGCTACATCAAGAAAACTCAGGGTAAGCCGATTCTTTCGGTTGCCGTTGAGCCTGTGGGCTCACCGGTGATCAGCCAGACGCTGGCGGGCGAGGAGGTCAAGCCGGCGCCGCACAAGATCCAGGGTATCGGTGCAGGCTTCGTACCGAAGAACCTCGACCTCTCCATCGTCGATCAGGTGGAGCAAGTGGCCGATGAGGACTCCAAGGCCATGGCCCTGCGCCTGATGCGCGAGGAAGGCATCCTCTGCGGTATTTCCTGCGGCGCGGCGATGGTAGCGGCGGTGCGGTTGGCCGAAAAGCCGGAAATGCAGGGCAAGACCATCGTGGTGATCCTGCCGGACTCCGGTGAACGCTACCTGACCTCGATGCTGTTCGACGGCCTGTTCACCGAGCAGGAGTTGCAGCAGTAGTAGTACCCGATATGCCGTGCGAGCAAGCCGCCTCCAGGGGGCGCCGAGAGGTGGTGCGCACGGCGCACCCTACGTGCGGATTTGCTTGTGTAGGGGGCGCCGCGCGCACCGCAGTCCACTGCTATTCCAGTCACGATGCAATTCAGCCCGCGAAGCGCTGATCCAGATAGGCGATGATCGCCTTCGATTCATACAGCCAGGTGCTCTGGCCGTTTTCCTCGATACGCAGGCAGGGCACCTTGATGCGGCCGCCTTGCTGCTCCAGCGCTTGACGATGCCCGGCATCGTTCTTGGCGTCGCGCAATTCCACCGGCAGGTTCAGGCGATGCAGGCTGCGCCGTACCTTGACGCAGAACGGGCAGGCCTGGAACTGATACAGCGCCAGGTCGGACGTGGCGCGTTGCACTTCGGCTTGGGCCTCGGGGCTGCGCTTGAGCTTGCGCGGCCGGCTGATCCAATCGGCGAACACGACGATCTGGCCCAGGCCGATACGAAGGGCTTTGAGCAACATGGTTTGCACTCCTGAAAATAGCGACGGCCGTTCGCTGCAGTGAACGGCCGTCGTCGATGGGGTTGGCCCAGCAGGCTGCTGAAAAACGTAGGCGAGGCAGGCAAGACAAGGCAAAAACGACCGAGGAAGCGGAGTGTACGAATTGTACATGAGCATTCCGAGGTCGTTTTTAACGCAGGATTGCCAACGCAGGTAGTTTTTCCACGGACTGTTAGCGAACCAGATTGAGAAACTCGCCACGAGTCGCCGGGTTGTTGCGGAATTCGCCAAGCATCACCGAGGTGACCATGGAGGAGTTCTGCTTCTCCACGCCGCGCATCATCATGCACATGTGCTGGGCCTCGATGACCACCGCCACGCCGAGGGCGCCGGTGACCTGCTCGACTGCCTCGGCGATCTGCCGGCTGAGGTTTTCCTGAATCTGCAGGCGGCGGGCGAACATGTCGACGATGCGCGCCACTTTCGACAGGCCCAGCACCTTGCCGTTGGGGATGTAGGCGACGTGCGCCTTGCCGATGAACGGCAGCAGGTGGTGCTCGCACAGCGAGTACAGCTCGATGTTCTTCACCAGCACCATTTCGCTGTTGTCGGAGCTGAACAGGGCGCCGTTGGTGACTTCCTCCAGCGTCTGCTGATAGCCGCGGCAGAGGTACTGCATGGCCTTGGCGGCGCGCTTGGGCGTGTCCAGCAGACCTTCGCGGGAGACGTCCTCACCAAGCTGGCCGAGGATCGCGGTGTAGTGTTGTTCCAGGGACATGGAAAATCCTGTTGGGTATCGAGTGGGCGCAGGGTAGGGCGCCGATGTCGGCCTGACAAGTGCGCCAGGCCTGCGCTTATTCGTCGCGACCATCCATCATGGTGCGTTTGAGGATGATGTACACCGCGCCAGTGCCGCCATGCTTGGCCAGGCAGGAGGTAAAGCCCAGTACCTGCGGGTGCTGGCGCAGCCAGGTGTTGACGTGGCTCTTGATCATCGGTTTGCGGCCATCCATGCGCACCGCCTTGCCGTGGGTGACGCGCACGCAGCGAATCTCCAGCTTGGTGGCTTCGGCGAGAAACTCCCACAGGGTGTCGCGCGCTTTCTCGACGCTCATGCCGTGCAGGTCGAGGCTGCCTTCGAAGGCAATCTGGCCGAGCTTGAGCTTGCGCATCTGGCCTTCCTGCACGCCGTTGCCGGCCCAGTACAGCGGATCTTCGGCGCCGACGTCGATGACGAACTGATCGGACAGCCCGTCCACCTTGATCTCGCCCTGGCTGATGGTTGCAGCCTGGCGCAAGGTGTTGAACTGCTTGCGGTCGGTCTTGGGTTTGCCGGTGTCGGCGCGGTCGTGCTTGAGTGGCTTGACGCCGCGCAGCTCGGCCTGGAACAGGGAAAGGTCGTCGTCTTGCATCGGTGGCTCCGCGAAACAGACGGGTATTTTATGGCCTGCAGCCCCTGGCGGCCACCCTGCGAGCCGTCGCTGCGAGGCAGTGAAGGCTCTACCCCGCTTTATGGCCTTTCAGTCGCGCTTTTTCATCAGATGAGGCGACAGGCTCAGGTCACTCGGGCGGCGTAGGCGTCTGCGGCAGCGCCGCCAGAAGACGATGCCCAGCCAGAGCAGCAGCAGGCCGATCGAGAGCAGAGCGATGGCTTCGCCGTTGGAGTCGCCGAGCGTGCCGAGCACCGGAGCACGCCCGGCCAGCGACGCGATACCGGCCATCGACAGCAGAATGCCGAAGGCAGCCAGCAGTGCTCCCAAGGCGGCGCCCAGGCGCAAACGCCAGCTTCCGGACTGGCGTGGACGCAGGCGGCGTGCGTCGAAATCGTCGGACAGCTTCATTCCGATTTCCTTTTGGTTATCGGCGGTATGACCGGTGAGTCTGTTTGGGGTTCCGCACCTTCAACCGTTGCTGTGATGGGCGTCAGACTAGCGATTTGGCTTGTGGCACACGAGTGGCAAAGTTGTCGGCCAGGGCGATCATCTCGATGCGATGCACTTCCGCCGCGGTGATCACCTCGCCGTCTGGGGTCGGCAGGTCGCGGGTGGCGCAGGCGGCATCGACGATGGTGCAGCGATAACCATAGTCCTTGGCGGCGCGAACCGTGGTGCTGACGCTGGAGTGGGTCATGAAACCGCAGACGATCAGGTCGAGGTGTCCCAAAGCCTGCAGGCGGTCATGCAACTCGGTACCGGCGAAGGCGTTGGGCAGGCGTTTCTCCACCACGATTTCGCCCGGGAGCGGTGCGACTTCCGGCAGGTGACGGCCGCGCGGGCCGCTGGGGTCGAGCAAGCCGCCAGGGATACCCAGGTGCTTGACGTGAACGATTGCGGTGCCGGCGCTGCGTGCGGCGGCCAGCAGGCTGGCGATTTCCGTCAGCGCAGGATCCAGACCAGGGAGCGCGAGCACGCCGCTGCGGTACTCTTCCTGGGCATCGATGATCAGCAGGGTCGCATTGCTCAGGCTGGCCGGTGCGTGGCCACGACCGGTTAGCTGGAACATGGTTTGCGGATGGGACATCTCGGGCTCCTGGCTGATGGTGATGATGTGCCATTGTCCCCTTGCCAGCGCAGTCTGTGAACCTCTATTGCGCCATTCCTTGCTCAGGCACCCTGCCCGGAGCAGAATCGGAACCACTCCAAAGGGCTCGGAGTCGTACGCAAAAGGAGTTGCTCATGTCATTCTTGCCACAGTTTTCCCCGTTCTTCTGGCTGCTGTTTTCCATCATCGTCGCGATTGCCGTGCTGCGTGAGCTGCGCCGTCCGGGCAAGGATGGCGACTGATCCGACACGATCAGAGCACTGATTGCCACCTGTTCATGTGCCTTCTGCCTGCACTGGGCTAAACTTCCGCACTTTTCACCCGGAGGCCGCCCGTGACTGCTCTCACTACCCGTTTACGCACCCTGCGTGACTACATCCGTTGGGCTGTCAGTCGTTTTCAGGCCGAGCAACTGTTCTTCGGCCACGGCACCGACAACGCCTGGGATGAGGCGCGCCAGCTGGTGCTCGGTGCCCTGCACCTGCCTTGGGAAATATCTGACGCCTACCTCGACTGCCGCCTGGAAGACGACGAGCACGCTCACCTGCAGGCGCTGCTCAAGCGCCGTATCGAAGAGCGGGTGCCTACCGCTTATCTGCTAGGCGAGGCCTGGTTCTGCGGCCTGCCTTTCGTGGTCGATGAGCGTGTGCTGGTGCCGCGCTCGCCGATTGCCGAGCTGATCGACCGTCGTTTCTCTCCTTGGTTGCCGAGCGAACCGGCGCGGGTGCTCGACCTCTGTACCGGCTCCGGTTGCATCGGCATCGCCTGCGCTTATGAATTCCCCGAGGCTGAAGTGGTGCTGGCCGACCTGTCGTTCGATGCGCTGGAGGTGGCGAATCTCAATATCGAGCGTCATGGTCTGGAAGAGCGCGTGTATTGCGTGCAGGGCGATGGTTTCGCCGAGTTGCCGGGGCAACGTTTCGACCTGATCGTCTCCAACCCGCCTTATGTCGATGCCGAGGATTTCGCCGACATGCCGGACGAATACCAGCACGAACCGGCCATGGGCCTGGCCTGTGGCGATGATGGCCTGGATCTGGTGCGGCGCATGCTGGCCGAAGCCGCCGATCACCTCACCGAGCGCGGTGTGCTGATCGTCGAAGTAGGCAACAGCCAGGTGCACGTGCAGGCTCTATATCCCGAGGTAGATTTCACCTGGCTGGAGTTCAAGCACGGCGGTCATGGCGTATTCCTGTTGGCGGCCAAGCAGTGCCGTGAGCATCAGGCGTTGTTTCGTTCGCGTATCAATGGCTGATTCGCCGTGCGCACGGCGCACCCTACGGGAGTTGCGGCTGACGTAGGGTGCGCCGCACGCACCAAGGGCCGTCAGCGCGTGGCGATCCAGATCAGCAACCCCGCCTGAAACAGGCTGAAGGCCACCAGGCAGGTGATGGTGAAACGCAGGCCGCTGTCCTCGCGCTTGAAACGTTCGACCCGGTCTTCCAGCTTGCGTAGCTTGACGTCTTGCTCCTGCAGGTTCTGATCGGCCTGTTGCAGCATCGCGGCAGCATCCAGTAGCTCGATGATCTGCACCTTCTCGGCATGCCAGTCGCCATGCAGCGAGCTGACCCGCGGTGCGCTGTAGAAGGGCTTGAGCTGCAACGGGTCGCTGTACTCGATGGTGAAGCCCTGTGCCTTCAGGGCGTGGTCACGGCGGGCGCGGGCGGCTTCGTTGAAGTTGTCCTTGGTCGGCAGAGCGCCGCCTTCGACCTGATAGTGCGCGTATTGCTGGCGTGCCCAGGCAATGCCCTGAGCCATGAGAAAACGCCCCAGGCCGCGATTGGCGGGTTCCACGCTCAAGCCCTTGTCCGGGCCGAAGCGGACTTCCTTGCGCTGGTGATCGGCCCACACCTCCAGCAGGTTGTTCTGCCGGTGCAGACGCTGACCCGGCACCTGAATGGTCAGGCGCAGCAGGCTCAGATCCTTGGCGTGACGCTCGACCCGGCCGAGCTGGACGAAACGCAGCGGTCTCGGCCCGGTTTCCCGGTCGACCGGCAGCGGCGCCAGGCGCAGCAGGCTGAACTGCTCGGCTGGCAGGTCAGTCCAGGGATGCGGCGCGGCAGGTGTTTCACCTGCCACCGCTTCGGCGTCGGGGGCTTGCGCCTCCGGGGCTGGGTTTTCGCTCATGGGCGTCCTGTGTGCTTGATCGTGTCGTCAATCTGTTATCGACCGTTTTGCTCAGCACTGGAGCGAATAAAGGCAACGATCCGTTCGCCCAGTGCACGGGCCAAGGGTAGCTTCGGATCGTCGTAGGAGGCTACCTGTTCGTTCCACGCTGCGGGGGTGATGCGCATGACATGGTTCATGCCAGGAATCAGCGCCAGTTCGGCATCGGGCTTGGCTTGCTTGAGCACCTCGGCGTTGTCCGGGCTGACCTGGGCGTCATGGGTGCCCTGCACGATCAGGGCGGGGATGTGCAGTGCAGCGAAATTCTCTGCCGGATCCTGGCGTAGCAGGCTGATCAGGTAGGGTTGCACACTGGGGCGATACACCACCTGCAACTCTTTCGGCACCTTGGGCTGCAGTTTGCCGCGGATCAGGTTGGCAAGGATGTGTCGGCTCTCGTCCAGCAACGGCGGCGGCAGGCGCATGGCCAGTTGCATGTCCAGCACCTGGCCAATGGGGTAGGCGGGGCCGGCGATGGACACCAGCGCATCGGCCTGGCTACCGGGAGCGGCCAGGCTGGCGATCAGCGCCCCTTCGCTGTGGCCGATCAGGATCAGTTGGTCGAAGCGCGGGTCTTCTCTGAGCTGCCTAGCCCAGCCTTCGGCATCGGCCACGTAGCGCTCGACGCTGAGGTCGCGCTCATCCGGTGTTGCAGCGCGACTGGCCGCGACGCCGCGCTTGTCGTAGCGCAGGCTGGCGATGCCATTGCGCGCCAGAAACTGCGCCAGCTTCTTCAGTGCGTCGTTATGACCACCTTCGGGGTTGTTGCCGTCGCGGTCGGTGGGGCCGGAGCCGGCGATCAATAACGCCACCGGTACGGGCTTGTCGCTTTGTGGCAATAGCAGACTGCCGCGCAGGGTGCCCTGGTCGGTGTCGAGACTGACCGGCAGTTGCTGGCTGGTGCTGGGCGTGGCCTGGGCCAGGCCGGTAACGAGGGTGAGGGACAAGAGCAGGGCTCGCAGCATGATGAGGGTAGGGTAGTGGCAGACTGGCATTGGACGTATTCGGCGGGCCAAGGTTCGGGGTGAACTGCACGTGGGTGGCAGGTATACTCGCCCACCTTGTGAATCGGGCCTGCGCAGTGGCAGGCCGATGCTGAATTTCGCGGAGCGTCTTCCCATGTCCGGCAATACCTACGGCAAGCTGTTCACCGTCACCACCGCTGGCGAAAGCCATGGCCCGGCGCTGGTCGCCATCGTCGACGGTTGCCCGCCCGGTGTCGAGATTTCTCTGGAAGACCTGCAGCGCGACCTCGACCGCCGCAAGCCGGGCACTAGCCGCCATACCACGCAGCGCCAGGAAGCCGACGAGGTGGAAATCCTCTCCGGCGTGTTCGAGGGCAAGACCACCGGTTGCTCCATAGGCCTGCTGATCCGCAACACCGACCAGAAGTCCAAGGACTACTCGGCGATCAAGGATCTGTTCCGCCCGGCCCACGCCGACTACACCTACCACCACAAGTACGGCATCCGCGACTACCGTGGCGGTGGCCGCAGCTCGGCCCGCGAAACGGCCATGCGTGTGGCGGCCGGCGCCATCGCCAAGAAGTTCCTGGCCAGCCAGGGCATCGTCATCCGTGGCTATATGAGCCAGCTCGGCCCCATCGAGATTCCGTTCAAGACCTGGGATTCGGTGGAGGAGAACGCCTTCTTCAGCCCCGATCCGGACAAGGTGCCGGAGCTGGAGGCCTACATGGATCAGCTGCGCCGCGACCAGGATTCGGTCGGCGCGAAGATCACCGTGGTCGCCGAAGGCGTCATGCCGGGCCTCGGCGAGCCGATCTTCGACCGCCTCGATGCCGAACTGGCCCATGCGCTGATGAGCATCAACGCCGTCAAGGGCGTGGAGATCGGCGCCGGCTTCGCCTGCGTCGCGCAGCGTGGCACCGAGCACCGCGACGAGCTGACTCCGGAGGGCTTCCTCTCCAATAACGCCGGCGGCATTCTCGGCGGTATCTCCAGCGGCCAGCCGATCGTTGCCCACCTGGCGCTCAAGCCTACTTCCAGCATCACCACGCCGGGGCGTTCCATCGATGTCGACGGTAACCCGGTGGACGTCATCACCAAGGGCCGCCACGACCCCTGCGTCGGCATCCGCGCCACGCCGATCGCCGAGGCGATGATGGCCATCGTGCTGATGGATCACCTGCTGCGTCACCGCGCGCAGAACGCCGACGTGCGTGTCACCACGCCGGTGCTGCCGCAGCTGTGATCCGGGCGGCGGCATGAGCGCGGCCCTGCCGTACTGGCGGCTGTCCGGCTTCTACTTCTTCTACTTCGCCCTGCTCGGGGGCACGGCGCCGTTCTTGGCGCTGTACTTCGACCACCTTGGCTTTTCCCCGGCGCGGATCGGCGAACTGATCGCCATTCCCATGCTGATGCGCTGCCTGGCACCGAACCTGTGGGGCTGGCTGGGTGATCGCACCGGTCAGCGCCTGTTGATCGTGCGTTTCGGCGCGCTGTGCACCCTGGTTTGCTTCGCCGGCATCTTCTTCAGCCAGAGCTACGCCTGGCTGGCTCTGATCATGGCTACCCACGCCTTCTTCTGGCATGCGGTGCTGCCGCAGTTCGAGGTCATCACCCTGGCCCATCTGCGCGAGCAGGCGGCGCGCTACAGCCAGATTCGCCTGTGGGGCAGCATCGGTTTCATCGTCGCCGTGGTCGGCCTCGGCCTGCTGTTCGAATGGCTGAGCCTGGACGCGTATCCGGCAGCGCTGCTGGTGATCATGGCCGGCATCGTCGTCAGCAGTTTCTGGGTGCCCAATGCGCAGCCTGTGCTGCGCCCGAGCACGCTGGAGTCGGAGGGCTTTCTGCGCCAATTGCGTCGCCCCGGTATCCTCGCGTTCTACGTCAGCGTCGGGTTGATGCAGTTGAGCAATGGCCCGTACTACACCTTCCTGACCCTGCATCTGGAGGGCGTCGGCTACAGCCGCGGCGCGATTGGTCTGTTCTGGGCGCTGGGTGTGGTGGCGGAGATTCTCCTGTTTCTGGTCATGGCGCGCCTGCTGCAGCGTTACTCGTTACGCACCGTGTTGCTGGCCAGCTTCCTGATCACCGCCGTGCGCTGGCTGCTGCTGGGTAATCTGGCTCAATACCTGCCGGTGCTGCTGCTGGCGCAGTGCATGCACGCCGCCACCTTTGGCGCTTTCCATGCCGCGTGCATCCACTTCGTGCAGCGCAGTTTCGCCGACCGCCAGCAGGGTCAGGCTCAGGCGCTGTATGTCAGCCTGGCCGGGATCGGCGGTGCATTGGGCGCGTTGTATGCCGGTTATAGCTGGAAGAGTATGGGCCCGGCCTGGACCTTTGCCATCGCCAGTCTGGTAGCCTTGCTCGCCGCCTTCATCATTGCCACCCGTCTGCCGCCCGAGCGGACCTGAATCGAGTGAACCCTTCATGAGCAGCCTCGCCGTCTATCTGCATACCTCTCCGGAACTGCCGAACAAGGTACTGAACCACGCCGATGACATCGCCAGCACCCTGGCCTCGGCGGGTATCGACTATCGCCAGGTCGAGCTACCGCAGGCCATGCGCCCCGGCTGCGAGCAGGACGAGTTTGAGGCGGCCTATGGTCTCTGGCTGCAGGCGTTGATGGGCGAGGAAGGTCATGTGCAGCAGGAGCTGTTCAATTTGCAGCGCAATCACCCGCAGAAGCTGGAGTTGCGCGCACGCCACCTGGACGAACAGGTACAGGCGGCCGCCAGTGCCTGGTTGTTCATCGGTGGTTTCGCCCAGCTCAGCCTGCACCTCGACGACCACGTCTACGTGCTGCAGGGCGAGAAGGGCGATCTGCTGTCGCTGCCAGCCGGTACGCGGTACTGGTTCGACCTGGGGGAGGAGCCGCATGCATTGGTGGTGCGCCTGAGTGCCAGTGGCGAATCCCCCGTGCGCACCGATGACGATATCGCCAGTCGTTTTCCGCGACTGGACGATTGATGTGAAGGGAACCCACACCCGCCGGCGACTATCCTAAGAAGGCAACCCTTCTCACAGGAGTGTCATCATGGGTTCCACCCTCAATGGCCTGGTCGGCCTGATCATCCTTGCCCTGGATATCTGGGCAATCATCAACGTGGTCAAGAGCAACGCCGAGACTGGTATCAAGATTCTCTGGATTCTGCTGATCGTGCTGTTGCCGGTGATCGGTCTGATCATCTGGGCGCTGATGGGGCCGCGCGGCAACGTCAGGATCTGACCGAAGCCGCTTCTGCCGGTGCGCCCTGACATCCGGGGCGCGCCTTGCTCACAATGCCAACTGCACCTGTGTTGGCTGAAATACACCCTCGAGTTCCAGTAATTGCTGCTTGCGTGGCAGGCCACCGGCGTAACCGGTAAGGCTGCCGTCACGGCCTATCACGCGATGGCAGGGCACGATGATGGAGATCGGGTTGGCGCCATTGGCCGTTCCCACCGCACGCACGGCTTGCGGTCGGCCGATGACATTGGCCAGCTCCGAGTAGCTGCAGGTGCGGCCATAGGGAATGGCTTGCAGCGCCTGCCAGACCGATTGCTGGAATGCCGTGCCCTTCGGCGCAAGGCGCAGCTCGAACTGGCGGCGTTTACCGGCAAAGTACTCATCGAGCTGGGTGCACACGGCATCCAGTTCGCGGCCGGCGGGCTGCCAGTCTTCCTCGATACGCCAGGGGCGGCTGTCCAGTTCCATCAACAGCAGTTGCAGGCCGCTTTCATCGGCCGCCAGGAACAGTGGGCCGATGGGACTGTCGTGGTAGCGGTAATACATGGTTCAGCCTCCCGAATAGTTATGCCACAGGTGTGCGGCTGCATAGGCCCGCCAGGGGCGCCAGGCCTCGGCGCGAGCCTTGAGGCGGCGTGCATCGATGCCTTCCGTTCCCCACACTGGCGCCTTGAGTAGGCCCAGATCGCTGGCCGGAAACGCGTCGGCCTCACCGAACGCGCGCAGGGCGATGTACTCGGCTGTCCATGGGCCAATACCGGGCAGGGCGCACAAGCGCTCGATCAGTGCCACGCTGCCTTCTTGCAGATCAAGCTTCAGACTGCCATCGGCGATACGCGCAGCGAAATGCTGCAGGCACTGCACGCGTTTGCCGGGCATGCCGATGCCTGCCAGATCCGCTTCGGCAAGTGCTTGCGGCGAGGGGAACAGATGGCTGATGCCGAGCGTTTCCGGCGTTTCGATTCGTGTGCCGACACGTTGTACCAGGCGCCCGACGATGGTGACCGCCGCCTTGACCGTGACCTGCTGGCCGACGATGGCGCGCACCGCTTGCTCGAACGGATCGAAGGCCACCGGCAGGCGCAGGCCGGGGTTGCTTAGCAGCAGGGGCGCGAGCAGCTCATCAGCGCCCAGGTGAAGGGCAATCGCTTCGGGCTCGCTGTCGAGATCGAACATGCGCCGTACACGTTGTTCGAGCTGATCGAGATGGGCGGGCGTTGCCAGGCGGCAGCGCAGCTCCAGCGCGTTCTGCCCAAGCAGCGGGGCAACCCGAAACCAGCCGGGTGTGCCGTCGATGCTGAAGCCGCGGCTGTAGCTGTCCGCGCTCAGTGACTCCAGCCCAGGAATCGCACGCAAGGCAAAGTGGCTATGGAACTGTTGCCAGTCCCAGGGCGGTTGGTAGGGCAGAAGCAGCGTGATGATGTTCATGGCTCGCACCCTAGCGCGGTGCTCGGGCGTTGTCAGCGTGAAGATGACTTTCAAACTGCGACAGGCCAGACCTTGCCTTTGTGCGGGGGCTCGGTGCGCATGGCGCACCCTATATGAAGCGCGTATCGAAGGGCCAAGATCCAGGCGCATGGGCTTTAAGTAGGGTGCGCCGCGCGCACCAGGGACTCCGCAGTTCGTTAGGGGGGGGATCGGGATGCCGACCACTCGTAGCGCTAGCGAACAGTCCGCCAGCGCGTACGGTTACACCATCGCCTCCCGTTGATAACGTCCCGGCGTGATGCCTTTCCAGCGCTTGAAGGCGTGGATGAAGTTCGACAGCTCGCCATAACCCAGGCGCTCGGCGATTTCCTCCAGGCTCAGGCCGCCGGCGGCCAGCAGCTCTTCGGCCAGCGCCTGGCGTACTTCGTCCTGCAGGGCGCGGAAGCTGGTGCCTTCTTCGATCAGGCGTCGGCGCAGAGTACGGCTGCTCAGGTGCAGACGCTCGGCGACTTGCTCCATATCGGCGAGCTGCCCCGGCGATTGCAGCAGCAACTGACGCACGCGTCCAGCCACACCCTGATGCCATTGATGGCGCGCCAGCAGTGCCTGGCATTGTTGCTCGCAGGCACTGACCAGTTGCGGGTTGGCCCGTGGCAGTGGGTTGTCCAGCAGGTCGGCGGTAAAGCCCAGGCGATTGTGCGCAGCGCCAAAGCGCGGCACTTGGCCGAAGGCGGCGATAAAGGGCGAAACGTCAGCCGGCGCTGGCTGGCGCAGCTCCAGCGCGAGCAATGGTAGTGCGCTGCCCAGCAGCTCGCGCACGACCACCAGGGCGCCGAGCATGTCGCGCTGCACGATGAAGTCATGCAGCGCCGGGGGGAGGGCGCTGTCGTCGAAATTCAGGCTGGCGATATCGCCATCCACGCTCAGGCTGATGCGGGTGAAGGCATAGGTCAGGCCGTGATAGCGCAGGCCCAGCTCGGCGGCCTGACGCACTGTGGCGCTGCTGAGAATGGCATAGCCCCAGGCACCGTACGTGGTCAGGTGGTAGCGTCGACCGGCCTGCAGGCCAAGGTCGCTGACCTCGGGCAGCGCCTCGATCAGGTTGGCGATCAACTGCAGTTCACGCTGTGCCTCGATCTCCCCGTTCAGGCTGGCCAACTGCACCGGGCTGAGCCCGGTTTCATGCAGGCATCTGTCCAGGCTCAGGCCAAGGTCGAGCCCGAGCTGGGTAAGCAATTGGATGCTGATGATTCTGCGTCGAGCGGGCCAGGGAGCTGACATAGATTGTCCGAAAATCACAATATCCTGGCCGACTATGCCATAACCCGGGTGAGGCGAGGCAAGTAGCATCTGCTCATCGCCATAAACGGGTCACTACAATGAACAACAACCCCCGTACGAACGCGCCTTGGCGCGTGTTGATCATCGGCAGCGGTTTTGCCGGTCTGGGCCTGGCCATACAGTTGCGCAAGGCCGGTGAAGAGGACTTCCTGCTGCTGGAGAAGGCCGGCGAGGTCGGCGGCACCTGGCGCGACAACAGTTATCCGGGCGCCGCCTGTGACGTGCCTTCGCATCTGTATTCCTTCTCCTTCGAGCCCAAGCATGACTGGTCGCGCAAGTTCGCACCACAGGCGGAAATCCATGCCTATATCCTGCAGTGCGTGGAGAAGCACCGGCTGCGTCCGCACATCCGCCTGAACAGCGAAGTGCTCGGTGCCGAATTCGATAAAGTGCGCGGTATCTGGCGTGTCGAGCTGGCGGCAGGCGAGGTGATCGAGGCGCAGGCGCTGGTCAGTGCCTGCGGCCAGCTCAATCGGCCGGCCTACCCGAAGCTGCCCGGCCTGGAGCATTTCCGTGGCGAGGCCTTTCACTCGGCGCGCTGGCGACATGATCTCGATCTGACCGGCAAGCGCGTGGCGGTGATCGGCACCGGCGCTTCGGCGATCCAGTTCGTGCCGCAGATCCAGCCCAAGGTCGCCAGTCTGAGCCTGTTCCAGCGCTCGGCCGCCTATGTGCTGGCCAAGCCGGATCGCACCTACCGCCCCTGGGAAGTGGCCCTGAAACGTCGTTTGCCGTTATGGCAGCGCGCTGATCGCCTCCTGCAATACCTGCATCATGAGGGCCGAGCGTTGGCCTTCATCCGCTTTCCCTGGCTGATGCGCCTGTTTCGCCACAGCTTCACCCGCCATCTGCAGCGGCAGGTGCCCGATGCCGGTAAGCGTGCGCAGTTGCAGCCGGACTATCCCATGGGCTGCAAGCGTATCCTGATCAGCAACGATTACTTCCCGGCGCTGGCGCAGACCAATGTCGAGATCATCGACGCGTCGATTCGCGAAGTGCGTGAACATTCGTTGGTGACGGCCGATGGCCGCGAGCATCCCTGCGACGTGCTGATCTATGGGACTGGTTTCACCGCCACCGATTTCCTTGCGCCGATGCGTATTCGTGGCCTCGACGGGCTGGATCTGAACCAGGTGTGGAAGGAGGGGGCCGAAGCCTACAAGGGCATCAGCGTCAGCGGTTTTCCCAACCTGTTCCTGCTCTACGGGCCGAACACCAACCTCGGCCACAACTCCATTCTCTATATGCTGGAGAGCCAGTACGCCTACGTGCTGGGCTGCCTGCAGGCGCTACGCGAACAGGGGCTGCGCTACCTCGACCTGCGTCCGACGGTACAGCGTCACTACAACGCCGAGTTGCAACAGGCGACTCATCGAACGATATGGGAACAGGGCTGCGACAGCTGGTACAAGACCGCTACCGGCAAGAACACCAACAACTGGCCGGGTTTCACCTTCACCTATCGCCTCATGACCCGTACTCTGGAGCTTGCCGACTATGACTGCGTCCGCTGATTTCAAAGCCCCCGCTGCCGAGCAGATGCTGCTGCGCGGCCTGCTGCGCGGCTTTCTGCGCCTGTTCTTCCGCGGCCTGGTGCGGCCACCTATGCCGGTGGCCGGGCAGCGTCGTGTACTGCGTGCACTCACCACCATCACCCTGACCCCGCGCGGGGTCAGCCGCAGTGCTGCGACCTTGGCCGGACGCCCGTGCGAGTGGCATCGACCGCCTGTCAGCAACGGCAGCGTGCTGCTCTATCTGCATGGTGGCGCCTTCATGATCGGCGGGCCGGATACGCACCGGGGCATCTGCGCCAGCCTGGCCAAGCGTGGTGCCCTGGAGGTCTGTGCACTGGATTACCGCCTGGCGCCGGAGCATCCCTATCCGGCGGCGCGCGATGATGTGGTGGCGGCTTACCAGGCACTGCTGGAAGCGGGCTATCGGCCGCAGCAGATCGCCATTGGCGGCGATTCGGCCGGCGGCAACCTGAGCCTGGTCGGTTGCTTGCGCATCATCGAACTCGGCCTGCCGGCGCCCGCCGCTCTGGTGTGCTTCTCGCCGGCCACCGATTTCACTGGCGAACAGATGCACGAGCCGCCAGCCGGCGATCCGCTGATCCACCCCAGCTGGATCGAACAGGCTGCCGAGTTGTATTGCCCGGCCGATCTGCCGCGCAACGACCCGGGCATGTCACCGGTGTTCGCCGACCTCAGCCAACTGCCGCCGACGCTGATTCAGGTGGGCGAGGACGAGTTGCTGCTCAACGACAGCCTGCGTCTGGCCGAGCGCGCCAAGGCGGCCGGGGTGAACGTGCGTCTGGAGCGTTATCCGGGGCTGTGGCACGTGTTCCAGGCGCACGTCGGCATGTTGCGTGCGGCGGATTACGCCATCTCCCGTGTGGTGGCCTTTTTCCGCGAACGCGGTGTGTGATGAACAACATCCTTATCAGCGGCGCTGCATCGGGCATTGGCGCCGCTACCGCACGACTGTTTCACGCGCGAGGCTGGCGTGTCGGGCTGCTCGATGTCGATGAAAAGGCGCTGGCAGCATTGTCCAGTGAACTGGACGGTGCCTGGCATGCGCAACTGGATGTGGTCGATGCCGTGGCGGTGAAAGCGGCGCTGGCCGACTTCTGCACGCAGAGCTGCGGCCAGTTACGCCTGCTGTTCAATGGCGCGGGCATTCTGCGTACCGGTGCCTTCGCCGATATCGAGCTGGAGCAGCACACGCGCCTGGTACAGATCAATGTGCTCGGTGTGCTCAACCTCTGCCACGCGGCCTTTGCCTACCTCAAGGCCACGCCGGAGGCGCAGGTGATCAACATGGGGTCGGCCTCAGGGCTTTACGGTGTGCCACAGCTCGCCAGTTACTCGGCCAGCAAGTTCGCCGTACGCGGGCTGACCGAGGCGCTGGAACTGGAGTGGCGCGAACACGGCATCCGTGTGGGTGACCTGATGCCGCCATTCGTCGACACGCCGATGGTTCGCAGCCAGGCGCAGCGGCCGCCGGTGATGCGTCGCCTGGGCGTGCGCCTGGAGGCCGAGCAGATCGCCGAAGCGGCCTGGAAGCAGGCTCACGCCAGCACTGTGCATCGCCCGGTGGGGCTGCAGTTTGGGTTGCTGTTCAATCTGGGCCAGATCTCACCGGGGTGGATCAACAGGTTGCTGATGGGCTGGCTCAGTCGCCCATGAGTTCAGGTGAGGGGTTCAGGCTGGCCAATTGCCGCTGGTCGCCGGTTTTGTCACAAAGGCTTTCTGCGCGACGCGAATCTCTCGCTCAGCGACTATTCTGGAGGAGACGGTTTTCAGTCCGGCGTTCTGCCGGGCAGTCGTCGATACGCTTGCAGTAGACACATCGAGCACCTGCTCGATTCTCGGGGCGGCGCCAATTGGGGCCGCGACACCGTCCATAGGACGGTTGCATTGGGAAAGCGGTTAATCCATCCATAGCCTGAGAGGGGGTCGTTTATGAGCACAGCCTTCCACGAAGACTCCAGCACGTCGGTGCTGCGTCGGATGAAAGAAGGGGGATTCGACTTCGCCCAGTTTCACCCGATCGAGTTCTACGCCATCTTTCCCGATGAGGAACGGGCCAGAATGGCGGCCAGAAACTTTCGCGGCGAGTCGCTCAACGCCCAGATATCCGCCCGCGAGGACGGTATCTGGCACCTGCAAATCAGCAAAGTGATGTACGCCACCCATGCAGGTATCGGCGCCTTCGAACATGACCTGGAGTCCATCGTCGTCCCGCTGGGCGGCAAGATGGACGGCTGGGGCGTTACGCAGGAGGTGAAAGCGTCAGCCATGCGTTAGGGACGGATGCAGCGGCGTCCATCCGCTCAGACCATCGGCCGGCTGTCCGGCCGATGGCTTCAACCCCCAACCTGCCTCGACTTGCCAACCCTTCTCGCGCAGACTTCGCGGCGGAGGTGCTCATGGCCGATGTTCTGATCCTGACTCATATCGATTATTGCCCGCCAGCCCATCTGGCGCAGGTGCTGCAGGCGCGTGGCTGCAGCTTCGACGTGCTGCGCGTCGATCTGGGCGAACTGAGCGGTTACGACCTGGAGCGGCCCAAGGCGGTTGCCGTGATGGGCGGGCCGATGAGCGTCAACGACCCACTGCCCTGGATCGCCGGCGAAGTGGCTGCCCTGCAGCGTTTCATCGAGCGTGACATTCCCATCATTGGGCACTGCCTGGGCGGCCAGTTGCTGGCCAAGGCACTGGGCGCCACTGTCCGCCGTATGCCCTACACCGAGGCCGGTTGGCAGCGTATGCAGCGTCGCTCAGAAGCAGCCGATAGCCCCTGGCTGGCGCATTTGCCTGAAGCGTTCAGCATTTTCCAGTGGCATGGCGACACCTTCGCGCTGCCAGACGGCGCCCAGCTCCTGCTGAGCAGCCGCTGGTGCGACAACCAGGCCTTCGCCTGGGGTGACAAGGTGCTGGCGTTGCAAGGGCATCCGGAAATGACCCAGGCGCTGATCGAGCTCTGGCTCGACGACTGGGCGCATTTGCTCGATGCCAGCCAGCCCAGTCAGCAGAGCATCGCCGACATGCGGGAAGACCTGGCTGGAAAGGTCAGGGCGCTGAATCAGGTCGCCGAAGGTTTCTACACGCACTGGCTGGAACTGGCTGGGCTTTGAGTTTAGGTTCTACCGGTGTTGTGGCGACTGCACCAGTCTTCTCTCAGCAACCCGTAGAGTGCTGAGTCCGACACTTGCTCGTCGATGATCCAGCGCTGGCGCAGCAACCCTTCCAGGCTGAAGCCCAGGCGCTCCAGAGCGCGACCGGAGGCGCTGTTGGTTGGGTCTATTTCAGCCTCGACGCGATTCAGACCCAGAGTTTCGAAAGCATGGCGCAGCAGCTCGCCAGCCGCTTCCTGAACGTAACCCTTGCCCCAGGCAGACGATGCAATGCCAAAACCGATCTCCGCACGACGCGACTCCGGCTGGTAGTTGAACAGCAGGCATTTGCCGATCAGTTCGGCGCTTTCCCTGTCGACGATAGCCAGGGTCAGGCGCTGGCCATCGTGCATGGCCTCTTGCTCGGCGCGGATGAAATCCTGTACCACGGCTGCGGAGCTCCAGGGGGGCGTGTTCCAGTACTGCATGACCTGAGGATCGGAAAAGATCGCGAACAGAGCCGAGGCGTCCGCTGTTTGCAGAGGGCGCAGTTGGAGGCGATTGGTTGTCAGTGTCACGGAAAGGTCAGACATGGGTTTCCTTGTATTCAGAAGCGCTCGTCGGCAATGGCGGGCAGCACCAGCTCGCGCACGTAACTGGCATCCGAAAGGCTCAGCAGTGTCCGTACCAGGGCGACGACATCGTGCAGAGGAATCAGCTGGCCTTCGCCGTTTTGCGCCGCCTGTTCGACCGGAGTTTGCAGCCCATCCTGAGTGTTGAGATAGCCCAGCTGCAGGCAGGTGACGGCCAGACGCTGATCGCGAAAGCCCTCACGCAGGCTTTCGGCGATGCCTTTGAGGGCGAACTTGCTGGCGCCGAAGGTGACTTCCGGGCGGCCACTTTGCGGCAGGGCCGAGGTGGAGCCAGTCAGGATCAGTTGCGGCTTGGCACCGCCGAGCAAGCGCGGCAGCAGACGTTTGAGCAGCAGCAAGGTCGCGCCGACATTGACGCTGACCATCTCGAGAATCTGTGCGTCGTCGTCCTGCAGAAAGCTGTAGTCATCCTCGAACGCACGAGCTTCCCAGATACCCAGGTTGTAGATGATCGCATCCAGATGCTGTGGCGCCTGTGCTTCGATGGTGTTTACGGCCCGCAGAGGATCGCTCATGTCCGCTTCGATCCACTGGATGTCCGTGGTCAGATCGGCCGGGCGGCTACGTGAAATCCCGATCAGCTCGTGGCTTGGCGCCAAACCTTCTACCAACGCACGGCCGAGACCTCGGCTCGCACCGATCACCATGATTCGCATCGCATGACTCCTTGGGTGTTTCGTGGATCATCCATGACTCAGGCGAAAGCGTTGCTCGCCCGAGAAGGGAAAGGCTGGGACGTTAATGGTGGAACTGGCGGCGGGTCAAACAACGGCCGCAGGCGCGCGGTTTCAAGCGTTACAGATTGTCTCCGTCGCGACTTTCGCGCTGCCGAGACCAGGCGTCGTTGCGGTGGAGCCGGGTTCCCGCCTGAGCGGGAACGATGGCTTGCTACTGATGGGGCCGACTATTGGCCGTCCGGCTCCGACCAGACGGCAAACTCGTTGCCGCCCGGTTCGACGAAGTGAAAGCGTCTGCCTCCGGGAAAGGAAAAGATCGGTTTGACGACCTCTCCGCCGGCGGCCTCGACCTTGGCCAGGGTGTCTTCCAGTTGGGCGCTGTAGAACACGATCAGCGCGCTGCCGTTGTCGCTGCGTGCGGACATCTCGGCGCTGAAAAAACCGCCATCCAGGCCTTCGTCGGCGAAGGCTGCGTACTCGGGGCCGTAGTCCGTGAATCGCCAGCCGAATGCGGCCTGGAAAAAGGCCTTGGTGGCTGGCAGATCGCGGGTAGGGTATTCGACGTAGTTGATCTTCTCGTGGGCAGGCATGCCGGGTTCCTTGGCAATGAAAGAGTGGGAGTTACTGACGTGATTTGGCCAGGTCGATGGCGGCCTGAATAGCCGCACGTGCTTGCGGGCTGTTTTTCCAGCAGGTCGAGCCAAGCTGACCGGCTACCGCAGTGACGATATCGCTGACGCTGGCTTCGGCCAGTTCCTGAAGCGAGTTGATGCCGATCTGTTCAAGGCGCTGTACGACGGTCGGGCCTACGCCTTTAACGTTCAGAAGGGCTTGGTGTTCGTCGGGTGGGAAGGGCATTGCATATCTCGTCGAATGGTTGATCAAGAGGGGGGCCAGAGGTGCTTCGTCGAGTGGCGCTTGGGTTGAGTAGGCGAGTCTCATAGCGGAGCAAGACCGATAATACTTACGATCCCCATTTGTTATGACGGATTCGACCGGTGATATCGCTACAGTCCAGTTTCAGCCTTGTGAGCTGTGGAGTTTTCCCCGTTTTCAGGACGGAGTGGGTGACAGGCATCATCAATTCGGCTGCTCTTCATTTCATTGTCAGCGCTGATTTAGTGCCGCTCCCCCAGGTGCTCCCGCGAGCAGCTTTCCATAGGCACCGCCATCTAGCCGGCCGCCGGCAATGTGCGGCTCATAGTCGCGAGGTTATCGCGACCTGAGGCGCTGGATGAATTTCAGGACTCCGCGATAGCCCAGCAGCAGCCACACGGATAGCATCAGTTGCATGAGCGTTGCGGTCATGTTTGCCAGATCCTGCGTAGGGATTATCTGCAGTCCCCATTCGTTGTTCAGCGCGGCGATCAGCGTGACAACCCAGTACGTCGTATCCGACAGCGACGAGGCTAACAGCCATAGGCCGATGAGGATGCAGCCGATCTCCAGTGCCGGAACCGTATTGGTCGAAAGGGTGGTGGGCCGCTCGCTCATGACTGGCAAGAGCTTCGCGGCAATGCGAAGTGGAAAGCACCAGAGCATTACAGCGACGATTAACGGAAAAATGACCGAGAGGGTAATGGCCACAATCAGGCTGCTGGTCGGGAGATTTATATCCGTGGCAAAGGCCTGTCCAACGAGCTGCAAGGCGCCGATCAGGAGGTAGATCGCGAACAGGCGCAGTGCAACGGTGAGAATGTCTTCCCGAGACATGTTTTGGCTTCCTTTCTCTTGGGTTGATGGGCCTGTGAGCCCGAAACAGCATCACCCCGAAGCGGGTTAGCATCCGCGCGATTGTATTTTTGCCTATGGGGGATGTCAGCTGCCGTTCTTTCAGGAGAGGAGTCTGCGGACGAGAAGGAAAAGGCGCAGAAATTTTCCTTGCGCCTTTTCCTTGTGTTCAGCGGTTGAAACGCTCGACCAGGGCGTATTGGCCCTGTGCGGTGTTGGTCAGGGCCTCGCTGAGTTTGGCGGTGTCGTTGGCTTCGCCGGCGGTCTGGTCGGCCAGTTGGGCGATGGTGGTGATGTTGCGGTTGATCTCGTCGGCGACCGCGCTTTGCTCTTCCGCCGCCGCGGCGATCTGGTTGGCCATGTCGGCGATATTGGCGACCGAGTCGCTGATGCCGGACAGCGCCTGATCGGCCTGCAGGACACGCTCTACGCCTTCGTCGGCCTGCTTGCGGCCGATTTCCATGGTCAGCACGGCTTCTTCGGCGGTGCGTTGCAGTTTGGCGATCAGGGCGTGGATCTGTTCGGTGGATTCGGCGGTGCGCTGGGCCAGCGAGCGAACCTCGTCGGCCACCACGGCGAAGCCGCGGCCCATTTCGCCGGCGCGGGCGGCCTCGATGGCGGCGTTGAGAGCGAGCAGGTTGGTCTGGTCGGCGATGCCTTTGATCACGTCGACCACGCCGCCGATTTCATTGCTGTCCTGGGCCAGGCGGGTAACGGTCTCGCCGGTGTCTCCTACCGATTGCGACAGGCGCTGGATGGCTTCGCGGGTTTCCGCGGCGATGCCGCGGCCTTCGCCGGTCAGGCGGTTGGCTTCCTGAGTGGCGATGGCAGTGCGTGCGACGTTGCTGGCCACTTCCAGGGTCGTGGCGGCCATTTCGTTGACGGCGGTGGCCACCTGTTCGGTCTCGCTGCGCTGGCGCTCTAGGCCGGCCGAGCTGTTATGCGCGAGCTTGTCGGCTTCGCGCGCTTGCTGAGTCAGTTGCTCGGCGGTGTCCTGCAGGCGAGTGAGGCAGGTTTTCAGCCGTGCTTCCTGGCTGAGCATGGCCATTTCCAGGCGTGCTTCGGCGCCGCGGCTGTCGGTGTACATCTGCGCGATCAGCGGGTCGGAAGTGGTTTGCTCGGCAATGCGCAGCAGACGTTTGACCCCGCGCGTCTGCCAGGCGATGCCGGCCAGGCCCAGCGGGACGGAGAGCAAGGCGGCGAGGATGAAGCCCCAGTTGCTGCCCATCCAGTGGCCGATCAAGAAGCCGATCTGGCTGACCAGGATGAAGGGCATCCACGCCTGGACGATGGGTAACCACTGGTTGCTGGCCGGAATGGCCGATTTGCCGGCGTTGATGCGGGCGTACAGCACTTCGGCGCGGCGCACCTGCTCGGCGGTCGGTTTGACGCGGACGGATTCGTAGCCGACGACCTGATTGTTCTCGGTCACGGGCGTGACGTAGGCGTTGACCCAGTAGTGGTCGCCATTCTTGCTGCGGTTCTTGACGATGCCCATCCACGGGCGGCCCTTTTTCAGGGTCGTCCACATATGCTCGAACACGGCCGACGGTACGTCCGGATGGCGCACGATGTTGTGCGGCGAGCGCAGCAGTTCTTCACGGGTGAAACCGCTGATGTCGACGAAGGCGTCGTTGCAGTAGGTGATTTGCCCTTTGAGGTCGGTAGTGGATATCAGGCGTTGTTGCGCAGGAAAGGTGCGCTCACGCTGAGTGACCGGCTGGTTGTTACGCATGGCAAGTATCCGTCGTTGTAATGCCCTGTTCATCGGCCGACGAACGGCAAAGTTGAGGGCGAATCCGTTTTTCGCGAGTGTAAACGCTTTTTGAATGGCGTCACATTTTTGTCGCGACATTGGCCATCCCTGGCCTGACGGAGCAGCCCTTCCGCATGATGCGGCAGGGCTGGTGTATCAGTTGGCGATCATCTGGCGCAGCACGTAGTGCAGGATGCCGCCAGCCTTGAAGTACTCGACTTCGTTGAGGGTATCGATGCGGCACAGCACCTCGACCTCCTCGTGCTGGCCGTCTTCACGGGTGACGATCAGCGTCAGTGGCATCTGCGGGCGCAGTTCCACGCCTTCCAGACCCTCGATGGCCAGCACTTCCTTGCCGGTCAGCTTGAGGCTGGTGCGATCGGTGCCGGGCTTGAACTGCAGCGGCAGCACACCCATGCCCACCAGGTTGGAACGATGGATACGCTCGAAGCTCTCGGCGATCACCGCTTTGACCCCAAGCAGGTTGGTGCCCTTGGCCGCCCAGTCGCGGCTGGAGCCGGTGCCGTATTCCTTACCGGCGATGATCACCAGCGGCGTGCCTTCGGCCTGGTAACGCATGGCCGCGTCGTAGATCGCCTGCTTCTCGCCGCTCGGTACGTGCAGGGTGTTACCGCCTTCCTCGCCGCCGAGCATTTCGTTGCGGATGCGGATGTTGGCGAAGGTGCCGCGCATCATCACTTCATGGTTGCCGCGGCGCGAGCCGTAGGAGTTGAAGTCGGCCTTGTCTACTCCGTGCTCGCTCAGGTAGCGCCCAGCCGGGCTGTCGGCCTTGATATTGCCGGCCGGCGAGATGTGGTCGGTGGTCACCGAGTCGCCGAGCAGGGCGAGGATGCGCGCCTGGCGGATATCGGTGATGCGTGGCGGGTCACCGGCGATGTTCTCGAAGAACGGCGGATGCTGGATATAGGTGGAGTCGCCTTGCCAGGCATAGGTATCGGCCTTGGGCACATCGATGGCTTGCCACTTTTCGTCGCCTGCGAAGACTTCGGCGTATTCCTTGCGGAACATGGCGGTGTCGACCTGGGCGATGGCCTGGGCGATCTCGCTCTGGGTCGGCCAGATGTCCTTCAGATACACCGGCTGGCCATCCTTGCCGGTGCCGAGGGCATCGCGGGTCAGGTCAATGCGCACGCTGCCTGCCAGGGCGTAGGCCACCACCAGGGGCGGCGAGGCCAGCCAGTTGGTTTTCACCAGCGGGTGCACGCGGCCCTCGAAGTTGCGGTTGCCGGAGAGCACCGAGGCAACGGTCAGGTCGGCCTGGGTGATGGCTTTCTCGATGGGCTCGCGCAACGGCCCGGAGTTACCGATGCAGGTGGTGCAGCCGTAGCCGACCAGGTCGAAGCCAAGCTTCTCCAGATAGGGCGTCAGGCCGGCGGCATTGAAGTATTCGGTGACCACCTTGGAGCCGGGAGCGAGCGAGCTCTTCACCCAGGGCTGGCGTTGCAGGCCTTTCTCCACGGCCTTCTTGGCCAGCAGCCCGGCCGCCATCATCACGCTGGGGTTGGAGGTGTTGGTACAGGAGGTGATGGCGGCGATCACCACGGCGCCATCTTTCAGGCGATGGGTATGACCCTCATCTTCGTAGTCCACTTCGCCGCTTTGCTTGGAGCCGCCAACGGCGGTACCGCCGCCGCCTTCACTGAGCAGGCGGCCTTCTTCCTTGGCCGCAGGCTTGAGCTGCAGGCCGACGAAGTCGTCGAAGGCCTGGTTGACCTGGCTTAGCGAGACGCGATCCTGTGGGCGTTTCGGGCCGGCCAGGCTGGCTTCGACAGTGCCCATGTCCAGGCTCAGGCTGTCGGTGAACACGGGCTCGGCGCCAGGCTCGCGCCACAAGCCCTGGGCCTTGCTGTAGGCCTCGACCAGTTGCACGGTGGTGTCCGGACGACCGGACAGGCGCAGGTAACCGAGGGTGATGTCGTCTACCGGGAAGAAGCCGCAGGTGGCGCCATATTCCGGAGCCATGTTGGCGATGGTGGCGCGGTCGGCCAGCGGCAGGTCGGCCAGGCCGTCGCCATAGAACTCGACGAATTTGCCCACCACGCCTTTCTTGCGCAGCATCTGGGTGACGGTGAGCACCAGGTCGGTGGCGGTGATGCCTTCCTTGAGCTTGCCGCTGAGCTTGAAGCCGATCACTTCGGGAATCAGCATCGACACTGGCTGGCCGAGCATGGCTGCTTCCGCCTCGATGCCACCGACGCCCCAGCCGAGTACGCCGAGGCCGTTGATCATGGTGGTGTGCGAATCGGTGCCGACCAGGGTGTCGGGGTAGGCGAGGGTGATGCCGTCTTCCTCCTTCGTCCACACGGTGCGCGCCAGGTATTCGAGGTTGACCTGGTGGCAGATGCCGGTGCCCGGCGGCACCACGCTGAAGTTGTCGAAGGCGTGCTGGCCCCAGCGCAGGAAGGCGTAGCGCTCGCCGTTGCGCTGCATTTCCAGCTCGACGTTGTCGTGGAAGGCGCTGGAGGAGGCATAGCGGTCGACCATCACCGAGTGGTCGATGACCAGATCGACCGGCGACAAGGGGTTGATCCGCTGCGGGTCGCCACCGGCCTTGGCCATGGCATCACGCATCGCGGCCAGGTCGACCACCGCCGGCACGCCGGTGAAGTCCTGCATCAATACACGCGCCGGGCGGTACTGGATCTCGCGGTCGGAGGCGCGCTGGTCGAGCCAGTCGACCATGGCCTGCAGGTCTTGCGGTTGCACGGTCTGGCCGTCTTCGTTACGCAGCAGGTTTTCCAGCAGCACCTTGAGCGATTTGGGCAGGCGGTCGATATTGCCGAGCCGCTGGGCAGCCTCGGGCAGGCTGAAATAGTGGTAGGTGGCGTCGCCGATCTTCAGTTCGCGGCGGCAGTTCAGGCTATCGAGGGAGGGCATTGCACATCTCCTTGGGCCCGCACGGTACGGGCTATATCTGATGGCGGCAGACCTTCAAGCTAGTCCGGCTTGAGCAGTCTGGCTAGCGCATATCCTTTATCGGTTGCTATGCGCTGCCTGTTTCGGGATGGCCAGATTTCACCGAACCGCATTCTCTGACGGTCGGCTTGCCGACCCGTATCTGTGGGCAGCGCATATGTAGCTGGACAGGTTTAGCGGCTCGGGGTTCCGGTCTCGGGTATCATGCGCGCCTCACGGAGACCTTTTGATGAATACCCTGTTTCTGCATTGCCGTCCCGGTTTCGAGGGCGAGGTTTGCGCCGAGATCGCCGACCTTGCTGCACGTCTGGACGTGCCAGGTTACTCCAAGGCCAAGCCTGGCAGCGCGTGCGCCGAGTTCGTCTGCAGCGAGGCGGCGGACTGCGAGCGGCTGATGCGCAGCGTTCGTTTCAACCAGTTGATCTTCCCGCGGCAGTGGGCGCGTGGTTCTTTCGTCAGCCTGCCGGAAAGCGACCGTATCAGCGTGTTGCTGGAGGCGCTGGCCGATTACCCAGTGTGCGGCAGCCTGTGGCTGGAAGTGGTGGATACCAACGACGGCAAGGAACTCTCGACCTTCTGCAAGAAGTTCGAGGCGCCGCTGCGCAAGGCGCTGCTCAAGGCCGGCAAGCTGGTGGACGACGCGAAGAAGCCGCGTCTGCTGCTGACGTTCAAGAGCGGCCGTGAGGTGTTCGCCGGCATCGCCGAGGCGGACAACCAGGCGATGTGGCCGATGGGCATTCCGCGTCTGAAGTTCCCGCGCGAGGCGCCGAGTCGCTCCACGCTGAAACTGGAGGAGGCCTGGCACCACTTCATCCCGCGCGAGCAGTGGGATCAGCGCTTGGCGCCGGGCATGACCGCCGTGGATCTGGGCGCCGCACCGGGCGGTTGGACCTGGCAACTGGTCAATCGAGAGATTCGCGTCACCGCCGTGGACAACGGGCCGATGGCTGAAAGCCTGATGTATTCCGGTTTCGTCGTGCACCAGCGCGCTGATGGTTTCCTGTTCCGTCCGCGGCATCCGGTGCACTGGATGGTCTGCGATATCGTCGAGAAACCGGCACGCACGGCGGCGATGATCGAAACCTGGTTGGGCGAGGGGCTGTGCCGCGAGGCGGTGGTCAACCTCAAACTACCGATGAAGCAGCGCTACGCCGAGGTGCGGCGCCTGCTCGATCGTATCGAGTCGGGGCTGGCGGAGCGTGGCCTGAAGGTCAGCATTGGCTGCAAGCAGCTGTATCACGACCGTGAAGAGGTGACCTGCCACCTGCGTCGGCACGGCAAGTGACAATGTGAACCGGGCGCGGACATCCGTCCGGCCCGGACTCCCGCGTCGCTCCAGGCTCCGCCCGAAGCTGGCGTGCGCGCCATCCATGACTCGCCAGAGCGCAAGCACTGTGCCGCAGTTGGCCGGTGCGTGCTGCCCATCCAAGGTTGTGCGCGCAGGGTGACCTGAAGGTCAGCTTTGCGCGACAATGCGCGCCTGCCTGTGGAGCCTCCCTATGTCCGAAGCCCTGACCCTGAATCACGATGACCTGCTCGATGCCAGCGGCCTGAACTGTCCCGAGCCGGTGATGATGCTGCACAACAAGGTGCGCGATCTGTCGCCGGGCGGTCTGCTTAAAGTGATCGCCACCGACCCGTCGACCCGCCGTGATATCCCCAAGTTCTGCGTTTTCCTCGGCCACGAACTGCTCGGCCAGGTTGAAGAAGATGGCAGCTATCTGTACTGGATTCGCAAGAAGACCGATTAGGTGCTGTACGAAAAGTCGTCGAGCGAAGGTCAGGCGAGGCAAAAACGGGTGAGGAAGCGCAGCCTTGTAGGGTGGGCTTTAGCCCACGCTGACCGTTGGTGGTGGGCTGAAGCGGAGCGCCGCCCGGCCCACCCTACAGACATTAGCCAGTAGGGCGGGTGAAACCCGCCATTGGCGCCCTGGCGGGTTGCACCCGCCCTACCTGTGGATGCGCTTGCGCGCGCTGCTGGTCAGCCGGATCGACAGCATGATCGCCGCGCAGGTCAGCCCTACCACCAGCCCTTGCCACAGACCGCTGGGCCCGCTCGGTTCACCGAACCAGTCGGACAACCCCAGCGCGTAACCCACCGGCAGGCCGATGCCCCAATAGGCGAACAGCGTCAGCAGCATGGTCACGCGGGTGTCCTGATAACCCCGCAGGGCACCGGCTGCGGTGACCTGGATGGCGTCAGACAGCTGGAACAGCGCCGAGTAGACGATCAGCATGGCGGCAATCGCGATCACTTCGGCGTCCGGCGTGTAGATGCGGGCGATGGGCTCGCGCAGCAGCAGGATCAGGCTGGCCGAGAGGAAGGCATAGGCCAGCGCGGTAGCCATGCCGACACCGGCAGCAAAGCGTGCCTGGCGTGGCTGCCCACGGCCCAGCGCCTGGCCGACGCGTACGGTCACGGCCATACCCAGCGAATAGGGGATCATGAACACCAGCGAGCTGAAGTTCAGGGCGATCTGGTGGCCGGCGACCACGGTGGCGCCGAGGCCGCCGATCAGCAGGGCGATCACCGCAAAGATGCTCGACTCGGCGAATACCGAGACGCCAATCGGTACGCCGATGCCCAGCAAGCGCTTGATGATCGCCCACTCGGGCCAGTCGAAACGCTCGAACAGGCCGCTGGGCTGGTAGTACGGCGCCTTGCGAATCCACACCAGCATGCCCAGCAGGGTGCAGGTCATGACCAGTGCCGTGGCCCAGCCGCAGCCAACCGCGCCCAGTGGTGGTACGCCGAACTTGCCGTAGATCAGCACGTAGTTGGCTGGAATGTTCAGCAACAGGCCGAAGAGGCCCAGTACCATGCTAGGCCGGGTATGGCCCAGGCCATCGCTGAAACAGCGCAGCACGTGGTACAGCGCCACGGCGGGGAAGCCACAGGCCACCGGGCGCAGGTAGCCCATGGCCGGAACGATCAGTTCCTCGTCTACCTTCATCAGGCGCAGGACGATTTCCGCATTCCACAACAGGGTCGCTGCGCACAGGCCGACGAACAGTGCCAGCCACAGGGCCTGGCGCACCAACGGGCCGATCTCGGCTTCCTGCCCGGCGCCGAAACGCTGGGCCACCTTGGGTGTGGTGGCCAGCAGCACACCGGTCATCAGCAGGAACACCGGTACCCAGATCGAGTTGCCCAGCGCCACGGCAGCCAGATCGCGCGGGCTGACGCGGCCGGACATGACGGTATCGACGAAGCTGATCGAGGTGTAGGACAGCTGGGCGATGATGATCGGGGTGGCCAGGGCGAGCAGCTCGCGCAGTTCCTTGCGCACGCGCCCCAGGCGGGTTTCGGCGGACATGTCGACTCTTCGGTGGAGGTGAGGGAAAACCGCCTAGTCTACGCGTTGACGCTTCGGTCAGAAAAGCCCGCGCGGGAGGACGCCAGCGCACTGCTGGCATAGAATGGCGCCCTGACCTGCGGAGCCTGCCATGCATATCGTTGCCGACGAAAACATTCCCCTGCTCGATGAGTTCTTCGCCGACTTCGGCACCATTCACCGCCGGCCAGGGCGCGCCATCACCGCACGGGACGTGCGCGATGCCGATCTGCTGCTGGTGCGCTCGGTGACGCGGGTCGATCGCGCCTTGCTCGACGGCAGCCGGGTGCGCTTCGTCGGCACCTGCACCATCGGTACCGATCACCTGGATCTCGATTACTTTGCCGAGGCTGGCATCGCCTGGAGCAGCGCGCCGGGCTGCAACGCCCGTGGTGTGGTGGATTACGTGCTGGGCAGTGTTCTGACCCTGGCCGAGCGCGAGGGCGTCGACCCGGCTGCGCGGATTTATGGCGTGGTCGGGGCAGGGCAGGTTGGTGCGCGGCTGGTCAACCTGCTGCGCGGTCTCGGTTGGCAGGTGCGAGTCTGTGACCCGCCGCGTCAGGCCGCCGAGGGCGGCGAGTTCGTCAGCCTGGAACGAATCATCGACGAATGCGATGTGATCAGCCTGCACACGCCGCTGGATGCGTCGACACGTCATCTGTTCGATGCCGCTCGCCTGGCTGCGCTCAAACCCGGTAGCTGGCTGATCAACGCCAGCCGTGGCGCGGTGGTCGATAACGCTGCGCTACGTGCATTGCTGCCTGAGCGAGGCGATCTCAAGGCTGTATTGGATGTCTGGGAAGGCGAGCCACAGGCCGATGTCGAGCTGGCCGCACTGTGTCAGTTGGCAACGCCGCATATCGCCGGCTACAGCCTGGACGGCAAACTGCGTGGTACGGCGCAGATCTACCAGGCCTGCTGCCGTGTACTCGGCGTGCCCGAGCGGGTGCGCCTGGATGATCTGCTACCGGCCCCCTGGCTGAGCGAGGTGGCGTTGGACGCCAGTGCCGATCCGGCCTGGGCCCTGACCACCCTGTGCCGTGCTGTGTACGACCCGCGCCGTGACGATGCGGACTTTCGCCGCAGCCTGGTCGGCGATGCCAACGCCCGTCGCGCCGCCTTCGACCGCCTGCGCAAGCACTACCCCATGCGCCGCGAGATCGACGGTCTGCGTGTGCGTATTCAGGGCGATGCGCCGCAGTTGGTCGAGTTGGTGCGAGCATTGGGCTCCACTGCCCTGTAGGGGGCGCCGTGCGCACCGATTTTGGAGGTCGAGGCAATTGGTGCGCACGGCGCACCCTACGATAAGGCGTTATCCATGCGCCTTATTTTGCGGCAATTAAATTGCATGCAATTTAATTGCTCGCTATTTTGTTCGGCACTTTCAGCCCCTTCAGGACGATCCGCATGAGCAACGCACTTTTCGATATCCCGGTCACCACCATCAAGGGCGAGCAGAAAACCCTGGCCGACTTCGGTGGCAAGGCCGTACTGGTGGTCAACACCGCCAGCAAATGCGGTTTCACCCCGCAGTACAAGGGGTTGGAGAGCGTCTGGCAGCAGTACAAGGATCGCGGTCTGGTGGTACTGGGCTTTCCCTGCAACCAGTTCGGCAAGCAGGAGCCGGGCGACGAAGGGGCGATTTCCGAGTTCTGCGAGCTGAATTTCGGTGTCAGCTTCCCGCTGTTCAAGAAGGTCGATGTCAACGGCAGTGACGCTCACCCGCTGTTCGTGCAGTTGAAGAAGTGCGCTCCTGGCCTGCTCGGCAGCCAGGGCATCAAATGGAACTTCACCAAGTTCCTGATCGGCCAGGACGGTCAGGTGGTCAAGCGCTTCGCCCCGACCACCAAGCCGGAAGAGCTGAGCAGCGAGATCGAAGCCCTGCTCAAATGACAGCCTTCGATAGTGTCCGGCTACAGCTGGACGACCAGCTTTGTTTCAAGCTCTACGCTGCATCCCGTGCGGTGATTCGTGGCTACAAGCCGATGCTCGATGCGCTCGGCCTGACCTACCCGCAGTATCTGGCGATGCTGGTGCTGTGGGAGTGGCAGGAGAGGGCTCCCGAGCAACCGACGCTGAAGGCGCTCGGCCAGCGCCTGCAGCTGGACTCCGGCACCCTCACGCCGTTACTGAAGCGTCTGGAGCAGATGGGCCTGGTGCTGCGCCGGCGTGCGGTGCATGACGAGCGGGAGGTGCACCTGGCCTTGAGCGAAGAAGGCAGAGCATTACGGGCGCAGGTGGTGCCGCTCAAGGCGCAGCTCCTGTGTCAGTTCGGTGACCAGGAGCTGCTGGAGATGGAAGGGCTGCGCCGCAGCCTGGATCATCTGCTGGCCAGGCTCAGCGAGTAACTTCGCTGGGCAGCCAGGTGTCGAGCATGGCGGCCAGCTCTTCGCGGCGGAAGGGTTTGGCCAGGTAGTCGTTCATGCCGGCGGCGCGGCAACGCTCGCGCTCATCGGACAATGCATTGGCCGTCAGCGCAACAATGGGCAGATCGGGCCAGCGGCCGTTGTCACGGATGCGCCGGCTGGCTTCGTAGCCGTCCATCACCGGCATGTTGCAGTCCATCAACACCAGGTCGACCTCTTCCTGTTCCAGAACCTCCAGGGCCTCGCCGCCGTGCCCGGCGACCAGCACCTGGCAGCCGAGCTTGGCCAGCATGCCCTTGGCGACCATCTGGTTGACCGGGTTGTCCTCCACCAGCAGAACGCGGCTGGAGCCCGTACGTGGCGAATGCGCCTGGGCGCTGTCCTGCGTCTCGGCCGCATCGCTGTGGAGGATGTGTCGCAGCACCTGGAGCAGAGCATTGCGGGCCAACGGCCGTGCGATCTGCAGCAGCGGCGAAAGGCGCTGGGCCTGCTCCTGAGGCAGGAAATTGCCATAGGCGGTGACCAGCAACACGGGTGTGCTCAGCTCTGGACGAATGCCTTGCAGGCACTCCGGGGCGTCACTGATCAGCAGGTCGGCGTCGATACCCTGCAGGCTGGCATCGGTGTCCAGGCGCTGGTATTCCAGCCCCCAGACCGGCAACCACTGGCCAAGCATCTGCTGCAGGCCACTGCTGGCTGGGGTCAGCGCCACGATGCGGCCCTGCAGATTGGGTCGCACGGCTTGCTCGATATGTGCCGGCAGCGGTAGCTCCGCGCAGAATTCGCTGCCGAAGCCTTCTTTCGATTGCAGGCTGAGGGTGCCGTGCATCGCTTCGCACAGTCGACGGGTCAGCGCCAGGCCGAGGCCGGTGCCGCCATATTCGCGGGTAATGCCCACTTCAGCCTGGGCGAAGGGCTGGAAGATGCGGGTCTGTGCGTCTTCGGCGATGCCGATGCCGGTATCGCGTACACGGATGCTGATGCCTTTCGCAGTACGCCCCACCAACAGATCGACACGGCCGAAACGGGTGAACTTGAGCGCATTGGACAGCAGGTTGCTGACGATCTGGCGCACCCGCGTCGGGTCGCCCAGTACCTGCGCTGGCAACGCCGGGTCGATCAGGCAGGTCAGCTCCACCGCGCTGGCAGCGTTCTGCGACAGCAGGCTGGCGGTTTCTTCGGCCAGCACGCCGAGGTCGAAGGGGATTTCTTCCAGTTCAAGCTGCCCAGCTTCAAATTTGGACAGGTCGAGGATGTCGTTGAGCAGTTCCACCAACACCTTGCCGGAGTCGTGAGCGATGCCCAGCTGCTGGCGTTGTTCGGCACTCAGTGGGCCATCCAGCGCCAGGGCGAGCATGCCCAGCAGGCCGTTGAGCGGGGTGCGGATCTCATGGCTCATGTTGGCGAGAAAGGCCGAGCGTGCCTGCGCCATGTTCAGCGCGGTGGTACGTGCCACTTCCAACTCGCTGTTGGACTGGCTGAGACGGACGTTGGTGGCCTTGAGCTCAGCGGTGCGCGCCGAGACGATGTTTTCCAGTTCGCCCAGGTACTGGGTCAGGCGATCTTCAGCGTTGCGTCGCTGTTCGATTTCCTGGGCGATGCTCGACAGCTGGCGGTTGGTGACTTCGACCAGGGTGCCGATTTCATCGCGTTCGTGCCCCTTCGGGCAGGGCACCGGCTGATGCTGGGGATCTTGCGGGTTACGCTGGCTGAGCGCGCGGATCACCCCGGTCAGCGGCTTGGTCAGCATGAAGTAGAACAGCACCAGGAGAATCAGTGAAAGCAGCAGGCTGCGGGCGAAGCCGGTCAGCAGGGTGATCAGCGAGCGCTTGAGAAAGTGGCTGCCGAAGGCGTAGGTATCGACTTCCAGGCGCAGTATGCCGAGGGTTTCGTTGGGGGCGTGGGAAACGTGGAGCGGATCCTGGAACTCGCGTTGAGCACCGAACAGGCTGTCGCTGAAGACGCGATAGCGGCTCTCGCTGCGCGGGCGGCTGACACTGGCCAGAACCAGGCCGCTGTTGTCGATCAGTTCGGCGCGGGTGACGGCTGGCGAGCGCAGCAGGCCGAGCACCAGCTCCTGCGCGAGTTCGGCGTCGATGTTGTAGGCGATTCGGGCCGCAGGATTGTGGCTAATTTCCAGTAGCGCCCGAATCTCGCGGTTGATGGAGGCTTCTTCGCTGGCATAATCGACCGCAACTTGGGTGACGCTGAGTAGCGTACCAAGGATAAACGCCACCAGGACGGTCAGGCCGGCCTGTTTGAATGACAGGCGATGGGTGAGCGATATATCCATAAAGGCGTGCGTAGTCTCTGATCCTTGGGCGCCTGCCAAGCATAGCTGATAGCGACCCTGTATCGGCAGAGCCTGCAACGTGCGGCTCTGCGCAAAAGGAGTAGTACATCGTGGATTCCCGTTTGCTGGATTTTCTTTCCCGTGCCGAACAGGTGCTGGAGCGTCTCGAGCCCTTGCTGCCTGCGCTGCGTCCCGTGGTGGACTGGAATCGCAGTGTGGCCGCGCGTTGGGTGCGTGATGGCCGTAGCGGCTTCCTACAGCCGCTGGATGTCAGCCTGGATCTGTCGCTGAGCGACCTGCTTGGCGTCGATGTCCAGCGTGAACAATTGGCGCGCAATACCCGCCAGTTCGTCAGTGGCCTGCCGGCCAACCACGCGTTGCTCTGGGGCGCCCGCGGCACCGGTAAATCGTCGCTGGTGCGTGCCTTGCTCGCCGAGCATGCCAAGGCCGGCCTGCGCCTGATCGAGATCGAGCGCGATCATCTGGCTGATCTGCCGCGTGTGGTCGAGCTGCTGGCCGGCTTGCCGCAACGCTTCGTGCTGTTCTGCGACGACCTGTCGTTCGAGGCGGGCGAGGGCGACTACCGGGTGCTTAAGAGCGTGCTCGATGGCTCGCTGGAGCAGGCTCCGGACAACGTCCTGCTGTACGCCACGTCCAACCGTCGCCACCTGGTGCCCGAGCGTCATAGCGATAACGAGAACTGGAAGATGGTCGACGGTGAGCTGCATCCCAATGAGGCCGTGGAGGACAAGATCGCGTTGTCCGACCGGTTTGGCCTCTGGCTGTCGTTCTATCCCTTCACTCAGGAGCACTTCCTGATCGTCGTGCGTCACTGGGTGGAGGTGCAGGCCCGCGAGGTCGGCCTGCAGTGGAACTGGGACGAGGCGCTGGAAAAGGCTGCCATCCGCTGGGCACTGGGCCGTGGCAACCGCAACGGTCGCTGTGCCTACCAGTTCGCCCGCCACTGGGTCGGGCTGCAACTGCTGGAGCAACAGGCATGATCGATCTTTCCCAGACAGGCTCCGGGCTCGATGGCTACTCGCTGCTGAGTGCGCAACTGCAGGCGTTGCTGTCCGGCGAGCGTGATTTCATCGCCAATGCCGCGCAGTTCTCGGCCTTCCTGTTTCACGAGCTGGAGAACCTGGACTGGGCAGGCTTCTATCTGGTCAAGGACGGTGAGCTGGTGCTCGGTCCGTTCCAGGGCAAGGTGGCCTGCGTGCGCATTGCCTTCGGTCGAGGCGTCTGCGGTGCGGCGGCGGCCAGTCTGCAGACGCAGCGGGTCGAGGATGTGCATGCCTTCCCCGGGCACATTGCCTGTGACAGCGCGTCGAACAGCGAGCTGGTGGTGCCATTGGTCAAGGACGGGCGTCTGATCGGCGTGTTGGATCTGGACAGTCCGCTGGCTGGGCGTTTCACCGAAGTGGATCAGGCGGGGATCGAGGCGCTGGCCGCGATCTTCCTGGCGGCCAGCGACTGCTGAAGTGTCTGCTGATCAGCTTCTGACGGCGCTTGGCCGCACCACCAGCCAGAGCGCCAGGGCGATCAGCACGCTGCCCGGCAGGTAATCCCAGCTCAGGGGTTCGTCCAGCAGCAGGGCGCCCCACAGGACGCCGAAAGGTGGGATCAGAAAAGTGGTGGTACTCGCCTTGATCGGCCCGATATCGGCCAGCAACCGGAAGTAAAGAACGTAGGCAAAGGCGGTGCATACCAGACCGAGGCCGGCCAGCGACAGCCACACCTCAATCCCACCCCAACTGGTGGGCGGTTGCAATGCCAGGCTGACAGCGAACAACGGCAACAGGAACAGGCTGGCGCCCACCAGGCTGGCGAAGGCGGTCAGGCGATTGTCCAGGCCGCCCTGCTGGCCGATCCAGCGCCGCGTCAGAAAGCCTGCGAAGCCGTAGCAGGTGGTGGCCACCAGGCAGGCACCGGCGCCCAGCAACAAGTGCATGTCGAAGGCTATCGGGCCGGTGCGGGTCAGCACGGCTACGCCAAACAGACCGAGTGCGACACCGACGGCCTTGCTCGCGGTGATGCCTTCCTGAAAGAACAGCGCGCCGATCAGCACGCCCATCAATGGCGTGGTGGCATTGAAAATCGCCGAGTAACCGGCCGGCAGGATCAACGCTGCCAGGCAGTACATCGCTGAGGGCAGGCCCGCGTTGATTACGCCGAGCAGCAGGCAGATGCGAAATTTGCCGCGGAAATCCCAGTCCGTACGCAGTACCAGAAGCAGTACCAGCAGGCCAAGGGCGCCGAGGCTGGCGCGGAAGAAGGCGGTGGGCATGCTGCCCAGTTCCGGCGCCGCGACGCGCATGAACAGGAAGCTGGCGCCCCAGATGGCGGCGAGCAGGAGCAGGCGAAGAAGGTCGGCGATACGCAAGGTGGGCATCCGGCAGGTCGGGAGCGAGAGTGTTGCCGTTGGCTGCGGTTCTGGCAATCCGCATCGTGCTTTCGAAGTCGTGCCTGAGGCGCGTACAGCTCCGTAGCCCGGATGCAATCCGGGAGCGGTTTTACGGTGTGGATCCTTCCCCGGATTGCATCCGGGCTACGTTTTGTTGGCTTTGCGGCTAAGCTCGGTTCACTCATTGCGTAGCAGGGCATTCATATGGGGCAACAATGGCCGGCGGGCGAAATCGCCCGCTTGATCCTCGATGGTTTCGACGATTATCGCGAACATTTTCGCCAGATCACCGACGGTGCGCGTGCCCGCTTCGAGCAAGCGCAGTGGCAGGAGGCGCAGTGCGCTTCGGCCGCACGGATCAATCTGTACGAGGAAAAGGTCGCGCAAACCCGTGAGCGGCTGGGCCAGGGCTTCGATGCGACGCTGCTGGAGGTGGCGCAGTGGCCGCTGGTGAAGAGTGCCTATATCGCCCTGATCGATCTGCGCTTCGATGACGAACTGGCGGAAACCTGGTTCAACTCGATCTTCTGCAGCCTGTTCAGCCATGACCTGATCAGCGATGGCTGCATGTTCATCCACACCACCCGGCCCTCGCTGCGCAGCCATCCATCGGCCGCACAGACGCGCAGCTATCGACCCATGGGCGAATTGGGCCAGGCCTTGCAGGCGATCTTCGAGGATTACCGTTTCGACGTGCCGTACGAGGATCTGCCGCGTGACCTGCAGCGGCTGGAGACGCAACTGCGTGCCAGCCTGCCGGACTGGGTCTGCAAGGATCCGGAGCTGTGCATCGAGCTGTTCTCCTCGGTGCTGTATCGCAACAAGGGCGCCTACCTGGTGGGCCGCCTGTACACCCGCGACGAGCAATGGCCGTTGGCGATTCCGCTGCTGCACCAGGAGGGCCATGGCATCCAGGCCGATGCGGTGATCACCGACGAGGCCGAAGTGTCGATCATCTTCTCCTTCACCCGTAGCTACTTCATGGTGGACGTGGCCATCCCGGCGGAGTTCGTCGGCTTCCTCAAGCGCATTCTGCCGGGCAAGCACATCGCCGAGCTGTACACCTCGATCGGTTTCTACAAGCACGGCAAGTCGGAGTTCTACCGCGCCTTGATCGGCCATCTGGCGACCACCGACGATCGTTTCATCATGGCGCCCGGCGTGCGCGGCATGGTGATGAGCGTGTTCACCCTGCCGGGCTTCAATACGGTGTTCAAGATCATCAAGGATCGTTTTGCGCATGCCAAGACGGTGGATCGCAACACGGTGATCGAGAAGTATCGCCTGGTGAAAAGTGTCGATCGCGTGGGGCGGCTGGCGGACACCCAGGAATTCTCCGACTTCCGTTTCCCCAAGGCCAAGTTCGAGCCGGAGTGCCTGGCCGAATTGCTCGAGGTGGCACCGTCGACCGTGGTGGTGGAGGGCGATACCGTGCTGGTTCGCCATTGCTGGACCGAGCGGCGAATGACTCCGCTCAATCTCTATCTGGATAGCGCCAACGACGCCCAGGTGCGTGAGGCGCTGGAGGATTATGGCCTGGCCATCAAGCAACTGGCGGCGGCCAATATCTTCCCCGGCGACATGCTGTTGAAGAACTTCGGCGTTACCCGTCATGGTCGCGTGGTGTTCTACGACTACGACGAGATCTGTTTTCTCACCGAGGTGAATTTCCGCCACATTCCGCCGCCGCGCTTCCCCGAGGACGAAATGAGCTCCGAGCCCTGGTACTCGGTGGGGCCGATGGATGTGTTCCCCGAAGAATTTCCGCCCTTTCTGTTCGCCGATATCAAGCAGCGTCGCCTGTTCAGCCAACTGCACGGCAATCTGTATGACG
>Ga0206116_1000284_pt1 | contig 67042 bp, 54 predicted proteins | sample 3A1Ametagenome_FD_178000 | JGI IMG/M metagenome (GOLD analysis project Ga0206116, IMG submission 178000) | Enriched microbial communities from leaf-cutter ant dump, University of Wisconsin, Madison, United States - 3A1A | ecosystem: Environmental > Terrestrial > Nest > Insects nest > Nest dump...
AGGTGGCGGGGGCGGTGGTGGGGGCGGTGCCGGCGTGCTGCTGATCGTCACGGCGCCGTTTCTGTACAGGGCCGATGCGGTCCCGTGCAGGCCGGCGGTTCCGGAGGTGCCTTGCAGCATCACCTCTCCGGCGGAGGCCACGATCTGGATGTTGCCGTCGCTGTCGGCGTCCAGCCCGATGCCGGCGACCTCGAAATCGGCGGAGGACGCGCCGCCCTTGCCCCTGATGGAGACGCCGCCCGACGACAGCAGCCCCACCCTGCCCTGGAGCAGGACACCCCAGGACTCGATGGAGTCCGCTTCGCTGGCGTCGCCGTCGATCAGGATGGCGTCGGCGGCGGTGGAACCGGCCGTGACGGTCGGCCCGCCCTGGTCGTTGCTTTCGACCAGCACCCCGGCGTTCCGGCTGTCGGACTGGGAGGTCGCCTTGCCGTGGATGGCGATCTTGCCGGTGGCGGCGCCGATGGTCGAACTGCCGTTGATCAGCACGCCGTGGGTGCCGCTGCCGTACCCCTCGCCCTCACCGCGGATCGAGATGGAGCCGCGCCCGGTATAGAGCGAGCTGTTGGCAATCGACACGCCGGCCCAGTCGCCATAGTCGGCGCTGGCCGCCATGCTCGCCGGATCGCTGCCGCCGCCCAGGACGATGTCGCCGCCTGCGGTCGCGATGCTGCTGCTGCCGAGGCTGATGGCGCCGCCATAGCCGCTGCGGTTGCTGTTCAGCGTGACCGGCCGGTCGGCGGCGACGATGTGGCTGTCCATCAGGGAGATGCCGGACGCCGCCCTGAGCGTCACGGCGCCGCTGGAGGTCAGGCTGCTGTCGTAATCCAGAAAGAGGTTGCCGCCCGACTCCAGGGTGATGGGGGCGTTGCCGTTGCGGATGACGGCACCGCTCAGCTGGATGTCGCGGCTGGAGTTGGCGCCCCCCCTGATGTCGATGGCCCCGTTGCCCTGCACCGTGATGGAGGAGTCGTCGGTGACGCGGATCGCATCGTTGCCTTGGGAACTCTCGCCATGCCCCTCGGTGCCGGTGATGGAAACGGCGCCGCCCCCGGTCTGGAGCGTGGAGGACGACAGCAGAACGCCGACATTGTCGCCGTGATAGATGCCGTTGCCGCCCGACCCGTTCAGCGTGATGGAGCCGGTCCCGGTGGTCAGCTGGCTGTCATACAGCGCGATGCCGTGGTTGCCGGAGGCGTTGTTCTCGCCGCCGTCGCCGTTGATCAGGATGGAGCCGGCGCCGGTCGAGACGATTGTGTCGTGCAATTCGACGCCGACCTGGTCGGAGCTCGGCGAATAGCCGCCATTTATACCGGCGGCGGGCTTCATCGACGGGTTGGACCCGCCGCCGACGATGAAGCTGCCGCCGTTGGTGGTGATGGAGATGGGCGAGGTGCCGGAGGTCGCCGCCGTCCGCACGATGCCGTTGCCGCTGCCGGTCGCGGCGTTCAGGGTGAGGGTGAGCGCGCCCGCGCTGGACACGATGCTCTGGTTGACGACGATGTTGCGGTGGGCCTTCAGCGTCAGCGAGGCATCGCCGCCGGCCGTCTTCGTGATCGCCTGATCGATGGTGATGTCACCGGCATCGGTCCCCGACGCATCGGTTTGCAGCGTGACGCTGGTGCCGCCGTTCAGAGAGGCCTGGATGGTATCGGCGGTGATGGTGCCGCCGGTGGCACTCACCATGATGTCGGTCGGGTCGAGCAGCCAGAAGCCGCCGGCCACTGTTCCGGTGCCCTGCCCCGCCCCCTGCCCCGCCCCCTGCCCCGCCCGCGCCCCGGCATCGACTCTGCCGCGCACATGCAGCGACAGTTTGCCGGAGGTCTCGACGAAGCCGCCGTTGCCGCCGGCCACGCCGCCGCGGGCGGACACGGCGCCGTCGAAGCGGGTGCTGCCGTCGGCCCACACCACGACCTTGCCGCCCTTGCCGTTGTCCGTGGCGTCGGCGGCGATGCTTGCCCCCTGCGCCACGACGGTCTCGGTGGAGGGCGGCACCGGCTTGCGCGCCGGGCGGATGGTGTAGCCGGCCAGCGTGGCGGCCGACGCCTTGCCGCCCTGCACGTCGCCGCCGATCAGCACCTCCCCGCCCCCGGCGGGACCGGAGGCGGTGACGCGGGCGGTGGCGGTCAGCGCCGTGCGGTTGCCCGACACGGTGACGGAGCCGCCCGTCTGACCGGCGCCGCTGCCGCTGGCGTCGATGCTGCCGGAGACCTCGACCTCGCCGCCGTCGCCGAGCAGGACGATGTCGCCGCCCTGCTGCTCCACCCGGCGGGCCTGGACGGTGCCGGACATGTTGACGACGCGGTCCATCAGCCCCTTGGCTGCCGAGGCGGTCATCTGCACCCGGCCGCCGTCGGCGAAGATTTTGCCGCTGTTGCTGACCAGCGCATCCACCGGCTTGCCGTCGGCGCCGACGGGGCGGGCGTCGGTTTTTGCGTCCACCGCGATGTTGATCTTCTGGTCGCCGAACAGATCGACGACGAAGCGGCGGCCCGACGCCAGGGTCACCTCCCCCATGCGAGCCTGGATGGTGCCGCGGTTGGCGACGCCGGGGGCGACCAGTGCCGCCAGCCCGGCCTGCGCCACCGTGATCGTGCCCTCATTCTCCACCGTCGCGGTGGAGCCGGCCCGGCCTTCGAAATTGTAGCGGCCGGCCATGAAGTCGGCGTTGCGGATGTCGTGGGTGGTGGCGACCAGCCCGCCGACGTCGACCCGGGCGTTCGGGCCGAACAGGATGCCGTTGGGGTTGACCAGCCAGACCTGCCCATTCGCGGTCAGCCGTCCCATGATCGCCGACGGGTCGGAGCCGGTGACTCGGTTCAGCGTGATGGCCGAGGCGTCGGGCTGCTGGAAGTTGGTGTGCTCGCCGTCGCGGATGCCGAAGCGCTGCCAGTCGATCACCGCCCTGGGCGTCGACTGGATGATGTCGAGCCGGCCGGGGGCGGTGGACTGGATGGTGGCGGCACCGTCGGTGACCACGCCGCCTTCGGGGTTGGCATGTGCGGGGAGGGGCAGGGCGAGGATGGCGGTCAGGATCGCCAGGCGCGCCGCCCCGGCCAGGGCCGTGCTGTGGTGCAATGCCGCCCGGCGCCACGCGCCCTCCCGGCGGACCGCCGTCCTGCCCCGCATATCCAACTCGCGCCCCGATCCCCGCATCACCGACCAAACCCCCTGCTGCCGCTCCCGAAGCCTGCGGGAAGGCAATACGCCGTCCAAAACCCTGGAATGCGAAACATTTTAGCGACGGGGCGCGGGTACGGAAATCCCGAAAGTGGTGACAGAATGTTTCGTGGCGGCAACAGACGGAGGGGGAGGCCGGTCCCATGGAAGCGTTACCGGTAACGGAAATGAGGGCGAGGCGTTACCGGTAACGGCTTTGGCGGTACAGAAAGCGCCTATTTCCATGGCGCAGGTGCCGCCTTTGCCCTTTCGGGGACCGGGGCGATCCGCTAAGAAGAAGGCCATCAGACGACTGGCACGCGATGCAGGGGGAACAGATGGCCGATCCGACCGCCGTCGCCACAAGGAAATCCGCGGGCAAATCCACAGGTAAAGCAACCGGCAGGTCGGCAGCCCACGGCGCTGACGGAGCGGTAAAGCAGGCTGCGCCGCTGCCCGCGCGTTGGGTGGTGTACAGCGCGCCGAAGGGCGGAACCGGCAAGACCACCAGTTGCAAGAACACCGCCGTGGCCGCGGCCAAGGACGGCATGCGGGTGGCGACGCTGGATTTCGATCCGCAGCGCACGCTGGGCCAGTGGCATGAGCTGCGCCGTCCGCACGATGTGGCGTCCATCGACCATTACGAAGGGACGCTGGACGACATCGAGGCGGCGTTGGCCCAGATCGATCCCGGCCGTTACGACGTGGTCTTCGTCGACACACCGCCGTCGGTCGAACTGTATCCGGAGGCGACCAAGATCCTGCTGCGCCGCGCCGATCTGGTGCTGGTGCCGACCGGGGTCGGCCGCTTCGACAAGATGAGCGTCATCCCCTGGATGGAGTTCCTGCGCGACTATGGCCGTCCCGCCGCCTTCCTGCTGAACCGGGTCAAGCGCCGGTCGGTCAGCCTGCGCGAGGCGAAGCTGGAGCTGGGCCGGGTCGGCCGGCTGGTGCCGCACGAGGTGCCGGACATCGAGGACATGCACCGGGTCGACGACGTCGGCTGCTCCATCGTCGATGTGGGTGCCGTCAACGGCGCCGACGAATGCCTGGGCGCCTGGTACTTCATCCGCCACGAGCTGGGGATCTGAAGATGGCCAACGTCAAGTCCTTCATGAAGAAGGTGGCGGAGCAAGGCAAGGCCGCTCCCCCGCCGGATGCCAAGCCCGAGGTAGCGTCTACCCCTGTTCGCAGCGCGTCGGCGGTGGCGCCGTCGAAGGCGGACCGCCGGGCGTCGGACATCAGCGACGCCATCGTGCCCTGCCACACCCGGCAGGAATTCGCCCAGGAAATCCGCTATCACTGGAACCGCAGCCGCAAGGAGTTCCTGTCGATCGGCCGGTATCTGAACCGCGCCAAGGACATCCTGCCGCACGGCGACTTCGAGGCGATGATCGAGAGCGACATGCCGTTCTCGGTCGAGACCGCCTTCCGCTTCCGCGCGGTGGCGGAGGCGGTGGACACCGGCCGGCTGTCGCTGGACGTGCTGCCGGGGGCGGAAAGCGTCGCCTACCAGATCGTCACCATGACGCCGGACGAGCTGGAGCGGGCGAAGGCGCAGGGGCTGATCCGTCCCGACGTGACCCGCCGCCAGCTGATCGACTTCAAGCGCTCACTGCGCCCGCCGAAGGATGTGACGCCGAACGACCGGCGCCGGCAGCTGCTGGCCGACTATGCCCGGCTGCGTGTCCGCATGGCGGAGATCCGCGACGAGCTGCGGCGCGACCATGGCATCGACCCGGAGCATGACGATCATGGCCGGTCCGGCCGCACCGGCGTCACCATCGATGTCGAGGCGGAGGATATCGGGGCGGACGCAGAGGACGAGGGGCGGTAAAGCTGGCTGTCCCGGCTGTCCCGATTGTCAGTGGTTGTGCGAGGTGTGGGAGGCGGGGCTGTCGTCGCCACGGCGGGGTGACGGGCCGCCGCCGCCCAGCAGGTTGGTCAGCGACCGGAAATCCCGCTGGAAATTGCTGAAGAAATCGCCGTCGCCGCCGCGCGACACCCGGGCGCGTGAACTGGCCAGGCTATGGCTTTCCATACCGCCGCCGTTGCTGCTGCGGCTGCTGCTGCTGCGGATGCGGCGCTCCGGCACCTTCGGCTTGCGCGCGGGCGTAAGCAGCGGCGGGGGCGGGGCCTCTGGAAGCGACGCGGTTTCGGGCGCGCGGGCGAAGGCATCGCCGCACAGCCCGCGGTCGGAGGCCTGCTCCAGGCGGCCGGGATCGAGCAGCCAGCAGTCGAAGGCGTCGGTCTGCGGCTTCGATGGGGCGGGGGAGGGCAGGGGGGCGGCGGATTCCTGGGGCTCCGGTGCCGACAGCAGCGGTTCCGCCGCGGCCGGGCCCGCGGCAGGCATGACGAGCAGGGCCGCAAGCGCCGCCACCATCACCGATCCGCTGACCCCCGCCGTCCGGCCTTCGCCCGGCATTCCGTATCCTCTTGCTGGTCGCATCGCCGTCGCTCAACAGATAAACGCAATGGAGCGCCGGTTCGTCCGCGCGAAATGGGGGCGGTGCCCGGTAGATGCGGTACCCCTTCGGATCAGGCTCCTTCGGCCATGCACCGCCCATTCCTGTGCGGCCCGGCGGGCGATGGTGTCGCAGGGGCGGGTTGGCGCTCTTGTCAGGCGGGCGGCTTGATGGGAGAGTCCGGCCCCTCATCCACCCTGCAAGAACGGACGGCGCGCCGGCGGACATGGCCGACTTCAACTGGAACGACCTGCGCTTTTTCCTGGCGGTGGCCCGGGCCGGCACGCTGACCACGGCGGCCCAGCGGCTGCGTGCCGACCACACCACGGTCAGCCGCCGCATCACAGCGCTGGAGGAGGCGCTGCGCGTCACCCTGTTCGAGCGCCGGCCCAGCGGCTTTACCCTGACCCCGCAGGGCGAACGGCTGAAACAGACGGCCGAGGTGATGGAGAGTGCAGCCCTGCTGGCCCAGGGCATGGTGGCCGACGGGGATCTGGCGCTTGCCGGTGCCGTGCGGATCGGGGCGCCGGACGGCTTCGGCAGCAGTTTCCTGGCGCCGCGCATCGGCGCGCTCTGCGAACGCCATCCGGAACTGGAGGTGCAGCTGGTCGCCATGCCGCGCGTCTTCAGCCTGTCCAAGCGCGAGGCCGACATCGCCATCAGCCTGTCGCGCCCGCAGGAAGGGCGGCTGTTCGCGCGGAAGCTGACCGATTACCGGCTGGGGCTGTACGGCACCGCCGCCTATCTCGACGCGAAGCCGGCGATCCGCAGCCGCGCCGACCTGCGCGGTCATTCCTTCATCGGCTATATCGACGACCTGATCTTTGCGCCGGAGCTGGACTATGTCGAGACCATCGGGGAGGTGGCGCCGCGCATCAAGAGCAGCAGCCTCGTCGCCCAGCTGAAGGCGACGCTGGCCGGGGCCGGCCTGTGCATGCTGCCCGCCTTCATCGCGGCAGGTGAGCCGTATCTGGTGCCGGTTCTGCCCGACGAGCTGACGATCACCCGGTCCTTCTGGCTGATCGTGCACGAGGATCTGCGCTCGCTGGCGCGGATTTCGATGACCGCCGACTACATCGCCGATCTGGTGCGGCGGGAGCAGGCGCTGTTCCTGCCCCCGCCGGCCACAGTCTGATTTACCGCAGCCTGACTTACCCTTCGCCGCGCAGCATGCGGATGATGCCGGAGAAGTCTGTGCCGCCGTCGCCTTGCGCGTTCATCATGGCGTAGAGCTGCGCCGCCGCGGCACCCAGCGGGGTGGGGGCGCCGGCGCCCTGCGCCGCTTCCTGGGCCAGCTTCAGGTCCTTCAGCATCAGCGCCGCCGCGAAACCGGGCTGGTAGTTACGGTTGGCCGGGCTGGCGGGGACCGGGCCGGGCACCGGGCAATAGCTGGTCAGTGACCAGCACTGGCCCGACGAGGTCGAGGACACGTCGAACAGCGCCTGATGCGACAGGCCGAGCTTTTCCGCCAGCACGAAGGCCTCGCAGACGCCGATCATCGAGATGCCGAGGATCATGTTGTTGCAGATCTTCGCCGCCTGGCCGGCACCGGCACCGCCGCAATGGACGATCTTCTTGCCCATGGCCTCCAGGATGGGGCGGGCGCGCTCGAAGGCGTCCGCCTCGCCGCCGGCCATGAAGGTCAGCGTGCCGGCGGCGGCACCGCCGACGCCGCCCGACACCGGGGCGTCGAGCGAGGCGGCCCCCTTGTCGGCGGCCAGCGCATGCGCCTTGCGGGCGGACTCCACGTCGATGGTGGAGCAGTCGATCAGCAGCGTGCCCGGCCGGGCCACCGGCGCGATGTCGCCGTAGACGCCCAGCACATGTTTGCCGCCCGGCAGCATGGTGATGACCACCTCGGCCGCCGCGGCGATGGCGGCGGGGGAGGCGCCGATGGTGACGCCGGCCGCCTCGGCCGCCTCGATGGCCGCGGGCACGAGGTCGTAGCCAACCACCTGATGCCCCGCCTTCACGAGGTTCGCGGCCATCGGGCCGCCCATGTTGCCCAATCCGATGAAACCGATCACCGCCATCGTCGCGTCTCCCGTTGGTCTGGTTTTTATGGTGCTTCCCCCTCTCCCCCCCGGGGAGAGGGTCGGGGTGAGGGGGAGGCACATGCTGGATTTTTGTCGGAGGGCCGCCGCGCGACCCCCTCACCCTAACCCTCTCCCCGGGGGGGAGAGGGGACTTGGTGTCGTGTTTGTTTACGCCATCCGCCCGATCTCGCTGCGCGAGACGATCAGGCGCATGATCTCGTTGGTTCCTTCCAGGATCTGGTGGACCCGAAGGTCGCGCACGATCTTCTCGACGCCATAGTCGGCCAGATAGCCGTAGCCGCCGAACAGCTGGAGCGCGTTGTTCGCCACCTCGAAGCCGGTGTCGGTGGCGAAGCGCTTCGCCATCGCGCACAGGCGGGTCGCATCCTTGCTCTTCGCATCCAGCGCCGAGGCGGCGCGGTGGACGAAGGTGCGGGCGGCCTCAAGCTCCGTCGCCATGTCGGCGATGCGGAATTGCAGCGCCTGGAAGCGGTCGAGCGTCTGGCCAAAGGCCTTGCGCTCGCTCATGTAGGTCAGCGCCTTGTCGAGTGCGGCCTGGGCGCCGCCGATGGAGCAGGCGGCGATGTTGATGCGGCCGCCGTCCAGACCCTTCATGGCGAACTTGAAGCCCATCCCCTCCTGCCCCAGCAGGGCGGTGGCGGGAATGCGGGCATCCTCCAGGATGACGGCGCGGGTCGGCTGGGCGTTCCAGCCCATCTTGTGCTCGTTGGCGCCGAAGGAGAGGCCGGGGGTGTCCCTGGGCACCAGGAAGGCGCTGATGCCGCCGGGGCCGTCTTCGCCGGTGCGGGCCATGACGAGGTAAAGATCGGAACTGCCGGCGCCGGAAATGAACTGCTTGGCGCCGTTCAGGATGTAGCTGTCGCCGTCGCGAACCGCCCTGGTCCGCAAGGCCGCGGCGTCGGAACCGGCGTTGGCCTCGGTCAGGCAGTAGCTGGCGAGCCACTCCATGGTGCAGAGCTTCGGCAGCCACTGGGCCTTCTGCTCGGCGCTGCCGAAATTGTCCACCATCCCCGCCACCATGTTGTGGATGGAGATGTAGGAGGCGATGGTCGGGCAGCCCTGGCTCAGCGCCTCGAAGATCACCACGGCGTCGAAGCGGCTGAGCGCCGAGCCGCCATGCTCTTCCGACACATAGATGCCGCCCATGCCGAGCTGGCCGGCGGCACGCAGCGTGTCGATGGGGAAATGTTTCTTCTGGTCCCACTCGACGGCGTTGGGCGCCAGCTCGTCGCGGGCGAAGGACAACGCCATGTCGCGGATGGCGACCTGGTCTTCGGTCAGTTCAAAGGACATGCGTCACCTCCCTCCAAATCCCCCTCTCCCCCCCGGGGAGAGGGGCGGGGTGAGGGGGATGCGTTGCGGGACCTTTGTGGAAATCCTGCGGTGCTACCCCCTCACCCTAACCCTCTCCCCGGGGGGGAGAGGGGATATGTACCGTGGCCTCATCACTCCATGGTCGGAATGACGAAGCTGGCGCCTTCCTTGACGCCCGAGGGCCAGCGGGAGGTGACGGTCTTGGTCTTGGTGTAGAAGCGCACCGCGTCGGGGCCGTGCTGGTTCAGGTCGCCGAAGCCCGAGCGCTTCCAGCCGCCGAAGGTGTAGTAGGCGAGCGGAACCGGGATCGGGACGTTGATGCCGACCATGCCGACATCGACGCGGCTGGCGAAATCGCGGGCGGCGTCGCCGTCGCGGGTGAAGATGGCGACGCCGTTGCCGTACTCGTGGTCGTTCGGCAGGGCCAGCGCCTCCTCGTAGCTGTCGGCGCGGACGACGGAGAGGACCGGGCCGAAGATCTCCTCCTTGTAGATGCGCATGTCCGGCTTCACCTCGTCGAACAGGCAGCCGCCCATGTAGAAGCCGTTCTCGTAGCCCTGCATCTTGAACCCGCGGCCGTCGACCGCCAGCTTGGCGCCTTCCTTGACGCCGAGATCGACGTAGGACTTCACCCGCTCCAGATGCTCGGCGGTCACCAGCGGGCCGAAATCGGCGCTGCTGTCGGTGGAGGGGCCGACCTTCAGGCTTTCCACCCGCGGGATCAGGCGGTCCATCAGGGCGTCGGCGGTCTTCTTGCCGACGGGCACGACGACGGAGATCGCCATGCAGCGCTCGCCGGCCGCACCGAAGCCGGCGCCGATCAGCGCGTCGGTCGCCTGGTCGAGATCGGCGTCCGGCATCACCAGCGCGTGGTTCTTGGCGCCGCCGAAGCACTGCACGCGCTTACCGGCCGCACAGCCGCGGTTGTAGATGTATTCGGCGATCGGGGTGGAGCCGACGAAGCCCACCGCCTTGATGTCGCGGTCGTCGAGGATGGCGTCCACCGCCACCTTGTCGCCATGGACGACGTTGAGAATGCCCGCCGGCAGGCCGGCTTCCAACATGAGTTCGGCGAGCTTGACCGGCACGCCCGGCGTGCGCTCCGACGGCTTCAGGATGAAGGCGTTGCCGCAGGCGATGGCCGGGGCGAACTTCCACATCGGGATCATGGCGGGGAAGTTGAACGGCGTGATGCCGGCGACCACGCCGAGCGGCTGGCGCATCGAATAGATGTCGATGCCGGGGCCGGCGCCGTCGGTGAACTCACCCTTCAGCAGATGCGGGATGCCGCAGGCGAACTCCACCACCTCCAGACCACGCTGGATGTCGCCTTTGGCGTCGACGATGGTCTTGCCATGTTCCAGCGACAGCAGCAGCGCCAACTCGTCGTAATCGCGCTGGACGAGGTCGAGGAAGCGCATCAGCACGCGGGCGCGGCGCTGCGGGTTGGTGGCGGCCCAGCCGCGCTGCGCCTGCTTGGCGTTCTCCACCGCGGCGCGCATCTCCTCCACGCTCGCCAGCGGCACGCGGGCGCGCACCTCGCCGGTCATCGGGGAGTAGACGTCGGCGAACCGGCCGGACGTGCCGGAAACCAGCTTGCCGCCGATCAGGTGCTGAAGTTCGGTGGTCATCCTATTGTCCTCCCTCGGGATTGTTTGTCACCATGTGGACCTGAGCGGTCCTGCGGATCGACCCGAAACTTTGCGCATCGGTTGTGCAGGAATGCGGCAAGGGGTGTGCAGGGCTGCCGGGCAGGCTGGCTCCACGCTCGGCCACCCTGTCCCCAAAGGTGTGTGGAGAGTTGAAACCCCACCGCTTATAGTGCGCCCGCGCGGTCCGGACCGGAAACGGGGCCGGGCCGTGCGGGGATTGCCGCAGAAACGGCGAAGCGGAATGGACATGACCAGCCACGAAGACGTCTTCGACACGCCGGAGACACGGCAGCCGACCATCCTGTCGGTCTACAACCAGAAGGGCGGCGTCGGCAAGACGACCACGTCGGTGAACCTCGCGCTGGCACTGGCTGCGCTGGGCAAGAGCGTCGTGCTGATCGATTTCGACCCGCAGAGCAGCGCCACCAGCAACTTCCTGCTGCGCGACAAGGCCAAGGTCGGCATCAACGACCTGCTGCGCAAGGAAACCTTCGTCGAGGACGCCATCACCCCGACCGCCTTCGACGGGCTGTCGATGATCGTCGGCGCGCGCAAGCTCTACTCGCTGGAGCATGCGCTGGACAGCCGCGGCGGCTCGCAGCGGGGCCTGCGCAAGGCGCTGCATTTCTCGCGCAACCCGCCGGACTATGTCGTCATCGACTGCCCGCCGGCGCTGGGCCATCTGGCAGCCGGCGCGCTGGCGGCGTCGGACCGGCTGATCGTGCCGGTCTTCCCCGGCCGCTATGCGCTGGACGGGCTGCGCCGCACGTTGCAGGTGGTGGAGCATATCCAGAACGGGCTGAACCCCAGCCTGACGCTGGCCGGCATCCTGATGCTGTCGATCACCAACGACGAGGTCGGGCGCGAATCGCTGACGCAGCTGCGCAACGAGTTCCCCGAACAGATGTTCCGCACCGCCTTCCCCTATGACGTGGATGTGGTGAAGGCGACATATCGCCGTATGCCGGCGGCGATCTTCACGCCGGAAGGGCGGACGACCAGCCGTTTTGCAGCGCTGGCCTGGGAGATCGTCCATGGCCGCGGCACCGCCCCCGACGACAGCCAGCTGAAGCCGGCGCTGGAGCGCATCCGCGGGTGGCACGAGGCGACCGACACCTCCTACAGCGCGCGGCGCGCCTCCTCCATCGACGAGGGCGACGAGCCGGGCGGCAGTGCTGGCAACGGCGGACGGCAGGCGGAGCGTGGGCAGTCCGCCGGCCGCGGCGGGATGGGCCTGGCGCTTGTGGGACTGGCGGTCGGGCTGATTGGCGGCTTCGTGCTGGGGGCTGTCATGGGCCAGCCGATCCTGGGCAGGCTGTTGGGGCTTGGGGGTTAGAATACCCCCTCTCCCGTCCCGGGAGAGGGCCTCGCGCGTCTACAATCGAAAAGAGGGCCATCATGCTTCCTGTCGATGCCGTTCTGCGGAAGGTGGACTCCTCCTTCGAGGAGTCGGTGGGCCGGCTGTGCGAGCTGTTGCGCATTCCCTCGGTCAGCACCGATCCCGCCTATGCCGGCGAGGTCCGCCGGGCCGCCCGCTGGTGCGCCGACAGGCTGAAGGCGATGGGCTTCACCGTCACCCTGCATGACACTCCCGGCCACCCGATCCTGGTCGCCCACCATCCGGGACCGGGCCCAGGGGCGGAGGGCGTGGAGACGCCGCATGTGCTCTATTACGGCCATTACGACGTCCAGCCCGCCGACCCGATGGAGCTGTGGACCAGCCCGCCCTTCGATCCGGTGATCGTCGAGGCCGAGCGGGGCCGCCGCGTCGTCGCCCGCGGGGCCGCCGACGACAAGGGCCAGACCATGACCTTCATGGAAGCCTTCGAGGCCTGGCACGCCGTCCACGGCTCCCTCCCGATCCGCGCCACCGTGCTGCTGGAGGGCGAGGAGGAGACCGGCAGCCCGTCGCTGCCGCGCTTCCTCGCGGAGCATGCCGACGAGCTGCGCGCCGACTTCTGTCTGGTGACGGACACCAACGCCTGGGACGCCGACACCCCGGCGATCACCACCCGGCTGCGCGGACTGCTCTATCTGGAGGCCACCGTCACCGGACCGAGCCATGACCTGCATTCCGGCCTGTTCGGCGGCGCGGTGCCCAACCCGCTCAACGTGCTGAGCGGCATCCTGGGCCAGATCCACGATGCCGACGGGCGGGTGCGCTTCGACGGCTTCTATGACGGCGTGCGCGAGCTGCCGGACGAGCTGCGGGAGCAGATCCGCGGCCTGCCGCTGGACGAGGCGCAGTTCCTGGCGGCGCTCGGCCTGACCCGCAGCCATGGCGAGGCCGGGCGGACGCTGCTGGAGCGCATCTGGACGCGGCCGACCTGCGACATCAACGGCATCTGGGGCGGCTACACCGGCGAAGGGTCGAAGACGGTCATCCCTGCCAAGGCGTCGTGCAAGCTGAGCTGCCGTCTGGTGCCGGGCCAGGACCCGGCGGCCATCGAGGCGTCGATCCGGCGCTTCTTCGAGGAGCGGCTGCCGGCGGACTGCACGGTCGGTTTCCGCAGCTTCAGCGCTTCCCCCGGCATCGAGGTGCCGACCGACACGCCGTGGATGCAGGCGGTGCGCGGCGGGCTGAAGGAAGCGACGGGGCGCGACGGCGTGCTGATCGGCGGCGGCGGGTCGATCCCCATCGTCGGCTGGTTCCGCGAGCATCTGGGGTTGGACACCATCCTGGTCGGCTTCGGGCTGGACGACGACCGCATCCATTCGCCCAACGAGAAGTTCGAGCTGAAATGCCTGCGCAACGGTATCCGCAGCCATGCGGCAATATTGGGGCGTTTGGCGGCGGGGAGGGTTGGTTGAGGCCCGGGCGGACCTAAATTTCCCCGATCCGCGGCAGGGGTAGGCAAACACATTACCCCCCTGCCGCCACCGACACGATCGAGACGGGAATTCTTAATGTCCGCTCTGTTCACGCCCTTCACGCTGAAGGACGTCACTTTGCGCAACCGCATCGCGGTTCCGCCGATGTGCCAGTACAGCGCCGTCGACGGCGTCGTCAACGACTGGCATTTCGCCCATTATCCCAGCCTTGCCCGCGGCGGCGCCGGTCTGGTGATCGTCGAGGCGACGGCGGTGTCGCCGGAAGGCCGCATCACGCCGGGCTGCACCGGGCTGTGGAACGACGCCCAGGCGGAAGGGATGGCCCGCATCGCCGCGTCCATCGCCGCCGCCGGCGCCGTCCCCGGCATCCAGATCGGCCATGCCGGCCGCAAGGCCAGCGCCAACCGCCCGTGGGAAGGCGACGACCACATCGCCGAGGGCGATCCGCGCGGCTGGGACACCATCTCGCCATCGGCGGTGCCCTTCGGCCATCACCTGCCGAAGGTGCCCAAGGCGATGACGCTGGACGACATCGCCCGCGTCCGCGCCGATTTCGTGGCCGCCGCCGTGCGCGCCCGCGATGCCGGTTTCAAGTGGCTGGAGCTGCATTTCGCCCACGGCTATCTCGGCCAGAGCTTCTTCTCGGTCCATGCCAACACGCGCACCGACCGGTATGGCGGCGACCTTGCCGGGCGCAGCCGCTTCCTGCTGGAGACGCTGGCGGCGGTGCGCGAGGTCTGGCCGGAAAACCTGCCGCTGACCGCCCGCTTCGGCGTGATCGAGTATGACGGGCGCGACGAGCAGACGCTGGCCGAGTCGATCGAACTCGCCCGCAACTTCCGCGCCGGCGGGCTCGACCTGCTGAGCGTCAGCGTCGGCTTCTCCACCCCCGACGCGCATGTTCCCTGGGGCCCGGCCTTCCTGGCGCCGGTCGCCGAGCGGGTGCGGCGCGAGGCGGAGCTGCCGGTGGCGGCGGCCTGGGGCATCGACGCGCCGAAGATCGCCGACCGCACCGTCGCCGACGGGCAGCTGGATCTGGTGATGGTCGGCCGCGCCCATCTGGCCAACCCGCATTATCCCTACCGCGCCGCCAAGGAGCTGGGAGTCGAGCGTCCGTCCTGGGTGCTGCCGGCGCCCTACGCCCACTGGCTGGAGCGGTATCGCGCCACCGACACCGCTACGGCGGACTGACGCCAAGCGGCTCCGCAGTGTGAACGCATGGGAAGGGTGAGGGGTTGGGCACGAAGCCATGCGGTTCGGGATTCTCGGACCACCCCTCACCCTCCCCACGCCTGCGGCGCGGGTCCCCTCCCTCTCCCGGGGCGGGAGAGGGCGATCATCGCCACATGCGGCGTCCGGTGAATGTTCGATGAAGATTTGGTGACGGCGGCAACCGTCCCGTGTTCGGCGGGTTAAGCGATGGCCGCGCCGCGGACCGCATCCGGGCGGTTCCGGCGCCGCGACCCGACCCTCTCGAACAGCGAGCACGACCATGTCGGACACCACACTGCCGTCTGGCGCTTCGCCGCCGGTTCGCGGTCCCAATCTCCACCAGAAGCCGCACTCCGCCCTGCCGGTGGCATTCCTCGTCGTGTTGGCCGCCGGTCTCGGCTATGCGGTCCATGGCTTCGTCACCGATCTGCAACGGGTCGACCAGCCGCCCCTGGCGACGGGAGCGTTCCTGCTCCTCGGTCTGGCGCTGCTGATCGCGCTGGGCTTCGAGTTCGTCAACGGCTTCCACGACACCGCCAATGCGGTGGCGACCGTCATCTACACCCACAGCATGCCGCCGGTGCTGGCGGTGCTGTGGTCCGGCGCCTTCAATTTCCTGGGCGTGCTGCTGTCGTCGGGGGCGGTGGCCTACAGCGTCATCACCCTGCTGCCCGTGGAGCTGATCCTTCAGGTCGGCAGCAGCGCCGGCTATGCCATGATCTTCGCCCTGCTGATCGCCGCCATCATCTGGAACCTGGGAACCTGGGCGCTCGGGCTGCCCAACAGCTCGTCCCATGCCCTGATCGGCTCGGTCATCGGGGTCGGCCTCGCCAACCAGCTGATGGCACCGGACGGGCAGGCGACCTCCGGCGTGGAGTGGGGGCAGGCCTTCGGCGTTCTCCAGGCCCTGCTGTTCAGCCCGGTGATGGGCTTCGTGCTGGCCGCCGTGCTGCTGCTGGTCCTGAAGCGGGCGGTGAGGAACCGGCGCCTGTTCGAGCCGGCCGATCCCAGCCGCCCGCCGCCGCTGTGGATCCGCGGGCTGCTGATCCTGACCTGCACCGCCGTGTCCTTCGCCCATGGCGGCAACGACGGCCAGAAGGGCATGGGGCTGATCATGCTGATCCTGATCGGCGCGGTGCCCACCGCCTATGCGCTGAACCGCACCATGCCCGACAGCACCACCCCCGCCTTCATCGAGACCACCCACCGGGCCGAAGCGGTCCTGCGGTCGCATGCCGACGGGAGGCAGCCGGCGTCGGCGGAGGAGGCGAGGCGGATGGTCGGCGACGCCCTGCGGACGAAGGATCTGAATCGGCCGGAGGTCTATGGCGCGCTCGCCGTGCTGTCCGCCGACATCGCCCAGGGCGTGCAGAGCTATGGCGCCATCAAGCATGTGCCGGCCGAAGCGACGTCGAACATGCGCAACGACATGTATCTGGCCGCCGATGCCGTCCGCCTGCTGCCGAAGGCCGGAGCCAGCCTGCCCGATGACGAGGCCAAGACGCTGAAATCCTATCAGGAGGCGCTGAACGCCGGCACGCGCTTCATTCCCGACTGGGTGAAGTTCTCGGTCGCGGTGGCGCTCGGGCTCGGCACCATGGTCGGCTGGCGCCGCATCGTCGTCACCGTCGGCGAGCGGATCGGCAAGCAGCATCTGGCCTATGCCCAGGGCGCCTCGGCGGAAATCGTCGCCGCCGGCACCATCGGTCTGGCGGAGATCTACGGCCTGCCGGTGTCGACCACCCACATACTGTCGAGCGGCGTCGCCGGCACCATGGCGGCGAACGGCTCCGGCCTGCAATGGAGCACGGTGCGCAACATGGCGATGGCCTGGGTGCTGACCCTGCCGGCCGCCATCACGCTGGCCGGCGTGCTGTACTACCTGCTGCGCCACCTGTTCTGAGCCCTGGCCGGCGTGCGTCCCGCCGGCCTCCCCACTGGCCTCAGGGCGTTGTGGGACCGGTCGGGACAGCGGGCTGAACAAGGCTGAGGCCCAGCCGGCCGCGGGCGAAGTTCAGGTAGCTGACGGCCTGCGCCTGATCGCCCCGGCTCCAGTACCATTCGGCGGCGGACAGGGTGGTGCTGATGGTGCCGACCTCCGACGTCGAGGGAACCTTGCCCCGGGCCTCCTTGAGCAGCAGGGGAAAGCGTTGGGCGAGATCGGGAGTGGCCGGCTGGGCCGCGGCGGCGGTGGACAGGACGATGCCGGCGGCGGCCAGGGCCGGGAAGAGTTTGTTCATGGCGTGTCCTCGATCTTGAGCAACCTGTACCGCCGCTTCGCCGTCAACCGTCGGCCGGCGAAGACGGAGCGGTCGGAAAAAGACTCTCAGATCTCTGTTACGCTTCGGCGAACCGACCACCGCCCCGGAAGGACTAGAAGGGGAGGCAAAAGGAGTGGCGGCCCCAAGGGTTTCCCGCAGGCAGCCACTCCCGGCCGCTCCCCCCTGCGCTCAGCCGGCCTCGGCTGCGGAGGAGGCGCTCCACAGGTTGATGCCGGCGTCGGCGACGGCGTGGGTGTCGATCTCCGCCAGCTCCTCCGGGCTGAAGGACAGGCTGTTCAGCGCGTCGAGCGAGTTGTCGAGCTGCTCGACGTTCCGCGCGCCGATCAGGGCGGAGGTCACGCGCGGGTCGCGCAGGACCCAGGCGATGGCCATCTGCGCCAGCGTCTGGCCGCGCCGCTTGGCGATGGCGTCGAGCGCGCGGATGCGCTCCAGGTTTTCCGGCGACAGGAAGTTGGCGCGCAGGCTGCCGCCCTTGGCGGCGCGGGCGTCGGCAGGCATTTCACCTTGCGACTGGCCACTGAGGTACTTGTTGGTCAGCATGCCCTGGGCCAGGGGCGAGAAGGCGATGCAGCCCATGCCGAGCTCGTCCAGCGTGTCGAGCAGGCCGCCCTCCACCCAGCGGTTCAGCATCGAGTAGGAGGGCTGGTGGATCAGGCAGGGGGTGCCCAGCTGCTTCAGGATGCCCGCCGCCCGCCGCGTCATCTCCGGCGAGTAGGAGGAGATGCCGACATAGAGCGCCTTGCCCTGGCGGACGATGTGATCGAGCGCCCCCATCGTCTCCTCTAGCGGGGTGCGCGGATCGACACGGTGCGAATAGAAGATGTCGACGTAATCCAGGCCCATCCGCGTCAGGCTCTGGTCCAGGCTGGAAACCAGATATTTGCGCGAACCCCAGTTGCCGTAGGGGCCGGGCCACATCTCGTAGCCGGCCTTGGTCGAGATCACCATCTCGTCGCGGTAGGGCCGGAAATCGGTTGCGAGGATACGGCCGAAATTCTCCTCCGCCGAGCCCGGCGGCGGGCCGTAATTGTTGGCGAGGTCGAAATGGGTGACGCCGCGGTCGAAGGCCCGGCGCAGCACGGCCCGCCCGGTGGCGAACACGTCGGTGCCGCCGAAATTCTGCCAGAGCCCCAGCGAAATGGCCGGCAGGTCCAGCCCGCTGCGGCCGGTGCGCCGGTAGCTCATGGTGCCATAGCGCTGGTCGGCGGCGAAGTATGGCGGCTGCATGGCGAACTCCCGATGTGATTCTTAGTGATATATCAGCATAGGGCCGCGGCGCGGCGGTGCGCAATGGCCCCGCCGGTCATATCACTCCCGGTTTTCAGCCCCGGTTTTCGGCCCCGGATGCCGAGGCGCAGACCTTGCGCACGCAGCCGCGCAGCCAGCGGTGGGCCGGGTCGGCGTCGAGGCGGGGGTGCCAGATCAGGGAGACGGTGACCTCCGGGGCGGGGAAGGGCAGGGCGAAGCCGTGGAGGCCGGCGCGCAGACCCTCGGTGTGGCGTTCGGGGACGCTGACGATCAGGTCGGTGCCGCGCACCAGCGCCAGCGCCGCGGCGAATCCGCCGACCGTGGCGACCACGTCGCGCCGGAGCCCGAGCCGGTCCAGCGCCTCGTCCACCAGCCCGCGGTCGTCGCCCCGCCGCGACACCAGCACATGGCGGCCGGCGGCGAAGCGGTCGGCGGTGACCCTGCCCGCGGCCAGCGGGTGGCCGGGGCGGACGACACCGATGAAGCGGTCGTGGAACAGGGCCTGGGTGCGCAGTTCCGGCCCGCTGCCGGCAGAGACCACGCCGGTCTCCAGATCGACCGAGCCGTCGCGGAGCGGACCGTTGTCCTTGTCCGGCTTGGGCAAAAAGCGGACGCGGGCGCCGGGCGCCTCGGCGGCCAGCAGGGTGAGCAGGGCCGCACCGTAGCTTTCGACGAAGCCGTCGCTGGTCCGCAGGGTGAAGGTGCGGGCCAGCCGGCCGATGTCGAGATTTTCGGCCGGGCGCAGCGCCGCCTCCGCCTCCTGCACCAGCAGGCGCACGCGGTCGCGCAGGTCGAGCGCTCGCGGCGTGGGGACGAGACCGCGCCCGGCCCGGACCAGCAGCGGATCGCCGGTGGCCTCGCGCAGCCGCGCCAGCGCCCGGCTCATCGCCGACGGGCTGAGCCGCAGCCGGCGCGCCGCACCGGCGACGCTGCCTTCCGCCAGCAGGGCGTCCAGGGTGACGAGCATGTTGAGGTCGGGTGCGGTCATGCGCCGGAGCGTAGCACGGGCCGGCCGCCACCGCCGCCGGGACAGCAGCTGGAACATGGCGCCGGATGCACGAATACAGTGCGGATGCTGCGCGTTCCGCCCTGTCACCCCGCGCCCTAGCCTGGATGCCTGTCCTTGAAGAGGAGGGTGTCATGAGGGAAGCGGTTGCACAGGATGGCGGGGCGGGGGGTAGGGCGGCGCGAGGGCTGGTCGCGCAAGGGGGATTGGCGGGACTGGCGCTGGCGATGCTGCTGTCCTCGCTCGGCATCAGCATCGCCAATGTCGGGTTGCCGGCGCTGGCGCAGGCGTTCGACGTACCGTTCCGCGAGGTCCAGTGGGTGGTGCTGGCCTATCTGCTGGCGATCACCACGCTGATCGTCGGGGTCGGGCGGCTGGGCGACATCGTCGGACGGCGGCGCCTGCTGCTGGCCGGGATCGCCCTGTTCACGGCGGGCTCCGCCGCCTCCGCCGCGGCGTCCGGCCTGTGGATGCTGGTCGCGGCCCGGGCGGTGCAGGGGCTGGGGGCCGCCGCGATGATGGCGCTCGCCACCGCCTTCGTCGGCGATGCGGTGCCGAAGGAGCGGACCGGCCGGGCGATGGGGCTGATGGGAACGACGTCGGCGGTCGGCACCGCGCTCGGCCCGACGCTGGGCGGCCTGCTGATCGCGGCCTTCGGCTGGCCGGCGATCTTCCTCGTCACCGTGCCGCCGGGCGTCGCGGCCTTCCTGCTGGTGCGGCGCTGCCTGCCGGCCGACCGGGCAAAGGCCCAGGTGGAGGCCCAGGTGGAGGCCCAGGTGGAGACGGGGCGCGGGGCCGGGCGGGGGAGCTTCGATTTTCCCGGCATGCTGATCCTGGCCCTGACGCTGGGGACCTACGCGCTGGCGATGACCGGCGGGCGCGGCGGTTTCGGCTGGTCCGACGTGACGCTTCTGCTGGCGGCGGCGGCCGGGTCCTGGCTGTTCCTGGCGGTGGAGGCGCGGACGGCATCGCCGCTGCTGCGGCTGGAGATGCTGCGTGATCGGACGCTGCGCGGGCGCCTGGCGATGAGCATGCTGGTGGCGACGGTGCTGATGGCGACCCTGGTGGTGGGGCCGTTCCACCTCGCCCATGCCCTGGGGCTGGAGACCGGCATGGTCGGTGTGGCCATGTCGGCCGGTCCGCTGGTGGCGGCGCTGACCGGCGTGCCGGCCGGACGGCTGGTCGACCGCTTCGGCGCGGCGCGCATGACCATCCTGGGGCTGAGCGCCACGACGGGCGGCTGCGTGCTGCTGGCGCTGCTGCCGGCGACGTTGGGCGTGGCCGGCTATGTCGGGCCGCTGGTCGTCGTCACCGCCGGCTATGCACTGTTCCAGACCGCCAACAACACGGCGGTGATGGCGGATGTGGAGAAGGACCGTCGTGGCGTGGTGTCGGGTGTGCTGAACCTGTCGCGCAATCTGGGACTGGTCACCGGCGCCTCGGTGATGGGCATGGTGTTCACGCTGGGGGTGGGGACGGAGGTGGCCGTGGCGGCGCCGGAGGCCGTCGCCGCGGGAACCCGGACGACCTTCGCCGTCGCGGCCGGGCTGATCGCCGTGGCGCTCCTCCTCGCCGTCCGGACGGCGGGGCGGCGGTAATGGCCGGGCCGGGCGCAACGCGGTTGCGCCCCCAACCATCGTTTGTCGGTCATCGCTCGTCGGTCAGCTGGCATCGGCTTGCCATGAAGTCCACAAAGGCGCGCACGCGGGCGGGCAGGGGGCCCGGACCTCCGAGATAGACGGCGTGGATGTCCTCGCTGCCGCCGGGGTTCAGTCGTTCCAGCACCGGCACAAGCGCACCGGCGGCGATGTCGGTTTCCACCTGGAAGCGGGCCAGACGCGCCAGCCCGACGCCGCCCAGGGCAAGCAGGCGCGCGGCGTCCCCGTCGCTCGCCCGTGCGGCGATGGGCGGCACATGCTCCTCGATTTGCTCCTCGCGTCCGCCGCCGGTCCTGAAAGGCCAGCCGCCGATGGTGCGCGGGAAGGTCCAGCCGATTCCCCTGTGCCGGGCAAGGTCGCCTGGATGCTCCGGCGTCCCATGCCGCGCCAGATAGGCGGGGGAGGCGACCACGACCATGCGGGTGCTGCCCAGCTTGCGGATCATCAGGCTGGAATCGCGCAGCGGCCCGGTCCGGATCGCGACATCGGCCCGCTCCTCCATCAGGTCGACCACGGCATCCGACAGCACGAGGTCGACGGTGACGCCGGGGTGGGTGGCCAGGAACGCGGGCACCAGCGGTATCAGGTGGCGCATGCCGAAGGGCACGTTGCTGTTGACGCGCAAATGTCCGCGCGGCGCCGCACCGGCCGAGGCTTCCCGCTCGGCCTCCTCCATCTCTCCCAGGATCCGCACCGCGCGGGCGTGGAAGGCCTGACCTTCCGGCGTCAGGACGAGGCGCCGCGTCGACCGGTGGAGCAGCCGCGTGCCCAGCCGTGTCTCCAGCCGCGCGATCAGCTTGCTGACGCCCGACGGCGTGAGGCCGCAGGCCCGCGCCGCCGCGGTGAACCCGCCGAGATCGGCGACCCGCGCGAAGACCTCCATCTCGGCCGCCCGGTTGACATCCATCCGCGTCACGACGATGACCCCACGTCACAAGTCCTGAGACCGGAGGCAGCCTAATTCACAACTGCTCCGCCGGCTATATCCTTGGCAGGCGGCCGCCCCCATCGCCCACCGTCATCAGCCGCCGCCATCGTCACAACCGCGACAGCCCCGATCAGGGAAGGACAGGACATGGAGTACCGGACACTCGGTTCCTCGGGCCTCAAGGTGCCCGCGCTCAGCTTTGGGACCGGCACCTTCGGCGGCAAGGGGCCGCTGTTCTCGGCTTGGGGGACCAGCGACGTCGATGACGCCCGGCGGCTGATCGACATCTGCCTCGACGCCGGCGTCACGCTCTTCGACACCGCCGACGTCTATTCGGACGGCGGCTCGGAGGAGGTGCTCGGCGCCGCCATCCGCGGGCGGCGCGACAAGGCGCTGATCTCGACCAAGACCGGGTTGCCGATGGGCGACGGGCCGAACGACGCCGGCCTCTCGCGTCACCGGCTGATCGGCGCCGTGGAGGCGGCGCTCCGGCGGCTCGGGACGGACTACATCGACCTGCTCCAGCTGCACGCCTTCGATGCCTTCACGCCGGTGGAGGAGGTGCTGCATACGCTGGACACGCTCGTCCGCGCCGGGAAGGTCCGCCATGTCGGCGCCTCCAACTTCGCGGGCTGGCAGCTGATGAAGTCGCTCGCCGTCGCCGACCGCCATGGCTGGCCGCGCCACGTCGTGCATCAGGTCTATTATTCGCTGACCGGGCGCGATTACGAATGGGAGCTGATGCCGCTCGGCCTCGACCAGAAGGTCGGCGCGCTTGTCTGGAGCCCGCTCGGCTGGGGCAGGCTGACCGGCAAAATCCGCCGTGGCCAGCCGATCCCCCAGGGCAGCCGCCTCCACGACACCGCCCAGTGGGGGCCGCCCGTCGACGAGGAGCGCCTCTACCGCATCGTCGACGCGTTGGACGCCGTGGCGGCCGAGACCGGGCGCAGTGTTCCCCAGGTCGCCATCGCCTGGCTGCTCGCGCGGCCGACCGTCTCCTCGGTGATCGTCGGCGCTCGCAACGAGGCGCAGCTGCGGGACAATCTGGGGGCCGTCGGCTGGACGCTCGAACCCGGGCAGATCGCTCGCCTCGACGCGGCCAGCGACGTGATGCCCGCCTACCCCTATTACCCGTACCGCATGCAGGAGGGCTTCGCCCGGCTCAATCCGATGCCTGTCTGAGGAGTGCCGGTCCTGCCGCCCCCGCGCCATAAACCGAAACGCGCGGTCTTGTACGGCCAGGACGACGGGCCCAGCTGTGAAGCGCCTGAACCGCGATAAGGACAGAGGCCCTCGTCATGATCGATCCGGACCCGCCCCGCCCCGGCTGCCAGCCCCCTTCGACGCGCGAGACGACTCGGGCGCAGACACCGTGCTGACGGGGCTTCCGGATTTCGCGGCCCTGGATTTCACGGCCTATGGGACCGCGTTCGCGGGTTTCATCGAGACGCATGCGGACTGGGCGGAGATCATCATCTTCCTGATGGCCTTCGCGGAGGGGCTGACGCTCGTCGGGCTTCTCGTCCCCGGCGTCGTCATGCTGACCGCGAGCGGCGCGCTTGTCGCCGCGGGCGTTCTCGATTTCTGGTCGGTTTATCTGGCGATCGCGGGCGGCGCCATCCTGGGGGACGCCACGTCCTACTGGCTGGGCCGGCGCTATGGCGAGCGCATGTTCCGGCTCTGGCCCCTCAGCAGGCATCCCGAACTGCGCGGCCGTGGCGAGGCCTTCTTTCTCCGGCATGGCAGCAAGAGCGTCTTCCTGGCGCGCTTCATCGGCCCGCTGCGTGCGGTGGTGCCGACGACGGCCGGCATGATGGCGATGCCCCATCGGAAGTTCCAGGCGTTCAACGTCCTGTCGGCCGTGATCTGGGCGCCGCTGCTGATGTCGCCGGGCCATCTCGCCTGGACCGGTTACGACCGGAGCGGCGTGGGGGACCGCCCCGCACCGGCCGCCGACGGCGGCATGGGGCAGGGGGCTGCGAAATCCTGCGCGCCCGCTCCGCCCGTCGAGGGCTCGCCGGAAAGAACGGGCTGCTAGCTGTTTGATGGTACCCGACTGTTCGGAGTGACAACTCATTTCGAGGCGGCAGATTGTACCCCTTGTGCCGATGACCGCTCCGCCGCCGTGCCCAGCCGTCCGGCCCAACTCGGTGGAAGCGTTCAAAATTCAGGCGTTTCTTCCGTCCTGCCCCATTGCCTGACTGTCTTCGTCCTTGTTCCATTGTCCCCGTCGCGCGGGCCATGCCGGGCTGTGGCCGAAAAGATACATCCGATATCGGAAATGTAATGGTGACAATGTTCCGTTTGACCCTGTCGATTTCGTCTCCATAATCCTGATTGTCTCGATTGTTCGAGCGTTGTGCGCCAGATTATGGAGGATCCGATGCGCCAGACCGATGTGACCCGCAGTTCCGGCCTTTACACGGCAGCCCAGAGCGCCGTCCCGGCCGCCGACCGCGTCACCCGGGTCGCCCGTCGTCCCCTCTGGCGGTTGCTCGACCTGTTGTTTTCCGCAATGGAACGGCGCAAACAACGTCATGCACTCATGGGGCTCGACGACCATCTGCTGAAGGACATCGGAATCAGCCGGTCCGAGGCGGAGCAGGAGGTGTCGAAGCCGTTCTGGCGGGGATGAGACGATGGCCGACAAATCCATTCAGGGCGACAGTGTTCAAATCGACTATGCGGTCGAACCGGAACTGAGCGCGGACGCGTTCATCGACGTTCTGGACCGCTCCGGGCTGGCGGAACGCCGGCCCGTGGGCGACCGTCCCCGGGTGGAGGCGATGCTGCGCAACGCCGGCCTGATCATCACCGCAAGGCACGAAGGCCGGCTGGTCGGCGTCGCCCGCTCGATCACCGACTTCGTCTATTGCTGCTACCTGTCCGACCTCGCCGTCGACCGCGCCCTGCAGGGGCGCGGCATCGGCAAGGAACTGATGCGCCGCACCCGCGACGCGATGGGGCCGGGCACCATGTGCCTGCTGCTGTCCGCACCCAAGGCCATCGGCTTCTACGAGCAGGCCGGGCTGAAGCGGCACGAGCAGGCCTTTTTGTTCACCGATCTGGAATAAGCCTCCGGAACAAGACACCGGGGCGAGGGGGAGCACCGCCGCCATGCCCGACACGATCACCGGCACCGTCGCCAATGGTGGGGCCGACAGCAGGATCGACACCACCGGCCTCGCCATCTCCTATGCCGACGTGGCGGGGGCGGCGGAGCGGATCGCCGGCGTCGCCCACCGCACGCCGGTGCTGACCAGCCGCACCGCCGACACGCTGACCGGCGGCGAGCTGCTGTTCAAGTGCGAGAATTTCCAGCGCACCGGCGCCTTCAAGATCCGCGGCGCCTACAACGCGGTGTCGCGCTTCACCCCGGTGCAGCGTGCGCTGGGCGTCGTCGCCTATTCGTCGGGCAACCATGCCCAGGCGCTGGCGCTGGCGGCGTCGATGCTGAAGGTGAAATCCACCATCGTCATGCCTGAGGACGCCCCGGCGGCCAAGCTGGCGGCGACGCGCGGCTATGGCGCCGACGTGGTGCTCTACGACCGCTATGCCGAGCCGCCGGACGCCGCCGTCGCCCGCGTGCTGGAGGAGCGGGGCGGCGTGCTGATCCCGCCCTTCGACCATCCGCATGTGATGGCCGGCCAGGGCACCGTCGCCAAGGAGCTGATCGAGGAGGCGGGGCAGACGGGTGGGCCGCTAGACCTGCTGGTGGTGCCGACCGGCGGCGGCGGGCTGCTGTCCGGCTGCGTCATCGCCGCCAAGACGCTGAATCCCGGCTGCCGCGTCGTCGGGGTCGAGCCGGAAGCCGGCAACGACGCCCAGCAGAGCCTGCGCAGCGGCGCCATCGTCCGCATCGACGCGCCCAAGACCATCGCCGACGGCGCCCAGAGCCGCGCGGTCGGCCAGCTGACCTTCCCGGTGATCCAGCGGCTGGTCGACGACATCGTCACCGTCACCGACGGCGAGCTGGTCGAGTCCATGCGCTTCTTCGCCAGCCGGATGAAGATGATCGTCGAGCCGACCGGCTGCCTCGCCGCCGCCGCGGTGATGTCCGGCAGGTTCGACGTGCGCGGCAAGCGCGTCGGCATCGTCGTCACCGGCGGCAACGTCGATCTCATCCGCTTCGCCTCGCTGGTCCAGGCGGGCTGAGTTTCCTCTTTCCGGGAACCGAGTTCCCCCAAGACGTAAGGGATCCCTCTCATGACCGGGAAAGCCGTGCGCCTGCCCATTTATCAGGTCGATGCCTTCACCGACCGCGTCTTCGCCGGCAACCCGGCGGCGGTGGTGCCGCTGGAGTCCTGGCTGCCCGACGCGCAGCTCCAGGCCATCGCGGCGGAGAACAATCTGGCGGAGACCGCCTTCTTCGTCCGCTCCGGCGATGGCTATGAGCTGCGCTGGTTCACCCCGGCGGTGGAGGTCGAGCTGTGCGGCCATGCCACGCTGGCGACCGCTTTCGTCATCTCCACCATCCTGGAGCCGGGCCGCGCGCGCATGGACTTCGCCACCCGGCAGGCCGGCACGCTGACCGTCACCCGCGACGGCGACCGCTACACGCTGGACTTCCCCAACCGCCCGCCGCAGCCGGCGGAGAGCCCCGACCCGATCCTGCTGGCGGCGCTGGGCGGACCGGCGCCGGTCGCGATCCTGAGCGGGCGCGACTATCTGGTGGTCTACGACTCGGCCGACGCGGTGCGGGCGCTGGCGCCGGACATGGCGCTGCTGTCGAAGCTGGACAAGTGGGCGGTCTGCGTCACCGCCCCCGGCGATGCCTCGGGTGATGACGGGGTCGATTTCGTGTCGCGCCTGTTCGCCCCGGCCCAGGGCATTCCGGAGGATCCGGTCACCGGCTCCACCCACTGCATGCTGACCCCCTATTGGGCGGAGCGGCTGGGCAAGACGGTGCTGACGGCGCGTCAGGTCTCGGCCCGCGGCGGCGAGCTGCTGTGCGAACTGGCCGGCGACCGGGTGAAGATCGGCGGGCAGGCGGTGCTGTATCTCGAAGGCTCGATCCGGGTGTGAGGCTGTGATGACTGTTCAGTTCGAGCGGGTGGCGCCGATCCTGCCGGTGCGCGACGTGCGCGCGGCACTCGCCCATTACTGGAGCCTCGGCTTCACGGTGACCGCCTATGACGAGGCTGCCGCGGATCCGGTCTATGGATTCCTCGACTGGGGCGGGGTGGGCCTGCATCTGACCCGTGTTCCGGACCTCGATCCCGAACGCTCGGTCGTCGCCTGCTACCTCTATGTCAGCGACGCCGACGCTCTGCACGCGGCGTGGAAGGCGGCAAACGCCGGCGGCCGGCTGACGGCTGTGTCCGACACGCCCTATGGCCTGCGCGAGTTCGCCCACATCGATCCCGACGGCAATCTGCTGCGCGTCGGCTCGGAAGCGGGGAGGAATGACAATGGCTGACGGTGCGGTTCTCCTGTTCTCCTACGGCACCCTGCAGCAGGAGAATGTGCAGCTGGCGTCCTTCGGCCGGCGTCTCGCGGGGCGGGCGGATGCCATGCCGGGCTATCGCTGCGACATGCTGGAGATCACCGATCCCGAGGTGATCCGCACCAGCGGCAAGCGCTTCCACCCCGTGGTCAGCGAAAGCGGCGATCCCGCCGACGAGGTCGCCGGAACCCTGTTCGAGATTACCCCGGAAGAGCTGGCCGCTGCCGATTCCTACGAGGTCGCGGATTACAGGCGCGTCATGGTCCGGCTGACGTCGGGGGCGGATGCCTGGGTCTATGTGAAGGCGTGAGACATCCGAGCGGGATTGAAGAAGAAGCGATGATCGAAGGAACGCAGGGGTACGGCGACAACGCGCCGGCGCTGGCCGAACAGTACGAGAGTATCACATTCGATGATGTCCATCACGGGGTGATGCATCTCTTCCCGTCCCCGCCCGCGCGGGTCCTCGATGTCGGGGCGGGGTCGGGTCGCGACGCCGCGGCACTCGCCGCAATCGGCCACACGGTTGTCGCGGTGGAACCGACCTGCGCGCTGAGACAGGAGGGAGTGCGGCTCCATGGTGGAAAACCCATCGACTGGGTCGATGACCATCTTCCCGACCTCCAGCAGCTTCATCGTCGCAAGGACCGTTTCGACCTGATTCTCCTGACGGCCGTGTGGATGCACCTGGACAGCCACGAGCGGCGAACGGCCATGAAATCCCTGGCCGGACTTCTCGGTGCGAAGGGCCGGATCAGCATGTCGCTGCGTCATGGCCCGGTTCCCCAAGGGCGCAGGATGTTCGACGTCTCGGCGGATGAAACGATCGAGCTTGCAGGCCTGCACGGGCTGACCGCGGTCCACGTTGCAGAGCGAAACGATATGTTGGGGCGACCGGACGTCCGTTGGACATTTGTCGTTCTTGAGGCGCGGACGTGAGGCTGGCCGCCGCCGTCACATGATTTTCTCGAAGCGGAACATCTCGCCGCCGCCGGGCAGGCCGGAGGGCCCTGGCCAATGCGGGTCCTGATGGTGGTCGCTGAAGAACTCGACGATCCTGAAGCCGCACTTGTTGACGTAGAAGTGGATGTTGCGCTTCTCGAAATAGGGCGTGTGGGTCTGCCAGACCTGCGTCCCGGGATAGCGCTGCTCGATCGCCGTCCAGGCCTTGAAGCCCAATCCCCGGCCATGCTGCGCCGGAGACAGGAAGAAGAGGTCCAGCGAATTGCGCTGCGTCGCCCCGTCGATCACGACGACGGCGCCGCCGACCCGTTCATTCCCGCACAGGATATGCAGAAGCTCGGTGCCCGGCGCGCCCATCGACTGGTCGAGATCGTCGCCCGACGGGATCGAGCCGTCCGGAAGGGAGCCGAACGCCTCGATGACGGCGACCGCGAAGGACGCCTCCATGTCGGCCTTGAAGGCCGGCAGATCGCATGGCTCGACGGCCGCGAGCGTGACCTGAATATCCTGCATTTTTGTGAATTCGAGCCGTCTGCGGTGCCGGCCCGCCTTACGCCTCGGTCTCCATCTTCTGCTCGACCGCGGCGGCCTTGATCGCCTTCTGCAGCTTCTCGAAGGCGCGGACCTCGATCTGGCGGACGCGCTCGCGGCTGATGCCGTATTTTTGCGACAGGTCCTCCAGCGTCGTCGGCGCCTCGCGCAGGCGGCGTTCGGTCAGGATGTCGCGCTCGCGGTCGTTCAGCGCGGTCATGGCGTTCGCCAGCAGCTTGCGGCGCTTGCCCAGCTCCTCGCGGTCGGCCAGCGTGATTTCCTGGCTGGCGGTCTCGTCGACCAGGAAATCCTGCCATTCACCCTCGCTCTCCGCCCGCAGCGGCGCGTTCAGCGAATGGTCGGGGCTGGCCAGCCGCCGGTTCATGTTGACGACGTCCTGTTCCGGCACGTCCAGCTTGGTGGCGATGGCCTGGACCTGCTCGGGCGACAGGTCGCCCTCCTCGATGGCCTGCATCTGGCCCTTCAGCCGGCGCAGGTTGAAGAACAGCTTTTTCTGCGCGGCGGTGGTGCCCATCTTCACCAGCGACCAGCTGTGCAGGATGTATTCCTGGATCGCCGCGCGAATCCACCACATCGCGTAGGTCGCCAGCCGGAAGCCGCGATCGGGGTCGAAGCGCTTCACCGCCTGCATCATGCCGACATTGCCTTCGGAGATCAGTTCCGACAAGGGCAGGCCGTAGCCGCGGTAGCCCATGGCGATCTTCGCCACCAGCCGCAGGTGGCTGGTGACGAGTTGGTGGGCGGCGCCGGAATCCTCATGCTGCTGCCAGCTCTTGGCCAGCATGTATTCCCGCTCCGGCTCCAGCATCGGGAACTTGCGGATCTCCTGGAGATAGCGGGACAGATTGCTCTCGGACCCGATCGCCGGAAGGTTGGATGCCGTCGCCATGGTAAAACCCCTCTCCTGACAGCCGGCGTTCCCATCCGAAGGATTTCAGGGGCCGCCGCCTTTCTTCAGCGCGGGTTCCATAGGCCCCTCGCAATGAGCGGGCGAAGGAACCTCGCCATTGACGCCGAGTCTAACCAAGAAAGATTTCCCGGTGTACCGTTTTAAACCGACTCCAGGGTGACAATTAGTTCATGAATATCCGCCGGAATTGAGGAGCGGAATGCCACAATTTCGCCACTAACCGGATGCCGGAAGGTCAGGGCCGCGGCATGCAGCGCCTGACGCGGAAACCCAACAAGGCTGCCGCGCAGCGGTTCCGGAAGCAGCGAGGCGAATTTGCCGCCCGGCCGCCCCGACCGCCCGCGGCCATAGAGCGGATCGCCGACCAGCGGATGGCCGATGTGGGTCAGGTGGACGCGGATCTGGTGGGTGCGCCCGGTCTCCAGCACGCATTCGACCAGCGAGGCCGCCATGCCGAAGCTCTTGACCACCCGGTACTTGGTGCCGGCCGGCTTCCCGCCGCCGGTGACCACCGCCATCTTCTTGCGGTCGGCGCTGCTGCGGCCGATGTTGCCCTCGATCCGGCCCTGCGTCGGATTCGGCACGCCCCAGACCAGCGCCAGATAGGTACGGCTGAGCGTGCGGTCGGCGAACTGGTCCGACAGGCCATGGTGGGCGCGGTCGTTCTTGGCGACCACCATCAGGCCGCTGGTGTCCTTGTCGAGCCGGTGGACGATGCCCGGCCGTCGCACCCCGCCGATGCCGGACAGGCTGTCGCCGCAATGGGCCAGCAGGGCGTTGACCAGCGTGCCGTCCGGGTTGCCGGCGGCCGGATGCACCACCAGCCCGGCCGGCTTGTCGATCACCAGCACGTCGGCGTCCTCGAAGACGACATCCAGCGGGATGTCCTGCGCCACCGGTTCGGCGGCCTCCGCCCCCGGAACCTGCAGCTCGAAGGTCTGGCCGGGTTTGACCCTCAGGGACGCGTCCGTTATCGTCCGGCCGTCGCCGCGCACGCAGCCCTGTTCCAGCAGGGCCTGCACGCGCGACCGCGACAGGTCCGGCAGGCCCGCCGCCAAAGCCTTGTCCAGCCGCTGGCCCGCCGCCTCGTCGGGGATGGTGTAGGCGAGGGTGCTGGCTGGCGAGCCGGCGTCGTCGTCCGCATCGAGGAAATCGTCGGACAGGTCATCATCTGGCGTGTGGTCGTCTGCTTTGTCGGGGGCCATCGGCTTTGCGTATCGCGTCCTGTTTCAATCGTCCGGGAGTGGACCCCAAACCGTGCAGATCCTCAAGGCACTCGTCGTCATCATGGGCGTTCTCATCCTCGCCGGCTTCACCTTTCTGGGGGTGGAGCTGTACAAGCGGATGTCGGATCCCAACCGCGCCTCGCTGACCGGCCCCTCCTCCACCGCCGCGGTTCAGGCCGAACGCCCGGCCGAGGTGACGCTGGACGTTCCGGCCGGTGCCCGCATCGGCGAGATGCTGGTGGTCGGCAACCGCGTCCTGTTCAAGGTGACCCTGCCGCAGGGGCCGGACCGCCTGTATCTGATCGACCCGCGCAACGGCGCCGTCACCGCGACGGTGACCGCCGGCAAGTGACCGTTTCCCCTATCCGGACACAGATGATGCATGATTTCCGCAGCGACAACGTCGCCGGTGCCGCCCCGCAGGTGATGACGGCGCTGGCCGCCGCGTCCTCCGGCACCGCCTCGCCCTATGGCAACGATCCCTGGACCGCGCGGGTGACCGAGCGGCTGTGTGCGATCTTCGAGACCGAGGTCGCCGTCTTCCCGGTCGCCACCGGCACGGCCGCCAACTCGCTGGCGCTGTCGGCGCTGGTGCCGCCCTATGGCGCGGTGCTGTGCCATGACGAGGCGCACATCACCATCGACGAATGCGGCGCGCCGGAATTCTTCACCGGCGGCGCCAAGCTGGTCCCGCTGGCCGGCGCGCATGGCAAGCTGACGCCGGAAATGGTGCAGCGCCACATCGCGAAGGCCGGCGTCGGCGTCGTCCACCGCGTCCAGCCTGCCGCCCTCAGCCTGACGCAGGCGACGGAGGCCGGCACGGTCTATACCCCGGCGGAGGTCGAGGCGCTGGTCGAGGTCGCCCATTCCAACGGCATGGCCGTGCATATGGACGGCGCCCGCTTCGCCAACGCCATCGCCCGGCTGGGCTGCAAGCCGGCCGACGTGACGTGGCGCGCCGGGGTCGACGTGCTGACGCTGGGCGGCACCAAGGGCGGCTGCCTCGCCGCCGAGGCGGTGGTGTTCTTCAACCCGGCGATGGCCGAGGATTTCGGCTTCGGCCGTAAGCGTGGCGGGCATCTGGTATCGAAGATGCGCTTCCTGTCGGCGCAGCTCGACGCCTGGCTGGAGGACGGGCTGTGGCTGCGTCTGGCGGCGCACGCCAACGCCATGGCCGACCGTCTGGCCGCCGGGTTGACGGCACTGCCCGGCGTCGAGCTGGCCCACCCGGTGGAGGCCAACGAGTTGTTCGTCCGCCTGCCCGCGGCGTATGCGGAGGCGCTTGAAGGGGCCGGCTACGGCTTCTACCGTTGGGATGACGGCACGGCGCGCTTCGTGACTGCCTTCGACACGCCGGCGGCAACGGTGGACGGATTGCTGGGTATTTTGCGCAGCCTGTAAGAAAAGGCTTGATCGGTGGGCCGGGCTTCGTTAGAAACCCGCCCACGCCGATGACGTCCCCATCGTCTAGAGGCCTAGGACACCGCCCTCTCACGGCGGTAACAGGGGTTCGACTCCCCTTGGGGACGCCAACCTTTCCGGGTTGGATCGCGCGGCCGGTGGCAGCCTCCACCGCCGCGACACGCATCGGGACCAGACGTCCCCATCGTCTAGAGGCCTAGGACACCGCCCTCTCACGGCGGTAACAGGGGTTCGACTCCCCTTGGGGACGCCATCCACGCGCTGGATGCGTTTGTTGAGCGCGGGCTTGAAGGTACAACGTCCCCGTCGTCTAGAGGCCTAGGACACCGCCCTTTCACGGCGGCGACACGGGTTCGACTCCCGTCGGGGACGCCATTTTCACCTTCGCTGTTGTCCCCCAAGCTCTAGCTATTTCATCAGTTCATTTATGTGCTTTTGAGCCCAAAATTCAGCGAGATCATAGACCATTTGAATATCGCTGCGGCTTGGCTTTTCTGACCATTTCAAAAGTTGATAACGATCTTCAGCGTCTAGATCGCCAAGCCCACCGTGGATGCATCTAGAGACGGCTGAAGAAAATATTTCGTTCATTTTAATAGCGCTGGGGCGTCCATGGATCTTCGCACTTTCAAATAGCAGTTCTCCCATTTTCATTCCAACCGCGCCAAGAATGCGTGGTTTTCTTTTGTCTTCGATTTGATATGATTTAAAGATTCCAAACATTTGGCGCATCCATTTTGTTGTTTCAATTTAGACATGAAAAATCAAGAAATGCAAGATTTCTAATATTGTATCATGAATATAGAAGTGAGGCGACTTGGATCAGGGGCTTGCCCGGATCAATGCGGGAGCTATGGAGCAGATTGCCGATCACTGGATCAGCAAGTCAATTTCCTCACAACAGCTTCACCCTCAAACCCATACTCGGTAAAGCTAGGACGCCTCGTCCTCAATGCACCGCAGCGCAAAGTCGGTTGGCAAAAAGCCAGTCATGTGCATGGCGGCGTTGCACTCGGGGAGGTGTCGGCGAAATCCTTCTCTTGGACCAAGTGCGGCCTAATACAGCGGCAAGCAGTGGCCAATCAAACGCCAAATGCGATCATCCTGGGGGGCGATCAGGGCAGGGTATCCGTCTGATACAGCGTCACCCGGATCCCCCCGTTCGACACCGACACCCCGCCCTCCTGGAAGGGCAGTTCCGTCGCCTTCGCCAGGGCGGCTTCGTTGGTGATGATGCCCACGCGCCATCCGGCGAAGCGCGTCTTCAGCGTCTGGCCCATGGCGTGGTAGAGCGGGATCAGGGACTTGCCCTCGCCGATGCGGGCGCCGTAGGGCGGGTTGACGATGACGAGACCGGGGGGGCCCTCCGGCGGGGTCAGGTCGCTGATGGCGTGGTGGGCGAAGTCGGTCCAGGCGCCGACGCCGGCCCGCTCGGCATTGGCGCGGCTCATCGTGACGGCGCCGGCGTCGCGGTCGCTGCCGTAGAAGCGCACCGGCGGCGGCGTCACCGTGGCATCGCCGCGCAGGTCCTGCCAGCGGGCGGGGTCGAAATTGGCGAGCTGCTCGAAGGCGAAGGAGCGGGAGCGGCCGGGCTTCAGGCCGGCGGCGATCTCGGCCGCCTCGATGACGAAGGTGCCGGAGCCGCACATCGGGTCCACCACGGGAACCGGCTCGCGCCCGTCATAGCCGCACTGGCGCAGGAACAGGGCCGCCAGCGTCTCGCGCATCGGCGCCTTGTTGACCGCCTCCTTGTGGCCGCGCTTGTGCAGCGACTCGCCGGAGCTGTCGACGCTGATAGTGCAGAGGTCGTCGTCGATCCGTGCCTTGATCTGGACGGCTCGGGTGTCCTCCTCCGGAGCGTCCCGGTCGGCGGCCTTCCCGGTTTTCTTGGGGGCGGCCTTGACGATGGGGGCGCCGAGTTCCTCGGCGATGGCGCGCTCGATGCGCTGGGCGGCGGCGCCGGCATGGTAGATGCGCGACGCCTTGCAGGAGGCCTCGACCCGCACCGGCACGTCGGCGCGCAGGATCTCGGCCCAGGGCACGCGGCGGGCGCGCTTGTCCAGCTGGGCCAGATGCAGGGCGCGGAAGCTGGCGATGCGCGCCAGCACGCGGGTGGCGCCGCGCAACTCCAGATTGGCGCGCCAGACCTCCGGCCAGCCGCCGGCGACCGTCACCCCGCCCTTCACCATGGTGGGGTTGGTGAAGCCGCGGTCGCTGGCCTCCGCGCACAGCACGGGTTCCAGGCCGGGGGCGGCCACCAGGAAAATCTCGAAAGGCTGGGCGGGGCTGGTCGGGTCGGTCGTCATGCGCCTACATAGCCCGAAGGGCCGGGGTCCATCGACAGGATTCTCGCAAAACGGCTGGATGTCGCCGGCGCGAGGGCCCGGCTGTTGACGCCGGACCGCCGGCCCCTATGATCGGATTGGAACACGAACAATCAAGCCGGCTTGCGATTCCGAACATGGAATGGACCGGCCAGCAGGGGAAGGACGCGCGTCATGACCGCCACCGAGATCGACAACTGGCCCGCCGACCTGCTGGCGCAGGAGTTCCGGGACAAGCGCGTGCTTGTCACCGGCAGCAGCCGCGGCATCGGTGCTGCGGTGGCGGCGGCCTTCGCCCAGCTCGGCGCCCGCGTCGCCATCCATGGCCGCGACCTTGCGGCGGTTGAGACGGTGGCGGCCGGGATGGGAAATGGTGTGATCGGGCTGGCCGGCGACTTCGCCGACAAGGGGCAGACCCGCGCGGTGGTGGAGCAGGCAATCGACCGGCTGGGCGGGCTGGACGTGCTGGTCAACAACGCCGGCACCATGCTGGGCCGGGTGGCGCTGGCCGACATTGATGACGGCTTCCTGCAGGAGCAGTTCGACCTGAACGCCGCCTCGGCGGTGGTCGCCAGCCGCAGCGCCCTGCCGGCGCTGATCGCGTCCAGGGGGGCCATCGTCAACACCGGGTCGATCTCCGGCCGCACCGGGGGCAGCGCCGGGTCGTCGCTCTACAGCGCCGCCAAGGCCTTCCAGGCCAGCCTCGCCCGCTCGCTGGCGACGGAACTGGCGCCGCACGGCATCCGCGTCAACGCGGTGTCGCCCGGCACCATCGACACCGACTTCCACCAGCGCTATTCGACCGCCGACAAGCTGGCGCAGACCGCGGCGCGCATTCCGCTGAAACGGCTGGGCACGGCCCAGGACTGCGTCGGCGCCTACCTGTTCCTGGCGTCAAACCGCTTGGCTGGATACATCACCGGCCAGACGATAGAGGTGAACGGCGGTCAGTATTATAACTAATGGGCGTATTCTCGCAATTGCGAAGGTCGAGCTTTGGCAAATTGCAAAGCAATCTCAATGATTTTGGCAAATTGCGAAGGATGAGACCGGCTTTCATTGGAGAAACGGCGATTTCGCAGGATAAAAAAACAACGCGACGTTAAGAGTGCTTTGGCATTCTTCTTGTAGGGTACCACGTCGACAACCGGCCATCCGAAAGATCGGAGATTTGCCCGCAGACGGGCCGGAAGCAGCCGGATCAGAAGACGAGGGTCCCAGTCATGAATGCCGCCAGCCCCAGCTCCAGCCAGCAGACCGCAGCCCGGCCGACCAAGGCCGGTCCCTTCGCCAACCTGCGCACTGCGACCAAGATCTACACCGGCTTCGGCGTCACGCTGGCGCTTCTGGTCGGGCTGGGGGCGGTATCCTGGAGCGGCCTGCGGTCCAGCGACGATGCGCTTCGCCGCTATGCGGCGCAGTCGCACGTCGCGATGGCGGTGGCGGAGGCCGATACCAACATCGCCGATGCGCTGGGGGCGGCTGAGGAGTTCGTCTCCAGCGGATCCGGCGAAGTGGCCGACCGCTTCCGCAACGAGGTGGACAAGTTCCGCCGCAAGCTGGACGACGCCACGGCGCGGATGACCGATGCCGGCGACCGTCAGGCGGCGCAGGAGATCGCCACCCTGCACCAGACGCTGACCGCCGGCTTCGACCGGCTGGTCGCCGCGCGGACGGAGCGCGACTCCATCGTCGCGTCGGTGGTGAACACGCTGGGCGCCGACATCCGCCGCACGCTGAGCGAAACCGTCAAGGCGGAGAAGGACGGCGGCGATCTCGACCGCACGGTGCGGGCCGCCGACGTCAGCGAGCAGTTCCTGCTGGTCCGTGTGCTGGTCGCCCGCTTCGTCGCCGAAACCAAGCCGGAGGATCTGGTCCGCATCCGCAAGGATCTGGGCGATCTGGCGGGGAAGGCGAACGGCTTGCGCAACGGCATCGCCGACGGCCCGGTCAAGGCCAAGCTGTCGGACGCGGTGGCCAAGCTGCCGGCCTATGGCGCCGGCATCGACCGCATCGCCGTGCTGAGCGACCAGCTGAAGTCGCTGAACAGCGAGACGCTGGGCAAGGCCGGCAAGCAGATCAACGACAAGATCGGCCTGATCCGCGACCATTCCAACAGCTTCCTGGCGCAGCTGGAGATCACCGCCGCCGCCGAGGTGGCCGCGGCGGAAGCGCGCGGCTCCGCCGTGACGGTGGTCGCCGTCCTGCTCGGCCTGCTGCTGGCCTGGGCGATCTCGCGGGCGATCACCAAACCGCTCGGCAACACCACGCGGGAAATGGGGCGGCTGGCGCAGGGCGACCTGACGGTGACCGTCACCGACGACGACCGCCGCGACGAAATCGGCGCGCTGGCCCGCGCGCTCCAGATCTTCAAGACGAACGCGCTGGAGATGGAGCGGATGCGCAAGGCGCAGGAGGAGAGCGAGCGGCAGGCCGCCGCCCAGCGGCGCCAGACGATGATGCAGATGGCCGACACCTTCGAACGGACGGTCAAGGGCATCGTCGACACCGTCGCCAACGCCGCCACCGGCATGCGCGACGCCGCGACGGAGCTGACCGCCACCGCGCATGAGGCGAGCGAGCGCTCGCTGCTCGTCGCCTCGGCCTCCGAGCAGGCGTCCGCCAATGTGCAGACCGTCGCCACCGCGACGGAGGAGCTGTCGGCCTCGATCTCCGAGATCGGCCAGCAGGTGGAGAACTCCACCCGCATCGCCACCCAGGCGGTGGCCGACGCCACCGGCGCCGACCGTACCATGCGCGATCTGGTCACCGCCGCCGAGCAGATCGGCGCGGTGGTCGAGCTGATCAGCGGCATCGCAGCGCAAACCAACCTCTTGGCGCTGAACGCCACCATCGAGGCGGCGCGGGCCGGCGAGGCCGGCAAGGGCTTCGCCGTGGTGGCGAGCGAGGTGAAGGCGCTGGCCAACCAGACCGCCAAGGCCACCGACGAGATCCAGGCCAAGGTTCAGGAAATCCAGCAGACCACCGGCGGCGCCCAGAGGGCCATCGGCAGCATCGGCAAGACCATCGGCCATATGAGCGAGATCACCACCGCCATCGCCGCCGCCATCGAGGAACAGGCCGCCGCCACCCGCGAGATCGCCTCCAGCGTGACCCAGGCCGCCCAGGGCACCGAGGAGGTGTCGAGCAACATCGCCGGCGTCAGCACGGCGGTGCACGAGACCGGCGACGCCGCCGGCCGCGTCCACGGCACCTCGCAGGAACTGGCCGTCGAGGCCGAGCGCCTGCGCAAGGAGGTGGGCACCTTCATCGCGACGGTGCGGGCGGCGTAACGCCCGCACAGGGCGCCGGGTTCAGCGGGCGAGCGCCTGCCTCGCCCACGCCACCAGCGCCGGCAGCGGCATGGCGCCGGCGGTGCGGGCGATCTCGCGTCCGTGTCGGACCAGGATCAGGGACGGGATGCTGCGGATGGCGAAGCGGGCGGCGAGGTCCGGCGAAGCTTCGGTGTCGATCTTGGCGAGGCGGATTTGCGGCTCGAGCTGGGCCGCGGCCTGGGCGAAGGCGGGTGCCATCGCGCGGCAGGGGCCGCACCAGTCGGCCCAGAAATCGATCAGCAGGGGCAGGTCGCCGCGCTCGGCATGGGCGGCGAAGCGGCGGGCGTCGAGCGCCACCGGCTTGCCTTCGAACAGCGCCTTGCCGCAGCGGCCGCATTTGCCGCCGCCGAGACGGGCGGGAGGCACGCGGTTCAGCGTGTCGCAGTGCGGGCAGGCGACGTGAAGGCTGTCGGCGCCGGATTGGGCGCCTGTGGAAGAACCGGCGGTGGGCGGCATGGCGGGGCTCCTTCCCCTGGCTGCTTTTCCACCGTCGATGTATGGGGGCGGAGCCGCCCGCTCAAGACGGGCGTGCCTACTCCTGCCGGCCCATCAGGCCTTCCAGCTTTGCGAAATCCACATATTGCGCCGGCCGGTCCTTCAACAGGTCCGGAGACGCCAGCGCATTCTCCCGCGCGCATTCGGCGACATAGCGGGCCAAGAGGTCGCGCATGACCTCGGCCAAAGGCGTCTGCCGCTGGCGTGCGTAATTCTTGGCGACATCTTTGATTCTGCGGTCCACGCGCAAAGAGATCGTCGCCTTCTTTGGATGAAACGGATCTCCGATCATGACGATCCCCCATCGATCTTGCCAATCTACATGAATTGGCCTCGTCATTTGGATATGCCGGATCGGTGGTGGATACAAGGATCGTCGGGAAGGCGGGCGATAAAACTTGGGGATGATAGAATGTGAATTTGTGTGGATAAAATTTTCGCCGGTTTTCTTCTCCACAGAATCTGTGGATAGATGTGTGCGCAAACTCCGAACAGAATCATCGGCACCCTTCCGGCCAGCGCATGAGGCCTGTGGATGAGTGGGTTTGCCTATTTTTTGGGCGGATCGGATAAGGTTCCCGAGCCCGGACCGCCGACCAGACGCAGCCGGCCGGCCGGAGACAGGGCGGGCAGGACGGAGAGCACGGTTTCCTCGGTCAGCTCGCCGATCTGGCGGCGCTTGGCACGGGCGGCGGAGGTCGCTGCGCGCAGGGAGTCGAAATCCACAGGGTCGGCCTGGAGCAGGCCGCGCACCCGCTGTCCGGCCTCTCGGTAGTCCTGGGACAGCGCGTCGTAGCGCGGGCGCAACGGCTCGAAGGCGGCGCGCAGGGTGGCGGCGTCGGCGTCCGACAGGTCGGCGGCCACATGCTCGACGAAGCGGTCGGGCATCGGCCGGTAAGGCGGGGGCGGCGGGTTGCGCATGGTGGCGACCAGCATGGCGCCCAGGAACAGGTTCAGCGCCAGCGAGACCAGGGCCAGCGTGCGGAGCCCGATCCGCTGGCCCATCCACTGACGGAGGCGGGAGAACAGGGAGGGCTGCGGACGACGGGGGGCAATGAGGCCGCTCATCGGGACTCTCCGTCGAACAGGGTGACGACCTCGTCGTTCAGCAGGGCCAGCTCCTGGCTGCGCGGTGCCGAGGGAAGCGGGCCGGCGAGATGGCCGGCGAACCAGCCGAGCGCCAGCAGGGCGGCGCAGAAGCCGGCCACCCTCCGCCGCGGCATCCGGCCGAGCAGCAGCATGACCACGCCCTCCTGCGGCACGGTCCGCGCCGCGGCACCGACGGCGGACAGCAGGCGGGCGACGCGGGCATCCTCCATCTCCAGGAGGGCCGGCGCTGCGGGGGCCGCCAGCAGCCGGTCGAAGGCGGCGGCGTCCTCCAGGGCGGCACGCAGGGCGGGGGAGCGGGCCAGCGCCGCGTCGGCCGCGGCGCGCAGCTCCGCCGGCCAGCGCTGCGGCGAAGCGCCGTAATCGTCGAGGTGGCGGAGGAAGTCTTCATCGGTCATGGCATCCTCCCTCATGCTGGATCGTCGGGGCCGAGCGCCGCCTTCAGCGCCGCCCGGGCGCGGGCCAGCAGCGAGGCGAAGGCGCTTTCACCCATGGTCAGGATCTCGGCGGCCTGGCGCAGGCTGAGCCCTTCCTGATGGAACAGCACGACGGCGGCGCGCTGGCGGTCGGGCAAGGCCGCCAGCGCCCGGTTGACCCGCTCGGCGGTCTGGCGCTCGGCGATGCGGGTCAGGGCGTCGGGGGTCTGGTCGGGCAGGTCGCCGGCATCCTCCAGCGGCGACCAGCCGGGGCGGCGGCCGCGGTCGATGGCGAGGTTCATCACGATGCGGTAGAGCCAGGTGGTGAAGGCGGCGCGCCCCCCGTCCCAGCGCCCGGCATGCTGCCAGACCCGCAGGAAGGCCTCCTGTGCGATCTCGTCGGCGTCGGACGGGTTGCCGGTCATCCGCTGGGCCAGTGCCACGGCACGGCGCATGTGGCGGGCGGCCAGACGGTCGAAGGCGGCGGCGTCGCCGCCGGCCACGCGCCCCATCAGTTCGTCGTCCGTGTCGCTCGCCTCGACCACCGGGGCTCCGCTCATGCCGTGGGCGAGAACTATGCCCAAGAGGGCAAGGGGGCGCCAGGGGCGCGCGGCGGGAAGAGAAAGAACCAGAGCCATCCGCCCCCCTATTCCGCGGGGGCGGCGATGGCGTGGCGGCGGTTGCGCCGCAGGGCCAGCCGTTCCAGCGTCAGATAGACCACCGGCGTGGTGTAGAGCGTCAGCATCTGGCTGACCAGCAGGCCGCCGATGATGGCGATGCCGAGCGGGCGGCGGATCTCGCCGCCGGTGCCATAGTCGAAGGCGAGCGGAACCGCACCCAGCAGTGCTGCCATCGTCGTCATCATGATCGGGCGGAAGCGGACCAGACCGGCCTCGCGGATCGCCTCCAAGGGCGACAGGCCGCGCTCCCGCTCCGCCTCCAGGGCGAAGTCGATCATCATGATGGCGTTCTTCTTGACGATGCCGATCAGGAGGATGATGCCGATCAGGGCCACGATCGACAGGTCGTAGCCGGTCAGGATCAGCGCGATCAGCGCCCCCAGCCCGGCCGACGGCAGGGTCGACAGGATGGTCAGCGGGTGGATCAGGCTTTCGTAGAGGACGCCCAGCACGATGTAGATGGTGATCAGCGCCGCCAGGATCAGCAGCGGCTGGCTGGACGAGGATTGCTGGAAGGCGCGCGCGTCGCCCTGGAAGCCGGCGCGGATGCTGGCGGGCATGCCGATGTCCTCGGCCGCCCGCTGGATCAGCTCGGTCGCCTGGGACAGCGAGACGCCGGGGGCGAGGTCGAAGGTCAGGTTGGCGACCGGGAAGCCGCTCTGGTGCTGGATGCTGGCGGCCTGGTTGCCGATGACGACGCGCGACACCGCCGACAGCGGCACCATGCCGCTGCGGCCCGCAACATAGATGCGCTTGAGGTCGTCGGGGCCGAGCGCTTCGGACGGCTCGACCTCCAGCACCACCTTGTGCTGGTTCTGCGCCAGATACATGGTCGAGACCTGCCGCTGGCCGAAGGCGTCGTAGAGCGTCGATTCCAGGGCGCTCAAGGACACGCCGAGCCGGGTGGCGGCGTCGCGGTCGACGATGACGTTGGCCTGGATGCCGCCGTTCTGGCGGTCGTTGGCGACGTCGACCAGCTCCGGCAGGGTGCGCATCTTGTCGACCAGCTTGGGCGCCCACTCGTTCAGTGCGGCGATGTCGGAATCCTGCAGGCTGTAGCGGTACTGGCTGCGGCCCTGGAAGCCGCCGACGCGGATGTCCTGCACCGGCGTCAGGTAGAGCTGCACCCCCGGCACCCGGCCGGCGCGCATGCGCAGCCGCTGGGTGACGGTGGCGAGGTCGTCGCGCTCCGCCTTCGGTTTCAGGGCGATGAAGATCTGGCCGGAATAGGTGCCGCCGGGACCGCCGCCGCCGACGGTGCCGCCGACGCTTTCCACCGCCGGGTCTCCGGACACCGCGTCCTGCAAGGCCCGCTGGCGCGTCACCATGGCGCGGAAGGAGATGTCCGGCGGCGGGTCGCTGAAGCCGATCAGCAGGCCGGTGTCCTGCTGCGGTACGAAGCCCTTCGGCACCTGCCCGTAGAGCCAGACGCTGACGCCGATCATGGCGAAGGTCGCCGCCAGCATGGTGCGGCGGTGGGCCAGCACCCAGTCCAGCCCGCCGGCATAGAGGCCGAACAGCCGGTCGCCGGCCCAGGCGAGCGCGCGGGCGAAGCGTCCGGGCGGGCCGCGCTCCGCCTCCGGCGCCAGCAGATGGGCGCACATCATCGGGGTCAGGGTCAGCGACACCACCGCCGAGACGGCGATGGCGACCGACAGCACCACGGCGAACTCGCGGAACAGCCGGCCCTGGATGCCGCCCATGAACAGGATGGGGATGAAGACGGCGACCAGCGACAGGCTGATCGACACCACGGTGAAGGCGACCTGCCGGGCGCCCTTCACCGCCGCCTCGAACGGCTTGGTGCCCTTTTCGATGTGGCGGACGATGTTCTCGATGACGACGATGGCGTCGTCCACCACGAAGCCGACCGAGATGGTCAGCGCCATCAGCGAGAAATTGTCCAGGCTGTAGCCGACGATCCACATCACGCCGCAGGTGCCGGCCAGCGACAGCGGCACCGAGGCCGCCGGGATGACCGTCGCCCACAGCCGGCGCAGGAACAGCGCCATCACCATCACCACCAGCGCCACCGTGACCGCCAGCGTCTTCTGCACGTCGTCGATGGAGGCGCGGATGGTGGGCGTGCGGTCGGTGCGCACCGACAGGCTGACCCCCGGCGGCATCCAGCCGCGCAGGGTCGGCAGCTCCGCCCGGATGCGGTCGACCGTCTCCACCACGTTGGATCCCGGCTGCTTCTGGATGTTGATCAGGACGGCGCGCTGGCCGTCCTGCCAGGCCGCGGTGCGGCTGTTTTCCGGCGCCTCGATCACGTCGGCGAGGTCGCCGAGCCGGATGGTGGCGCCGTTCTTCTCGGTCACGATCAGCCTGCGGTAGGAGTCTGCGCCGAACAGCTGGTCGCTGGCGCCGATGGACCAGGATTCGTGGGTGCCGTCGAAGCTGCCCTTGGCGCCGTTGGCGTTGGCCTGGGAGATGACGGTGCGGATCGACTCCAGGCTGACGCCCATGTTGGCGGCGGCGGCGGCGTTGACGCGCACGCGCACCGCCGTCTTCTCCGCCCCGTTGATGGAGACCTGGGCCACCCCCTCGATCTGGCTCAGCCGCTGGCCGATGATGCTGTCGGCGAGGTTGTACAGCTCCGCCGGGGCCAGCGTGGTGGAGGTCATCGCCAGCGTCATCACCGGCGCGTCGGCCGGGTTGATGCGCCGCATCTTGGGCGGGCTGGGCAGGTCGGCCGGCAGGTCGCCGCCGGCCGCGTTGATGGCGGCCTGCACGTCGCGCGACGCCGCCTCGACATTGCGGTTCAGGTCGAACTGCACGACGACGGTGGTGCTGCCGAGCTTGCTGTTGGAGGTCATCTCCGACACGCCGGCGATGCGGGAGAGCCGGCGTTCCAGCGGGGTGGCGACGGAGGCCGCCATCGTCTCCGGGCTGGCGCCGGGCAGCGACGCGGTGACGATGATGGTGGGGAATTCCACCTGCGGCAGCGGCGCCACCGGCAGGAAGCGGTAGGCCACCGCCCCCAGGATCATCAGCCCGACCATCAGCAGCGACGTGCCGACCGGCCGCCGGATGAACAGGGCGGAGAGCGAGGCGGCCGAAGCAAGGGGGTTGTTGAGGGAGGCCATGGCCGGGCTACTCCGCCGCCGCCCGGCCGGGAGAGCGGTCGTTGCCCGGTTCGGCCGTTTCCTTCCGCCGCCACGGCCGCAGCCAGCGGCCGAGACGGCTGCCCAGCCGGTCCATGTAGAGATAGACCACCGGCGTGGTGTAGAGCGTCAGAACCTGGCTCAGCAGCAGCCCGCCGACGATGGCGATGCCCATCGGCCGGCGCAGTTCCGAGCCGGTGCCGTTCTCCAGCGCCAGTGGCAGGGCGCCGAGCAGGGCCGCCATGGTGGTCATCATGATCGGGCGGAAGCGCAGCAGCGACGCCTCGTAGATCGAGCGTTCCGGCGCCATGCCCTGGTTGCGCTCCGCCTCCAGGGCGAAGTCGATCATCATGATGGCGTTCTTCTTGACGATGCCGATCAGCAGCACGATGCCGACCAGGGCGATCAGCGACAGGTCGTGGCCGGTCGCCATCAGCGCCAGCAGGGCGCCGATGCCGGCGGACGGCAGGGTCGACAGGATGGTGATGGGATGGATCGTGCTCTCGTACAGCACGCCCAGCACGATGTAGACGGCGACCACCGCCGCCAGGATCAGCCAGGGCTGGGTGTCGAGCGAGGCGCGGAACTCGGCTGCCGTGCCGGCGAAGCGGGCGGTGGCGGTGTCGGGCATGCCGATGCTGTCGCGCGCCTGCTGGATCGCCGCCACCGCCGCCCCCAGCGAGACGCCGTGCGCCACGTTGAAGGACAGGGTGACCGACGGGAACTGGCCCTGGTGGGTGATGACCAGGGGTGCTGTCTTGCGCTCCACCGACACGATGGCGTTCAAGGGCACTACGGTGCCGCCGCTGGCCTTCACATAGATCTTGGACAGCGACGCCGGGTCCATCTGGAAGGACGGCTCGACCTCCAGGATCACGCGGTACTGGTTGGTCTGGGTGTAGATGGTCGAGACCTGACGCTGGCCGAAGGCGTCGTAGAGCGTGTCGTCGATGGCCTGGGGCAGCACATGCAGGCGGCTGGCGGCGTCGCGGTCGATGGTGAGGTAGACCTGAAGGCCGTCGGGCTGCTGGTCGGTCGCCACGTCGGTCAGCTCGGGCCGGGCGCGCAAGGCTTCCAGCAGGCGCGGGGTCCAGCTTTCCAGCTCGCGCGGGTCGGCGTCCTGAAGGACGTACTGGTACTGGGTGCGGCTGACGCGGCTGTCGATCTGCACGTCCTGCACCGCCTGCATGAAGAGCGAGACGCCCTTCAGGTCGCCGGTGGCGGCGCGCAGCCGGGCGATGATCTCCTCCGCCGAGGATCTTCGCTGGTCGCGCGGCTTCAGCGCGATGGTCAGGTTGCCGGTGTTGGTGGTGGCGTTCACCGTCCCGGTGCCGACGAAGCTCGCCACCCCGGCGACGTCGGGGTCGCGCCGGACAATGTCGGCGACCTCGCGCTGGCGCTCCGCCATCGCCTTGACCGAGATGGAGGGGGCGGCGTCGGTGACGCCGATGATGACGCCGGTGTCCTGCTGCGGCAGGAAGCCCTTGGGCACCACGTCGTAGAGGTAGAGGGTGGCGGCCAGCGTGGCGATGGTGAAGACCAGCGTCGCCGGCTGGTGGCGCAGAACGAAGCGCAGAGAGGCGGCATAGCCGTTCAGCAGCGCGTCGAAGCCGCGCTCGGTCCAGCGGAACAGGCCGTTGGGCTTGCTCTCGCTTTCCGCCTTCAGCAGGCGGGCGCACATCATCGGCGTCAGCGTCAGCGAGATCACCGCCGACACCAGCACGGCGATGGACAGCGTGATGGCGAACTCGCGGAACAGCCGGCCGACCACCCCGCCCATGAACAGCAGCGGGATGAACACGGCGATCAGCGACAGGGTCAGCGAGACCACCGTGAAGCCGATCTGGCGGGCGCCCTTCAGCGCCGCCTGCAACGGCTTCTCGCCCTCCTCGATGTAGCGGACGATGTTCTCGATCATCACGATGGCGTCGTCGACGACGAAGCCGGACGCGATGGTCAGCGCCATCAGCGACAGGTTGTCGAGGCTGAAGCCGCACAGCGCCATGATGCCGAAGGTGCCGATCAGCGACAGCGGCAGCGCCGCCGCCGGTATCACCGTCGCCCACGCCTTGCGCAGGAACAGGAAGATCACCAGCACCACCAGCCCGGCGGTCAGCACCAGCGTCTTCTGCACATCGACCACCGAGGCGCGGATGGTCTCGGTCCGGTCGGTCAGCACCGCCATGTGGATCTGCGGCGGCAGGCTGGCCTGGAGCGAGGGCAGCAGCTTGTGGATGCGGTCCACCGTGTCGATGATGTTGGCGCCGGGCTGGCGCAGCACGTTCAGCAGAACCGCCGGCCTGCCGTCGTGCCACGCCGCCAGCCGGGTGTTCTCCACCGAATCGACCACGGTGCCGATGTCGGTCAGCCGCACCGGGCCGCCGTTCTTGTAGGCGACGATGATCGGGCGGTAGGCGGCGGCATTCTCGATCTGGTCGTTGACGCCGATGGACCAGGACTGGCGCGGGCCGTCGAAGCTGCCCTTCGGGGCGTTGACGTTGGCCTGGGTGATGGTGGTGCGCACATCCTCCAGCGTCAGGCCGAGGCCGGCGACGGCGGCCGGGTTGACCTGCACGCGGACGGCGGGGCGCAGGCCCCCTTCGATTCCGACATAGCCGACGCCGTCGACCTGGGACAGCTTCTGCGCCAGCAGCGTGTCGGCGGCGTCGCTGACGGTCTCCAGCCGCAAGCTGTCCGAACTCAGCGCCAGCACCATCACCGGCGTGTCGGCCGGGTTGACCTTGTCGTAGACCGGCGGATTCGGCAGCCCCTTGGGCAGCGTGCCGGACGCGGCGCTGATCGCCGACTGCACGTCCTGCGAGGCGGCGTCGATGTCGCGGGTCAGGTCGAATTGCAGGGTGATGACCGACAGCCCGAAGGAACTGGTCGACACCATCGAGGAGATGCCGGCGATCTGGCCGAGCTGGCGCTCCAGGGGTGCCGTGACCGAGGAGGCCATCACGTCGGGGGCCGCACCCGGCAGCTGGGTGGTGACGCGCACCGTCGGGAAATCGACCGTCGGCAGCGAGGAGATCGGCAGGGTGCTGTAGCCCAGCAGGCCCAGCAGCACCACCGCCAGCATCAACAGCCCGGTGGCGACCGGCCGCAGGATGAAGGGGGCGGAGATGTTCATGAGGGCTGCCGTCCCTCACGCGGGCCGGGTTGGCCCGGAGGGGCGCCGCCGTTGTTTTCGCGATGCAGCTGCCGTTCGCGCCGCCGTTCCTCGCGCGCCGCCGGATCCTGTGTTCCGCCGGCGGGAGCCGCTTCCGGTGCCGGGGCGGCAGGGGCGCTCCCGGTGGGGGCAGCCGACGCGATGGGCTCGACGATGCGGATCTTGGAGCCGGGCTGCAGACGGTACTGGCCGTCCACCACCACCCGCTCGCCCGGGGTCAGACCCTCGTCGATGATCGCCTTGGTCTCCTCCTGGCGGGCGACCTTGATCGGGCGCTGCTCGACCGTCAAATCGTCCTTGATCACATAGGCGTAGGTGCCCTGGGGGCCGCGCTGCACCACGGTCGAGGGCACGGTGGTGGCGCCGCGGCGGATGGTGGAGAGCAGGCGGACATTGACGAACTGGCCCGGCCACAGCTTTTGCGGGTCGTTCGGCATCTCGGCCTTCAGCCGGATGGTGCCGGTGCCGCTGTCGATCAGATTGTCCACCACCGACAGCTTGCCGGTGTCGAGCACGCGGCGGCCTTCGCGGTCCTGCGCCTCCACCGTCACCGGCCCCTGCGCCTGGGCGGCCAGCACCGCCTGGAGCTGTTTCTCCGGCAGGGTGAAGAGGACGGCGATGGGCTGGATCTGCGTGATGGTGGCGATGCCGTTCTGGTCGCTGGCCCGCACCACGTTGCCCTGGTCGACGTTGCGCAGGCCGATGCGGCCGCTGAGCGGGGCGGTGACGGTGGTGTAGTTCAGCTGGACCTGCACCGCCTCGATGGCCGCCTCGTCGGCGCGGATCTGGGCCTCGTACTGGGCGACCAGGGCGCGCTGGGTGTCGACCGTCTGGCGGGAGGCGAACTCCTTCAGGCCCATGTTGCGCTCCAGGTCGCGCCGCGCGTTGGCGAGCTGCGCCTCGTCCTGCGCCTTCTTCGCCTGGGCCTGGGCAAGCTGGGCCTGGAGCGGGCGGGAATCGATGGTCGCCAGCAGGTCGCCGGCCTTGACCAGCTGCCCTTCCTGAAGCGAGACGCGCTGAAGCTCGCCATCGACGCGGGCGCGCACGGTGACGGTGTTGAAGGCCTGGACCGTGCCGATGCCGTCGAACCAGATCGGCACATCCTCGCGCGCCACGGTGCCGGCCTGGACCGCCACCACGCTGTTGCGCGGGCCGCCGGGGGGGCCGGGGGGAGCACCCCTGGGGCCGGCCGGCTGCTCCGTCGCCGGGGGGGCCAGCTTCTGCTTGACCGCGTAGCCGACGCCGCCGACCAGTCCGGCAAGAACAACGCCGGTGACCACCGGCTTCCAACGAATCGTCATGACCTGTTCCGACGCTTGTCCCGACATCCGACCGGACGGCGCATTCCGCCGCTCCAGTTTTTCTGTCCGTCCCTGATACGGGACGGCGGAGCGGATTCGTCGGGGGGCGGCGAAGATTTTTTCGGAGGGTCTTCCGCCGTCTCCAGGGAGGGAGAAGGGGTGAATGCGATTGTCGCGTCACATACGCGAATAGGTATTGAAGATAAGAATCATTTGCACTATGAGGGCCAATAACTGCGAATGATTCTTATTCGTGTCGGGGGCAATCATCGTGAAGAGACGAGTGGACGGCGGCCGGGTGTCGCGAGGGGCGGCGTTCGGCGCCATGGTGCTGGGCGGGCTGATGGTGCCGTCGGTGGCCCAGGTGGCGATGGCGCAAACAGCCGGTGCGCAGGGCGCCGACGGCGCCGCGGTGCAGATGCCGGCGGTGACGGTGACCGGACAGGGGGAAACGGCGCTGACGCCGGTCACCGGCTATGTCGCCAACCAGCAGGCGACCGGCACCAAGACCGACACGCCGCTGATCGAGACGCCGCAGTCGATTTCGGTCATTCCGGCCGACCAGATCCGCGACCAGAATGCCCAGACGCTGAACCAGATCGTGCGCTACACCTCCGGCGTCACGGCGGAGACCCGCGGCGCGGTGGCGACGCGCTATGACCAGTTGAAGATCCGCGGCTTCGACGCCGACACCTATCTGAACGGGCTGAAGCTCCAGTCGCTCTACTACGCCGCATCGCAGGTCGACCCCTATCTGCTGGAACGGGCCGAAGTGCTGAAGGGCCCGACCTCCGTGCTGTACGGACAGGCGCAGGCCGGCGGCCTGATCAATCAGGTTTCCAAGCGCCCGACTGCCACCGCGCTGAACGAGGTCGGGATCGAATACGGCACCGACAACCATTGGCGCGGCACCGCCGACTTCTCCGGCCCCATCGACAAGGACGGCAAGTTCCTCTACCGGCTGACCGCCGTCGGCCTCAGCGAGGACGGCCAGATCCGGATGACGGAGAACGAGCGCATCGCCGTCGCCCCGTCCTTCACCTGGAAGCCGGACGCCGAGACCAGCCTGACCCTGCTGGGCTTCTACCAGCATGACCCGAAGGGCAATTCCTATGGCGGCATCCCGCCGCAGGGCACGGTGCTGGCGAACCCGCTGGGCAAGATCCCGGTCGATTTCTATGACGGCGACCCGAACTACGAGAAGTTCGACCGCCGTCAGGCCTCGGTCGGCTACGCCTTCGACAAGAAGATCGGCGATGCCTGGACCGTCCGGCTGAACGGGCGCTGGCTGAACGCCAAGGTCGCCTACGACAGCCTGTACGCCAACGGTCTCGACACCGACAACCGCACCCTCTTCCGCGGCGTCGCCACCTCGCGGGAGGAGATGAACGCCTACGCCTTCGACAACCAGATCGAGGGGCGCTTCGCCACCGGCCCGGTCGGCCACACCCTGCTGGCCGGCGTCGATCACCAGCGGCTGGACGGCCATTACACCGCCGGCTTCGGGATGGCGCCGTCCATCGACGTGTTCAACCCGGTCTACGGCATCGCCGTCACCCCGCCGGCGGTCTACCGCACCGACATCGACGGCCGCCAGACCGGCGTCTATCTGCAGGACCAGATGAAGCTGGGCGGCTTCATCCTGACGGTCGCCGGGCGCCGCGACTGGGCGAAGACCACCTCGACCACCGCCTTCGGCGGCAGCACCCAGTCCGATCAGGCCTGGACCGGCCGCGCCGGGCTGACCTATGTCTTCGAGAACGGCATCGCCCCCTATGTCAGCTATGCCGAGTCCTTCACCCCCAGCAGCGGCGTCGATTTCGGCGGCACGCCCTTCAAGCCGGAGGAGGGCGTCCAGTACGAGGTCGGCGTGAAGTACCAGCCGCCGGGCCTGAACAGCCTGTTCACCGTCTCGGCGTTCGACCTGACCCGCAGCAACCTGCTGACCAGCGACCCCGCCCACCCCGGCTTCTCCGTCCAGACCGGCGAGGCGCGGTCGCGCGGCGTCGAGCTGGAGGCCAAGGTCGGCGTGACCAAGGACTTGGAACTGCTCGGCACCTACACCTACCTCGACACCAAATACACCAAGGACAACGGCGGACTGGAGGGCAAGCGCCTGGCCGCGGTGCCGCGCCATCAGGCGTCGGCCTGGGCGATGTACCACATGCCGGAAGGCTCCCCGCTGACCGGGCTCGGCGTCGGCGCCGGCCTGCGCTTCACCGGCAGCACCATGAACACGGCCAACACCTTCAAGGTGCCGTCCTTCACGCTGGTGGACGCCACCGTGTCCTACGATCTGGGCGCCCTGTCGTCCAAGCTCCAGGGGGCGGAGGTCACCGTCAACGGCAAGAACCTGTTCAACAAGGAATATGTCGCCTCCTGCTATTACGGCGAGTGGTGCGCCTACGGCTATCAGCGGACGGTGACCGCCGGCCTGCGCTACCGCTGGTAAGCCCCCTTGCCGTCCCTCCTTCCCCTTTGGCAAAGGAAGCCGTCATGACGCCTGCGAGCCTGCGGGGCTGGCGCCTCGTCCACCGCTGGACCAGCCTGATCTGTTCGGCGAACCTGCTGATCCTCTGCGTGACCGGGCTGATCCTGGTGTTCCACCACGAGATCCAGCATCTGATGGGGGAGGAGCTCGACAGCAGCTACACGGAGGGGCAGGCCCGCCTGCCCCTCCAGTCGCTGGTCGACATCGCGCAGAAGGCCGACCCCACCCTGGTGCCCAAGCTGCTGTCCTTCGATCCGGAGGACAAGGCGGTCAATTACATCTATCTGGGCAAGCCGGAGGAACGCGGCTTCGACCTGGGGCGCTGGGTGGTGCTGAACGGCTTCACCGGTGCCAACCAGATGCTGAAGCAGCCGGAGGAGACGCTGGTCGGCTTCCTGTTGAAGCTGCATGTCGACCTGTTCACCGGATTCGCCGGGCAGATGTTCGTCGGGGTGATGGGGCTGCTGTTCGTGGTCAGCACGGTCAGCGGGCTGGTGGTCTATGGCCCCTTCATGAAGAAGCTGGCCTTCGGCATCCTGCGCTTCGGCCGGGGAACCCGCATCGGCAACATCGACCTGCACAACCTGTTCGGCGTGGCGACGCTGGTCTGGGCCTTCGTCGTCGGGCTGACCGGCGCCATCCTGTCCTTCTCGCCGCTGATCACCGGCTATTGGCAGAAGACCGAGCTGGCGGCGATGACCGCCCGCCATCCGGAGCCGATGACCGGGCCGGCGGTGTCCATCGACCGGGTGGCCGCGGCCGGGCTGGCCGCCTTCCCCGGCAAGGATCTGGCCTTCATCGCCTATCCCGGCAACGAATATGCCGGCAGCCGCCATTTCAGCGTGCTGGTGCGCGGCCACACCGAACTGACGCAGCGGCTGCTCAGCGTGGCACTCGTCGATGCCGAGACCGGCGTGGTCGCCGAGGCGGCGGGCACGCCCTGGTACATGACGGTGCTGATGCTGTCGGGGCCGTTCCATTTCGGCGATTACGGCGGGCTTCCGCTGCAGATCATCTGGGCGCTGTTCACCATCGTCACCGGCGTGGTGACGGTGACCGGCTTCGTCGTCTGGCTGAAACGGCCGCGGACGCGGGCGGCATCGGACAGGAATGCGTCCGGCGCCAAGCTGGGGAGCAAGGCATGAGCGGGGCAGGCATGGGTGGAGTCTGGCGCATTCCGGCCGCGCTGGCCGGGCTGTCCATCGTCGGGCTGGCCGCCGCCATCCTGGGCGACGGCTTTTGGGACTGGCTGTGCTGGGCCACCCTGTCGGTGCCGCTGGCCGTCTGCGCCGTCAAGCTGTGGCGGCAATGGCCGGGGCGGTCGGCAAGCCTCTGACGCGAGCCGCAAGCCCGTCTCCCATCACGATGGCCGCATGTCCGGTTCTGACAGGCTCCTCATCATGTCGATGAAGCCCGACGGCGCGTCGTCTCCGAGGCAAAGCTCCAGCATCCGATGGGCGTCCACCGCTTCCAGGGCGGCGCGGGCGAACATCGGCTCCTCATAGGCGGCAAGCGCCGCCTCGACATCCCCGGAATGCCGAACCAGGGCGCCGGCCAGTTCGGCACCGTCCAGCATCGCCAGATTGGCGCCTTCGCCGGACGGCGGCATCAGGTGCGCGGCATCTCCCAGCAGCGTCACGCCGGGAACCCGCCGCCACCGGTGTCCGGTGGGAAGCGTGTGGACCATGCGGGGAACCAGCGGCGTGTCGCTCGCGGTGATGAGGGCGGTCAGTTCCGGCGCCCAGCCGCCGAACTCCGCCGCGACAAGGCCCTTCGCCGCCGGATCGGCGAAGTCGATCCCTGCGAACCATTCCGCCGGCCGCATCAGTTCGACATAGACATGCAGCACGTCTCCGGCCTCCCGGTGGGCGAAGATGGCTCTGCCCGGTGCCGGGACGAACATCGCTCCGGCGCCGACCGCCGCCGCGGACCGGGGATGCCGGCTGTCCACATCGTGCAGGTACGTCTCGATGAACGTCGCGCCGGCATAGCGGGGCGTGGCGTCGGACAGCAGCGGCCTCACCCTGGACCATGCACCGTCCGCCCCGACGAGAAGGCCGGCGGTGGCACGGCTTCCATCCGCGAACACGACCTCGTGCCGCCCGTCGCCGAGGGGCGAGGCGCCGGCGAGTTTCCTGCCCCACCGCACCGTGCCCTCCGGCAGGGAGTCGAGGAGCAGCCTGCGCAGATCGCCGCGCAGGACTTCGGGACGCCTGTTCTGCCCATCGTCGGGAAGGTCGAGGAGCACGGTGCCGGTGCGGTCCAGCACGCGCGTCGCCTCCGCGCCCTCGTGGATGAGCGACCGGAACGCCCCGGTGAGGCCGGCGGCTGCGAGCGCAAGCTGGCCGTTGTGGTCGTGGATGTCGAGCTGGCCGCCTTGGGTCCGGCTGTCGGCGCCCGGCTCCGCCTCGTAGACGACCGAGGGGATGCCATGGACATGGAGGACGCGGGCCAGTGTCAGTCCGCCCAATCCAGCCCCGATGATGACGACGGCTTGCTCCACTGCGCTCTCTCCCTGCTCTGGAACGACGTTCCATGACAATCAATTGGAACATCGTTCCAGGCATGTCAAGATGAGACATGGAACCAGGAAACAAGACTTCCGAGCGGCGGGAGGATGCGCTTTCCAAGGAGCGGATCGTTGCGTCCGCCATCGAGCTTCTCGATGGGGAGGGGGAGCGTGCCCTGACCTTCCGCGCGCTGGCGAACCGGCTGTCGACCGGAAGCGGGGCGATCTACTGGCATATCCCGGACAAGGACGCGCTGCTTTCCGCGGCAACCGAGTCCGTGCTGTCCCGTGCGCTGGCCGCAATCGCGGGTGGGGCCGATCCGGCGGACGCCCTGCGCGCCATCGCCTTGGGCGTCTTCGACGCCATCGAGGCGCATCCCTGGGTCGGCACCCAGCTTGCCCGGGAGCCGTGGCAGCCGGCCATGGTGGAGGTCTTCGAGCGCAGCGCCGCACAGTTCGATCTGCTGGGCGTTCCGCGCGGGTCGCTCTTCCACTGCGTGTCGGCGTTCGTCCAGTATCTGCTGGGCAGCGCCGCGCAGACCGCGGCCGCCGCGCGTCACAAGTTCCGCGCATCGGAGCGGCCGGCCGTCCTGGCCGCGATCGTCGAGCGCTGGACCCGGCGCGATCCCGCGGAATACCCGTTCGTTCACCTGCTGGCGGAGCAGGTGCGGACGCATGACGAACGGGAGGCGTTCCTCGCCGGCCTCGACATGATCCTAGCCGGGGCGAAACCCGCACTGTAGTGCCGTGAAGTCAAAACTGGAGCGGCGGCGAGGCGGCGTTCCGCCGTAATCGCCGCCGCTCCATTTACTGCCGGGACCTTACTTCATCGACGGGAAGGCGAACTGGGCGCCTTCGCGGACGCCGCCGGCCGGCCAGCGCTGGGTCACGGTCTTGCGCCGGGTGTAGAAGCGCACGCCGTCCGGACCGTAGGCCGACAGGTCGCCGAACAGCGACCGCTTCCAGCCGCCGAAGCTGTGATAGGCGACCGGAACCGGTAGCGGCACGTTGATGCCGACCATGCCGACCTTGATCATGTCGCTGAAATAGCGGGCGGCCTCGCCGTCGCGGGTGAACAAACAGGTGCCGTTGCCGTATTCGTGGGCGTCGATCAGGTCCATGCCCTCCTGCATCGTCTTGACCCGGACGAGGCAGAGCACCGGCCCGAAGATCTCCTCGCGGTAGATGGTCATGTCCGGGGTGACGCGGTCGAACAGGCAGCCGCCGAGGAAATTGCCGTTCTCATGGCCGGGCACCACCAGCCCGCGGCCATCCACCGCCAGCTCGGCCCCCTCGGCGACGCCCTGGTCGACGTAGGCCTTCACCTTCTCATAATGGGCGCGGGTGACCAGCGGCCCCATCTCGCAGCCGGCCGAGGTGCCGGCGCCGACCTTGAGGTCGCGGAGCGCCACCGACAGCTTGTCCCGCAGCCGGTCGGCCACCTCGTCGCCCACCGCCACCACGACGGAGATCGCCATGCAGCGCTCGCCGCAGGAGCCGTAGGCCGCCCCCATCAACGCGCTCACCGCATTGTCGAGGTCGGCGTCGGGCATGACGATGGCGTGGTTCTTGGCGCCGCCCAGCGCCTGCACCCGCTTGCCGTGCGCGGTGGCGGTCGCATAGACATATTCGGCGATGGGGGTGGATCCGACGAAGCTGACGCCCTGCACCCTGGGGTCGGTCAGCAGCGTGTCCACCGCCTCCTTGTCGCCGTTGACGACGTTCAGCACGCCCGGCGGCAGCCCGGCCTCTTCGGCCAGCTGGGCGACGTAGAGGGCCGCGCTCGGGTCGCGCTCCGACGGCTTGAGGATGAAGGTGTTCCCGCAGGCGATGGCGATCGGGTACATCCACAGCGGGACCATCGCCGGGAAATTGAAGGGCGTGATGCCGGCGACGACGCCCAGCGGCTGGAATTCCGACCAGCTGTCGATGCTGGGGCCGACATTCTTGGAGAACTCGCCCTTCAGCAGCTCCGGCACGCCGCAGGCATATTCGACATTCTCGATGCCGCGGGTCAGCTCGCCGAAGGCATCGTCCAGCACCTTGCCGTGTTCCGCCGTGATCAGGGCGCAGACGCGCTGCGCATTCTCCTCCAGCAGCTGCTTGAAGCGGAACATGACGCGGGCGCGCTTGGCCGGCGGTGTCGCGCGCCAGGCCGGGAAGGCGGCCTCGGCGGCGGCAATGGCCTCCTCGACCGTCTTGCGGCTGGCGAGCGCCACCTGGCCGGCGATCTCGCCGGTGGCGGGATTGACGATGTCGGCGGTGCGGCTGTCGGCCGGGGCGTCGGTCTTGCCGCCGATCAGGTGCGGAACGATGGGCATGGAGCGCTTCCTGGGGAGAGTTCGATGTGCGAAGTGCGCGGCCCCCCTTCTTCCGCTGTGCGGGAAGGGAGGGGGCCGCGCCGATGGCGCGCCGTTACGCGGTCGCCTGGATCGCGTCTGCGACGACGTTGAACAGCCGGTCGAGATCCTCGCGCTCGCTGATGAAATGCGGGCCGAACTGGAGGGTGTCGCCGCCGTAGCGCACGTAATAGCCGGCGTCCCAGCACTTCATGGCGATCTCGTAGGGCCGGCGCGCCGGCTCGCCCGGAAGGGAAGCGATGGTGACGGCGCCGGCAAGGCCGCAGTTGCGGATGTCGGCGACGTTCTTCAGCCCCTTCAGACCGTGGATCAGATCTTCGAAGTGCGGCATCAGCGCCGCGGCCTTGTCGGCCAGCTTCTCGCGCTCGAACAGCTCCAGCGCGGCGAGGCCGGCGGCGCAGGCGACCGGGTGGGCGGAGTAGGTGTAGCCGTGCGGGAACTCCACCAGATATTCGGGGCCGCCATTGTCCATGAAGGTCTGGTAGATCTCGCGGCTGGCCACCACCGCACCCATCGGCACCGCGCCGTTGGTCAGACCCTTGGCGACGTTCATGATGTCGGGGACCACGCCGAAGTAATCGGCGCCGAAGGCGGTGCCCATGCGGCCGAAGCCGGTGATGACCTCGTCGAAGATCAGCAGGATGCCGTGCTTGGTACAGATCTCGCGCAGGCGCTGGAGATAGCCCTTGGGCGGCGGCAGCACGCCGGCCGACCCGGCCATCGGCTCCACCACCACCGCGGCGATGTTGGAGGCGTCGTGCAGCGCCACCAGATCCTCCAGCGCGTCGGCCAGATGGGCGCCCTCGTCCGGCATGCCCTTGGTGAAGAGGTTCTGCGGCAGCAGGGTGTGCGGCAGATGGTCGGCATCGACGCCGGTGCCGAACAGCTTGCGGTTGCCGACGATGCCGCCCAGGCTGGTGCCGCCGAAATTGACGCCGTGGTAGCCCTTCACCCGGCCGATCAGCTTGGTCTTGGCCGGCTGGCCCTTCATCCGCCAGTAGGCCCGCGCCATCTTCAGCGAGGTGTCGGCGGCCTCCGACCCGGAATTGACGAAGAAGACATGGTCCAGACCGGCCGGCGTCATCGAGGCCAGCTTGTGCGCCAGCTTGAAGGCGGCGGTGTGGCCGTGCTGGAAGGCTGGGCTGTAGTCGAGCGTGGCGATCTGCTGCGCCACCGCGTCGGCGATCTCGCGGCGGCAATGGCCGGCGCCGCTGCACCACAGGCCGGAAAGGCTGTCATAGATCTTGCGGCCCTGCGCGTCCCAGTACCAGGCACCCTCCGCCTTCGTCATGATGCGCGGGTTCTTCTTGAACTCGCGGTTGGCGGTGAAGGGCATCCAGTGCGCGTCAAGCTCCTCGCGCGTCAGTCCGGCAGCCGTGCCCAGGGCATGGGCACTGGCATGGGCGTGGTCGTTGTCGAGGGGGGCCATCCGCTGTTCTCCCGGTTTGGTTTGGGGGGCGCATATGTCAGGGCTGCTGTCTGTGGCCAGTGTGAGCGGTTCCCGGTTGCCATCAAATCCAAAGTGGAAGAACTTCACGTAAGCAGCCGCTTAACTTTTCAGCTTAACTTTTTCAGGGAAGAGCATGAGCAAGCCGGCCCGGTCGATGGCCCCGATCAGCGATGCCGACATCCGGCTGCTGCGCGTGTTCCGGACGGTGGTGGAGTGCGGCGGCTTCTCCGCCGCCGAGGTGGAGCTGAACATCAGCCGTGCCGCGATCAGCCAGCATATGGCCGATCTGGAGCGCCGGCTGGGGCTGACGCTGTGCTGGCGCGGGCGGGCGGGCTTCCGGCTGACGGAGGAGGGGCGGCTGGCCTATGAGGCGAGCTTGCGCCTGCTGGCCAGCACCGAGAGCTTCCGCAGCGAGATCAACACGGTCCATCGCCGCCTGCGCGGCGAATTGAACATCGGCATCACCGACAACCTCGTCACCATGCCGCAGATGCGGGTGACCCACGCGCTGCGCGGCCTGAAGCAGCTGGCGCCGGAGGTCCGCGTCAACATCCGCATGATCCCGCCCAACGAGATCGAGCGCGGCGTGCTGGACGGGCAACTGCATGTCGGCGTCGTCCCGGTGCGGCGCGGATTGCCGGGGCTGGCCGGTCTGCCGCTCTACAGCGAGGAATCGCTGCTCTATTGCGGCGACGGCCATCCGCTGTTCGACCGGGCCGGCGGCGAGGCGATGGCGGGCGAGGTGACGCGCGAGGATGTCGAGGCGGCCGACGCGGTGGCGCCGACCCAGGCGCAGCTTCCCCACGAGCTGAACAACACGGCGACCGCCACCGACCGCGAGGGGGTGGCGTTCCTGATCCTGACCGGATGCTATGTCGGCTTCCTGCCCATCCATTACGCGCGGCAATGGGTCGAGCGCGGCATGATGCGGGCGCTGCTGCCCGGTACCTACCGCCATGCGCTGGAGTTCCAGGTGGTGACCAAGAAGGGGGCCCAGCCCAACCTGGTGCTCGACCGCTTCCTGGAAGTCCTGCGCAGCAGCGGGGACGGCAGCGGGAATGGGGGGTGCGTCTAGCTCTTCAGGCGCCGTCCGGCTGCGGGCTTGGCGTCCGGCATGTCCTCGCCCAGCGCGTGCAGGACGGCGCCGGCGGCCAGGGTGCGTTCCTCCTCGCCGATCTGCATCGTCACCGGATCGCCGCCGGTGGAATCGCCGCTGCGGCTGGTCGCCGTCGCCTCGCCGGCGAAGCGGACCGTCACCTCGCGGTTGGCGAAGCGGATGCCCTCGCGGCGGAACAGGGCGTTGAGTTCCTGATAGACCCGCTTGCGGATCTCCCACTGGTCGCCGGGCCGGGTCATGAACTTGACGCGGAGGATCATCGCGGAATCCTCCATCTGGATGACGCCCTGCGATTTCAGCGGCTGGAGGAACTTCGGCCCCAGATCGGGGTCGTCGAGCAGCATCTGGCCCAGCTGCTTGATGTGCTTGCGCACCTTCTCGACGTCGGTGTCGTAGGTGATGCGCAGCGGCAGCTTCATGATCACCCAGTCGCGCGAATAGTTGGTCAGCTGGTGGATCTCGCCGAAGGGGACGGTGTGCAGCGGGCCGCGATGGTGGCGCAGCTGCATCGAGCGCACCGAGATCTTTTCCACCGTGCCGCGGATGGCGCCGATCTCGATGTACTCGCCCTTGCGGAAGGCGTCGTCGATCAGGAAGAAGGCGCCGGAGAAGATGTCGCGGATCAGCGTCTGCGCGCCGAAGCCGATGGCGATGCCGGCCACGCCCGCCCCGGCGAACAGCGGCGCGATGTTGACGCCCAGATCCATCAGGACGCTGAGCAGGATGGCGCCGACGATGGACAGCAGGATGAAGTTGCGCACCAGCGGTAGCAGCGTCGCCAGCCGGCTGGCCGAGCCGTGGCCGCTCCCCTCGTCGCCGGGAATGGCGCCGGGGGTCGGACCCTCCTCGGCGATCCGGCGGTCGATCCAGATGCGGACGCCGTGATAGGCGACGTAGCCGATCAGGCAGACCGTCATGATGCTGATGAGCTTGTCCGCCGCGTCGCCGTGCATGCGCGGGACGTTCCACACCGACAGGGTCACCGCCACCCCGGCGGCGGCGGCGAGGATGCCCGCCACCCGCCGGGCCAGCGCCTCGTAGCTGTCGATGGTCGCCGGCCTGGGAGTGTCGGGGAGCTGGCCGTCGCCGTCCGGCGCTCCCTCCCGGCCTTCGTCCAGCGGCCGCCACAGGGTGCGGCGATGGTGGAACAGCCATTCGGTGGCATAGGTGACGGTGGCGTAGACGGCGAGGATCGCCGCGGCGACGGCATAGGCGCCGAGCAGCAGCGGCAGCTCGGTCGGCCAGCCCAGGATCAGGCGGTTGACCAGCGTCGCCAGGGCATAGGCGAAATACACCACCACCGCCGGAAGCCACAGGCGCAGGGTCAGCCGTTCCAGCGGCGCCACCGTCGCCGCCGGACGCCCGGCCAGGAAGGCGCGCTCGACCGTCCGGCGGTTGGCATAGAGCGCGCCGACCGTCGCCAGCACGGTGAGCAGCCCGAACAGCGCGACCAGCACCGCGTGCGGGTCGTAGGGCATGCCCAGCGCCTCCAGCCAGATGGTGCCGATCATCAGCGCGACGCCCACGGCACCGCTGGCGGTCAGGTCGCGCCGCAGCCGGCGCACCGCCGGGGCCACGCCGGCATCCGCCGAGGCGCCGGGCGGCATCACCAGCCGCCAGAACAGGGCGATGGCCCAGACCAGCAGATAGCCGGCCCCGGCGAGGATGACCGTCTTCTCGGTCATCGGCGTCGGCTCCGGCACCAGTGCGGTGGCGAGCGCGAAGGCGATCAGGGTGGCGAAGAGCATGCCGACCAGTGTCAGCAGCGCATGCGTCACCAGACGGGGAAAACGGGCGGCCAGGATGGAGCCGCCCGGTCTCGGCTCGGCCGGGGGCGGGAGCAGGCGGCGGGCGACCGGCCGCTGATAGACCAGATGCTGCACCCCGTGGCCGGCCGCCATCAGGGCGAAGGTCAGGGCGATGACCTGCAGGAAATAGGCGGGCTCGCCGGTCGGGCTCTGCGTCCTCAGGGTGGCGACGATGGCGGACGGAATCGCCGGCGTGGCGCGCAGCCGCTTGGCGAGCTTGCCGCGGAACCCTGCCATGCGGTCGCGCCCTTCGCTGAGCATCAGCATCATCATGCCGTCGGCCGCGCTGGCGGCTGCGGAGGGCGGGGCTGCGGGGGGCGGGGCGGGGGTGGCCGGGGCAGGCGCCGTGGGCGCGGCAGCGGGGGATGGGGAGGTGGTTTGGGCGGCGGGCTGCGCGGCAGGCGGCGCTGCGGTCTGGGCCGACGCCTCGGCGAACGCCAGGCCGAGCGACAGCAGCCCCAGCAGCAGGATCAGCGTCGCCGCCCGCAGCCGGACCGGCCAGCGGAGACGCAAGGAAAAGGCACGGGCGGGGAGCGGAGGGGTCGGCATGGCCTTGCGTCGCGAAGCGTGGCGTTCGATCCGATGAGAGTAGCGTAGATCGCGTGGCCGGGAAGGGGTTCCTAAGGCTCCGTCGCAGCAATTGCGACAGGGCGGGGTGAACCTCAGCTGACCAGCCCGGCAGCCAGATTGACGCCCAGCGCCAGCACCGCGGTGTTGAACAGGAAGGACAGGGCGCCGTGCATCAGCACCAGACGGCGCATGCCGGCGGCACGGGTGGTCACGTCGGACACCTGCGCCGTCATGCCGACGGTGAAGCTGAAATAGAGGAATTCCAGGTAATCCGGCGCGTCGTTGCCGGGAAAATCCAGGCTGCGCTCCTGTCCCGACTGCCCGCCCAGCCAATAGTCGTGGGCGTAATGCTGGGCGAAGAAGACATGCAGGAAGCCCCAGGACAGCAGGACCGTCACCCCCGACAGCACCGCCGCCACGCCCTCGTGCGGGGAGCCCTTGGCCGACACCAGCTCCGCCACGATGGCGACCAGCGCCGCGAGCGAGGCCAGCACCGCCCCGGCCAGCACGCCCCATTTGCCGGGATCGAGCAGTCTGGCCCGCCGGCGCATCGACGCCACCGTGGCCCGGCTCATCAGGATGCCGGCGAGCAGGATATAGGCGGCGACCCCGCAATCCCAGCCGGTCAGCACCGCGGTGGTCGGCCGCAGCCAGACGGCGGCCACGCCCCCGGCCAGCAATGCTACGGCCAGCGCCCCGCTCAGCGACGGGCGGTTGCGCAGATGGGTCAGGCTGCCGCGCATCTCGTCTCCAACCGATTGGCGTGCGGCGATGCGCACGCCCGTTCAGTTGGAGGCGGGATAGAGCGGAAGCAAGGTCTGCTGGCGGCGCTGATAGCGTACCAATTCCAGCGCGGTCAGCGGCTGCGCCCCGGCGGTCCGGCAGGCGTCCGCCACCTCGAACATCAGCGCCTGCTGGTGGAACAGGGTGGCGTAGGCGTCGCCGAGTTTGAATTCCGGGTCCCACATGTGGATGGCCTCGGCCCCGGCGCCGTTCACCTCTATGATGCGGAAATCCTCGCCCACCGCCAGCCGCTCCACCGAGGCGAAACGCACGTCGAAGCGGCCGAAATGGAAGCCGGGCATCTGGTCGGCGATCTCGTCGAAGCGCGCGGTCAGCGTCGCGGTGACATGGCCGCAGGCATCCTTGTAGAGGCCGCCGACCCGGCTGCTGCCGACCAGCGACAGCCGCACCGTCCGCCCGGTCTCCGGCACCTCGTCCAGCCGGTCGGCCAGCGCCTCGTGATGCAGGTCGGCCTTCCAGGAGGCACGCGGATCGGCGGCGATCAGCTGGCGCAGGGTGGAGCGGCCGTCGCCCACGACATGCGGGTAATAGCGGAAGGTCATCGAGAAGATGCGCCCGTGCCGCTCCCCCGGCTTGCGGACATAAAAGATGCCGGCCTCGCCGGCGTAGGGAACATGCTCCTGCAAAATCAGCCGGACATCGGCCGGGAAGCCGCGGAGATAGGCGAGGAGATCGGCGGCGTCGCGGACCAGCCGCACGCCGATGCCGCGCCAGCCGATGTCCGGCTTGGCGACCAGCGGGAAGGACAGGCCGGCGCCGGACGCCAGCGACTCCAGCTGTGCCGGGGTCAGCGACGGGCGGTTGACCAGGGCGACGGATTTCGCCGCCCATTGGCGCGCCTGCGGCCCGATCAGGTCCATGCAGGCGATCTTCGACTCGCCGAGCAGCCCGCCCGCCTCGATCGACGGGTTGGCGGCGGTCGGCAGCGACAGGCTGCGGTAGCGGACGCCGAGCGCCAGCCACTGCGCCACCAGCGGGATGTAGAACAGCAGCGGCGGGATGCGTTCCGCCCAGCCGATGGTGGGGGCGCCGGCCGGCACCACCGGCAGGCCGGGCAGGGCGATGGCGCGCGGGGTCGGGTTGCGGTGCAGGGCGTCGCGCAAGGGCTTGGGCAGCAGCGGCTCCAGCACCGCCCGGATGCGGGCGAACAGCGCGCGGACGATGGCCTGCGCCCGCTTGGTCCGCAGGATCATCAGCAGGGCGGCGCAGCCGATGCCGATCACCTGCACCTGGATCGCCGCCGCTTCGAGCGACGAGGTCATCAGGGTCAGCAGCAGCCCGACATGCACCCCTGCGGTCGCCAGCGTGATGGCGATGAAGCGCAGGAACGGCACCCGCATCACGCCGCAGGCGAAGTAGGTCGGGAACAAGACGCCGGGAACCAGCCGGCAAGTCACCAGGGTCGGCAACAGGTTCCTTTGCAAGGCTCCGCGGCAGCGTTCAAGCATAGGACCCTCGGTCCGCCGCCGGATCCAACTGATCCGCAGGGACAATAGTCCAAGGACATAAATGAACAAATCGCCGATAACAATCCCACACAGCAGCGTGATGGCGGTCACGCCGATGCTGACGGTGCCGACGCTGACAAGGCTCGCTCCAACCGCAATTGCAACGTCTTCGTGCAGAAGCGTAAGCAAAGCAAGGCCCAGCAACAGAGGAAAACCGGCGAAAGCGGTTATTGGTTGCAATGCAGCAAACACGTGCGGGGTGTCCGTTGGGTAGGGGGCGGTTACGGTGCCGCCGGCAAAATTGCATAGGAAATGGTAAGCTTCACGTTAAAACTTTTATGGAACCGTGCGACATAGCGACTGTTTCTTTTGAGCCATATAGAAACGGTATGGCTATGATAGAAAATATGTGTTTGCAGCTATGGCGCCGGCACGGCAGAGTGCGTTTCAATCGATGGCCAGCCGATGACTGCCCGACGACCGGCCGGTTGGACGGCGGCCTATCGATGAGCGGCGGATCAACCGCCTTGTGACACGACCAGGAGACGCACCGTGCAGAGCATCCAGTGGGACGACGCCTTTCTCCTTGAATCCCAGCTGACCGAGGATGAGAAGCTGGTGCGCGACAGCGCCCGCGCCTACTGCCAGGACCGGTTGCAGCCCCGTGTCATTTCCGCCTTTCGCGAGGAGCGGTTCGACCGCGAGATCATGACCGAGATGGGCGAACTGGGCCTGCTCGGCCCGACCATCCCGGAGGAGTATGGCGGGCCGGGCGTCAGCCACGTCGCCTACGGCCTGGTCGCCCGTGAGGTCGAGCGGGTGGACAGCGGCTATCGCTCCGCCATGTCGGTGCAGTCCTCGCTGGTCATGCACCCGATCTATTCCTATGGCAGCGAGGAGCAGAAGAAGAAGTGGCTGCCGCGTCTGGCCACCGGCGAGCTGATCGGCTGCTTCGGCCTGACCGAGCCGGACCACGGCTCCGACCCCGGCGGCATGAAGACCCGAGCCACCAAGGTCGACGGCGGCTATCTGCTGTCCGGCTCCAAGATGTGGATCACCAACTCCCCCATCGCCGACCTCGCCGTCGTCTGGGCGAAGTCGGATGCCCATGACAACAAGATCAAGGGCTTCGTGGTCGAGCGCGGGACCAAGGGCTTCTCCACGCCGAAGATCGAGGGCAAGCTGTCGCTGCGCTCGTCCGTCACCGGCGAGATCGTGCTGGACGAGGCCTTCGTCCCCGACGAGAACCTGCTGCCCAACGCGTCGGGGCTGGGCGGTCCGTTCGGCTGCCTGAACAAGGCGCGCTACGGCATCGCCTGGGGCGTTCTGGGGGCCGCGGAGTTCTGCTGGCACGCCGCGCGCCAGTACACGCTGGACCGCAAGCAGTTCGGCCGTCCGCTGGCCCAGACCCAGCTGGTGCAGAAGAAGCTGGCCGACATGATGACGGAGATCACGCTGGGCCTGCAGGCCTGCCTGCGCGTCGGCCGCATGATGGACGACGGCAGCTGGTCGCCGGAAGCGATCTCGCTGATCAAGCGCAACAACTGCGGCAAGGCGCTCGATATCGCCCGCGTCGCCCGCGACATGCACGGCGGCAACGGCATCTCCGAGGAGTTCCAGGTCATCCGCCACATGGTGAACCTGGAGACGGTGAACACCTATGAAGGCACCCACGACGTCCACGCCCTGATCCTGGGCCGGGCGCAGACAGGCCTGCAGGCGTTCTTCTAAGGCTGTAAGGCCGCAAAACCCCTCTCCCGCTCCGGGAGAGGGAGGGACCCGCCGTCAAACGGCGGGAGGGTGAGGGACGCTCCGAGGATCGGTGTGGTTGCGGGTCGCTCGGAGCGATCCTGTCCTTTCCCGCCCGACAACGTCGGGTCTTCCCTCCTTCTCCCGGGGCGGGAGAGGGCGTTTTCAGGTCCCCGTCGCCTGCTGGCGCACCTCGGTCAGGAAGCGCTCCACTTCGGTCGCCAGCGCGCGGGTCTGGCCGGACAGGCCGCGGGCGGCATCCTGGACGCCGAGCGCGGTGCTGCCGGCGCTCTCCGCCGTCCGGGCCAGGGCCGCGATGGTGGCCGACACGTCCTGGGTGCCGAGTGCCGCCATCTCCACCGCCCGCGCGATCTCCTGGGTGGCGGCGTTCTGTTCCTGCACCGACTGGGTGATGGTGCCGGAAATGCCGTCGATCTCGGTGATGGTCGAGCCGATGGCGCCGATGGCGTCGGCGGCCTCGCGGGTCACCGACTGCATGGCGTTGACCTGGGCGGCGATCTCGTCGGTGGCCTTGGCGGTCTGGTCGGCCAGCCCCTTCACCTCGGTCGCCACCACGGCGAAGCCCTTGCCGGCCTCGCCCGCCCGCGCCGCCTCGATGGTGGCGTTCAGCGCCAAGAGGTTGGTCTGCTTGGCGATGGCATGGATCAGCCCGATCACCTGGCCGATGCGCTCGGCGTTGGCGATCAGCCCCTGCACGGTGGCGTTGGTGCGGTCGGTGTGCGACACCGCCTCTCCGGCGATGCGGGCGGAATGGCCGACCTGATCGGAAATGCCGCCGATGGAGCTGGCGAGTTCGGTCGCCGCCGCCGCCGCGGAACGGACGTTGGACTGGATGTCGTCGGATTCGCGGGCGACGTTGCGGGTCTGGCTCGACGCCTCGCCCACCACCATGGCCATGCGGTCGGCGCTCTCGGCCATGCCGGCGGCCGACTCGGCGATGCCCTCGACCAGACGCTTCACCGTGCCCTGGAACCGGTCGGCGAGGTCGAGCAATGCTGCGCGCTTGGCCTGTTCCGCCTTGGCGTCGGCTTCGGCCTGGGCCGCATGCATGCGCTCGATGGCGCGGGCATTGTCGCGGAAGACGGTGACCGAGCCGGCCATGGCACCGATCTCGTCGGAACGGCCGTTGCCGGGCACCTCGACCGCGGTGTCGCCCTCGGCGAGCCGCGCCATCGCCGCCGACATGGCGCGCAGCGGGCGGATGACGATGCGGCCGAGCAGGACATTCAACAGGGCGATCTGCACAACCAGCGCGATCAGGCAGATGGCGATCTGGTTGCGCATCTGGGTGGCGATGGCGTCGATCTGCTGGTCCAGGCTCCAGGCGATCTGGAGGGCGCCGACCAGCCGGTTGCTCTTGCCGGTCACCACCGGCACCGTCACCACGATGTGGCCGTTGGCCGAGCGGGTCTGCGCGCCCTTGCCGGCCAGCACCGCCTCGACCAGGTCCTGGTCGGCCTTCAGGTCGTATTTGGCGAAGCGCTGGTTGGAGAAGTCGGCGAGCGTGCCGCCGGATGTCGCCGCCCGCAGCGAGGCGAGCTGCACCTCGCTGCTGTCGGCCAGCGGCATGAACTCCGTCTCGATGGAGGCGCCGTCGCCGGCGACGAAGCTGGTCTTGGTGGCGTTGGCCAGCATGTCCGTCTTGACGCGGGCGTCGTGCGTGGCGAGCCGCACCGCGTCGTCATACTGCATCTTGGCCTGAAGCCCCATGATGACGATGAAGCCGCCGACGATGGCCGCGACGAAGGCCGCCGTCACCTTCCGCCCGACGCTCCAGAACCGTCGCGGCCGGGATGCGGCCGCCTTGTCCACTGCCATGCTCTTGCCCCTTCCCGTGCCGCCTCCGCTTCCCGCCCAGCCGCCGGCCATGGAAACACCCGCAAAGGCACCCATGGAGCATGACGCAGGGCACGGCGAAGCATCGCCGGCAAGGCCGGCGTCCGCCACAGAAGCATCAACGAATTGCAAAATTTAAATCGTATTGTAACAGCATATCATGGTCTGCGCCATGATCTTCGTCTCTGACTTTCGGAAGGCCGCCAGTTGTCACAGCTGTCCGAAAGTCTTGGCCCATTTTTGAAAAAGTGAAGGCGCCGCCGTTGCTTGAGCGAAGCGGCGCCTGTTCGTGCCGGGAATTTCAAAATCCGGCTTCAGTTCTTTTCTGTTTGTGCCTTCCGGGGGCCGCTTCAGCCGCGGGCCGGGTTGCGCTCCCGCCAGCCGAAGGGACCGGCGGTTTCATAGAGCCACGGATACTGGTTGACCATGCGTCGCGCGATGGCGATGCGGTGGGCGGTGAGCGTGATCAGCCCGATCACCAGGGTGTGGACGATGAAGCCCCACAGCGACAAGAGCTGCTCGCCGAACAGGCCCCAGGCCAGGAAGCGGTCGCCCACCCCCAGCAGCAGCGAGTAGGCAACCACGCTGGAGACCGGCTTCCACCCTTCCG